>Ga0247778_1000805_pt1 | contig 24294 bp, 13 predicted proteins | sample UWRJL049202B5_FD_179939 | JGI IMG/M metagenome (GOLD analysis project Ga0247778, IMG submission 179939) | Plant litter microbial communities from Arlington Agricultural Research Station in Wisconsin, United States - UWRJ-L049-202B-5 | ecosystem: Environmental > Terrestrial > Plant litter >...
CAGCATCCAGCGCCGGTCGTATGCAAAACCCCGGTCCGTCAGGGTCGCGGTGTTCAGCGCAATGCCGCCCAGCGATTTGATGGGATAGATATAGAGTTCGCTGACGGTGAGCATATTTTTTTATTTATTCGCCTTCGAGAAAATCGCCCAGGTCTCGCCGGTCCCTCTTTGTCGGGCGGCCGATCTTGCTCTGTCTTTTGCCGGTGTTGAAGCTGGCGGCCTGGTACTGCAGCCTTTCTATCTCCTCGGGCGGGGTGATATCGCTGTAATAGTTGACGGCCTCTGAATATTGCAGCCGGTGGTCCAGCAGGGCGGTGACCTTGATTCGCCAGCGACGGGCTTCTGCCTTCACGTCGTATTCGTCCCCTACATTGACGGTGCGGGCGGCCTTGGCGGCATCCCCATTGAATTTAACCCTGCCTTTGTCGCAGGCGTCGGCTGCCTGGGACCGCGTCTTGAAGAGGCGGATGGACCAGAGATATTTATCGAGTCGGAGTTTTTCTTTTTCGGCCATAATGATATGGCAAAAATACTCAGTTTTTGGGCAACTTTTGCATAAAGGCGATCAGCAGGTCCCGGAGATCGTTCCGGAGGGCATGGTTGTGGAAGGAGGTGGGCTTGCTGTAATCGAACTGACCCAGGAATTCAAGATTTTTTTCCTTGCCCTGGGCCAGGAACTCGGGCATCATGATGGTGTAGACGCGTTGGGGTTGGAGGAGATTGTCGCCGATGATCCAGCGCCGGCCGTCGGGGGTATTGATCCGATAGGTCTGAAGGTAACCGCCCGCGTCCTTGTTGGTGATCGTGCCCGTCGTCATAGCCGATGGAGTCCGCCTTGTTAAAGGAGATGGTACTGCCGATGAAGCCTACCCGAAGGATCTGGCCGCCGGGGAAGGTAAGCGTGCGGATGGAACAGGGTGGGGCCAGTTGGCTGCGGCCATTGGGGGACAGGCGATAGACATTGGAGCTGACCCAGGCGAACCGGGATTCGTTCATACGGTCCTGCAGCTCGGTGAATTTGATATCGAATTCGTGGTTGCCAAAGGTGACATAGTCCAGGCCCATTTTATTCAGGACATCGATCATGTGACGGCCGGCGATCTTTTGTTCCTGCCGGGTTGTGGGATCGAGATAGTAGAGGGTACCGATCAGTGAGGGGCTGACAAAGTCGCCTGCCAGCACGGTAAGGGTGTTGGGGTCGTCCTTTAGCAGCTGGCGTCGGATAGTAGCTACCCGGGCCAGGCCGCCCTCGTCACTGCCCCGGAGGGGTGCGATCTCATAGATATCGTTCAGTTGCAAAATGGTGAAGGAGAGTTGTGCGGCGGTGAAGGGATCATACTGGGCGCGGCTGAGACCGGGCGCAAGGAGGAGGGTTAACAGAAGGGAGTAATGGATGTGTTTCATGGTTTAATAGAGGACGAAGGTAGGAGATTGGAACGAATAGCCGGGCGGCTGCGGTGAAAGCGGTCAGATCTTTTGTAAAATCGTACAGTTGGCGGATCGGTTTTGGGGACAATTATTTGAATGTCATAACATTACAAAACTGGCACGCGGATGGTGCCGAATCGGGGCACAACCTACTGTTATGTTCAAGATCTATTTCCGCACGGGGCTGAGGAATCTCATCCGTCACAAGAGTATCTCCCTTATCAATCTCATCGGGCTGACCCTGGGTCTCTCGGCCATCATGGTCCTGTCCGTCATGATCTACCAGTACCTGACGGCCAATGGTCAGTTCAGCAATAAAAACCGGATGTATTATGTAAAGACTGTTGCCGCGGATGGCAACGGATCCATGCAGACGCCCTTCCCCTTTCTCTATGAGTTCATGAAGATTTCCCCCCAGGTCGAGGCGGGGACCCATCTACAGAGCTGGAACTGGCCCTGGCTGAAGGCGGGCAACAAGGAATTCCAGGAGAAGACCTATTATGTGGATCCGGGCTTCTTCCGGGTTTTTTCCTTCCCGCTGGAGTCGGGTAACCCGGCGACGGCCCTGAACGATAAGAATAGTATCGTGATCAGTCATGAGCTGGCGGAGAAGCTATATGGTAAGGAGGATGCGATGGGTAAGACGCTGACGGTTGACGATAGTGTTCAGCGGGTCGTCATGGGTGTGATGGCGCCTATTCCCACGAATACGGCCATACGTCCTGAAGTGCTGCTGACGACCGCGCATCTGAAAGATAATAAGGAATTCGCGAATGGCGCCGACTGGTACAATACTTTTGCGGACAACTATCTGCTGCTGGCCCCGGGCGCCGATACGGCCAGGGTGAATGCCCAGCTGAACCAGATCGTGCAGGCCCATTATAATGTGGAGAACAGGAAGGTGCGGCTGCGGCTGGCGTCTTATAAGAATTACGTACAGGAGGAAGGCGGCAATATCATACAGGTGATGGTGAAGGGAGAAGTGGCGATGATCGGATTCATCCTGTTGGTCATGGTCGCCAACCTGATCAACCTGAATGCGGCCATGCTGTTCAGTCGTCATAAGGAAGTGGCTGTTAAGAACATGATGGGTGGCAGCAAGACGCATATCGTATTACAGTTCTGTATCGAGAATTTTATGTTGATCGCCTCGTCGATCGTGCTTGCATTTTTGGTGTTTCGATCGGTGCTGCTGCCCTATATCAATACGCTGATCGGCGACCGGTTTGGCCATATCGTATTGGATTGGCGGCATGACTACCCGTTGGCCCTGGTATTTTTGCTGGCGGGTCTGGTGATCGTTGTGATCGTGGGCAGCTACCCCGCCTGGCACCTGAATTCCCTGAAGGTGACGGATGCGATCAAGGGGAAGCTGGGGCGCAGCAATAACAGGCAGCTGACGCGCAATATTTTTATCACGCTACAGTTCGTGCTGGCCATCACTTTTATCGGGATCACGATCATCCTCAACAGCCAGATCCGGCATATGAAGCATGCGGCCCTGGGTTTTGACAAGGACAATGTGCTGGTCATGCCCATCGATATGGCGTTTAAAGATCCCAAGGTTGCGGCTGCGAGGTTCGATGTCCTGCTGAACGATCTCCGGAATAATCCTTATGTGAAGGGGATCTCTACCAGCGAGGACTACCCTACTGCCTATTCGAGTAATTACAATACCTATACAGATCCTGCTACCGGGAAAAAATTGAACTTCCGCCATGCCTATACGGATGCGGGGATCCTGTCGACCTATAAGATCCCGGTGGTGGAGGGGAGGGACTTTGTGAATGTGGCAGAACCGGCGGGGCTGAACGATATCATCATCAACAAAAGGGCTGTGGAATTATTGGGTTGGCGGGGGCCGGTTGCCGGGCGTCAGCTGAAGGCGGGTGGAGGTGACGAGACGTTTACCGTCGTGGGGGTGATGGACAATTTCCATTACCAGGATCTGACCCGTAATGTCGAGCCCCTGATGCATCATTATGGCGGCAGGCAGCAGCTGGGTTTTCGCAGCCTCAGTGTGCGGGTCGACCCCGCCCATGGGAAGGAGGTTGTGGCGCAACTGGAGGCAGGATTCAAGGCCATGCCTTCGCGGAGGGCTTTCCGTTATGAGTATATGAGTGATCGGATCAACCGGCAATATTCCCTGTTGGACGGGATCCTGAAGGCGACGAACTATGTGGCGTTGCTGACCATCTTTATTGCCGCTATGGGGCTGTTCGGATTGATCGCTCTTTTTACCCGGCAGCGGGTGAAGGAGATCGGGATCCGGAAGGTGCTGGGCGCCAGTCCTGGGGGGATCGTGGCCCTGTTGTCCCGGAATTTTATCATGCTGGTGGGCCTGGCGCTGTTGATCGCTACGCCGATAGCCTGGGCTGTGATGGACCGCTGGCTGCGGGATTTCGCCTACCGGATCGAGATCCGGTGGTGGATGCTGGCGGGCGCCGGGGGGCTGGCCTGTGTGATTGCCCTGGTGACGGTGGGGGTGCATGCGGTGCGGGCGGCCGTGGCGAACCCGGTGGATAGTTTGCGAAGCGAGTGAAGGCCCGTTTGAGGCGCCTGCGAATCAAAATTCTATTCTACCTTCGCATCGATGCTGGATCCTGTTAAGACCGAACAATACCTATCCGAACTGGAACTGATCCGGTCGGCAAAGACGTCGACGGCTGCCCGGATGATCTCCCTGGCTAAGTTTTTCGACCGGCTGGTCAAGTCCATCACCAGCGATGAGATGGTGATCTTCCGCAACTTTTATGCAAGGTTCCGATACCTGTTGGCGACCATTCCCATGCGCGAGCCGGAGCAAAGGAACCTGGAGAATTTCAGGAGACTGATCAAGGACGGTGACCGGACTAACATCAATGACAAGGCCCTGCAGCAGGGTATTCTTTTGCTGAGATATCTTCTGTCGCTGGCGGAGGGCAAGCCCGCCCTCAAAGAGGCCGAGTACCGGGAAGGATACTTTACCCGGCTCTATCCCCGAAGGAACTATGCCAGGTTGACCGACCTGAAATTGTTGTGCTATTCCTGGACGGAGATCGCGGTACATTCGGGGAAGTCTTCCTTTACGCTCACCGCCTATGACCTGGAGGATCTGCAGGGACAGGTGCAGATCCATGTAAGAGCGGAAGATCATTATGACTATACCGCGGTCCGGAAACTCCTGAAGAAGGATGCGGTGCTGCATATCCAGCATCTGCGTTATGCCGGCGAGGGTTCGAATGAATACGAGACCACCTTCGATACGCTGATCACGCTGGAGCCCGACTTCCTCGTGGATGCGACGAATATCGCCGAGTGTTATAGTTACAACGCGTCCAGCAGTGAACTCTTCTTTCTCAACCGCCTGATCGGCGATCTGCCCGGCTCTGCGGCCCTGAAGGGGACGATTGTCGGTTATTATCTCGATGAATGGGTGCGGGATCCGACGCAGGACAAGGATGTCCTCTTCGCGGCCGCGCAGCGGACGCATGCCATGAAGGCTGCACAGCTGGGAAGGGTGGAAATGCAAAATGTACAGCGTTCCATTTATACCGAACATCTGCCCAATATCCGGGCCCTGGTCCGCCGGGAGAGAGAACGGTCGAAGGACGATCTGTGGATCGAGCCTACATATTTTTCTACGGAGTACGGGCTGCAGGGCCGGTTGGACCTCCTGTGTAACAATGAGGCGACCCGGACAAAGGATGTCATTGAATTGAAGAGCGGCAGTCCGCCCAATCCCAGCCCGGGCCGGATGGCGTCTCCCGGTCATACGATGCAGGTCGTCTGCTACGACTTGATGCTGGAGAGTACCTATGGGAAGGATAGAAAAGGTTTCAATGCTGTGTTCTATTCCAGGTGCCAGGTCTCGCCCTATCGCAACCTGGTCAGCGAGCACCGGGAGAAGCGGCAGGTGCTCGATCAGCGCAATGAGATCGTGGCCGATATCTACCGGCTGGCGGAGAAGGATTTTTCTGTATTGGAGAGGATCCGGACGGAGGGGGTTGCGGGGCTGCCGCCATTTAAGGTGGCTGCGCTGGATCTGTTCCGCAGCGCCTATGCGCCGGGAAAGATCACGACGGAGTATTACCAGGAGATGATGGCCTTTCTTTTACGGGAATATACCAATGCGAAAGTGGGTCAGCAATTGAAGGAGGACCAGGATGATCAACCTAATGGCTTTGCGGGGTTGTGGCTGGATAGTATGGAGGAAAAGCTGCATGATTTCCGGGTGATCTATGATCTGCAGCGGGTAGAGATCGTCGAAGGTCAGGGGTATGTGTACATGAATTTTGATAAGAAGATCGAACATGCGTTCCGGAAGGGCGACCTGGTGATCCTTTATCCCAGGACGGAGGGTAAATACAATGCGTTGAACCATCATATCCTCAAGGGCAGCCTGGAAGAGGTCCACGAGGGGCGATTGGTGGTGAGCCTGAACAACAGGCAGACGAATTATAAGTTTATCCGCGACCACGACCACTGGGCCGTCGAGCCGGATATCTTTGAACGAAATTACTGGAGTGCGATCTCCTGTCTTTTTAATGTGTTGTCGGCCTCTCCCCGGAAGAAGAGGATCCTCTTTGGTCATGAGGAACCGAAATTCATCCATGAGGAGGCCTATGTGAACGACGATCTGACGGAGATCCAGCTGCGCGCCGTGCAGCAGGCCCTGGATGCGCAGGACTATTATTTACTGCAGGGGCCGCCGGGTACGGGGAAGACCAGTACCTTTTGTGTACATTATATCCGGGAGGACCTCCGGCGAACAAAGAACTGCATCGTCGTCCTGGCCTTTACCAACAAGGCCGTGGATAAGATCTGTGAGGCCTTTAAGGAGCCGCGGAGCGGGGAGCCCATCGACTATCTGCGACTGGGCAGCCGGCATGTGAAGGATGGGTCCCTGCTGGCGAACCGGATCAGCGATAACAATCCCGACAACTGGCGGAGGCTGATCGACGGTCACCGGGTCTTTGTCAGCACGGTGGCGACCTTCCACAATAACTGGCAATTGCTGCGGCAGTTTATCCCTTTTGATGAAGTAGTGGTGGACGAGGCGTCTCAGTTGACGGAGGCCATCCTTTCCAGCGTGCTGGCGATCTTTGACAAGTTCGTGCTGATTGGAGATCACAAGCAGCTGCCGGCGGTCATCACGCAGGATGATGCGTTGTGTACGATCAAGAGCGATTATCTGAATAAGCTGGGCATCGATGATCTCCGCAAGTCCCTGTTCGAGCGATTGGTGGACAATGCACGAAGCAAGGGGTGGATGGGCGCCATGGACCAGTTACAGGATCACTACCGGATGCATGAGGATATTGCGGCCCTGATCACCCGGCACTACCGGGATGGTCTGCGGGCGGCCCTGCCTGTGCAGGTCAGCCGGGATGCCGTATATGTATTGCCGCCGGGTCATTTTCTACAGGCCTTTACGGGGCATCGGGTTGTATTTGTGGAGAGTCCGCGGGAGGGCGGGCTGAAGCGGAATGATAAAGAGGCGTTAATGGCGGCGACGATCGCCAATGCGCTGGTGGCTGAGGGGGTGGTCACGCCCCGGCAGATCGGGATTATCGCGCCCTTCCGGGCCCAGGTCGCGGCTATCAAGGCGCATCTCCGGGGTCAGCTGTTAGACAACGAAGATTTTATCATCGATACCGTGGAACGGTACCAGGGGGATGAGCGTCGGATCATTATTTTTTCAACGACGATCGGCGACCCCCGCCAGGTTGGGACCATTCAGAGTGTTTCTGAAGATGAGGTGGCGATGACGGACCGGAAGCTGTTGGTCAGTATCTCGCGTGCCATCGATCAGCTGATCGTGTTGGGGAATGCTGCGGCGCTGAAAGGTTCGGCGATCTATCGCGACCTGATCGGGCATATCCGGGGGAAGGGGGGTTATTTTGAACAATTTCCGCTGGCGGAGGGGGGGAAGTTATAGTGCGTTTGGGCGTGCGTAGTTGAACTTTTTGCAAGGGGTTGAAAATGAATGATGTGCAAAAAGTTCAACTACGCTATGAAAAATGAGTATAGATCGCCGGACAAAAAACCGGTGAAAAGAACGATGCGGTACAAGTGTGCGACGCAAGGATGCTCCATCGACCGCCTCCCGCCGACCCAATAATGCCCTCCTCCGATGCGATGATTCCCTTAGCCTGCTACCACTGGTTTCGGGTGATTGGTGCTGATGTGATACCGATCCTCCAGTTCCCAGAGTTTGGCGCCGCCCTTGATGCCATCCTTGTTGGTGAAGATGTGGATATTTTCATCAAGCGCGATGGTGAGGTCCTCTGCGCTGCCACCGCCGATGTATAGACGATCATAATTAAAGACGACCCGCAACACCGCGAGCACCTTTGTCATGCGCTTGTTCCACTTTTCCTTTCCTTCTTTGTCGAGCGCCCTGGCACCAATATACTCATCATAATCCCGGTCCTTGCTGACGGGGTGATGGGCCAGTTCCAGATGCGGCAGCAGGTAGCCATCGATGAGGATGGCCGTCCCGAATCCCGTGCCCAATGTAACGACCAGTTCATAGCCCTTCCCGCTGACCACGCCCAGTCCTAACTGGTCGGCGTCGTTGACCAGCCGGACGGGCCGCTGCAATGCATCGCTGATCTGCTGTCCCAGGTCGACCTGCGCCCAATGATCATTGCCCAGATTTGGCGCCGTGTATACGATACCGTTACGAACATAGCCGGGGAAGCCGACTGAGACCCGGTCGTAATCCGGCATGCCCTTGACTAATTCAAGGATGGTGCCGAGGACATTGGCCGGCGTCGACAAAGATGGGGTCGCAACCCTTTTGTATTCCATCTGCCATTCACCCTTCGGGTTGAGAATGGTCGTCTTGATATGTGAGCCGCCCACGTCGATTGCTAAGATATTTCCGGATAATGCCATAGAGGATTGCTTTAAAGCTGGCAAATATAGCAGAATGCGGGCAGCGGGCAGAGGGGCTGGCACAAGTTTTTCATAAGTCCTGTAAAAATGCCGATGAAGAAGTTCCGGACCCGTGCGTGGACGATCCTGAAAGCCTGCTTTAATGGCTTTATCGATGATAAAGTGTTGAAACTGAGCGCCTCACTGGCATATTACACCATATTCTCGATGGGACCCCTGTTGTTGGTGATTATCTCCCTCTGCAGTCTCGTCTATGGGCGTGAGGCGGTGGAGGGGCGGATCTATGGGCAATTGGAGGGGTTTACGGGGCATGACACGGCCGCGCAGCTGCAACTGATCATCAAAAATGCCGCGATCATGGGTAAGGGTAAGTTGGCTGCGATCATCGGCGGTGTGACCCTGCTGATCGGCGCGACGAGCGTCTTTGCCGAGATCCAGGAGAGCATCAACATGATCTGGGAGGTGAAGCCAAAGCCGAAGAAGGGATGGCTGAAATTTTTGCAGAACAGATTTATTTCTTTTTCCATTATAGTCGGGTTAGGTTTTTTGCTGTTGGTATCGCTGGGTATCTCGGCGCTGATCGATGTTTTCAATACGCGGCTGCGCGCGGTTTTCCCCGGGGTGACGGTCGTTGCCTTTTATATCATCAACCTGGCGATCAGCGGTACGATCACAACGATGATCTTTGCCGGGATCTTCAAAGTGCTGCCGGATGTAAAGATCAAGTGGAAGGATATTATTGCCGGTGCGGTGTTGACGGCGATCCTTTTTATGCTGGGAAAATTCGCCATCTCTTTTTATATCAGCAAGAGCCATATCGGCACGACCTATGGTACAGCGGGCGCACTGGTCGTGGTGCTGTTATGGGTCTATTATTCCTCCATCATCCTCTATTTTGGCGCGGAATTTACGAAGGCCTATATCGTTGCTTCGGGGTCGGCGATCTATCCGGCGGACTATGCCGTGAATACGAGGATGATCGAGGTGGAGGATGAGGGGGCGAAGAAGAAAGAGGTGCCGAGTGCATAAGTATTAACATGGATACATTGATAGATATTTTTATGTAACAAGATTTAGAACACACTCCATGGCCAATCTACCAACAATTCCCTAACTTTAATAGGGAACGCCCAGCCTATATACTCTTCTGAATTCTCTTTGTGTAGAAAGAGAGCAACCGCTATTATTTAATCAATCTGGATTTGCACGCATCGATATGCGCGTCAATAAAACTATTATTCCATGAATATCTATCAGTTCAATTTTAGCCTTGACGGAAAGACAGGAGAGCAAGACATGCGGGAGGTGTTGGCTCGCAGCGGGGAAGTGCATGAGCGGGCGACGGAGGAGGTCCTGCAGAACAGGGCTGCGGCGTTGAACAACCTGGGCGTTTCCTACATGCAGAAAAAGGATCCCAAATCGGCCGAACCTTTTTTCGCCGAGGCCTGTCTACTCTATGAACGATTGGCGGGATCGGGATCGGAGATATCGCAAGGACAGGCCATCTGTCTTGCGAATGCCGGCGCCCTGTATCATGGTACGCACTACTATCTCAAGGCGGAGAAGGCCTATGTGGGTGCGATGGTCTTCTACGAGCGGCTGGCCGTGAGCGACCCGGCAGGCACGAATCCCTATCTGTCGACCTTGCTCATACACCTGGGTAATCTGTATGTTGCTGAAAGGAAATTTCGTCACGGAGAAACCGCATTGTTAGAAGGTCTTGGCATACTCGAACAATTGGTCAGGGAGGATCCGGAGAAGTATCAGCGGGATCTGGTGCAGGTACTAACGTCGCTGGCTAATCTCTATTCGGCCATGAGCATGATGGACGAGGCGGAGAAAAGGTTGCTGCGGGCGCTGGCTATCAGGGAGTCGCCCCTGCTGCATAAGAGACTGGGAGATCTCTATCGTCAAAAAGGCGAGCCTGCGGCTGCAAGAACACATTATGAGCGGGCTTTGGAAGGATATGATGCCGCTGATGGCACCGGACCAGCCGGACCACGGGCCCAGACCCTGATCGGCTATGCATCACTGTGTTATGAGGAAAAAGATCTTATCAGGGCAAAAGAACTATTTTCCCGGGCGAAGGAGATCTGTGAATCCCTGGTCCCGGCGCAGCCGGAGGCGGCCGGGTCGGACCTGTCCACTATCCTGCATTATATGAGTCTCATATATAACGAGGAGAATGATACAGCGGGGGAATTGGCGGTATTGACCCTTATGGCACAACTCCCGGTCCTGCATTCCAAGTTCAATCCCATCCAGGGGCCCGTGCGTGCCGATGTCCTGCTGAACCTGGCGTCATCCTATGGCCGGAGGAAGGATTTTGGCGGGGCCAGGGATGCCTATTTATCGGCGCTGGAGGTTTTTGACTGGTTGGAAAATGTCAACCCTGGTACTTATCAGTCGGCCCAGGCCGGGACACTCCATATGCTGGGATCTTTGTACCGGGAGTATGGTCATTTGAGGGAGGCGGAATCCACCTACAACCGTTCGATCGTGATCAGGAATAAACTGGCCGCCGCCTACCCGGATATCTATGAACCGGCCCTGGCCAGGACCTATCTTTCCCTGGGTAAACTCTATTTGAGAATGGAAGAGAAGGGGAGGGCTATCAGCGCATATACCCTGGCGGTACCTCTTTTCCAACGGCTGGCGGCCGCGGTCCCCGCTGTGTACGAGCCTGAATTGCTGCGTGTATACCAGAACCTTGCCGCGGCTCTACTGGAGCGCGGGGATCGTGCCGCCGCCAAAGAAGTTTGGGAGAAGGCCCTGGTCATCGATGAGAGGAGGGTGGAGACGGATCCCACAGGCCATGAGCACTCACTTATCTATACCCTGCTGAACCTGGCGAATATCGATGGATTTGAGAAGGAATACCGCCTTGCGGAGATGCATTATAAGAAGGCCCTGATGATCAAGTTGAAATACCGTCACCTGCTGCCGGAAAAATTCGATCATGATACCGCCAAAATACTTCGCAGGATGGGGCGATGCTTTGCGGCCGAAAAGAATTGGGTAGCGGCGGAAGAACATTTGCTGCGGGCGTTGCATCTCTATGATCAGTTGGAGCGGGCCCGACCCGGGGTATATACGGAAAAAAAGGAGGATGTGTTGTCGATCCTGGAAGCCGTCTATTCGGACAGTGCGGGTGCGGGAGAGCCAACTGTGGCCATGATGGAAAGGCAGTTGGAGGTCTACCGGCAGCTGGAACTCCTCCATCCCGGCACGCACGGGCCCAGGATCGCGACACTGCTAACGGGGCTGGCGGGAGAATATGCGGACACGGACAATACGGTGGAAGCGCTGGATGCGCGCAGGCAGGCCCACGCCATTTTTGAGACCCTGATCGGCAATGGTTGGCTGGAATACAGGCCGCCGCTGGCCGAATCGCTGTTGTGGCTGGCGATCCTGCATGAGCAACGAAAGGAGTTGGCCGCCGCCGACCGTATCTACCGGAAATGTATAGATGTATATGCCAATATGGCCGCGGACAATGGCCCTGCCTTTCATCTTAAGCAGGCCAATGCCCTGATGTATTATGGGAAGTACCTGGTAGGGCAGGGACAGACGGAAGCCGGGAAGGACCAGATCGATCAGGCTGTGCAGATCGCGCGATCTTATGCCGAGGATGATCTCGCGGAAGGGATTTTGGAGGAGGCGGGGAAGTATTAATACAGGAATAATTGCCTGCCTGATCGCCTGCAAGAAGAACCATCTCATTCGCAAGATCGGCTATTGAGCCAGTCTATCCTTCCGCAAAGAACTGGTGGAAATACGGTATCGTTTCGATCCCTTTATAGAAATTCTCCAGCCCATACTTCTCATTGGGTGAATGCAAATTGTCACTGTCCAGCCCAAAGCCCATGAAGACGATCTTCACGCCCAGTTCCTTTTCGAAGAGGGCGCAGATGGGGATGCTGCCGCCGCCGCGGACGGGGATGGGGGTCTTGCCGAAGGTCTCCTTTATGGCGCGGGATGCTGCCCGGTAGGCCGGGGAATCGATCGGGGTCATATAGGGTTCGCCGCCATGATGTTCTTCGGCCTTCACGGTCACGCCGGCGGGTGCGATCTTTTTGAAATAGGTGATTAGTTTTTCCGTGATGACGGCGGCCGACTGGTTGGGCACCAGGCGGGCGGAAATTTTTGCGTTGGCCTTTGAAGGAAGCACAGTCTTTGCCCCTTCACCTGTATAGCCGCCCCAGATGCCGTTGACCTCCAGGGTTGGACGGATGCCGGTCCTTTCGTTGGTGGTATAGCCTTTTTCTCCATAGAGTGCGGAGATACCCAGGTCTTTTTTGTATTCCGCCTCGTCAAAGGGTGCGGCTGACATTAATTTGCGTTCGGCCGGCGTCGCCTCTACCACATCGTCGTAGAAGCCGGGGATGGTAATATGATTATCCGCGTCGTGGCAAGATGCGATCATCTGCGCCAGGATCGTAATGGGATTGGCCACGGCTCCCCCGTAGACCCCACTGTGCAGGTCGCGGTTGGCGGCCGTCACTTCCACCTCTATATAGGAAAGGCCGCGCACGCCCACGTCGATGGAGGGGCTTTCCATGCTGATCATGGAAGTATCGCTGATGAGGATCACATCGGCCTTCAGCAGGTCGGTATGGGTGGAGACAAACTTAGCGAGGTTCGGACTGCCGATCTCTTCTTCGCCTTCGATGATGAATTTAATATTAGTGGGCAGGGTGTTATTCCTGACCATGATCTCCAGGGCCTTTATATGCATATAGAACTGCCCCTTGTCATCGGCCGAGCCGCGGGCGTAGATCTTGCCGTCTTTGATGATGGGTTCGAAGGGACCACTGTTCCAGAGTTCAAGAGGATCGGCGGGCTGCACGTCGTAGTGGCCGTAGACCAGGACGGTAGGTTTGGACGGGTCGGTGATCTTTTCGCCGTAGACGACCGGGTGTCCCTCGGTAGGGTATATCTCCGCCTTGTCGGCGCCGGCGGCCAGGAGGCTCTTCTGCACTGCCTCTGCGCAGGCCTTCATGTCATCCTTGTGGTCGCTGCGGGCGCTGATGGAGGGGATGCGCAAGAGATCCAGCAATTCGTTGAGAAACCTGTCTTTATTCTTTTCCTGGTATTCTTTCCATGGCGTCATAGTATGTATGATTTTTATTCCCCTGGCTGGCCGGGACGGTCCGGGATGGGGCCCGTGCAAGGGAAGGCAAATATAAGGGTTTTGGGGAAGGATCCTGCCGCTGAACGTTTGCGGTTTACCGGTCAATATTATTCCTGTAGACTTCCGGAGACACGCCAATCTTGGCCTTGAAAAGCTTAGAGAAATAAAATGCGGATTCGAAATTCAGACCGAAGGCTATTTCCTTGATCGTTTTTGAATGATCGAGCAAAAGGACTTTTGCCTTTTCGATCTTTAATTGCAGCAAATATTGATTGGGCGCGATGCCCGTGTAGGTTTTGAAGGCCTTTCGGAACCAGGCGTAGCTGACATTCAGCTGTTCGGCTATTTTTTCCATGGCAATATCCTGGTCGATATTTGTTCTGAAAATGATCCTTGCCTTGTTGATGATCGATTCGGTGATGTCTTCCCTGTCGAAACGCTGCTGTTTCGTCAGCGAATGGATCTCTCCCAGCAGGTGCATTACGATGCCGGATACCAGGGGTTGGTAGCCTGTTCTCTCTGCCTTTGTCTTCTCGATGATGGTCAGGAAGAGTTGGATTATGGTTTCGTGCAACCCGATCTCCAGGACGGCATTTTCTTTTCCAATAAAATTTTGACGTACTATATTTTCAATGATGTCTCCTTTGAAGCCTACCCAGAACTCATCCCATCCTGTTTGTGCATTCGGCCGGAACCGATGCCATTCGTCGGGGAATAAAAATATGATCGTTCCCTGTTTGATCAATTGTTCCCCGCAGTTGATGGATTCGAAGACGCCTTCGCCGTTGGTGATGTAAATGATCTGGTATTCATCCATGATCCGTCCCTTGTTCCAGTTGAAATAATGATGCGAGGGATGTTCACGCGATGGATAGTCGACGTTCTTGCCTATCTGGTTGCAGCCTGTACTTAGAACATGTAGACCCCATCTTTCATCTTCTGAACTGGTGGGGAGGTATTTGTAATAATTGATCATGAACTGTTATAAAAGATGCATTGTTTAAAGTTAGCCAAATTCCAACATCAAAAAACTTTCTTTTGAACAGTCGCACGGTGTAATCGATTGCACCATGTGCGTACGTCCCACAACTCCCTATCAAAAACTATATCAAAAATATCAGTTTATGTATTTCCTGTGCAATGACACAAAAGTACATTTGACTTTAAATTTTAACGAAAACCATAAACTTGCTGTATGCGAAAAAATGCTCCCTTAGAGGGGAATCCCTCAATTATGCGCCATATTCAAACATGGCGTTCCACTAAAAAAAGCATCGCCCTGATGCTGTCGCTGTTTCTTCTTTCCCTGTCACTCATCGCGCAAACAAAGATCGTCACGGGTATTGTCAAAGATGAAAAAGGGCAGCCCATATCCGGAGTAAGTGTAAGGGTGGACGGAACTTACGTCGGGACCATGACCGATGCTGATGGTAAGTATACCATCAATGTCAATACGGGCGCCACGCTGGCTTTTTCACATGTCAGTTTTGGGAAGAAGACGGTGGTTGTCGGCGACAATAACAATTTGGATATTATCCTGGGGTCGCAAAAAGGCGATCTGGGTGAGGTGGTGGTGATAGGTTATGGGTCGCAAAAGAGAAGAGATGTGACCGGGGCTCTTTCCACGATCGATGTTGCCAAGTTGAAAGACGTTCCTGCAACGAACATAACCAGACTGTTAACGGGGCAGGCCGCGGGTGTAACGGTCAAGCAAAGCTCCGGTGCTCCGGGCGGCGAATCCGAAGTGACGATCAGGGGACTTGGGTCTTTAGGTGCCGGGAATGCGCCGTTGTATGTAGTGGACGGGTTTCCTGTAGGAACCTCGATCGGGCAAAATATCAATCCCAATGATATTGCCACCATTACTGTGTTGAAGGATGCGGTCTCGACGGCCATTTATGGCGCCAGGGGTTCCAACGGGGTTATTTTAATCACCACGAAGAATGCCAGGAACGGCGAGGCGAGTCTGTCCGCCACGGCGAATTATGGAACCCAGAACATTCCGGATTCGAGAAAGACAAAAGTGCTGAATGGTAAGGATTTTGCGCAGTTCAAAAAGGATATTTTTATGGATAAGATCCGGTATTTCGAGAACCGGGAACCTGATATCACGGAAGTTCCTTTGGATTACCGGTTTCCTGAGCAGACCAAAAATTCTACGAATTGGTTCGATGCGATCCTTCACAAAAATGCGCCTTTTCAGAACTACAACGTTACGCTGGCCAATGGGAATTCGCCCATCCACTCGATGGTTTCACTAGGCTATACCGACCAAGAGGGCGTCCTGATCAATACGCATTATAAGCTCTATTCGGTCCGCGCCAATATCGGCGGGCAGGTCAATAAATATCTGAATTTCGGATTGAATCTCAACGGATCGTTTTCCGATAGGAATGAGAACACCAATTCACAGGGACGCGATGGGTTGGTGGGATCTACCTTGATAATGGACCCAAGGGACCTTGTTTATAACGCGGACGGATCCTATGATAGTTATATCGGCGGGCATGACGGGGCTTTCGGATTTCCCAATCCTGTCCAGTTTTTAAAAGAGACCAATGCAAAGTATACGAATACCAATGTTATAACAAATGGATTTATGGAGTTTTCCTTTTTAAGGAACTTTAAATTCAAGACAGCGTACAATGCGGGATTCTATATCGGTTCGTCCAAGCAGTATATTCCCTCTACCATCGCAGGCGTCCAGTCGCCGCCTCCATTGGATGCCAGGGAAGGAGATTCCTCCTATAATACGGTCAACCTTTCAACGGATCAGTTGCTGACCTACAGCAAGCGGTTGGGGGATCATAGCATCGAGGCAATGGCCGGCTTCACCGCGCAGAAGGAAACAGCAAAAGGCCTGGGAGGCTACGGCAATAAATTCCCCAACGACCTGGTGCCCTATCTGAATGCCGGTGTTATCAAGTCTTCGAATTCAGGCGAATTTGGATGGAGTACCGAGGCCTTTTTTGGCCGATTGAACTACTCTTACAAAGGCAGGTACCTGTTTTCCGGGACCTATCGCCGGGAAGGCAGCAGCAGGTTTGGCGTAAACAATAAATGGGGAAACTTTCCTGCATTGTCCGCCGGATGGAGGGTCTCTGATGAATCGTTTATGTCCGGCATCTCATGGCTCAGCGATCTGAAATTAAGAGGCAGCTGGGGTATCACGGGGAATAATGATATCGGGAATTATAAAAGTTTATCATTCATGAATCCCAGTAACTATATATTGGGCACCGGTGTATTGGGCGGCAATTTTGTAAGCGGGCAGGTGGTTGGCTCCTTTGCAAACACGCTATTGCGCTGGGAAAAATCTAAACAGACGGATATCGGCATCGATCTGACTGCATTTAATAACAAATTGACATTTACCGCGGAATATTACAACAGGATCACCAGCGATATGCTGCTGCCCATTCAGCTGCCGGCGATCTCCGGATTTACCAGCAGTTTTGGCAATGTGGGTAAGGTACAGAACAGGGGATTGGAATTCGCCGTCGGGTATCGAACAAAGGTCAATGCGGTAGGTGTTTGGAGTAATTTCAATATCTCCTTTAACCGGAACAAGGTACTTGCCATCAACGGAGCCAACGATGTCATAAGGGAAGGTGGTTTCTATGATGATTATAATGTATCGAAGCCCGGCCGCCCTATTGGTATGATCTACGGGTATAAGGTTCTTGGGATCTTCCAGAACCAGGCAGAAATCGATAAGTCTCCTACGCAGGATGGCGCCATTCCGGGTGTGTATAAATATTTGGATGCCGATACCAATGGCGTGATATCTTATGATACCAAGGATATGGTGGAGATCGGGAATCCCTGGCCAAAGGGCACCTGGGCCTTCACGATGGGCGCGGATTATAAGAATTTCGATCTGACCGTTCTGTTGACGGGCGCCTACGGGTATGATGTGTTTGCCCAAATACAAAAATCCACGATGAATATGGATGGGGTTTTTAATGTATTGGAAGTAAGTAAGGACCGGTTCAGATCCGAGGCACAGCCGGGCAATGGAATATATCCAACCACCAATACCTGGAAATGGGAGCGTGAGAGCAATTCCCGTTATATATACAGCGGACAGCACGTGTGGGTAAAGAATGTGAGCCTTGGTTATACGCTGCCGAAGGCCCCCTTTCATTTCAGCGGTATGAGGCTGTTTGTGAGCGCTGATAACCTGTTCTTGTTTACACACTACCCCGGGAACAATCCTGACGCCAATAATTTAGGAGGTAGGAGGCCCGGGTTTGACGATGTAGCTTATCCTATTTCCAGAATCTTTACTGCCGGTCTTAAGGTGTCACTGTAAAACAAAAAAAAATGAAGCATTTAATCAAAAGAAATATAATCATCTCGTTTGGTATCGCCCTGTGTTTTGCCCAGTCTTCGTGCAAAAAGGATTTTCTTACCAAGACGGATCCGACAAGTATTGACAAGAACCTGTTCTATAAGAACCAGGCTGAGATGGAGCAGGCGGTCAATGGTGTGTACGGGCAACTGCAAGGGATCATTAACGGTCAGTGGGTCTACAATGAACTGCCGTCGGATAATACCACCGTCGATTTCGATCCGGGCAACCGCGGGTTCGCCCCAACCATCGAAGCATTTGAATTCTTTAATGTGAATTCGGGAACGGGGAATATCAATGATATGTACATTGCGTATTACGGCAGCCTTTTTAATGTCAACAATACGCTGTTGAAGCTGAAGAATTCCACCATCGCGGATTCTGTGAAAGGACCCTTTGACGGCCAACTGAAGTTTCTCCGCGCCTACTATTATTTTGAACTGACCCAATATTTTGGAGATGTCATATTGATCACTGCGCCGCTGGACCTGCAATCTCAAGCCTGGGATTATTTAAGAGAGCCGCAGGCCAAAGTGTATACGCAAATCGAGACTGACCTGAAGGATGCTGTTACGGAACTTCCCGTCAGCTACAACAGCGCCAATCTCGGACGAATTACGAAAGGCGCTGCATTGTCCTTATTGGGTAAGGTGTATCTTACGAAGAAGCAGTATGCCGATGCTGCAACTACGCTGACGCAGGTGCTGTCATTGGGATACAGTCTCGTGCCTTCTTATGCCGATGTTTTTGATCCTGCAAAGAAGAATGGCCCGGAATCCGTATTCGAAGTTCAGTACAAGGGTGGAAATGATCTGGGAGAATGGAGCAGCTTCATCTATACCTTTGCGCCAAGGCTATCCAAGGGCGCTGTCACCGGATGGGAGCAGAGTACGCCGGGTGGTTGGAATATTCCCACTAAAGACCTGATCTCTTCTTACGAAGCAGGGGATGTCAGAAAGGATGTGTCTATCGGCCTGGACTTTAACAGCCCGATCACGGGTCAGCAAATCCCCTACATCAAAAAATACGATCATACACATGCTATCTATGGCCGTACGGATGATAATTGGCCGGTTTTGCGTTACTCGGATGTTTTGCTGATGCTGGCAGAGTCGATCAATGAGCAGACCGGTCCTAATTCAGATGCCTATAACTACCTGAACCAGGTGCGTCAGCGGGCTGGCCTTGGTGCGTTGAGCGGGCTTAGCCAGGAATCTTTCCGGGATACACTGCAGCATGAACGGAGGGTAGAACTGGCCTTTGAGAACTGGCGCTGGTTGGACCTGAAAAGGACCAAGACGCCTACTGAACTGGCGGCATTTTTAAATGCGTATGCTGCCAGGGAAAAGGCGGATCCGACGGTTGGCCGGCAAGGGATTCCTTATTCCACCAAAGACTATGATTTTCAGCCATACGAGGCGTTGTATCCCATTCCCGCCAGTGAGATCCTGATCAATAATAAATTGACCCAAAACCCGCAATATTAGGCGTCTTATGAAAGTTATCTATATCGAAATGAAATAGGCAACTTTCTTTTTAGCCGTAATTGGTAAAATTGAACGAACATGAAAATTTACTTTCGGATGACGCGGTTGTTGATCATATATTCGGCGACTTTATTAATATATGCTGCGGGTTTTGCTCAGAATAGAATCAATTCGGTTGACTGGGCTAATCCGGTATCTACCTCTAAAACGACCCCCACTTTACAGCTTGTAGAGAATCCCATGGTCCGCCCCGGTTCTTCTATTCATAAACAGACGTTTACTGCGTTGAAAGAACTGGGTGCGGATTATGTCAGGTATGTGCCCTGGTTTCCTTATCCTAAAATGGCCGTTGCGGAATTAAAACCGCCGGCTGGGGATCAAACGTATTGGGATTTTACCTATTTGGATAGTACGATGGAGGCATTTATGGCTGCTACGGAAGGTCACTCCGTGTGTGTCAATTTCAGTACCACGCCTGCATGGTTATGGCAGACCGGGTCTGTTGTTGCATATCCTGATGATCCGTATAAAACCACCTGGAGTTATAACCAGGGGACAAGGCTCAGGGATACAACGATGAAGGAGCTGACCGGCTATTATGTAAGACTTTTCAGCTGGTACACAAAGGGCGGGTTCACTGACGAACTGGGGAAAGTGCACAATTCGGGTCATTTTTATAAGATCCCTTACTGGGAAGTGCTGAATGAACCGGATTTCGAACACAATGTGTCCCCGGAATATTACACAAAGATCTATGATGCCATCGTTGGGGAACTTAAAAAGATTTCTCCCCAGACAAAATTTGTTGGGCTGTCCCTTGCACAAACGGCCAACCCGGCGTATTTTGAATATTTTCTGAACCCTAAAAATCACCGGCAGGGGATTCCATTAGAAGGGATCTCCTATCATCACTATTCGAGTCCATCATTTGAAGGTCAGCCTCTTGAATATTATCAATATACCTTCTTTGAAAAGGCCGATGCGTTTTTGGAAAAGGTCAGGTATATTGAGAGCATCAGGAAGCGGCTGGCTCCGAATACTTTTACGATGATCAATGAGTTAGGGGTTATTTTGCGGAACCCTGAAGTATCGGGGCCGATCGATTATAATTATTGGAACCTGGCCGGCGCCATGTATGCACATCTTTTTCTTGAGCTGACAAAACTCGGGATCGATGTGGTTGGGGAGTCTCAGTTGGTTGGTTATCCCAGTCAATTTCCTGATGTCAGTATGATGAATTGGGAGAACGGCAGGCCCAATGCAAGGTATTGGGTGTTGAAGCTCCTGAAGGACAATTTTGGCCCGGGTGACAAACTTGTCAATGCCGATGCAACTATCGCGGGGGCTGACCATCAGGGCTTTGTCACAAAGGATGGGAAAAAAATCCTTTTGATCAATAAAAAAAATGAGGAGCTTCGTGTTCAATTGCCCGCGGAGACTAAAGATGCGACTATCAGCTATGTTGATATCAGCACCAGGGAGAATCCTCCGGTAAGGGAGCCTGTAACTGGAAATACCATTACGCTAAGGCCTTTTTCTGTTGCTGTAATCAAGTTTAAAGGATAGGATGAAGGGTTGAAAAAAAGTATGATATGAAAATAGGGTTATTTGGAATTGGCCTTGAAGCTTACTGGCAGCAATTTGAAGGATTGGAGCAACGTCTTACGGGGTATGTGCGGTTGGTTGAGGATAAGTTGAGGGGTTTTGGCGCGGAGATCGTTAATCTTGGTATGGTTGACAGTCCTGAGAAGGCTTTTGATGCGGGGCATGAATTTCGCAGACAGGATGTCGATCTGATCTTTTTATATGTGACTACGTACGCTCTGTCCTCTACTGTGTTGCCTGTGGTTAAAAGGGCAAAGGTGCCTGTCATCATATTGAATCTTGCGCCCGAGGCGGCCATGGATTATGAGTGGGTCAACAATTTGAATGATCGTACGCGGATGACGGGTGAGTGGCTGGCCTTCTGCTCTGCCTGTCCTGTGCCGGAGCTTGCCAGTGTATTCGCACGTTCCAATATCCCTTTTTACCAGGTTACCGGTATGTTGAACGATGACCCTATTGCCTGGAAGGAGATCGGGGAATGGATAGCGGCTGCGAAAGTTGCGGATATTATGTATCATAACCATTTAGGGGTAATGGGCAATTACTATGGCGGGATGCTGGATATCTATTCCAATCTGACCTTGCATTGTTCCGTTTTTGGCGGGCATATAGAGGTGATCGAGGTTGATGAGCTATCCGGTATCCGCCAGCAGGTAACGGAGGGCGAGGTGCAGGATAAGGTTAGCGTTTTCCGGGATACTTTTGACGTCCAGCCGGATTGTTCGCAAAATGAATTGGAACGGGCGGCCAGGACTTCGGTAGCGTTAGATAAGCTGGTGAAAAAATATGGCCTGGGGTCCATGGCCTATTATCATAAAGGCAAGGGCAATCCTCAAAATGAAGATACCATGAGTTCGGTGATCCTTGGTAATTCACTGCTCACGGCTAATAATGTTCCCGTTGCGGGGGAGTATGAGATCAAGAATGCGCAGGCGATGAAAATCATGGACAGCTTTGGCGTTGGCGGATCTTTTACGGAATATTATGCAATGGATTACAAAAATGATGTGGTGCTGATGGGACATGATGGTCCTTGTCATATGGCGATTGCCCAGGGTAAGATCAAGGTGCGTCCTTTGCATGAATACCATGGTAAAAATGGCAGTGGACTTTCGGTTGAAATGTCGGTGCAATTTGGAAAGGTTACTTTATTTTCGGTGGTAGAAACGGCAGATGGGAAAATATTATTCCTGGTAGCTGAGGCGGAGTCTGTGGCCGGCCCTATCTTAGAGATTGGGAACACCAACAGCCGGTATAAATTTCCAATGGGTATCCGGCAATTTGTGGAGCAATGGAATTCGCATGGGCCGGCGCATCATTGTGCGATTGGTGTTGGGCATATTGCCTCGAAAATTAAAAAGCTGGGTCAATTGCTGGGGGTGGCTACTATCCAGGTATGCTGATCCCCTCTCACTAATAATTGCGACATGAAGACCGGGAGCAAAAGATATTTTCAATACAAAAAAATGGCTGCTATTTATTTAGCGGCATTTTTTGTTTTAGGGATGGCCGGGGTGAGCCTGGCGCAGGAGGCATTGTTACATTCCTTTGTTTCGCCTCCCGATGCTGTTAAACCAAGGGTTTATTGGTGGTGGTTGTTCAATAGGGTGGACAAGGCAGGCATTACCAGGGATATGGAGGAATTCCGCGCCAAGGGTATTGGTGGGGTCAACCTGATCTGTACCGGGGGATATGCCGGGAAGGAGCCCCTGTTGGGTGTGGCTTATCAGAGTCCTGCGTGGTGGGAGTTGTTCCGCCATGCGGTCAGGGAGGCCAAACGGTGTAAGATCGAACTGGGTTTTAATCTTTCGGCCGGGGGCTGGACGATGGAGGCGCCGTGGGTAACGAAGGACAATGCGATGAAGAAGGTGGTGTCGGCTGAATTGAAAGTGACAGGACCTATAAAGTTTTCAGACAGCCTGCCACGGCCTCCCATTGTGGATGCGTACTATCATGATATCTGGGTGCTGGCGTTCCGGGTTCAGGGCGATACAAAAAAGGTGGACCCCGCATCGGTTATAGATATCAGTGACCGGCTGCGGTTGGATGGCCGGCTGGACTGGGATGTACCTGAAGGGCAATGGGTGATCCTGAGAACCGGGTATACGTTGACCGGTCATCCGTGGAGCAAATGGCATGCGTATCCTCAATTTTATCCCCAGGGTGATACTTTTGAAGGCGGCGACGGTTATGAGATCGATTATTTGAATCCCGGAGCTTTGGACGATCATTTCAATCACCTGGGCAAAAAGATATTGGAGGAAGTGAAAAGGGCAGGTGGACAGCTGGCCTATTTTTGGTCGGATAGTTGGGAGTGCGGGAAGCTGACCTGGACCCAGGATTTCCCAAACCAGTTCAGCAAATTCCGGGGCTACGATCTGAAGACCTATATGCCCGTTCTGGCTGGATATACGGTGGCCGATTCAGCGGTGTCGGCACGATTCCGGGATGATTTTGACCGAACTATCCAGGATTGTGTTGCCCAAAATTTTTATGGTCATTTCATGGACCTATGCCATCGGAATGGGGTAAGAGTGGGCAATGAGGCGGGAGGGCCCAATGATATTTCTCCCCAGGATGTATTGAAGAACCTGGGATATTGTGATATACCCACCGGTGAGTTTTGGGTCAACGGGCATCGTAAGGCAAAAAATGGCTACAATGATGATCGATCGTTGCGGCTCAATCTCAAGCAAACGGCTACGGCAGCCCATATTTATGGCAGGCGGGAGGCGATGGCGGAAGCCTTTACCATGATGGATGGGGATGCGACGCATTGGGCGTTGGGGCCGGCGGATCTGAAACCTTATGCCAATGATGCGTTCTGTGAAGGGATCAATCGCATGATGCTGCACCAGGCCACCTGCCAGCCGCCTTCGGACGGCAAGCCGGGCTATGAATTTTGTGCGGGTCAGCATTTTACGCCAAACATTACCTGGTGGGAGCAATCCCCTGCATTTTTTACTTATCTATCCCGTTGCCAGCAGATGCTGCAACAGGGACTTTTTTCAGCCGATGTTTGTTTCTACCTGGGAGAAAGGCCTCCGGCGCTGGCGCCGCCCAAATATCTTATTCCTTCCCTGGGGGCGGGTTATGACTGTGATTACAGCAATGCCGATGTCCTGCTGAACCGGATGTCTGTAAAGGATGGGCGGATCGTACTGCCGGATGGGATGAATTACCGCCTGTTGGTGCTGCAGAACTGTACTTCGCCGGCTAAGGAGATTTGTGATAAGGTGTCTTCGTATCAGAACCTGGCCGTTTCATCGGTTCCTTCCACTGAGATGTCGGTGGATGTGATCAAAAAAATAAAGGAATTGATCCTTGCGGGTGCAACGGTGGTGGGGTCGCCCCCCCTGCATGCTGCGGGTCTGAAGAATTATCCGGCCGCTGATGGGGAGCTG
>Ga0247778_1000806_pt1 | contig 24291 bp, 20 predicted proteins | sample UWRJL049202B5_FD_179939 | JGI IMG/M metagenome (GOLD analysis project Ga0247778, IMG submission 179939) | Plant litter microbial communities from Arlington Agricultural Research Station in Wisconsin, United States - UWRJ-L049-202B-5 | ecosystem: Environmental > Terrestrial > Plant litter >...
GTAGTTGCGGTTTTGTCTCTTTTTTTTTTTTTTTTTTTTTTTTCATTTTGGGGTTGTGAATTTCCCGTAGTTTTTGCTTTAGATTGAGCCACCTATGTCAGCCGTATAATGGCCCGTATTCCGGGTTGAAGCTCGAGAGCCCAATGCAGATCCAGCGGTGTTGGTCAAAAATAGCCCGGCCAGTTTCGATGGAGCGTTGAGCTCGGCCTGCAATCAGTAACCAGAAATAAGTTCAACGTTTTGCAATCATCCGAGAGCTGCCGGCGGAGATATCTTGCTTTGTTGCATGTCAGTACGATCACTATGTATAAGTTTAGGTTCGATATAGTTGCTCGCAAGATCGCCACTCTAGATCTCATTCCTCCGAGTGCTTTCATCCCACGTGTTCACATTATCTTCAGCTCCAGTTTTTGAGGCTCAAAGCGGGATAAAACCCAGTTGGATCTCGTATTATTCTAGGAAGCGCTGCGGAGCCTCTTTGCGGCGGCCTTCTGTGTAACGAGTGGCTTGCCGAGTAAAGTCGGACAGCCAATGCCGCTCAAATTTTCCCGTCCCGGGTTACTGCTTCTGCAAGCCATGTCTGAGTGTTTGACGATGTGTGGGGGCGGGAGGGAAACGAACAGCAAAAGTAAGCGTGCGACGTGCCGCATTTGTAGTAGGTCATGCTTTTATTGGATGCCTCTCATCATGGTGTTAAGACGTGCCATACGCTTCGAATCAGTGGTGGCAATGCCGACATTGAGGCGTTTTGTTGCCCGAAGGTTTCAACACCATAGCCTTAGCCGTGTTCTGGGAAGATTCAGAAAATATGATTTAAGGCTGAAGGTTTCGGCATCTTCTCTCTCTGCTTCGAGCCTCACATGTCACCATAACAATCAAGTTCCTGGACAAATATGATTGGCCAAATCTTGAGAGGCGTTTGGGTTGTACTGCGTTGCTTGTTGGGTGATGTCTCATCATGTCTGGGAAAACTTTGGGGCTATATGGCTCGAGGTTTGACAAAATTTGGGGATGGCCTGGTATGGTTGTGGAACGAGGTGCTTTTTCCTTGCTTGAAATGGATTTGGGCAGCTTTTAGAGGCTGTTTGAATTGGGTATGGGAAAGGATCTGGAATGATGCCCTACCACTTATTGACACAAATCATGGGTAAGTGAATTTCGCATAAAATAAGATCTACAACGCACGCTGTTAACAGATAAAATATAGTGGATATGTGTTTCTTACCATATTTGCTTGGTCTCTAATTATAATGGACCTCACTTTCGTCGTGGCGTTCGAGCATGTGGCCGCCAAGGAAAAGCCAATACTTTGGTTGATGGTGCCTCCAGCCATAGTCATCGCCATATTCGGCGTTGCTATAGCCTTGATGGCTTGCAAAGGAATCCTCAGGAGGCAAGTTTGTAAGGGGTCAAGTACGTCAGACAATATCTTTCTCCATTCGGAGCTTTTACAGCTTAGCTTGCAGTACATTTGCGTAGTAAATTCAGATCAGATGCTAATGACTTGCTACAGAAGTTGAAAGTTTAGCACGAGTCGGCAAGATTCTCGAAGCTCTTGTACCGGTAATCGTTTGCTTATTCGTTTATTTGCCATTTTACGCTATTCCGCACTACCGAAGCATCCAGTGGACGGTTACTTACAACAACACGGTTGACGGGCTAAACGCACCACCAGTCGTGTTTTCCACACTCTCCGATGGTGATCCCAGGTTTGAAGTTGATTCATAATGCTCAATAGCACGACTAAAGCCTGGATCCAATACTGTATCCGAACCTCAAGATGTCGTGTGCGGCTTCAGCGAAATATCAGGTTGTTGGTCGTATGGCTTTATGATCACTCCCATTGATCACACGATGCTTGGTCTCAAGGATGAATTTGTTTGTACTTTGAACCTGACTGGTACGTCTCAGTGATGCACAATTATGTATATTGCTATATCATTTACAAACACTATAGCTCGCAACCCCGCAAAATTGTGCAACAAGAGCCAAGGCTTCATCACACTTAGTTATATACCCATTGATAAAACGCTGAGGCATGACGAAATCTTTGATTATAACCAACGCTACCCCGTTTTCTCTCCGTACCCATGGTATTCAAATAATTACGTCGTTGCCAATATTGAGCAAGAGACGATTGAGGACGCTGTAGGGTCTATCATTACAAACGGCGCCAAGAAATATCGGACTTATAAGGTTAATGCCACACCAGGGAGTTTCATTGAACCGCAAACTTCATGTTTTAATGAAACTTCGCCACCGTATACGCAGATCATAAAACTACAGATCAGTCCTCAGTCTCTCTTGACTACCTGGAGGAAAAGTGGATACGGGATAAATCGGGGGACGATAATACTGAACGAAGGCGCGATAGTGGGTGGCGTAATGCTGCTTCAATTCTTTTTGGCTTTATACGAAACCTGACCTGTGCGTCTGCATGCAATTCTCTCTCAGTTGGGTTGCAATGGGTGTTCCTGGAAAGTGTGGGAGCTCCTGGTGGACAAAAAAAGCGGCACTAATTATTGCGCATTTTGAATGTCCCACTCACCGTGGCACATTCAGAATTAGTGCCGCTTTTTTTTGTCCACCAGGAGGGGAGCTACCGGCTACACCTGCTATAGCGGCATAAATTACTGTGGGAATAGTCATCTCTATTCGATTTCATAATCTCATCTTGCCTTTTTAAGTTACATTAAAAAAAAAACACAATCCCTTTATCATTCCTCGTCCCCATCCTTCTCTTTTTCTGCAGATTTACTCTCACCTCTCTCCAATCCCCCACCAATTTGCCTCCTCCAGAGACCCCAATACCTCCCCTCCTTCTCCAACAACTCTCTATGCGTTCCCCTCTCCACAACCTCCCCTTGTTCTATAACCAATATCTGATCCGCCGCCACCACCGTCGACAACCGATGAGCGATCACAAACGTCGTCCTATTTCCCCCTAACACATCCAGGGAGCTCTGTATCTCCCCCTCCGTACCCGTGTCTACGGCGCTCGTCGCCTCATCCAGTATAAAAATCGGCGGATCCTTCAAAAATACCCGCGCGATCGCAATGCGCTGCAACTCCCCTCTAGACAACTTGACCCCCTGTTCGCCAACCTGGCTGCCGTAGCCGTCAGCGAACGAGAGGATCTTGTCATGTATAGCAGCTGCACGACAAGCAGCGAAGACTTCGCCATCTGTAGCTGAAGGTCGAGCATATCGCAGATTTTCCATTACAGAAGCGTTGAAGAGCAGGGGATCCTGCGGGACAACGCCGAGGACTTCGCGCAGCGAGTTGAGCGTTACGTCCGAAATGTCCTGGCCGTCGATTTCGATGCTTCCAGAAGAGACGTCGTAGAAACGGAGGAGTAGTTTCAGGATGGTGGATTTACCGGCGCCAGTCGTGCCGACTAGTGCAATGGTTTGGCCTGGTTGGACGGAGATGTTGAGATCTTTGATAGATGGCTGGCGAGGGTCATAAGAGAAATTGACGTTTTTGAATTCGATGTGACCTTTGACGGGGCCGAGATGGCGGGCTCCTTCTTTGTCGTTAACTTTTGGCTTGGTCTTGAGCAGTACTAGGAGACGTTCTGCGGAGACCAGGTCCGCTACAAGCCATTTGTATTGTTTGGATAGGAGTTTCAGAGGCCAGATCAATCCCTCCCAGTACTGGATGTAAAAGACAAAATCGCCGGTTGATGCTCGGCCTTGGGAGATGTCGTACAGGATTAGACAGGAGAGGCCGAAGAATGTCGATGGGATCCAGAGCTCCGTGAACGCCTGGAAAAAAGCTTCGCGTTTGCTCCATGTCTTGTCGGCCGAAAGATAGGACTCGACTGCCTCGCCATAGCGACGTCCCTCATAGCCAAACTTGTTGAAATACAATACTGTCTGCCACCCTTGTACAGCTTGGTGCATAACTCTTGTTTGTTCTCGTTCAGCCTTGGTCACTTCTCGTCGGCAAGGTACATTCCGGCTCGAGGTGAAGACTTCAGCCGCGACATAGCTTGCTGAAGCGACAATCACTGTGAATTTTCGGTCAGTATTGCTTTATCAAAGATTTTCCAGACATCTCGCAAGTTCTAATGCCTATCTCAAATATCTCGGAAGTTCCGAAACCACCAAAAAGGGGAACCTCGCGAAGTGTAAAAAGAAGTAAACAGCTTGCTTTGGAAATTTGCTTACTTGCAAGAGAAACATAGGCGTTGAATTTCCAGTAGAGAAACAAAACAGCGATGATCAAGTCGATGATATCGGGTGCGACGTCTGTAACGACCGTCTCTAACAGAGTCATCAATGCTCCACCTTGCTCTATGGCCTTCATGACTTCAGCAGAATCTCTCTCGGCATGAAACTCCATTCCTAAACTCATGACGTGGTTGAAGGCAGCATTAGAAATCTGCCGGAAAGAGAACTGTTTCACAGGGATCTTTGCAAGTTCTTGGATTAGGCCTAGACCGGAGTCACCGTAGATGAAGCTCAAGAGAAGCCAAATACCCAGATCCGCATATGGTGCTTCTTTTGCCAGAATTTTGTCAGTGATTATGCCAAGCTGGCGAGGAATGAGAATATTGAGGAAGCGAATGCAGGTCAAACATAGCAGACTAACAACCAGACATGCCTGGACCTTGAAGTCTTTCCGTGGGATCAAGTATGGTAGGAAGATCGAGAAATCCTTGAGATAGCCCAACCAACCGCCTGTCTCCTGGATCCGTTTTTGACGAATCTTCCTCATCTCCGGATCATCCTCAGAATCGAGATCTGATTCATCATCGCTATCTCCAGCAAGACTATCGTTGTTCTCGACATGAGCTTGGCCAATGAGGGGCTCTGTGCCATAATGGGGCTCTTCCAGATCGTTCCTACTGCGTAAAAACGGCTGCGACTCGTCTTCCGATTCATTCTTCTTCCGCGCCCATGCTTGACGCGGGGTCGTCGCCAGAAGACAGAGTAAGAGCAGGATTCGGCTAGCTTGGCAGACAAGTTCGAGTGTTGGTCCTAGAAAACCTAGTCGACGGAAAGAGGAGAGACCGAGAATTGGCACTTCGAACAGGAACGTTACCAACGACGTTCCTGAGACTTCATATTGGCCAGCGTTGTGGCCACCCAGTCGAATTCCAACGATGCACCAAACGAGGAAAAGGGAGACTTCGTGAAAGATCTGAGCTTGTGAACGGCCAAAATCAAAGTCTTGCGCTACTCCCGCAACGCCCTCAACAATGTATGAAAGAGCAACAAGTCCGAGAAGTATAATCTGAAATCTATGTTTTCGCTTTGTGCCCAGTTTTTTCCTTCCCACATTGCCAGAATTGTTCAAGATCGAGAAACCGAGGAAAAGGTAATTTGCGACTGCGGAAATGCAGAGTAGGACCTGTCGAGCATAGCTGAATGAAGACATGATGAAGGGACAGAATATAAAAGAATTTAGCTCTAGCAGTGAGACTTGACGAATATAATCGTAACAATACAATAGAAGAGAGCGCGCCGGCTATTGCAAAAGAAATAAATGCGCGAGCTGAAAAGGTAAAACAAATTGATTGAGATGAAGGTGTAAGTGGCAATTCATCTCAAATATATAAACCAAGGCCAAAATTGAAGTACCGAACCGACCAAAATCTGACTAGTTATAAAGTGGCTAGATTGCATTTAGACTTCGAGGAGCTGACTTTTGAGTCATACCGGACGCTTACGAGGGTCGCACAAGCGAATAAAAATTCGATGAAGAAATAAGTCTCACATCAATGGCGCAAGGGAATACCCCTGAAATGTCTGCCTAAGACCACCATGAGTAGATTGGTCAAAAATGTGAATCGCTCGAGGGTCAAAAATTAATAAGTTTTCGCTGAAGGGATTTGTGTCTTGCTCACAGGAAGTAAGCACTGCGGCTGTGCATTGACTTTTACAAGCTGCTTACAGCGCTCTGGCTACTGTAAGCCCAGTGAGCGCTCGCTAAAATTGCAGGCCTCACAGGTCTCCTTAGTCGTATGTATAGCGGAAATTACACTACACTACCTAACTACTCGGCCTTTACCATGACGGCTCATGTTATGTGATTCATATTAAGCTATAAGTATTCGCAATACAGCTGAGGCAGCCAATTAAAATAGTTGTGAGACCAGTAACTAATAAATTGTGATTCACAGGGTAAGCACTCCGTTAGGACTCAGGGGCTTTAGCGACAAATTAACCGAAGCAAAGCGAATCAGCAGTTGAACTTGCCACTCAAAAGTTAGGTACATAGCATTTTTGACTCACAGGAAGAGAGGTGTTGACGACAGCCGTCAGAATCAGGAGTCAATTAGCGCAGATATTCTTGAGGATACCTAGGTAACTTCGGCCATACTTGTATTGTAGGAGAATCTCTTCAGCTGAAAGCAAAAAAAGGCAATGCTGGTCTGGCTCCGTATGACAAAGAGGTGCGGTCATTTGTACCTAACTGAGAGACAATTTCCTATGACCTCCAATTTCAGGGTCTCTCATACCGAGTCACAGCTCAGAGCCGTATAACTCCTTGAGTGTGTTTAAAACTCCCGCCAAAAATGCAATGTACGTTATATAGCCCTTCAGTCCCAAGTACCCCCAGTCGATTTATGCGTCCATAAAAACATGCACACCGTACATTGCGTTGTCCACCCTCCCATCTGCGCGTCCCTGTTCCAATTCTTCGTACCCTTCCTCGTCAGTCATAAAATAGCCACCGTGCTCTTGACTCATATGATCATAAATGTCCGACGCATAGCCAGTAGCACTCCTGTATCTGCAATACCAACACCAATGTGTGCCGCAAATGCAGGTCAAGTGCCCGCAACCGGAAGACCGTTCCGTCATTGCTTTGCACTTTGGACACTCCTTTGTGATTAATCTCTTGCGCTGCCGTGTTTTGATGCTCATGCGAGCGCGTTGAAGTGTTTGGGCTGTCATCCGTTCCTCGTATCCCAATCGGCGGTCTTCTGCCTCGATTCTTGCAATTTCGGCTTCCAACTCAGCTGCTTCGCGTTCAGCGGTCTCCTCGCGAATCTGCTCACAGGCCTCGCATACCCAAGCGTTCAGTTCCGCAGGAGCCCCAGCAGCGCACACACGCTCTAGGTATTTCTTTGCCATGCCGCAGTCTACACACCAGGCAAATACCCATTCACCTGAGTTCTTCACGGCTTCTTGAAGATTACCAACAGCGTGTATGCCCATACCATAGCCATGCAACGTTTTTGCAGTTGGTGTTCGTCTACAGAAAGGGCAGGATAGAGCGGCCGTGTTTATGATCTTTCCTGCTGCGTTTAAGCCATACCATCCTCGTAGGCAGTCCCTACAGACACGTTGGTCGCATCCACGCCTTCCACAGGCAGGATTCAGGTCTGATTTGCGAAGTGTGGAGAAACAAAGTGAACAGGTTCCAGATTCTGTGCGCCTACCAGAGACCCAGGATTGCAGCTGTGTTATTACATTGGTAGTATTCTGTATCACCTTTCCGTTCAGATAGAGCTTTTGCTTCTCAATGGCTGGGAAGAGTACAACTTCCTCGCAGAAATTGTCCGTGCCCGCTTGAGTTATCTGTTTGAAGAGAGATCCGCCCCCGAGTGGTTCTTTCAGCTTTTGCTTTTTGTTTTCCAGTAACCAGGAGGTGGAATTCTCTTTGGATAGAGTTTGTGCTGTTGTTTCTGCCTCTACTATTGTCTTGCGACCGTGCGAGCATGCCGTGCATTTGAAAGGGGTCGATATGGTGTTGCGATACTCTTGAGGGAAAATCACACGGCTCAAGCAATCTACACATTCTAGCCAAGGCGCTGGATCATTGCTTCGCTTCGAATCGAACTTTAAGGATTGTAGGCGGCAGTAATGGCACTTTGGGCGAACGTTAAGTCCTTCCGTATGATACACCACATACTGAGCTCGACATGTGTGCGTGGAACACTCCACCCACGCAGCATTGGTCTCTTGATTGTCATCCATTGATACACGGAGATCAATATGAACTTGGCGTTCCTCTGGGCTTTTGTGGTCAGTTGCAGAACAAAGTCCACATTTGCCCTTAGTACCCATAATAGTAACCGATCTTGGGTAGTGGCAAGAACGGCAAGCCACAAGAGGACCAATTGGTACCATCGTTTTCTCAGGCTTCCAGCTCACTCTTGCTGTCAACGTGTTCCGCAAATTCAACTCAAGCATCTTGTAGGAGACAAGTCTAGCAAAAAGCTTTTTGTCTGCCTCTCTCAGAAGACCCTTAGCATTTGGTTCCTTCCGGTTTGCAAACGCATTATCGGCATCCAGCAGTAAGGATAGACAGCTTACGTTCCATGTTTCAGGGACTTCGAGATTATTCCACTTATTCCGCCACATCAACATTTCTGTGTCTGCGGCTTGAAAAAGTGGCTGGACTCCGAGGCGAATTGTGAGTGCCGCAAGCAAAGCCGCTGGCCGGGCTGAAAGCATTGTTCCGGGAACAACTATATGAAGCAAAACTCTCCAAAACTTGCAACCATATTCTTTCGAAGCCAAAGCAAGTGGAATCCTTGTTACCGTTCCTTCTCCGGCGTTGGCGATATGCATTGGCAGCTCCGCTGGAGTACTTGCAAACGAGAGACGGGTCAACACGTGACCCAGACGCCGAAGGATTCGATAATCGCAGGAGCGGCCGATCTCAAGAAGTTCATCGCGAAGAAACTCAGTAATAGGGCGATTGTCCTCATGTTCAGTTTCGTCAATATCTCTAACTCTTGTAAACGCCAATGTAGGATCCAGGTAAACGCAAGGAAACCTGCTTTCTTCTGGGACTGCTTCTATCGTGTCTTGAACTTCTGCGGTGTAATCGTATGATTCCGCAAGCCAGTTCTTCATGCGGTCTTTCTCATTAGCATTTGAGATTCGGTCAATCTGGAGGCTGAATGCGTTGACCAAATTGTCCCGTTCCTCATTGTCGCGGTCGTTGCACACTGTTCGCCAGAGGCTGCCAAAGACTGGATTCAGAGATATTGCCGAGACGTCTTGCTCAATGATTTTCTTCAAATGTTCAACGACTAACTTCTTGTACGAGGCATCTGATTTGTAACGCTGAGAGAAGTCTCCCACAGGTGGATTCTTCGTTGGAATGAAGTTCTTGAGAATTGAAGAATCGACAGATAGTTCCTCCGTGCTCGATTTTCCCTTCTTCTGTTCTTTTGTTGCTTCCTTCTTCACATCTTCGATTCCCGTAGGGCTCCTGAACTTGGATACCTTGGCCGCAATGTCGACAGCAGTTCCACCAGGTTTTTCGACGCCCATCCACGCTATCAGAATGTCGACAGTAACCTTTGAGATATCCTGTGGGGTGGGCTTTTTAAGATAGAAGCAAGCGCCACCAGTGAGTGTCGAGAGAAACGTGTAGTAGTTACCATCAGACCGATACATTGATGGCTCTAAGATTGAGAAGACGTGGGCTCTCTTACTTCCTTGCTTCATGGCCAAAGTTCTGCTGGCTTGAACCCAGTCCATGAACATTTGACCGTGCCCACCATAGGAATCCTGCTTTTCCAGGGCTCGCTGCTCCTTTTCGTGATTATCATAGCCGTTCGCAGTTCCATTGACGGTAGTGTGTGGAGGAGCATCTGTGTATAGCAAGATGATCGTGGTCGCATCCTCTCTCATGACTTCGTAGGCCTTGGCGAGTCCGGTCTTGGTCGCTTCTGGGTAATCCCCACCACCACTTGGATAGATACCTTTCGCAACGGTAACGAGATCGACCTGCGTGCCTGCAGCATTGGATTGCTTTGAAGACATCCATCCTGACCATACCAGCAGATCTGTATCGCAGTAGTCGCGGTAAGCGATGAGCCCAATGCGCGAGAAGGAGTTGGTGAGTGCCGAGATAGAGATAATATTGGGCAAGGATGTTTGCAGCGACTCCAAATAGTCGCTCATAGAATACGTTGCATCGACAAGAATTAAGAGGTCGTAGACCTCGACCGAAGAATCCATGATGTCTCAACGAGGTGATGTTGTGCCCAAACTCCGCCCTTGGAGATACGACTCTGGACAATTGTCAGCCAAGCAAGACTTTTCTGGACTTGGCAACGACGATTTTGTATAACGTAAAGTATATCTGGATTAAAACCAATGATTTATTGCTATAAAGAGTGTTGAGACTCTGAGTTTGCGGTTGATCTTATATATTCCGATGTTGATGTGGTGACTCAGAAGGATTGGGTGACTCCTGGCCGAGTTGGAAAATAGCTGTGCGGCATGGGCTCCTGCAATCGCCAAAAAAGACCCAAGGGAAACCCAAATTAGAGTGTCGTGATACAATTTTACGTCTGTAATTCCTTCCTCGGAAAAAAGAAGTGAACCTTTTTTTACTAAGGTGACGATCAAATTTCGCCCGAAAAGGAAGCTGCAAGTATTTACCGCGAACACCTGCTACCCACAAAACTTCGGCCAGAAGGGATGGCTGTGTACTGCGGCAACTTTATTTTCGAGTTTCTGGAGAGATTGTGAAAGAATTTGGGGCTGATTCATTTTCTCCCAAAGCCGGTCTCATGATCTGAATACATTACCACAATACCTGAAACTTGAGCGCAAGGTAAAACACCAGACTCCGACGCTGCGCTAATTCCCAAAATCTTCCCTGTAAAACAAATAGAAGGCAAAGAAATGCCTAACATAATATGAAACTCTATATATGAAAGGCGCCATCGTTTTCCTAAACTAAGCGAATTGCACTTCTCTCGTCTCGCGGTTGCCAGCTAGGTCGTCTTCCAGCCAATTCAACCTTCTCATCGCCATCTAGCTCATAGAATACAATTTCTCGCGAGGCGATCTCAAAGGGATTTTTCTCGGGTACAGGTGGACCTGGAGTAGGTGGGGTATACGGCGCTGGAGGAGTAGCCAGCGGTGTGGGAGGGATCTTGACCATCTCTGCTGCACCACATGCTTGGCGTGCCTTCCTCCTACGCCTCAGCATATACGCTAGGGCTCCTAGACCAGCGGCAAGAATTACTCCTACTCCAATACCAATGCCTATGCCAATTTTTGCACCTCTATTGGAAGATTCCCGAGAGGTGTCGGATGATGCACTTGCGTTGCCGAAGATGGATACTGCTTTTCGCCAAACGCCACTATCGAAGGTGGCTTGTATGAGATTTCCGTTCGATATATAGTAGAAGCGGGTCGAGCTGGCAGAGGATGTGATAGCGAACTTGGCATTAGACTGAGCTGCAAGGGGGAAAACCGCCGAATCTTGCATCGGTGCGGTGTTCACTGTTTGCCATCCGTCGGTAGAAGTAATTTCGTGAAGTGATCGATCTATGCCGATGTAGAAAAGACTTCTTGAGATGTTGCTCGAATCGACAGTTGCGGCGAGGGTTACGTTACTTGGGTCCCAAGAAGAGAGTAGATGAGACGAGATAGAGTTTGCTATAATATTTGGTGAGTTTTCTTGCCTTGCTATAATGTGCAGACTAGTGCATCTTACATTTCAGCCAATCTTCGTTGCTCGCGAGTGTCGACGAGAGTATTTTTCCAGAGCCATCGATACCATAGGTGGTCAAGTTTGCACCACCATCTGTAGTGATGCCAGAAAGTTTCTGATTGGTATCACTGATCACAGAAGCTCCGGTGCCCCAGGTGATATTAGGATTGCAATATCGAATCTCGGAAAGACTTCCAGAGTTGTCATGAAAAAATGCTCGGTATCCATCGGTGCTGCTACGTAGTGTAGCTGCCAGGCCGGTGTTGCTATTCACGCCCGAGGTGACATTACTGGAGATTGTATTGGAGCGTTGCAAGACACAACTTCCATTTGCGAGGGTGCATTGAACCTCTGCCTCAACAATTTCGCCGTTGTTGGAAATGTAGAAGATTTGGCCCTGTCATTCCAAAATTAGAAATCTTCATTCCTTATTGAATCAATCGGGAGAGAAAGAAGGTGATTCAGTAGAAAAATACACATTGACTTACATACATACTCCCGTCTGCTCCAATGTACCCAGTCCCTGTCAACGCCGAGCCTGGTTTTGGCGGGGTAGTCACTGGGAGTTTGGCGAAAGCGGTGAACCCGCCAACTCCAATGCCACTACCTGTAGCCATCGAATAAAGTAGATCTCCAGATGAGGCATTCTGATATATTACTTGGTCGCCAACGCTTGTGCGCCAGGCAGCAAGTGCTTGGGGGGCAGCAAATGGCAAATAGCCAGACACACAAAGATAGAAGAGAAAGAGATTCATACTGCAAAATACAGGTAAGAAATGAAAACCAAATCAGAAGAAGCAAGAATAGACAGCTAGCTCTAACTTTATTGTAGGTGAGAGTGTTCGGATGAGGCTGAGGTTGTCAGTAGTGGGGTAGTATCGCAGCAAAAGACAAGGTCCTGAAGCGCGTTACAGTCCCTGGTAACACGCGGGAGACAAGGGGAGGATGAGATGTATGATGCCCAAATAAAGACCATCATCCATGCTGGGGACTTCGTATATTGGGGTTTTTACATGGGTTTTCTGCGCCCATCCCGAAGATGTTTCAGGCGATTGAGGGGAGATGTGGGTTTCCGCTTTGACGGGTTCGCCAGAGCCTGGCATTTTGCCGGGTGTTTCCTGAAGGCGGTTCTAGAAAACAATAAGGTGCGAGATGATAGGTCTGAATGTTCAACAATCCTGTGTTCCAGTCGACCAAATCAAGCGTGATCCTGCGAGCGCGTAGTCAGCCCTATGAAATTTCGCGTGTTGTTGACAGGGATGGTGAGACAGGGGAATCTGCCCGCTACACTTTGACATCAACGTCTTATTTGAGACCGAAACCGATTTTTGGCCAGTCCAGAAGTGTTGAAAGATACTCGAAGGTAACGCGGCAAAAGTCTCTGCGTCTCGTGTAACAGCAATGGTAGTGTGAGCTATCGCAGCGACTAAACATACTCGATATCTCGAATCTCCGAGAGGATTCAATTGCACTTGAACGTTCACATACTTCCTCTCTGTTCTCTTCTTTCCTTTACTCCTCATATCTGGAATGCGTGTCTTGTGGCGATTCCATACCTGATCCCGGTAATCCACGAAGAAAGTTCTTCAAAAGGTGTTGGTTTCAACAGAATGCGGGGTCAAGTCCTCGTTTCAGAACCTGCATTCCTCGCCAACCCGTCTCCATAAGACCGTCTGAAATTCTTTACTGCTCCTCAGGACATCGCATTTTGTGACTCGAATTGGCGACACCCTAAAATCGCCTGGCTTAAATCGGACAAATCGTCTCGAGATCTGCGTCCCCTTTAGCCGCTTCTCCGTCCAAGATTCCACTCACGTAGCTTTTTCGTACTAAGGAATAACCCTCAACATCCTCGAGCTCAGCTGTACGTAGGACAAGGAGCACCCAAATTCCGGCCAATGTGTTGACTCTATACTCTGGATGCATGGACCAAGACGCATGTATTCGAGGCTGCCGCGCAGAAACAGGACTCCTTATTTTTAATTGATTATTCGTGGGATGTCGGACTGAACCAATCATGCTTGGAGCATGCTACCAACGCTGCGAACTCGGTATCACCTCGTCCTATGCGCGTTTCTCCCATATTATCGGCAACCGGTGTAAGCCAGAAGGCACATTTAGTACCAGCTCCAGAGAGGCCTTTCCTTTTTCTGGATATTTTCTTCCACTCTTTCACAACTCGTGATCGGGAGTCGTGGCGGAATTTCCGATCTCCGAAGCGGCGTGGAAGACGAAGCCCTCCACCAATAAAACCTCGGATGATTCGGACTCGGATAGAAGCTCGGGACAGCTCAAGGATCCGAAAAGGAGTTTCATGTCCCCGTTCTCCGGCTGGTACTTCGGAAGAAAAACCAGCTCTACCTCGTACAGAGACCAATCAGGAGTCATTGATCGCGAAAGACTGTTGAGAGACAAGCGCAAATTTGCTCCGGTGCGTGATATATTGTGGCGGGGCGGTGTTCGAATAGTCTGACGGCATCCTCACCGTGTTACTACTGGCGGTGGGGTTTGATACGAGTCCCAAGTGTGTACGCTTCGTCACTTTTTCCTGACGCTCCGTAGTGCCGAATTCGCTCCAGTAACTCGGTCAAAATCTGTGATCACATTGTGTGCCCATACCTCTCTCAATCTCTTGATCATCCTGATGTCGCCACCAGTCCTGCTGATGCCGTGCATATCGTTCAATAGTTCGAAGACCGGCAGGGCAATTGCCAAAGGGAAGTCAATTCCCATACGTCCCTTCCCTTATCTGCACTGTTCTAGTTCGCACCTCTTCTCACACCCTTGAGCCGCTGTTGTTCTCGTCTGTGATCTGGTATAGGCGTTATCTTGGTCCGTCTTTTGATCATTATTCATGCTCTCGGATATAAATGGGAAGTGTTGGTTCGCAACATTCGCTCAGACAGCGGAACCTTTCGGCTTCTAACTTGATAGAACAATATCATCAGCCGATCCGCCTTTCATTCTGTCAGACTGCCTCTCGTTCTGCCATAGATCCTTCTATAACCCCCCTCCCCACCCCCACCAAAAAAGGGGGCAAGTGAACATTGCCGCTCCTAGAAATGAGTTGTTTCCAACCCATCCTCACTGGCCACATCTAGGTCGCTAACAATTCGCCAATCACAATCCCAACAAACGGGGGGAATGCCCATCCTAATCGGTGACATCTGGTAAGTCGAACTATGCGATCGATGAAAATGAAAGAGGCTTGCAAGTGCTCAACCATTCATATGTTTTGTTTGGATGCATTTTGCTTATTCTAGAATATAAGAGATATTGTTTGTGGATGCGAAGTTATGCCCGAGATTTTGGTCTGGGGTGAATGGGAGTGTGAATAAGTTCCTTTAATACAAACTCAATGAGTGTAGATCTATCGTGCATCCTTGAGGTAGCAGATTATTGCACGTTGTGGGTACGATGAGGAGACTTATACCCCATAAGAAAAGCAAGGTATTTCGAGATTGATGAGCGACTTTGCTCAGACACATTTCACGAGGTACGACGTAAGTACGATTCCACTCATACCTTAGCCCTGATCTTCCTCCCAACAGTGACGCATATAACATAAATCTATTTCTACATACACCCTATTGCCACATTCTGTCTTTTCTAGGGTACCCTCAAGAAGAAATGCCATCTCCCATTCCCTCTTGAAAAACAAGACAAGTATGATCTTCATACGCATGATATTCAGCCCAGCCCCAGTCTTCCGTAAAGAAGCGTGCACAATCCATAAAACGCCACGAAAACAAATCATTGTTAGCAGTGTACGTAAGCTGGATACCACAAAGTCTCAGCTGTGAAGTGAAGCCCAAGTAGGGTGACCAGCTAAAGTAGAGCAGAAACCCGACGACACTACGCCGAGGTGTCGCGAAGTAGAGAGTCAAGAGCAAACGACTATCCGTTCAGATGAACAATAAATCGTAAAACAACGCACTGTTAATGCCACATAGAAAAGAAATTCAAGACAAGATGCCTCATCCTTCTTTGGGTATCAACGCCTCCCACAAACAGAAACCGGATCATAAAAGTAAGAAATCAAGAGAACACACGCTTGTTCGCAATAAGAGCGCCGCTATCCGTAGCCTCAGTAGACCACTTGCGCTTCTTAGTCGGCATGAACTCGACCTCGTCGTCGTCACTATCATCAATGACGATGGCTGAGGTGGAGGTCTTGCCTATACCATTGGGAGCATTCGGGCGAGAGTTTTCAGAGAAAGATGGGCCATTTGCAATACCGGAATGAGAACTGGCATGTGAAGAACTCATACTGTTGCGAGGTACATGATTGCCATTAGTAGAAGGACCGGGAATAGGCTTGAGGAAGGCGTCCAAGGTTCGGTCCTTGGGCTTGGAAGTACGGTGCTTGGAGCGATTCGCCTCGTGATTGTTGGATGAATTTATGAGACTCGCGGTTTTGCCCTGGGAGCCGCGAGACTCAGAGGCAGGTGGTTTGTGCGTGGAGCGAGGATGCGAGCGCGGATTATGCTGGGATGCTTTAGAAGCCGTGGAAGCATAGCCATTTTGGGAAAGCCCCTTCGTGGGAAAGAATTGGCCATTGTTGAAAACATGTAAGTCAGACTTTGGCGTGAAGCCGGATACGAATCCATTTTCATCTTTAATTGAGATGCCATTGGGTTCCTCATTCTTCAACTTGTAACCAATCTCGGTATTGAAGGAGCGCGGACTATTCTGTGCTGTTGATTCGAGAGTAGTCGCATGTGTCAAAGGCGTGGAAGGTGTGCTCGGGTCCTGGAAGCGACGTTCATGCTCGATCCGAATACTCTCAGCCATATCATCACACATCTTTTTGTCGCCGGGTTTCTGCTTGAAGTGATCGGCGCAGGCAGGACACCTAATGTAGAACGCATTGTCATTCTTTGGGAAGTCAAGAAGATCATACTCGGGAAGTGTATCGTCAATTAGTTCGGTCTTTTCGAAGTCAAGATCGTCCTCGCAATACGCACGCTCACACCAGCGGCAACGATAGAGCATTCCACCAGCATTCATGGTTTTTGCCGTGCAATGGAAGCATTCGTGCTGCGGACAAATGAATTGGAAGCCAACAGCTTTAGTCTTGAAATCACGGTCCAGGCAGTCCAGGTGGTATGCACGAGGGCAACGCTGGCAGCAGAGCAACTCGCCACCATCAAGGCATACCTGACAATGTGCCTGTGGGTTGATGGGCGCTCTCTTTTCGCGTTTCACATCCGCAAGCGACGGGTCCTTGCCTGCCATCGTCGGAACAGCCTCCCAGTCCTTGCATCCAACTGATTCCTTGGAGATCGCGTAGCCATCGATCATGACGGTAGTATTCTTGCCTTTACGGCGCGCGGATCGGTCGATCAGAGCATATTCAGCAGCAATATTTTCAATTGATTTTGAATTCTTGGCTTCGCGGTTCAGCTGCCGGCCCTCGAAGATGCAAGACTCCACACGTTCTTGTTCAGTAAGCCATTTCCTCTCCTCTTCCTCGTCTATCGTAGCATCGGTGGCGATGTCTTTCTTTACTTCGATATCGACGGGCCGGTCTTTACACTGTGACAGCGTCATGTCCCAGTCCCTAAGTCTCGTTAGCGGAATCATTCTGCGGTGGGAGTCTCGCGATGGACCCCAAAAGCGGCACCGGTTTTGAATGTCCAAGGCCGTGTGGGACATTCAAATCCGTAAAGTGCCGCGTTTTTGATCTACCGCGAGGGAGTTGAACTAACCAGTCGAGCATTTCATTGACTTCGAGCTGAGGTCGGGCAAGTGTAGCAGCACCGCGTCGAACCATATTCATCAACTGATTGGTGCTCAATTGAGGAAGATCCTCATCCTGTTCTCCGAATTCATTGCCACTCTTCCTCTTCTTTCCGGATCCAAACTTGGTGTGTATGTCTTGCATCGCCTCGGTGACTTTGACAGACAAGTAAAGCTTCTTTTGAATTCTGCCCATCATTTGCTCCTCGACAGTGCCCGAGGAAACAAGCTTGTACACGGTGACCGGGTTCTTTTGACCAATTCGATGAGCGCGAGCCTCAGCTTGCAGCGTGATCTGAGGATTCCAATCTTGGTCCAACAAGACCACGTCAGAGGCAGTGGCAAGATTGATTCCAAGGCCACCGGCTCGAGTGGAGATAAGCATCACCCGAACATTACTATTGGATTCGTTGAATCTTCGAATGACAAGATTTCGTCTGGCCCGGGGAATCGATCCATCAATGCGGACAGAGCTGTACTCAGATCCGTCCCCGCCTCGAAGGTGTAGCAGTTCTTCTACCAAGTCGAGTGTCTGTGTGAAACCCGAGAAGATCACTAACAAACTTTAGCAGAGAATAGTGAATTGTCTCGTCATAACTTACAAATTTTCTTCTTCTGTTTCACGACCAATTCGAGAAGAAGCTTTTCGAGCACAATAAACTTCCCGGATGCGTGAATGGTATGCGGTCCAGTCTCGTAAGGCTCTGGCTCGGCATTCCGAATCTGGTATGGGTGGTTGCAAACCTTGCGGAGCTGCATCAATAGGTTCAGAAGACGTTGGTAATCAGTTTTGTTGCCAGTATAATTGGAATTCTGGTTGCTGTCATCCCCCTCTTCCTCGTCTTCGCCCTTCGCTCCCTTGAAAATTCCATCTAAGAGACCTCCGTCAGATCTAGTGATTATGCGTTGGTACCAAAGGCGCTGAATTGGACTCAATGGTGTGAAAAGCAAGACCTCTGTCTTCGGAGGGAGGTTGAGATTGACGCCAGGCGAGTCTTTCATTCGTCGCAACATGATTAGCTCAAGGAGGCGGCGAGAATTAGCCACGACAGTATTCGAGAATTGCCCCTTGGTCAAGTTGAAGGATTCTTGAAACAATTCCAAAGTGTCGTCGGTGAAGACTTCAGGATACAGCCAGTGAAAGAGGGCCCATAATTCGGAAAGATTGTTCTGTAGCGGAGTGCCAGTCAGTAGCAACCTGTATTCTGCTTGAAGTCCTTGGAGAGACTTAGAGATGCCGGCCTCGTGATTTTTGACCTGGAACTTGTTAGTAATTTAGCCACCAAAGTATGTGTACTTACTTTATGACCTTCATCCAGCACAACATATCTCCAAACCAATGCTCGCTTAAACCAGCTTTCTTCAGCTTGGTAGGATTCATAAGTTGTTACCACAACATCTACGCCAACAGTGTTTTCATCAGAGTCGGTCTCAATATTCTGCTGCCGTCCCGACTTTTGCTTGCGTTTCGCTTGAGCAGTCAAATTTCCAAACTGGTCTTCTTCACCCATGACACGTTTCTTGAGCTGATTCCTCTCCTTCAATGGACCATTATAGCGAATCGTCCTCAAGCCAGGGGCCCAACGCGCCAGTTCTGTCATCCAAGAGGACAGTACAGAAAGTGGGCATACAACCAAGAAAGGTCTCTGTAGTCTGCCGACTCCGGCCCGGGGTTCGTTCTCCTTCAGGTACTGGATAAGCGAGATGGTTTGCAAGGTCTTGCCTAAGCCCATCTCATCGCCTAAAATTCCCGATAGACCCTATAGAGATATCAGCACTGTATTGTGGAGCTTGAAGCGAAGTGTCTTACGTTTCTATGCAAGTACACCATAAAGCTGAGTCCAGATAGCTGATAAGGCTTCATTGTAGCGAGAATTCCACGAGGTGCCACTTCAATCTCTTCATATGGAGTGACTTTGGGTAGCTTCGAGCGTTCTGCTTCTGTGAGATCCTCATGCTTCTGTAGTAGCTTTTTCACATGATTCTTGTCGGGAAGGAGTGGCAGAAAGAGGTCTTTCTTCTCTATGAAGAACGCAGATCTCAGGGTAGCTGAATTGTTTGAAATGTCTTGCCGAATTGCAATTCTCTGGCTCACTTTGGGGGGTGAGCTACCACCAGGGGTGGCACCAGCAGCACGGCCAGACGTTGAATTGCGCGTCGAAGTCCTTGTTCGATGTCTTGGGACTTCAGAGTTTTCGAGAGCCTTCAAAGATAGGTTCGGCTTGCGCTCCCGTAGTGAACGGCGACGAGACGGAGTAGAATACTCAATGGTATCGCTATCAACCTCTCCCGTTGCATTTGTGCCCCGGTCCTTGTTCCTTCTGCCCGGAAAGCTGCCAGTTGTGTCTTGTGGTAGATCGAAATCGCGCTCGAGCGTACGGCTGGGAGGTGAATTTGACGTGGATGGTGCACCAGAGGTTGCCCTTGAAGTATTAGAAGGGCTCGCAGTGAGATCGACAACGTTCCGAGAGTCCATCTTGTGTGCGACGGAGCCAGAGGGCAGGAACTTCGCAAGCAGTTCGGATGCGGTAGTGCGACGACGGGTTTGCAGGCGAGCAGGAGATGGTGTTGTAGTTGGAGCCTGCATGGTGGAGAAGTGAATTGAATTGAGGTTCAAGAGCAAGAGGAGCAAATGTAGTTGATTATCGGAGCGGGGTTGGCAGAAAAAGTAAAGTGAAGAGGGAAATGAATGCGTGAAGCACGATGAAGGCTCTATCGCAACAATATTTCCATTTACGGGCTCCGTCCAAGTTTAGCATTTAGAACTCGACCTTTGAAAATACTATGAGGTAATTCTATGCCGTTGCAAAATCAGCTCAAAGCGTTGCGGGGTGGATTGCTTGGAATGTAAAAGTTGTGAAAGCGATCAACGTTCACCCCGGAGATTCGCGTCGAAAAGGGGAGACGCGACTTTTCGGCTAGGCTGGAAGCTGTTTCTGCCTCATAAATTGAGAAATCTTCGAAGCTGAAGAGAGCAGGAAAATCGATGAGAAAAGATGCAGGAGGAAACACGTATTGGTACGGGCTGGAGATGTTGGAACATATATGTGCAGGGCTATGGCCTCCGTGAACGTGAATGTCCCCTTTGGCGTGCAAATCTCGACCGCCGGGCTGACAAGGCTGAGTGAGGCTTGTGAGAGTTCTTGCAAAAATTATTGCAAATTCCCACCAAGATCTCTCTGGCCGAGAAAAAATAGAGAGATTGTCGACTATGACACCTACCTGTGACAAACATTTGAAGATATTCCGAATTGTTCGAAGGAAGCAAAAAATGGGAGGGGCAGCGCATATTCAGGGGTTCGCGTCTGCTTCCTGCGTCTCGGCCCGACGAATGATCCGCATATCCATGTATCATTCTTATTGTGTGGGTAAAAGCTCCTACATTTCTCAATGATTCAACGTTGACCCCTCCACCGGTGCATTTGCACAGCGTCTCATCTCCTCATATGTCATCATGGCCCCTTACTGGCCTTTTACAATCGTCAGGTCAGACGGACAGTTCAGTGTTCCTACGCGTGCCGGCGTCAAAGAGCTTAACCAACCCACCGCACCGCAGCTAAACGATACTCCAGACGCCAATGGAAATGTAGACTGCTATAGAAAAATCGAACCTGATGATGCCAAGGCAGTAGACTGGCGACGGAAGCTGGGGGGCATGTATATGCATCTTTTGGGCGGGAAAGAATGGGCCGGTATGTGATCTTTGTCTATGTTCACCCCAACCCTACTAACGCCCCAGCAGACCGCAACTACATCTTGAGCGAACTTCCTGAAGGCTATGTCTTATGGGAGCATGTCAAATATAATGCTAAGAAGGCGGCTGCGGAGAAGGGAGAGAAGGGAAAACACGCAGCCGGGGTTTACGAACGTCAAGACGCATACCTTTACGGACACCCGCAGGGCCGGAAGAAGAGATTCAGGAGTCCGGCAGACTTCTTCCCACACATGTTATGGCTGTGCACAGATGAAGAGAACGATTCAAGAAATTGTTCTTGCAAAATTTGTTCCCCAGATGGTGACGAGGAGATGGCAGAGGAGCCAGTAAAAGCAGATGCACCCATGAAGAAGGAGAACATCAAGCCAGCTCCAGTGGCATCAGCTGCGCCGAAGAGTAAGTGATGATTATTATGATACACTGCTAAAGCTAACATTATGCTGAAGATATGCAAACGCAAGCACAGCAACCGCCCAAACCAACATTCCAACCTGGCTTAAACGTGGCTACCAAAACCAGAGAACAAATACTCGACAGTGAACCAAACGGCAAATATATTTTCAGGCCTGGAGAATTGGTCTGGTTCAACAATATTGCGAATTGGCGTCTGGGTGTCATCTCAAAACGCGGCTTGCTAAACGGTAGACCGCGATACCTCATCCAACCACTTTCAAATCCGTTCCAGCTCCAGCCGTACTTAATAAAGGAAAATGAAAGCGATATACGACCGTGGCTAGCATGGAGTGTTCCGAATACCACGATTACCGCAATACAAAATCTCACCTATGATCAAGTTAACTGGGAGCAAGTTGTGAGAGGTGACTTGGATGGAGGCCAATCCCGAGACTATGTCGTAGATGCCAGTATTCTCGCCGCCAAGGTGATAGATTCCAGCTACTCGCTTTTCGACCGAATCGAAAACCCCTTGGCAGCACCAGGGGAAGTTCACTACAAAGGAATGTTCTTGGGTGCCGAGAAGGTATGGGTTGGAGAGCCAGTGCGCTTGCGAGTCCCTGGTGGCGATATCGTGGTGCTCATCATCCAGAAACTCATCGAGCGAACAAGTTCCTCAAATAGTTCAAACGTTACATCAATGGTGACATTCGTCGGCGACATCTACAAATTCGTCGAGATGCCCATGCCGTATAAAAACCGCACAGAGTGGCCATCCCCCGACCTCCCCCAACGAATGGTATACGATCTCCGGTTCCGGAATGAAGTTGCGGACCTAGCCAAGAAGGGTGTATGGTATGAATGGCGCCTCCTTGAACCAGCTGCCCGACGCGGATTATCAGATGTCAAAGGTCGATGGTACGAGACTCGATCTCTGCTCCCCATTCTCAGAGGATCGCAAGAATTCCAGAAAGAACTCACAAGCGGTGTGACAACTGACACAGGCTTGTGGATGAACGGCCGACGAGACAAGAATAATAACCCCGAGACGCGAAAACGAAACAGGAAAGACACCATAGGCCGAGCTGTCCCTGCAGATTTCAAAGTCAGTAGGGGCCTGGACGGCCCTCCGGCAGATGATGCATTCCCAGATGTCCAACCGCCTCAAGCGGCGCCGCTGGCGTTTGTTGAGTCTGACATCGATCAGTTTATGGATCTTGATAATGCGGCTGCGGGTCATGAGTTTTATGGTGTTTAAAATAGCATTACGAGCATTTGGAGGAATCGGATATGGCGTCAAATAGCATGGATGTGGAGTCATTTGTGTCGGAGATACCCCAGGTTTGTGGGCGATTGCTAGGGTGCTTCGGTGATTAGCTTGGCATAAAGTACGGATCACAATAGAAATTATGTTTCCTCCTAGCCCTGGGTAGGGAAGTTGTGGTATTCTTCTCACCTTTTTCAGCGCTGGGGACAACATCGATTCTGCCCGTGTTGGAATTGACATTTTCGCTCTTCTTCAGTGCGTTTCCTTGATTCAAGGATAATCCACGCGTGACAGGTGTTCAAAGAATTCTAAGTGGTTTTTTCTAACCAGCGATCTCCAGTGAGAGCAATCGTTCAGCCATTCCATCATCGGCTGAAACTTTCCGGCCAACTGACTGGCTGGGCTTAACGAGAATGCGCCCTCTGCCAGTTTCCAGATTGATCTTAAAATGGCAAGCGTTTCTGCTTTCAAATTCAACTTGGGACATCAAGCTGGCATAAGCCGTTCAATACTGTGGTTTTATAGCTGTCGTTCTTTGTTAGATCTGTTACCGGGTATAGAAAGCTTTAATTCTGTCTGTGGGGAGCTTGGAGACTAGCAGCCTGTGAATATCAGCCAATTCAGTTCGAGAGTGCAGGGCGGGTTTCTTTTGCTGAAGTAACACAAGGCTTGGGCCTCGACTCAATACGCCCAAATGTGGCTTGCTATTCGAGCGAATCGGCGGCTACCTGTCGTACCAGATTAGGAGCCTTTGCTCCACTGACACATGTCAAATGCCTTATCTCATTTTCCTTTTGCTGTATTTGTCTTACCTGAGTTCGGGCGGGGTATTGTTCCAGTACAGAAAATCACGACCTTTACGTCAAAACTGTAAGCCCAACAACTTGCACATTTTCACGCGCTCTGACTTGTCGATATTGTCAGCCCCACACCCTCAACCTTTTCTTGTGTCACTCAGCTTGCGCCTGTTTGTCGAGATCGTAAGACAGCTTGCAGGTGTGGTGAAGGCTCAACCAACAACGCTAGCCTCTTCCAGGTCCTAAACACGATGCAACCTTTTCCGCCTCATATCTTATCAATATTCCGTTCCATTAAGTTTATGAAGCAGTCAATTCCAAAGTCTCATCAATTAGCAATCCAAAGACCACCATTATGCCAATTACACATACCATTTCAAACGCCACAGCCCTATCATCAACCTCAACCTTCTCATCTCTCCCCTACGAACTCCGCCACCAAATATACACTCTCCTCCTCCCCCAAAAACAAACTCTCCGCGTCGGCATCTACCAAATTTCAACCCCCAGTCACAACCCCTCTAACAACAAAATCACATTCGCCATCTCCCCCTCCCCCTCCCAACCCAGCACCCTCTGCATGCCCTCCCCTTCCAATACCCCAATCGCCTCTCCACGCGCTAGTCCCCTCCTCTCCCTCACCCACGAAACCCGAACCTTTTTCCTCACTCACTTCCCGCTCTCCCTTCCCTGCGGCAAATTGGGAACCGGACGCGTCTACTTTTCCGGCGAAGAAACGGTTTTCGTTGATAAAATTCTCTCTTGGGACGGTACGGAGCCTCTTTTCGATACTTTGGAAAGGGAACGGGAGATTCTGAAGGGGATCAAGAGGTTAGCGATTGACAGGATTATCTTTGGGAGTAATTTCGGTTGTACGGGGGTAGGCGCGCCGTTTGGGATGTTTTTGGGGTTGTTTGGGGCGTTGGAGGGCCTGGGGTTTGTGGTTACGAATT
>Ga0247778_1000807_pt1 | contig 24180 bp, 14 predicted proteins | sample UWRJL049202B5_FD_179939 | JGI IMG/M metagenome (GOLD analysis project Ga0247778, IMG submission 179939) | Plant litter microbial communities from Arlington Agricultural Research Station in Wisconsin, United States - UWRJ-L049-202B-5 | ecosystem: Environmental > Terrestrial > Plant litter >...
GGTCGAAACAACGCCAGGACGAGCGATCTTCTTGCGGTACTTCATTTCGAGAACCACGTAGAAAGGCACCCCAAGAATTTGGCCAATCATAATACCAACGTAGGCCAAACCTGACACACCCTGACTCCAGTGTCGCTCCTGGATGAAGACAATGGGGAAAGCGGCAAAAATGAGATAGAGAATTCCGTAGACAATGGCTGCGTACAAGGCCATGGCTGTAGAGATAGGCTCCCAAATTGCCATAACGATAGGTCGCGTGAAAGCTGTGCTCAAAGTAGAGCCGAGAGTCTTAGGCGGAAGGCCAGCGTCGAGTTTGCTGATGTACAATTTGCCGGTTTCTTTGCTCAGCTTAGCGGCCCGACGTCGCAGAATGTAAGGTGCGTATGTCTCAGGCATAAAGAGGAGGCCAAGCACGAACATGAGCGCAAAGAAGAGCGTGCATAGGACATCCACCCAGCGCCATCCAGCACCCGCTGCGAGGAAGTTACCACAGATAGGACCGAGAGTTGGACCAAGGAAGGGAAACATGGAGTATGCCATGATAGCGAGTCCTCGCTCCGCTGGCGGGAAAATATCGGCGACCACAGCAGGTGAATTGGAGACTGCGGCCGAGCTGAAGGAGCCGACCAGGAAGCGTAGGACGAGTAATGCGGCGACATCGTTCTTGTTGCAGGCAATTGATGTGCCCTCAAACAGAATCGAGGCGCCCAAGGTGATGAGGTTGACGGACTGGCGGCCATAGAGCTCGGACAACGGGCCCCAGATGACGGGACCACAGGCGAAGCCCAGAACGAAGAGGCACACGGTGAGGATGGAGACGTTCTCTTTAACAGAGAAATATTCCTCGACTTGAACAATGGCACCTGCGAAGACAGTTGAGGCGAACGAGCAAGCCAGGGTATTGAAAGCGCATATCATGACAATCACCCATTTCATGCTCGCCGACAGATTGAAGCCATTCTTGGGGTCGTTGGGGAGCCAGTCCACCACGTATGGGTCGTCTGTTGCACCGCTACCTGGATAGTCGTGGTTGCGGACTTCATTTGTGATCAAAGTCTGGTCGGCGACGAGTTTGAAATGGCTGGGCCGACTTGCGGGGGGGTGTTCGCTTGCCATTTTGCTGGTGTATCGTGACTTGTGGAAGAGTGAGGTGGATGTCAGAAATGAGCCTCTCAGCGAAATACCCAAATCCTGAATAAGGGCTTAAACCTTAAAAAGGATGGGGCAGATGCAAAGTGTGGAGAAACAGAGAAACAGAGTGGAGGTAAAGAACGGGATTAGCATCGTGTTGTTGTGAGAGGGACTTCGGAGATAAAGCGGGACTTTCTTTAACTCCTTATATTACATCGTCCTGTCCTGCCTACCTGGGCATACATTGTCGATCATGATAGGATGTGCCATTAAGGTTCGCTTCTAGGCGAAACGAGCCCGCCACCGCCCAATCTCCACAGCTGTCAACCAAACGGGAACTATTGTAGCTTGGAATATGGACCTGCTCGTGTGTTGAGAGCAAAATATAGAAACAGAAACTACTGTATCGCATTATCAAAAGCTTCAACTATACAACACGCAACACGCTCACATTTGCAATATTCAAGCTTCAATGATCCTGATTCAAAACGTCAAACGTGCCGCAGGCTAGAGATCGACTGCCGGTCAGCCCCTCTTTTATTACGCAAAATACGGGAACATTTAGCGGTCCCTAGGGTTTGCGGCGCATTTCCCCGCATACGGTAAGGCTATGTACCCCACAGGAATGGAACATTTTCTATTGGCTGCGTTGCGAAGGAATATACGCTGAAACTGGTACTGTACATGCCCTCTATAAGTACGTATGCGGCACTAGCACAATCTGATATTAGATCTAGGAACCATATTCCAATTTCAGATTTTTTGTTATCGTAAATATTGAGCAAGATGATTGAATCCAGCATTACGCTAAGCCCGAAGGCCACCCCTGGCTTTGTGCATGCCAAGGAGCTGACGGCTGAGAGTGCCGACGCAGCAGCCCGCGCTCTGCTATCAAACCGCGTCAACCACATCTTCACCAGCGACCCAGCTTTGGTGGTAAGCATGATTCCAAACATCCTCTGGTTCCCGAAAGCAAACACGAATTGACTGGCGTAAGCATCTTAGGCGCGGCTACACAATCATGTCGTCTACATAGTGCTGAGCTTATGGGCTTGCGGGGCGTCTCCCCAGCAAATTATTCAACATACCAAGCGCAATGTCAACTGCACTTTGCTACCGCCCAAGTTCGCCGACGAGGCGACGGTGGCGTCTCTGTCAGACCTGGAGAATCTCAAGAAGACAGTGGCCAAAGAGGAATACTACCAGGATCTGATTATTTTCTTTGAGCGTGAGATCAAGCGCCTTGGAGTTGACGAGACCCTGCAAAAGTATCTCCTAGGAGATAATGAGTTTGCTCGTGATATCTACCCGCGACTCTACCATGGCTACGTGCACTCCATCATGCATGTTGGTCTGGGCCTTGAGTTTGACCAGCCCTCAATCTTAGCGGAGGGGCTGGCTGAAGCTGTGGTAAGTCTGATTTCCCCTATTTATTTTCCAATTGCCTCGGAGCTAAGCTCTTCGGTTTCAAATTTTCTTTCCATTTCATGCTAAATTCTTCATAGGTGCACAACGAGCCATGGTACACAGATTACCATGAATTATGCCGGTCCGTGGCCTCATCCACAGCCCCAGAGAACCGTCTCACGCTACTCGAGACCTATGAGGCCTGTCTCCAAGATCCTGTCATCGTGAAAGCCATGGACTGGGACTTGGCTGCGCAATTCAAGCCCCCCGAGGAAGACTGGTCCTTCGCCGAGGGTTTCCAGCCCCCGACTGAAGAGCCATGGCGTGACCGCGCCTGGGTCCGTGGCGGCAAGAACTTGGCTGCCATCACAGGTCGGTGGTATGCCCACCCCGACGAAGACCTAGAGCGCGCTGCCGCAGAGGTCATTAACACATCCATCTACGTGACGTGCTCAGCTATGCGCCCACCCCACGAATTCCGCGTTGACTTTTTCATATTGCATATTGCGAATGCCTCCTTCTGGCTGCAAGCTTTCCTACATCAGCCGTCTGTCACACACGAGCAAAAAGCGCGCATGATTGAAGACACAGGCCGCCTCTTAACATTCATGTGCGCTGGTCTCGGCATGCCAGCCCTCCACCCCGAAGTGCTCGAAGCCCACGTGATGAAGACCAACGATGGCAAAGGCACGGACTGGGATGGTCTTTTCGCCAAAGTCTGCAGTCACGCAGATGACGGGCATATGATTAAGTTCATCCGAGCATTGGCCAATGGGGAGAAGAAGAGCAAGCCTTATGAGGGACAGAAGGGCTTCCCTATGCGTCAGGAGATGTTCCTGAAGGCTGCGAATGCGGTGCTGGATAATACTAGTCCGAAGCCGATGGCGTTTTTGAGGCATTTTGATCTTATTCGTGGGGTGGGGTTTCCGCAGGCTTGGGAGGAGGTGCCGCTTCAGTTTCCAGATGCATATGGTACCAATGGAACGAACGGTACCCATGAAGCGAATGGTACGAACGGAGTGACTGGGACAAATGGAGCCTGATTCGATGGGAGAAGAGTGTGCTGTATGGTATAAAATCTTGTAACTCTTATGACTGACGTACTATTTTCCCTAAATCCATCCACTCGATGAATGGGTTGCTCAAATTTCGAAAGTGTATTCGACGATATGAAATCTATTGCGTTCAAATATATCGCAGATACAATATTACTTTCCGAGCTGTCAAATTCCTTCGATTTCAATTCTTTAGACAGTTTTGGCTAAAATTTATAATCTTTTGGAAACGGTTTCAAAATCGCTACTTGGAGATCAGAAAGCAAGCATAAAAGTCAGGGCAGAAATTCAGAATTGGCTTGTACATGTTCTCTATCCCCTAGAATCTTTTGAGTTGAACATAATTCTACATTATCCAGTGGCAAAAACTCACTAGAGATTATGACAAAACGACTACTTCTTCATCATCTGCGAAAAATCAGAAGTTGAAGATACAAGCAATCAATTCCTCCCAAGACTACCAGTACGCCACTCGAAAATTTGCAAAACGTGGCTTTTTCAACTTCTAAAAACAGGTTTGTTCGAAAAAGCCCCGAAGGAATAACTCCCTTGCGGCGCATTTCTGTGATAGAAAATTCGCCGGGATGCATACGGGGCCCCATATATTCAGCCACAGCTCCTTGGAAGTCAACAAAATGTCAGCTGCGCGGCCCAGCACGACAGAGAAAATGCTATGTAACAGCGGATTTGGCTCAACTTTGCCTTTTGATGCGGATATGCATGTATGAATATTAGTACAAGAATTTCTTACAGTGAGATATATTTCTTATCCACTCTTCTCGCAATCTTTCTAGGTTAGCTGCTCTACAAGTAAGTATTTCGCAATATTTCTTTTCCAAACATCCACACTTCTTGCTATCCCTCTAGGACGGATTCGCAGTGTGAATCTTTCATTCTGGATGCTGGCGGAAGCAACGAAACTGAAATTCTGTCTGACAGCATACACGCAAGAGATTCCAGTACAGAATTTTCATATATACCGTTTCCGAAGGCCCCCGAGCGAGCGGATTTTAGCTCCACTGCGCAGATTTCATCTCAGCCATATTTCCGTGGGTGCGCTGAGGGAATTCTGATAGAAAGCTGACGAGTGATTCTGGATATGCGGCTAGAACCTCCACCCCTGAGGTAAATTCCATCTTGGCGTCTCATTCTAACGTCATCCTCGCGGCAAAAATGCCCGACAACACGGGCGCCTCCGACAGTTCAGCTTTGACTTTAGCAGCGTCATCAGCAGCAGCAGATTCGTGTCTTGCCCACACCACAATCGGCGCTATAGAGGGATTCATCGACCCCCAGTTTCCCCACGTCAGACAATGGCTCGGAATACCGTTTGCAGAGCCGCCTGTTGGACCCCTCCGCTTCGCTCTCCCGGAACCGAAAGCACCGTTTGCTAATGAGGGAGTGTTTGCTGCGAACAAGATGCCGTTAGCGCCTATGCAGGCTATTACCACGAAACCAGATGTGTATGCTAAGCATGTCCCCGAATTCCTGGCTACTGGTCCGTATAGCGAGGACTGTCTGTACCTCAATATCTTCGCGCCTATCGACAAACCAGCGCCCAGCGAGAAAGCAAAGGAACCGCTACCTACCATTGTCTTCTTCTATGGCGGTGAGGGCGAGTGGGGTGGTATCAATGCCGAGTACTCGCAGCCGCAGCAATGGGTGGAAAGTTCCCAGAACCACATTGTCGTTCTTTTCAAGTGGGTCCCTTTTCGCTTAACTTGCTTACCCCTATTCCCAAATTCCGGTCTTGGATTCCTAAGCTTTCTGAGAATGCATGCTAACAAATCCCTCTCAGCTGGCGAGTAGGCATATTCGGCTTTCCAAACGCCAAAGGCCTCAAAGATGACCCAATTGGCTTGCTTGACCAGCGGATGGCGTAAGTGGCATTTCAAATTCCTGTGGCAGCCCAGAGTACACTAGCTGACTTCACGTAGCCTAGAATTCCTCCGCTCAAACATCGCCTCCTTCGGTGGCACCCCTACCTCCCTCACTGCCTACGGCCACGCTGCCGGCTCCGGCAGCATCGAAGCGCACCTCTTCGCCTGGCCCTCCGACCCCATCATCAGCGCCGCCATCTGCATCTCCGGTTTCCTAGCCATGGGCGGTACGACGCGGGATATGGCTAAAGACTCTTTCTCCCTGCTTGCGAGGAAACTGGGGTGTCCTGACGACGCTAGTCCGGAGGAAGAGGTGGAGTTTGTGAGGGGCAGGGATGCGGGTGCTATTTTGGGGTGTTTTCGTAGTCATAATGATTCGGGGATGGAGCCGAGGATGTTTTTTCGGCCTCAGGTTGATGGGAGGATTTTGTTGGGGCCGGATGAACATTTTGCTAGGGCGAAGCTGGGAAGGTTTGCGAAGATAGTAAGTTGTGATTTCTTTTTATTTGGGAGGAGAGTTGTGCTGATTGCGAAAGCCGATATTGCTCGGTATGACTGCCGAAGATGGAAACGCTCTGGTGCCGTGTAGGGAGATGCAGGCGGGGAGGGATGCGGCGGCTTTTCAGTGGACCAGTCGGATTGAAGGTGTTTTGCAGCAGACTATGGAGTAAGACGGGAGAACTGCGCCGTGCCAGAAGGAGTTGCTAACTAGAGTTTAGTTACCGCTTGGCGAATAATTGCACCACCTATAGATGTGTGTACGCTGGGGATTTTGTGAACATCTCTCCAAAGTAAGCATGCTCTTTATTCAACCGACTTTTAACTTATTGAGGAAAGGAGTAATGTCTAAAATTAGAAACAGACCATGGATGAAAGCATACCACTTCTCCGAGCTCCCAATGATCATGGGAACTCACTCAGTCGAGCGAGGCCGCTCCACCGAGTTCCAACAACAGCTAAGCACAACCATGCAAGAAATGTGGGTAGAATTTGCTCGTGATCCAGAAAAGGGTCTTGCAAAATGGGGATGGGAAGCTGCGAGGGAGGACTCCTACCATGCAATGGTATTGGGTAGAAATGGAGTGTTGTTCCAGCAGCTGGGCCACAAATCGCCTTGGAATATGATGTCTTTTGCAGGCAGTGATGGAACTTTCGGGTTGGCTGATAATTTGATGCAGAGTTTGAGGGGCATGCTGAGCGCTACGAAGACGTGCTTTTGAAGCTGCCCGTTTGCATTTGACGATAGTAGTCCTAATTGGAAGACTCTGCAGTCGCCAAACTGTACCGAAGCGGTATAGGGAACCGAGACATTACGATGATGGAGCCTCGTGATGATGGGGAAGGGAGAAACAAACCTGGCTATCAATTTAAAGGCCACGTTAAGAAGATAAAAAGAGCAACAGGGAAAAGACATATATGATAACTTAGTATCAAAGTAAGAATAGGAGCCACAGCTCCCCGCGATTTTTAAGTGAAATTAGATCCCCTTTTATTTCCTATTTTCCAATTTAAAATAATAATAATAATTTAATGATTAGTTATTTTTGCCTTAAATTCAAAATATTAATAAACATTTTATTATCTTTTTTATTCTATACGCCTGGGGAAAATTAAAATATTTTTAATTTGACTTATTTCGTACATCATCCAATTAGCAATTTGTAGGATATAGTAGCCACCGGGATGAGGCCTAAATGCCGTAATATCTTACCTACTAATGGTTGGGTACTTGAGTCCTTTGATGTAAGACCTTGGTCAAATAGCGCGTAGATGAAAATCTTCCTATTGGAAGAATGAATGCGGCGCAAAGAATAGATGCAGGAGTTAGGTTAGCCTCATACGTCAGCCTCACGTAGAAATGCGTCGTATACAGTGTACACTTAAAGCACAACTAGCTCCACTATCCTTGTAATGAAACATATGGCACAGCTGGCCCAACTATCCTGAGATCCTTGTAAGTCAGATCTGACAACCTCACATATGCCTAACTAAATGGGTATCCACATCGGAAGGTTATGTGTAAGTTGGCAGAATAGATCTATAGAAGTCTCTGAGGCTTAAATAATTAAGATTATCAAACAACATGTAGGACCCTACGACGAGAAGCAAGATGGAGATAAGTATTTTATTATAACTCCTTGATCATTTTAGCCGGGACTTCTAACATAGACTCAATGTGGTGTAACATTGCATCATCCGATTCTCTTCGACGCGCTTGCTTCGTGCGTAACATGCTCTGCATGGTCGTAACGGCCGCGTCTAATTTCCGAATAGTGATCGTCCGTAAGACGCTCAGTAGCATGGTACGATCTGACCCTGTTACTTGGTACGCACCCACGTGTAATTGTGGGACAAAATCCTCGCTCTCTGCATCCCGGAACCCCTTGAATCCTGGCTGGCAGCCCGCAGCTCTGAGCTGGGCAACGACCCGACGCATGCTCAGGGCAGCTAGTAAGAGCGTCTCTCCGTCGTCTTCTTCAATGTCGTGGTTTTGGCACCGTGAGCATGCTGCAAGTGCAGACCATTGGGCCAAGGCGTCGTTCACTCTGGACAGCACTTCGTCAAGCCCGGCGGACGGTATCTTCTCGTCCCCAGAGCGCTTAAGTTCGTGGAGGAGGGCGCTCAGCCCGGGGATGCATTGGCAGCTTGGAGGAGGACTGCCACGACTTGGAGGAGAATATCGAGGCTGCGATTGGATTTGTTGTTGTTGTTGGTAAAAAGGAGCCATGGATTGTGGATTAGACTCTCGTTGAAATAGATTCTCTTGTTGCTGATCCGAGTGGGCCTGCATGGCGGACATTAACAGCGGCGTTGTGTTACCAGTAGCTTGGCTTAGACTTGAACTGGGCGAATGGTCGAGACTTTGGAGAGCATCCACATCAGATGAGAATAAACTCATCGCGACGTCGGGGCTTTGGTTGGAATTCATGGATCCAATGTCGAAGTTATCGAAGTCCATGTCCAGCATGCTATTTAAAGCCTCATTATCAGCGTCGCTCATGTTGTTAACGTTGCTGTTCGAATTATTCGAATTTGGGACAAGAGCCTGACTTGACGATGCTTGCCCAGACTTTTGTGTTTGTGGTGACTTCATGCTATTATCGACATTTCTTCGACTCCTTGACCCGCGAGGTCTGCCAAGGCGGCCCGTGACGCTGTAGAAGCAAGAAGATCCGAGGAAAGCACAGTTCTCGCAAGGCATTGCCCCCGAGCATCTTCGTTTGAGTTTGTGGCACACGTCGCAGGCGTTGCGTAGACGTGTGGAAGTGTTGAAATCGTCCATATTATGCAATTTGCAGATGAATTATAGCTGTAACAGGCACCGATAGGGTGATGTTGAATCGTTACAGTAGGTGGCACCAGTGTAGATACTAGCAGGAGTCAGGCCTTAGATATCTTTCACTCGAGGTGTTACCAGCTTAGTAGCGTCACAATCTTTGCCTCGGATAGAAAATACACCAGACAAGGAACGTTCCTTACCTGCATGGGCGTATTTAAGCCTAATGCGAGACATTGGCACTGGTCTGCTCACTGCTGTAAGAATTCTATGGATCAAGCCATAAGACGATTCGTTAGTGGCTGCAGGCATCCGGAGCTGAGGAGCGAGCGAGCCGCTCTCCTACACAACCGGCGTATTTTGAGTCCATTTGAGAAGTCCATAACTGGATGAAATTCATCGTGCATTCTTAGGATTCGAAGTGTAAGCCCTCGGTTCGGCAGGACTTCAGACCGCCAACCGCATTATCTTACCCGTGTCGTTCTGCCTGCGCCACCGTACAATCCTTACCGTACAAGGAAGGTGTGACATTCCACACGTACCGCTATTGCAGATTCGATATAAAACAGGCACTTATTGTAACAATAACGTGGCACACACATGTTTCGCCTTGGGCAAGGACCGCGAGGCAGCCAGTGGAATGGCCAATGAGTAAGCCCCACAAGAGAGAACACTAAAAATAAAGCGGAGGATCGCTGCAGCAGCTGAAGCAGTAGTAATAACTTACTTAATAAGACACTCTTCTCGAAAAAGATTGTTAGGTTTACTGATCGCCTCTATCGTAAAAGTCCGATACGTTGTACCACCGCACCTCAGCTTTAATATATTTGTTTGCTCCAGGTAAGCTGCCAAGCTTTCTTGGAGACGCCCAGATCCTTCAGCGTTGAGAAACAAGCCTCTTAGTCATGATGGCGCTGCCGAGCCGGCCCGAACCGTGTAATATTTCACGGCAGCCTTCGTTGTAGCAACATTAACATCAACGTCAACAAATCCTGTTATCATAATTCTGAATCATCTCGTTGTGCTACCCACGTGTGGACCCTGTCCAACCTTATTGCTACACAGGAGAACAATCTAGAAAGTTTTATTATTGTTTTAGTGCTTATGATTTGCATGATTTTCCGTTATTTTGTTTCTTACAGAAAATACTGGGATTGTCAACCATAATCGGCATATGACTAAGGCTCGTGGGGTTCCGCATGCATAGGAAGAACTTCCTTGCACAGGCTAAATTACTCTTTTCGGCCATTTAAAGGGAAAAAAGGTGGGTTGATTTTGGACGAAGCCTTTGCTGTATCGGTCGACTCACATTTTTGCCGAGTGCGGCTGCTTTGTCTGAATAGTTTCATGTTCGTTGCGCCCTTGACCTACGAGATCGCGTCAGTAGTTTTGTCTAGCCTGCTCTCTCCGAGGGTCATCGCTTCTTCAGTTCCATGTCTTTGAATTTCTCCTGTACTCCATCGAAGAGTTGGACAAGCATTCACGTTCCACTGCTCTTTCAAAGCTCTCTGAAGTATCATATACTGGTGCAACCTTGAGCCATCTCAGGTGAGACTGGGGGGCTTCTATCGGCCGCTCGTGCCCTGAACAACCATCACGCGTGTCACCCTGTCATCATTTTCTGGCAGAACTCCAGACATCAAGTGGCCGGTATACGTTGTCACTATTCTCGTCTATGTAAACATTTTTGAGATTTTTCACATGCGGCGTATACATCATAACTAAGTGGAAGAACAGTTTGTTAGTAAGTTTTCCGGTCGCGGATTATCAAAGTAAGACAGAATACATACCTGAAATCATGCACCACTCGTTCAATAAGTGAAGTCGGCGCCTTGGGAGCTGTCTCATCCAAGTACGGCGCGATTCTATTTGCAGCTTCAGTTTCTCGCCCAGCCCTGACACTGGATAAAATCTGCACGCGGGAGGCTCGATTCTTGCGAACTGCCTCGAACGCTGAGAGTATGCTTTCGAGTTTGATATCTTTCTGGTCTTTGAGTAGGTACCCCAAGGCAGCCCCATCTTCCATTGATTGTGCAGCGCCTTGGCCCCCAAATGGTAGCATAGGGTGAGCAGCGTCACCGATGAGAACGACTCGCCCACGAACCCATGTCGGAAGCGGATCGTAGATGAAAAGGGGCCACCGTTTGATGTCGTTAGACACGCCGATGATTCTCTTGATTCTTGGGTCGAAGTGACCGAACTCGTTCATCATGGCGTTCTTGAGCTCCTCATTGGCGTCTTCAATGGTGGTCGAGTCTGAAGGGTGAATACCCACAAAGTTTTGCAGCTCCCCGCTGCGTATGTCGAATCAGTTATTCGTTGTAAGATGCAGGGACCAAAATAAAAATAAATCTTACCCGTGACACGCATACCAAACCATATGCCTCTCCCTCACCGTTTCCGTCGTGTCCGCCAGTAAGCTCACCACATCCTTGGACTTCTCCAGCAATGATGCCAGCTCCCCGTCAGCGTGCAGCTTGTGCGACTCGAGTAGGAAGCGGAACGCCGCCATTCCAGAATGGACAGCCTGGCCTGATTCTTGCGCCACATAATTTTTTACCGCCGAATGCACGCCGTCGGCTCCAACAATTAGATCACCACGAACTTCCTCGCCACTTTCCAAAACGACTCCCATACCGTCCCCGCAGGTTCCCCGCACCGACGATCCCAATCGCAGATCCACGGGCGGGCCCCAGGACGAATCTCCCTCTCGCTCCTCCGTGATAGCTAGCCGCACCAGCTCCTGATGCAAGTCCCCGCGGTGCACCGTAAGGGTTCCGGGGTCGGGATGACCAGGGGTGTTGCTAAGCGGGATGGAGTTTAGTTGAATGAAGTCGTCTCCGCGCAAGACGTCCCAATAGTGCGGGCGGCAAGCTTTGGCTCGCACTGCATCGAAGCCAATTCGGGCGAGCACGCGGCCGCCATTGGGGTTGACGTGCAAGGCAGCGCCGACCACTGTTGATAAGGCGGACTTTTCGAGAACGATGACAGTGTGACCAGCTTGTCGGAGAGAGATGGCAGCAACGAGGCCGGCGATGCCAGCACCAGCGATGACAATTTGCAGAGGCATTGTGAACGATTGGATGTGTAGTATTCTGAGCCCTAAGCATGCCCTTCAAGGGCTTACTTGGGCTCGGGGGACGATTTGAAGGGCTCATTGTATTGCTACGCCCCGCAAATCATCAAAGGGAGCTTTTCAGGTTTCACGATAACAAATGCCCCGCAGCGATCGGTATTGGCCAATGGGAACGTTTTGCGGCGCTTTCTCTGTGATCGGCACTGCACTGCAAGTCTTGCATGCACCCCTGCCCAAATTTCGAGCATATGCATAGGATTCTCGAGGTGTTTCATAGCGTTTTCTGCCTAACCTGCAATATGACCGGTGTATATTCAAGGGTAGGATCTTTGAGTTGTTTTGCGGCGCTTTCTCTTCGACATATTCTGTATGTCAAGAAATTGTATAGGTGATTCGAGATGTTTCGTAATGCTTGCTGGACATGTCCAAGAATAGGGACTTTTCAGATATGTCGCAAAATTTCGTCTGACATATACTGCGGGCAATATACAGTTTCAAGCATAGAACTTTGATGGGGTTAGGTGCGGCTTTCCCTTTGATATATCTCGTAAGCTATTCACGTGTTGAAGCATATGCTAGAATCCGTCTTGCGCGGCTTAGCATTAACCTACTTCATCGAAATCATTGATTGATCCGGATTCTCTCTCAGCCGTAACTTTATACAGTCACCATGAGCGCACCAACTGCCACTCTAGAGTCCCTGACGGCCACAATAGTCGAGAAGGTCGCGACTCTCTCGTACCACCTCGGTGCTCAAGGCATCCCAAAACCAACCCTCGACGAAGCCAGCCATGCCAGCTACCAAGGCGAAAGTCCGTCGTTGAGAAAGACGCGTTACGATCTCGCACGGGCGGCCAAGTCTCTCTTGCTGCTGTCCCAGGGGCCGGAGGACACGGCCCAGTCTCTCATGTGGTCCGCCATCGACGCCGCCAATATGGACGTCCTCGTGCGTTTCAAATTCTTCGACGCTGTCCCTCTCAGCACGCAGGGCGGCATCTCCGCCGCTGAGCTCGCTGCCAAAGTAGACCTCCCCATAGACACAGTGGAGCGCATGATCCGCTTTGCCATCGGTAATGGCATCTTCACGGAACCCAAACCCAACATCTTCGCTCACTCGGCAGCATCAGCGGTCCTCGCGTGCTCACCGGAACTATGTGCGGTTGGGCGTATGGCTGCTGGACCTCTGACTTCCATGGAGGTGCGCATAGCCGATGCCCTGGAACTGCAACAAGCCGGACGTAAAGGAGTTTCCAAGACTGTTCTCACTGGCCAGTCTCAGATAGGCCCTGAGGATCCAGCTTTCTGCCTCGCATTTCCCGGGTACAGCAATCCGTGGGAAATGGCTCATGCAAACAAGGAGTTTGCTGAAATAGGGCACACCTTCATGCGCGAGCAAGGTAGCACGAGTCGGATGAAAATCGACCATCTCCTAAAAGCGCGGGATTGGTCTGGCATTGGTGAAGCCCGGGTCATAGACGTAGGCGGCTCCCTAGGTCATGCCTCTATTGCTCTCGCCTCGGTTCTACCGCAAGCTACCTTCATCGTCCAAGATGCCAACACCATCGCTCTCGACCAAGGGCGCGAACTCGTCTCCAAGCAGTTCCCCCACCTTGCTTCCCGCATCTCTTTTGAGGTGCACGACTTCTTCACACCCTTGCCCGCCGAGACAGCAGGCGATATCTTCCTCTTCCAGTGGATTTTGCACGACTGGAATGATGTCGACGGGGTGCGCATCATCAAGTCTCTCGTCCCTGGGCTCAAGCCTGGCGCACGGGTGCTGGTTGCAGAAGCTGTCAGGCCGGCACCGCCGGCAGGACTGGCGAATACGCTGGACGAGAAGCTGGTGCTATTTCAGGATATGACTATGTTTGCAGCACATAATTCTAGGGAGCGTAGCGTGGCGGACTTTGTAAGAGTATTTGGGGAAGCGGACGCCCGATTTCACCATGTTGCCACTGGCGGTGGCGTGGATGGGGCTTACCGTTCCTTGTTAGAATTTGAATTCCGTGCTTGAAGGGGTGCAGATTGGGCTCGATACTCACAATACTCATAAGTTTGTTAGCTGTAGCCATTTGAGATAGAAGAATACAACAAGCTTGAAATACAATGTTTATGTTATCGAAATAAAGATGTATTCTATTTTAGATTCCGGACCGGAGCATATATTTAGCTCTTGGCGCTCGCTTGGGACGGCAAGTGGGTCACGTCTGTTTTCTGCATTCCGAACCCAATTCACAATACGAGATGCGAGCGACCAGATCAGATGAAAATTACATTCTTGAGATATCAAACTCACGCCTATACTCCTCCTTCAACATGTCTTATAATTGATCCTCGACCTTCCACTGCGACCATTTCCCCGAGCGTCCAACTCCGCCCTCACCAGCCGAAACATCTCGCAACAACGCCCCCAATGATGTGGTCTGCAAAGGATGCCAGTCAGTACAGCTCAGCAGCTCGGGTATCTAACTTGAGAGGGGAAAAGGAGACTGGAAGAAGCCAAACTTACATGTGGAGGATGCACCAATGTAAAATGACTACCCGAACTCCTGGCCCAGCGCAGCCCGGACTCAGGATACAGCCTCTCCCAACCGTGCGGGTTGAATCGCCTTGGTCTGGGCCCAAGAAGATGCATCGTTAGCATATTACTCAGATCCAACCCACTCCTTTCGAGTTCCTCAGAACTTCCAAAGACCCCGTCAGACGCCTCGATCACGAACACAAACGGAATGCGCCCCTCCACTCTGGTTGGCATGTACTTCGCTACAGCTGCCAAGGTCCCCTCAAAGTGATCGACCAGCCACTTTGGCGCCTCCTTGTTGCCCCAATTCCCCATGAGATTTCTGCTTGCTAGAAACCTCACCACCTCGAGGGGCAAGCTCTCGTACTCGAGTCTGCATGGGGAGTCGATGAGAACAATGCTCTCAATGGCCTCGCCGGCGCGTAACAAGAGTCGTATGACCTCGGTGGTGAAATAACCACCCGCCGACCATCCACCTATGATGTATGGGCCATGTGGTTTTGTCTCGCGAATGGCAGCAACAAAAATCAAGCCCATCTCCTCGATCGTAGTGGAGAATGAACTTACTCCTAGAAATGGACTGTTCACACCACAAAGACAGGTATCTGCGCCCAAGCGTGGGAGTCGCGCGTACGCCATTCCAGATCCGCTGCCGTCGGGGAGAAGGAAAATTGTCTTCCTAGCCGTGGCGGGATTCCCTTGCAAGGGCAGGACGAGCGGAGGCTTTTTCGCTGCGGTCTTCTTGGTCGTCACTTTCACTGTATGCTTGGAAGCCTGTTCTCCCCGTGCTAGACCCAGGTGCTGGACGAAGCTGTGTACATCTTGGAAGGTATCGAATACCGAAAGTGGTAAGCGCTGTGATGTCTCTTTGGCGAATCGATCGGTGATGGCCTGCGCTAGAACACGGTCAAGACCGAGGTCTGCGAATTCGGTGTCGTCTTGAAGCTCATCGCGAGGCACACCGACCTCCTCAGCAATGATACGCAAGTACCTTTCGGTATCCATTATGAATAAAGACTTTTCGCCCAAGATGTTGTTCAGACGCCCTTTCAGGTACCGGGAAACCCCGAAAAGGGAGATTCAGACAATATTAAAGACTATCTTCTTGACAACAAAAGTTTCAGAGGCGACGAACATGCGAGAATGCTTCAAAACTTTCCAAGTATTCTGGAAACCTAGGCAGCCTAGGTAGGAGTACGTGCTCTCACTGCAGGAAGAAGCCCGGCTTGTGCGATACAAACTCAATCACAGGAACTCGGAAATAAACTCTCCATCTCCATTGTTTCGTCCAAAAGCCATGGTCTCCTATCATCGTCTCTGCGGATTTAGGGATGGCGCATCCTACTCTAGTTTCAATCATGAAGCAAGCCACGACCCACTAAATTCCGCCAAGGAAGGTTCTACGGATAATTGAATCACTGTGGAAGGATTGCGCAGATCAGGAACGGCGAATTGTGTTCATGGCAAAATTCCCCCCCCCCCCCCCCCCAAAAAAAGTCTCCGCCGGCACGGACATTAAGCGAGGCAGCTGAAGCAGCTTTGTGTGACACACAGCATACGTCTTCGAAGCGGCGCATTACCACAATGCTGGATAGGAATTATGTGAAGGAAGAAATGCCAAACTGGCTTGAAAAGGTGTAAAAGCAGACCTTGGATATTTGCAAGGAACGGCACGAGGAATAAAAGTACTTTTACCTCTCGGACATGATGCGACAACGGGCAAATTTCTCGTGACCAAAATTTGCTCTCAAAGTCATTCATCATGTCTAATACAACAGAGAGCGCGGAATATTCAGGCAATATCGCCATTGTTGGCATGTCTTGCCGTTTCCCTGGTGATGGAGAAGGAGTAGACGGGTTCTGGCAGTCAATATCGAGCGGGCAATGTAAGTTGCCCCACCCAAGACAGTGCAGAGTAAAACACGAGAAGAAAGAGAGAAAAAAGAGAGAGAAGCGAATGACGTACCCGTAAAAAAAAGATCAAGCGAGAGTAGAATAGAAAGAGAGAAATGAATCAAGACCAATACTGACTCGCTCAATTCTACAGCCGCATGGAGCCAAATTCCCTCCAACCGGTTCAACCCCTCCGCCTTCTGGAGTCCTCACAAACGTAGCAACACAAACATCACCCGCGGTGGCTTTTTCCTACACGATGATATCGCCGCCTTCGATGCAGGCTTCTTCACCCTCCCAAAAGCCGAGGTCCATGCTATGGACCCGCAACAACGCCTGCTCATAGAAGTGGCCTATGAGGCCCTCGAGAGTGCGGGGTTGCCCCTCCAAAACGTCGCCGGCTCGCGCACCGGCGTCTACGTGGGAGTGTTCACGCATGATTACTACGAGATGCTCCGTAAAGATGCGGAAAACATGCCTACTTTCACCGTGCACGGCACGGCCTCGACTGCTATGGCGGGCCGTCTCTCGTGGCTGTGGGACTTACGCGGCCCAAGTTTCGCTCTTGACACGGCTTGCTCGAGCGGTCTGGTGGCGCTACATCTTGCCGTGCAGGGTTTGCGGGCAGGCGAGTCCGATGCCGCTCTGGTTGGCGGGACCAACCTTCTCATTTCCCCTGACATGTTCAAAGTAGCGAGCAGCGCATCGTTCTTAGCGCCTGATGGACGAAGCAAGGCGTTTAATGAGTCCGCAGACGGATATGGACGAGGAGAGGGTATTGGCGTTTTAGCGCTCAAGCGTGTAGAGGATGCCGTTCGCGATGGTGATCCCATTCGGGCTGTCATCAGAGGAACAGCATGTAACCAGGACGGGCGTACCCCAGGAATGACTCTTCCGAGCTCAGAGGCACAGGCTGCACTGATCCGGGACGCTTATCGCGGGGCAGGTGTAAAGATGGAAGACACTGGTTATGTTGAAGGTACGCATCTACCTGTGTTTTTCAGAAGTGACAGTTCTCCGAAGACTAACTTATCTTAAAAGCGCACGGAACCGGCACGCAAGCTGGTGACCGAGAAGAGACGACAAGCCTCTCCTTAACCATTGCTTCGGCCAAGAAACAAACGCGGAACGAGAAGCTATTGATCGGATCGGTCAAGTCAAACGTAAGTCCTTGGCCTTGTAAGAAGCACTTCTGTTCACAATGTATACTGACCAAGCATTGTCTAGATCGGCCACCTTGAAGCCAGTGCTGGTATAGCCGCTCTGATCAAAACCGTCCTGGTCCTGGAGCACGGCCTCATTCCCCCAACCATAACTGCCACGACGCTCAACTCAAAGATCCCCTTTGCAGCCTGGAACCTTTCGGTCCCGACAAGCCTAACTCCGTTTCCAAGCTCAGGTCTTCGCAGAGCCAGTGTTAACTCCTTTGGATTCTGCGGTACAAATGCCCACGCCATTGTGGATGATGCTCATTCGTACCTGCAATCACGCGGTATCGCCAATGGCAACCATTTCACTCGAAACAATAACAGAACGCTCACTAACGGTGTCAATGGTATCAATGGCACCATACCATCGGTTTCCCATCCTTTACTCTTCGCCCTGAGCGCACAAGATAAAGAGGGCACCAAACGCGTCAAGCAAAGTCTTGCAAATTTTCTCAGCAAAAAAGACAAGACCCAGGACAAGGAGAGTCGCGACTTCCTCGTCGACTTGGCCCACACACTCAACACAAGACGAACCCATCACCAATGGAAGACATACGTAGTTGCCTCATCCGTCCAAGAGTTGGTCGAGGCGTTGGATGATAAGGAGACATCACGACCCGAATACCTAGGAGCATCTCGTCCCCCGCGACTTGGATTTGTTTTCACGGGGCAAGGTGCGCAGTGGGGTGGCATGGGCATGGATCTGATGGCCTATCCAGCCTTTGGCGACAGCATCGTCGCTGCCGGTAAGTATCTCAAAGAAGAGCTTGGGTGCTCATGGTCGGCCGAAGAAGAATTACGACGACCCAAAGCGCAATCCAGGGTGAGTATCGCCGAGTACAGCCAGCCGCTCTGCACCGTCCTCCAGGTCGCCGTCGTGGATCTCCTTAAAGAGTGGGGTATCATACCGACTGCCGTGACGGGCCACTCAAGTGGTGAGATCGGTGCTGCGTACTGTCTCGGAGCCCTGTCTCGTGAGGACGCTTGGAAAGTAGCATACTACCGTGGTGTTCTTTCCACTGGTCTCAAAGACGCAAACGGATCCATGATGGCCGTTGGTATGTCTCCAGAGAAGGCAGCGGAGCTTATCAACAAAGTGGCTCCCGGCGAGGTCACTGTTGCCTGTATCAACTCACCATCAAGTGTGACAATGTCGGGAGACACTGTGGGAATCGATAAATTGTTGGTAGCTCTCAATAAAGACGGTATTTTTGCGCGAAAGCTTCAGGTCGACACCGCATATCACTCGCACCATATGCAAATGGTCGCTTCCGACTACATGGATACCATCCTGGACATCCAAACCAGACCAGGAATTGCCGGACGCATCATGCAGTCAAGTGCTACTGGAACATTAGTGGCGACGAGTGAGCTGGGCCCTGCACATTGGGTCCGGAATCTCGTTTCCCCTGTACATTTCGCGTCAGCCATTCAAGACCTCGTACGGCCAACGGCCGAAAAGACTCGTGCCACGAAAAATGCTATTGACGTTCTGGTCGAGATTGGGCCCCATTCCGCCCTCCAAGGCCCCTCGCTTCAGAGTCTGAAAGCCATTGGCGTCACCGATGTGCCCTACTTGTCGGCTCTTTCACGTTTTGAGAACGGCATCAATACTTCTCTAGCCATGGCTGGTGATCTATTTGCACGGTCATTCCCAGTCGATATCACTAAGAGCAACGAGACATCGTCATCTTCTCAAAAGCCCAGAACACTGGTTGGCCTACCAAAATACCCGTGGAATCATCAGCAGAAATATTGGGCCGAGACACGCTGGGCCCGTGAGCAACGCATGCGCGGTATGTCAAATATTACCTTATTTTTTATTCTTCAGCCCTTGACTTCTCATACTAATTTGTTCACAGAGTCCCCACCTCTCAGCCTCCTCGGCGCGCCTCTGCCGTCGCCCGTGGCCGACGAGCATGCATGGCGGGGTTATATGCGAATGAGAGAGCAACCGTGGACTGCTGACCACAAGGTTCAAGGTAGCATACTTTACCCGGGAGCAGGCTTCCTTGCCATGGCGATTGAGGCAGCAACTCAAGTCGCCGATGCTGATCGTGAGGTCCGTGGCTTCCAACTTCGGAATGTGCAGCTTGTGTTACCTATAGTACTGCAAGAAGACCACGACGTAGAGTATTCCATTGTCTTGCGTCCCCACTTGACAGGCACCATGAGCACTGGTAGCACTTGGACGGAATTTGTAATTTCCAGCTCACCAGATGGCACCACATTTGAGCGAAACTGCCTTGGTCTCATTCAAGTCGAATATGCTAGTGGCCAGGATATGCTCGACGCCGAGAGCATGCGACAACGCATCGACGATATCGCAGCCAAATGCAATGTGCCCATCGCCACTGATGCGTTCTATGAGAACCTCGCTTCACTTGGTCTCGCCTACGGACCGTCTTTTGCAAAAGCGTCCGGCATTCGAGTTAGACCTGGCCAAAGCACTGCTGTCATTGACATACACGACGTTGGGCTTGAGGACGTACTTCGGACAGGACATCGGCCCCACGTAATTCATCCTGCATTGCTTGATGCAGTCTTCCATACGATCTTCGCGTCTGTCTTGGGCGCTGGAGAGCTCACAACAGCCATGATACCTAAGACCATTGACTTGGTTTTTGTCTCAATGGACGCGCCATTCCGTGCGAATGAGCAGCTCAGTGGCGTCTGTGAGACGCGTCCACAAGGTCTGAAAGAGTATATGGCCGATATCTCCATGGAAGATCACAAGACGAAGCTTCCCGCCCTCAAGATCGAAGGCCTGTGCTGCACAAAGATCGCTGGAGACGCGCCGGCAGACGAGGCCAATTCTGCCAACACTTTGTGCACAAAGGTGGTATGGAAACCTCATTTTAACTTGTTGGACGATAGTAGCTCAGCCAAGTTGGGCTTGACGGCCAAGGGCTCGGCATTCTCCAAATTGTCCGAACTGATCAATCTGATGCACCACGTCAACCCTGCTATGACACTCATAGAGTTCGCCACATCCAACAAATATATGCTGCCCAAGCTAAATATTGACGCTGAGGTATTTGCAACTACGGACTACCAGATCGCATGCTCGGAGACGACAAAGCCAGCTGTTCAAGACTTTCTGTCCCGATTGGGACAGCATCTAAAGTATCAGATCATGGACCTGACCGAGTGCCTATCAAACGAGAAATTCACAGCCGACTTCATTATCGCCACCCATGACGGGTCTGCCGATTCCCGAAGCAGCATAGAGGCGTTATTTAAGAAATTCCCAACTGAAGGAGGCAGAATCTGTCTCATTGAAAGGGGACCCTCAACCAATATCGATCCACTTTTGCAGGGCGCAAACTTGAAGACGGATCTAGTCCTGGAAGACGAGGAACACCTTGTCAGGATCATCACAAAAGAGGATAAAGACATCGAGATGAACCAAACCTCATCAGAGGAGGTCGTGATTCTCAGCAGCGGCCGAACCACTACCGAAACCAAGCTGATCAATGAACTCCAATCACGAGGCTTCAAGCCCGTTGTGGTGGAGTGGACCGACGCCGCTGCGGTTTCAAATATCCGTGAAAAGCGGTGTATCTCCCTAGTGGAGCTCGAAAAACCTCTTCTCGAGCTGCTCAGCGAAAAAGACTTCTCCAGGCTCGTGGACGTCATGAAAAATGCCTTGCACGTCTCATGGGTTGTTGGCAGCGACGAAAACAAGCCAAGCACCGCCATGATAACGGGTATGCTTCGTGTCCTACACAACGAGGTTCCTGGCCTCGAGCCCATCTCCATCTCGGTCGATGCCAGCTCGCGTGCCCGGCCGGACGAGCTTGCTGCTCTTCTTGCACAGGTATTTGCTACGCCCATGGGAGAACGCGAATTCCAGATCCTGAATGGCGTCCCGCACATCTGCCGTGTTGTACCAGACGAACCAATCAACAACACCATCGACCGTCTCACAGGTCCCAAGGATGCCCAAGAACCCGAGATGTTGTCATACGGGGAGGTGGCTGCCAATGAACACCCGCTTAGGCTCGCAATTGGCAAGCCCGGGCAGCTCGACGCCGTGCGATTCCAGCTAGATGATGCTCTAGAGGCACCTCTGTTACCTGACGAGATCGAGATTCAAGTCAAGGTCTCAGCGCTTAATTTCCGCGATGTCATGTCCATCATGGGCTTAATCCCAAGCCCAACGCTTGGGATCGAGGCCTCTGGTATTGTTCGTCGTATTGGATCCGCCGTCTCCCACCTACAAGTTTCTGATCGCGTGGCACTCGTAGGAAATGATGCTCATGCCTCGATTATGCGCGGCAAAGCGTCTCATGCATTCAAGACTCCAGACGCTATGACTTTTGAGCAAGCAGCTGCCCTTCCTATCGTGTCTTATACGGCGTGGTATGGCCTTGTGCGCATAGCCAACGCCCGGAAAGGGCAGAGTGTGCTCATCCACGCGGGTACCGGTGGAGTGGGTCAAGCTGCATTACAGATTGCACGACATCTGGGCCTAGAGATCTTCACGACGGTCAGCAATGATGAGAAGCGCCAGCTCGTGCATGAGAAATACGGAGTGGCTGAAGATCACATCTTTGGCAGCCGCGATCTTGGTTTCGCACGTGGCATTATGAAGATGACAGGCGGACGCGGCGTGGATATTGTGCTTAACTCGTTGGCCGGCGAAACACTGCGTAAGAGCTGGGAGTGCGTTGCACCATCCGGACACTTTGTTGAAATCGGCCTCAAGGACATTGTCGACGACACGCGTTTGGGCATGCGTCCATTTATGCGCGGGGCTAGCTTCACCTCCGTCAACCTCAAGGACCTTTGGGATAACCAGATTGAACTGATGGCCGAGGTCGTCGAAGGCACAAAGCCATATCTTGTCGATGGTATTATCAAACCAGCAGATCCGCTCATGTCGTACCCTGTGTCGGATCTTGTCAAAGCCATGCGTTTGCTTCAGTCAGGTAAACATAAGGGCAAGCTCGTCTTGCAATGGACCTCAGATGCCCAAGTGCCTGTCATTCGCTCCCCGGCCCCGCCACTTAATCTGGGACAAGGCGTTTTCCTCTTGGTTGGCGGCATGGGTGGCCTTGGGCGAAGTATCGCGAGGTTCCTTGTTGCCCATGGCGCCCGGAAGTTCTGCTTCTTGTCCCGCTCGGCTGGCACCTCTGCTGGTGCTCGGCACCTTCTCGAAGAGCTTGCAGAACATGGCGCCCAGTCTAGAGTGATTGCATGCGATGTGTCCGACGCTGCCTCTCTCGCCGCGGCTTTGAATCAATGCAAGGCTGAGCTTGGTCCCATTCGGGGTGTGTTCCAGTGTGCAGCAGTCTTGCGCGACGCACTCTTTGCAAAAATGGCATACGACGACTGGACTGGAAGCACTCGATCAAAGGTTCAGGGAAGCCAAAACCTGAGCGACGCGCTCCCAGATGTCGACTTTTTCATCTTGCTAAGCTCCTTCGCCGGCGTGTTTGGAAATCGTGGACAGGCCAACTACGCTGCTGGCTGCGCATTCCAAGATGCACTGGCCGCTACACGTCGTTCTTGTGGTCAATCTGCAGTCAGTGTTGACCTTGGAGTCATGCGTGATGTAGGTGCACTAGCAGAAAATGGCGCCCAAGGGGATATCAAGGAGTGGGAGAAGGTCTGGGGTATCCGTGAAAGCAGATTCCTCGCCGTCATGCGCCTGTGCATGCAAGCAGATAAGATGGGCATCGGTGCGAGGGTCGTTACGGGCCTAGGAACTCGGGCAGGCTCTCTAGCAGCCGGCATCAAACCACCGTACTATTTCGAGACCGATCCTCGCTTTGGCGTCCTGGCCCATGTTAGTGGGGGTGGAAGTAGCAGCCAAGAGGCGGGAGGCGACGAAGAGCAGCCGCTTTCTACCATGATTCCCCGAGCTGAGACTGTCCAGGACGCTGTATCGCTCGTGCTGGCCTCGCTGACAGGCCGTGTGGCCAAAATGCTGGATCTTTCTCCGTCTGACCTGGATACGGGACGGTTCTTGCATACCTACGGCGTCGACTCGTTGGCGGCGATTGAGGTGGTAAACTGGGCACTAAGAGAAGTCCAGGCGCGTATTGCTGTTTTTGATGTCATGGCGGCGGTGCCTATGACCATATTTTCTGAGCGTGTTGCGGCTAAATCTGGGCTGCTGTCGAAAAACTTGGTGGAAACAATTGATGTGACGAAATTGGATAGAGTGAATGGCCAAAATGGTCAGTATGCCATGTAGTATAGACAATATAGATAGGCAAGATTTGCTTTGTTGGACCAAATATAAAAATTCCAAGGTCTGCCTTCATTTGGAAAAGATAAATGAAATCCTACCCGGTGCCAAAACATATAAATCGAAAGGAAAGTCGCTGCCAAGCGAGCCCCTGAACTAACCCTAGTATTTCATTCAACTTCTGCCCCGCATCTCACTCACCGCCACGTCACTTCTACTTCTCTGACATCAATCATGCCTACAGGATTTCAACCCATCCAAGATGCTGCTACCTCCAGCTTGACTCAACGAGCTTGCAAAAGACCACAGTTTTGTGCCCCATCTCCCAGTGCTGAATCATGTCAATTACCCCGGAGTTGCTGTGACGGTAGGAACCCTCACATGATATAGAACGTATTTGCTCACCCGAATTTGCAAACAGAGACTTGTATAGTCGAGTTAGCTCGCCGTGGATGTGATGAGAGCAAGCCGACGCTGGTATTTAGCGGGAGAAGGCCTATATTGTATTCTTCAAAACTCATGACAGTCGCGGG
>Ga0247778_1000808_pt1 | contig 24174 bp, 3 predicted proteins | sample UWRJL049202B5_FD_179939 | JGI IMG/M metagenome (GOLD analysis project Ga0247778, IMG submission 179939) | Plant litter microbial communities from Arlington Agricultural Research Station in Wisconsin, United States - UWRJ-L049-202B-5 | ecosystem: Environmental > Terrestrial > Plant litter >...
TATCTCCAGATTATTTGAAATTATTAAAAAAAAAAAATATTTATTATGAAAAATAAAAGGAAAAAAGGGAGAACTAACAATAGTTAATAATAGATTTTTAGAAATAAAATTATAAAATTTGATTGGGTATAATATACCACAAATCTTTCTAATAGACTAATAATATATAACCAACTGCAAGATATATTGGCCAATATAAGGGTAAATAAAAATCGAAGAAAGGGGGGTAGTAAAATGCGAAATATATAATAAATAAAAAATCCTAAGATTTAGATTAATATTATTAAATTTAAAACTATTTTAAAATATAAAAAGGTTTGATATACCAGGGTATAAAAAATCAAATTATAAATATTATTTTATTTGGGGAAAAAATAACGATAAAATAAAAATATAATCGGAGATTATCGAGCGATTTATTTTATTAAACCATTTATATTATTTCGAATAAAATTTATAAAATTATAACAAAAATATTAATATAAAAAAATATTTTGGAATCCGATAATTTATATATAATTTTATTATATCACAAATTAAATTTATTATTTTAGGATTTGTAAAAAAAGAGCAAAATATATTTATTGGGTTTTCCTATTTAGTTTATTATTTATTTAAAATTATTAAAATTGTATTGGGGAAAATAAAAAAAGGTACAATATTTATTAAATAAAACGAGTTTCGTTTTAAATTTTCAAAAATTAATATAATCTAACTAAGATTATATTTTCCAATAAAATATTATATTAAAATAAATCAAAATAATAATTTAGGTCTGGCGGAGTATAATCTATTATAAATAAATATCAATAATATTTCAATATTTCAAAATAACAATTTGAATTTATTTTATATATAATAATTTGCCAAAATATCAATTCGGATTTAAAAAAAAAAATATAAAAAATATATTAAATATTTATAAAAAAATAAAATTGTCCCGCCTCTTATTATAATAATATTATAAATTATTACAATAATCCGCACTGTTAATAATTAATTGTATACCCAAATATTATAAATATTTTTTATTCGACAAATATTATTTTAATAAATATAATTTCAATAAATATAATTTCAAAAAATTTTTCAATTATTAATATTAATAAATATATCTAACAAACAACGAATATATATTATAAATATTGAAAATTCTGTATTGAGCGCAGACTTTATTATTAAATTTAATAATTTTATATACTTCAATATTATAACCCCAATACTCTATCCTACAATTTCTATATTTGTTACAAATATCCAAACCGCGTTTATATTCTCCCAATATTATTTCTATAATTTTAACAATATTAAAAACCTATTATTATCATTTAAACAACAAATCTTCAAATTCTTCAAATGTTATATTCCACCAATATCCTAATATTTGGGGACGATATTTTATTACCAACTAATCGACAAAGAAACTTTTTCTATTATTTTTAAAATAAATCCGTTTTTAATCTTTTAATCCAAAATTAAAAAATAATTAACAATTTGGATATTTATAGATCTATATATTCGTTTTTAATATTGTATAAAAAAAATAACAAATATTTGTAAGATAAAATAATCTCCATTGATCCCCCCTCGATAAAAACAAAAAATAATATTATTTATAATATTATATTTGTTAAAAATAGTAACGGCCAAAATAATCAAGAAAAGATTGATAAGAAATATAGGTATAGAATTGATACCAATAATAAAAAATCTATTAATATATAAAAAATCGCGAAATTATTTAAAATAAAAAATATAATAATTAATATTCCCCAAAATTTCTGAAAACAAATTTTTTGAATTCTCCAAATATTTATAATAATTGGAAAATTTGTAACTTTTTATTTTATTATTTTGTAATTATATTAATAAAAGTCCGTATAAAAATTTGGATAATTTTTATAAATTGATTCTAAAATTTTCAAAAAAATTAAATGATATATAATTATATTAATAATCTAAATTTGGGACAAAACAATAAAAAATAATAAAATATAATAATTTCTAATTTATTTAAAAAAAAATAATAATATATTTATTTAGAAAAGAATTATTTATATTTAAAATCAATATAAAATAAAATATCCGAATATTTATTTATTTTTTTCGATTTTCTTATTAAAAATTTTAAAATTTTATTTTTTATTTTTGTACAAAAAATTAATCAGAAATGTTAAAATATATATTATATTTTAACTCTTTAATATCATATATGTAAATAATTTTCTACCATTTATTTTCACGATTTTATCAATTTTTAATATTTATTTCAAAAACGCAAAAATATCTCAATCTAATTTATAATTATTTAATATTTTATAATTTTAAATAATATTATTATTATAATAATATATTATTATTTTTTCGCTAATATAATAAAAAAATCATTCAAAAATAAAATTATATAAATTAAATTCTATATATACCAATTTCAAGTTTTAATATTTACCTCAATATTTTATCAATATTCTATTTATATATTTTGATCAAAATTTCGATTTATATTAATCAAATATTTCAAAATATTTTGAGCAAATTTTATTTTCAAGTTTTATATTTTTAATTTTAATAATTTTTTTTCGATTATTGATCCCGGATCGATAAATATTGGTAATAGATTTTTTTACAATAATCTAATTAAAAAATAAATCGTTTTTATATATCCCAATCAATATATAGTTTTAGTAACAACTCATCCCAATTAATAAAATAAAAATCAAATTCTTCATTTATATTTATTATTTTATTAAAATTTTAATAAAAAATAATAATATTTACTAAAAGTAGATTAAAAAATTAAAATAAATAATATCACCAAAAAATTCGATTGAAACTAAATAATATCGAAAAAAAACAATTTTTGGAATTTTAAATTTCAATATTTGGAATAAAAAAAAAATCCTATTGTATAAAAATAATAACAGAATCGGCGATAAATTTTATAATAATAAAAAAACAAATTTTAATCTAATTTATATTTCAACTAATCTGGCCGGATAATTGCTTCCCCAATATTTATTGATTAACAAAATATATATAAATTATTATATTAATACTAGAATAATAATCTTTCCAATTAGGATTTGGACAATTATGAAATTTATAAAAAATTATTTATAAATTAAAAACTAGATACAGTGCGTGGCCATATGTCTACGCGATTCGCTTAAAAAACCAATAAAACGCGCTAAATTTACACGTTTCCTACCAATCTCCTACATAATTAAATACCTAGAACCACTGGCACCCTTCGTTTTCCTTTAGAAAAAATATTTCCTAATCAACGGTCATATATAATAAAATCTAAGGACCACAATATTAAATTTATGGCTATTATATGCCTAGAAAACCTCTCCGATTCGACCTACCGCATTATCTTCAAAAACGCGTCCCATCAGACCTCTTATATTACTTCTTCTAGGTCTGGTAGACCTGGCGTCCTTATAGATAAAGATAAACGCTTGATATAGTGTTGTATTTTACTAAATCCAAAGGTTATTGCCCAAACACTTTTCACCGACTATGTTTCCAATACTTCTAAAAAGATAATATACCGATATCTCAAAAAATCAGGGATTCAAAAATAGTGCTATAAATAGAAGCCTTTCCTGACCGAAGAACATGCCCAGCTGCGGCTCGCGTGGGCTATAAAATATGATGGACATCCTATATCCTTCTAGCAGAAGTTGAAATGGTTAGATAAATGCTCTATTAAGCGTGGTAAGGGGGGCGCCATCGAGTAGGTATATTGGCGGCAGGGTAAATCTGCCCCTCTATTAGACCTTATATGCCTTGAACAATTGCTAATAAATTATAATAAATAAAATTTTAAAATTATGAGCAATCCAGATTAAAGCACCAAAAGGAAAGATATAAATGTTCTAGGCTTATTTTGGCTTCGGGTGCCGCATTGATTTGGTAATGATAAAGGGGGACCAAAATATAAAAAGGGGGGGTATTACAATTAAAGTTTACATCAAAGTATTACACGAATATCTCCCGATTATATTCGAAGACAACAATATTTTTATATAAGATAATATGTTAATCTACAAGATTCACAAGGTGCGGGACTTCTTTGCAAAAATGGGGGTAAAAATAATAAATTGGCCCTCATATTCGCCAAACTTGAATCCTATAGAAAACCTTTAGAAGATACTAAAAATGGAAATCGATAGAACATATTCTGAACTTAAGGGTATAAAGAATAATATTGCTGCCATAGATTTTATAATTTAGTATACATAAAAAGTTTAGGAGATATTGAAACCAAAACTCTTAAATAAATTGGCTGAGGGGATGCAAAAACGTGTGGATACTATGAAGGCCTCAAATGAATGGTATACAAAATATTAAAATAGCAGGATTATATAACAATAGTTAGCCAATTATATACAACCTTCAGAATCCGAATAACTTTACAATTGCCTGAATAATGGATAAAATACATGGTGGATAATTAGTAGGGGCTTCGCTTAATATTTGAGTCGCGTAGAGATATGGCCACCCACTGTATATAAATTTATAAAATCCTAAACCGCTATAAAATATAAACTTTTTCTTTCTAAATATTATAATTAGAAAAAGTACAACTATCCTCAAACTGTTTATCTACAAAAATTAAATATTATTAATCTGGAAGAATATCTTTTTTATCCTAGATTTTGTTTTTTATATTATTAATAATGTCTGACAATTCGATCTCCAGAATAATAGTTTTATTAATAGCTAAAAATATATCGATTTATAATAAAGGAGCAATAGAGACCCACAATTTACACCTGGTCCAATATTTTATTTTATAATCTCGACAAAAACTAAAAATTATATAATATAATATATAAACATATAAACCTTAATTAAATTATTGATTTTGTAATATCTATTTATATAATTATTTTATTTTTATATAATTTTATATATAATTATCTAAGTTTCAAATGCCAACTAACCAGTTTTCTCCGCTATAAATCTTTTTTTTTATTTTGATCAAACTGGTTATTCTAATATATATTTCACAATTTCCGTACAAATTTTTTTTATTATTTTCGTTTTATTATATATAAAAGAAGGAATATATCAAGAAATCTAAATAAATTTTCGCAAAAAAAATATAATTAAATAATCCATAATTTCTTACCGAATTATTTCATTTTTATTTTCTTTATATTATTAATTTAATTGATATTATATAAATATAATATCTATATATTATTAAATCTGAGCCTAGGGGTACTGCAAATTAGGGACCATTCTCCCCTTTTTATTTACTTATATTTCTTATTATTTAACTAATTAGATTTTTATTTGTTACTCCTCGCGACTACGATATATTCCAAATAGAATAGAATCCAATTATTTATATATTTCCTGTTATTTATTTTCTTTGTTTCAATTTATCTATGTCACGGCGCCCACGTGACTCGTATTACACATGTGATTCACCTCCACCTAGTAGCGCTAGTCCTGTATTTAAGGAGGCCTCCTCCCACCCTTAGCTAGCTCTGCACTCAATATTCTAAGTTATTATATATATTACATATCTTATGATATTATATTGAGTCTTTAATCTAGATCTTTAATTGAATATCCTGAACCATTGTTCTAGAAATTAGTAGATTATGCAATACTATATAATATTTTTATAATAATTGAACAATCTTAATTACATTTCTAATTTTGCAATTTAAAAATACTTACAAATATACTCCGAATCTATATTATAAAAACCATCTAAATTTTAAAAACCCTCCGAATTCAATATCTATTAATTATTTTACGAATATTTTAATTACTCATATATAAAAACCAATTTCGATTTATTTTACATTTATATAACTCTGTTATTTATTATAATTTTATAATTTCTTAATTATTTATATTATATAATAAATATATTATTAATTTGCAGATCTTAATATACAATTTTTATTTATATTAATATTTTGTAATATCTTAGTTATTTATGTTTTTATAATAAAATAGATTTTATATAATTATAGAGTATTATTCAAAATTTCTAAGAACAAATTGCCAGTCTTATTCTAGCCCATACTTCGACTATAAAAGTCCAACTTCCTAACCCCGGCAAATTCAATAATATAATATAAAAGTTCGATATTTGATTGCCAATTATTAAAATTAAATTTTATATCGATAATTCTTTAATTAGTAATATGCTAGCCCAGTTTTATTATATTTATTTAAATCTTGAATCTAATATCTAAACCTTTATTTTATTTCAATTATAATAATATATAAAGAATAAAATAATTGATAATATTTATAATTATAATACTATCCTCGACTAATTGATTCGAATTTATAGTAATCTTAATAAAATTAAAAAAATTGAAAATAAATTATATAAATTAGAATAAGATATAGATTTTTTTATTATTTATATAACCTAGTTCAAATGTTTATTTTATAAAACTAAAAATAAAATTTAGTCAGATGTTAATAAAATTTTCTTCTTTTATAAAGATTTTTATCAAATTATTAAAAATCAGTTTTTTTAATAGCTTAATCTCCCTGAAGATTATATTAGTTTCCTTAAGATTGTACAATAATTAACTAACTATATTTTCTTATTTATTCCAAATACTGGCTCTAGTACTAGTCAGACAATTCAGAATAACTCGAAGTTCTTTATTTTGTTCAATTATCGACAGATATATCCTCTATGCGCTGATCTAATAGAAATTGATATCTTGATATTTATAATTATTTTCAAATATTTATCCCTATATTTGACCAAATAATAAAAATATTTTTATTATAAAAAAATAATTGCGATTAATAAAAATTGGAAAAAAATAGAAAAATAATATTAGATTAATTTGGATAAAATTTATAAAAATTAATTCTAAAAACCTAGAAACTGGTTTCTTGAAAAGGGGAGTAATATTACGGCATTCATATGACTTGTATTATATATATAATTCATTTTCATCTAGTAACACTAGTCTTGTATTTAAGGAGGCCTCCTCCTACCCTTAGCTAGCTCTGCGCTCAATATCCTAAGTTACTACGCATATTGTGTGCCTTATGACAATCTATCACAATTTTCAACAACCTTATTTCTATTGAATATTTTGGAATATATATTTCGATTTTAGGAGTTTATTGGAAATTTTTTTAAAATTTATTTTTATTATTTTTAGGTCTACCTCTATATTTGCTACTTATATTTCCCTTTTTATTATTAATATTACTAAATATATTAATTTTCCTGCCCCGGTTAGCAATATTCTTTTAGACCTTTCGAATAGCCTGAGCCGGTAATTATTTATTATTACTTCTACTCCAGGCTCTAGATCGCAATATTATAAATTATTATTTGTCTAAAAAAATAATTTTAAATCTATTTAAATAAATTAGGATATTAGTAATATTTTTGCAAAAATAGTTATATTTATATAAAATATTAAATTTAGACTGCCGAATAATTTTCTGAATTTTATTATTTTTATCTTTTATTTCTATAATCTAGTTTTTTTTTGTTTTATATTTCTATTTAATTGCTCATATAATTTTCCTTTCTATTTTCAATTTATTTTCTATAATATTAATTTTTTCTAATATATCTAAATATATTTAGAAAAATATATTTTCAATAATATTAGTTTTTAAATTATCAATATTTATAAAATTAAAATTATAATATTGCAACTAATAAATAATAATTAAAATATTATATTTAAGGAATATATAATTATTATTATCTTCCAAAGTTTATAAATGATTCGAAATTTTAATTAATTTGTAAAATTATTTTATAAAAACAATTATTTCTGGTATATATAAAACTTTATTAATTATTTGTAAATTAAAAAAATTTTTTTTTTTATTTAATATATTTTATTAATAATATTTTTTTCTGCGATTTGGATGTTTTATATTTATTGATTTTTTTTGTTATATATTATTTATTTAATACGGGTTTTTTTTATCTCAAAATATTTATATAATTTTTCTAATCTTATTATTATCTGGGGTTTATTATTAACAAAAACGTTGAAGAAAATTTTTTTTTTTTAATTGAGTTTTATAAAATAAAAATTATAATAAATTCTGGCGATAAAAATTTTGTATTATATCGGAATGTTGAAATAATATAAAAATCCAAATTGGAAATATACTCCAATCATTTAAAAGAAAAAAAATCTTCTAGATTTATTTTTTAATATTTGATATATTTTAATTTTATATAATAAATCTTTGATCCCAAGAATTCCCTGGAAATTTTTTGAAATAATAAAAATATAAATAATAAATAAATTACAAAATCAAATATCTCTCCTCTATTATTATATAAATTATTATAATGTTTTTAAGAAACTTTACTAATATATATTTTTTATATTCGAATCGTTTATATTAAATTCAAAAATTTTAGAATAATAAAAAATATAATATAAATTTAATTTAAATTTTTATTTGATACGAGTTTTATTAGTTTTTGATCGATTAACAAAATAATTCTATATAATCTAATTAATTAAATATTTCAAATTTCTCGGTAATAAAAATCTAAATTATTTCTCAAAATAAAAAAATTATATTTTATTATTGAAATAAATAATTATTTTATTAATATTTTCATTTTTGGAGATTTTATCTAATTCGAAATCCAATAAAATTTTACTTATTCTATTATATCTGCTAGTAATATTAGATATTAAAATATTATAATAAAAATTCAATTAATCTAAATTGGCAATTATATATTTATATTTTTTATCGATATTAATATTTTTAATAATAATATTTTATATATTTAATAATATAATTGTAGATATAATAAACTAAAATATAAAATCGCCGAATTTATTATAAAAAATATAAAATTTATTATATATTGTCCGGAACTTCTTATCCCTTCTAAAATTAATTAAAAAATAATTTATAATATATTTTGGCTTATTATTTTATATATAAATATATTTCGTCAATTGTAAATAATTTAATTTTATTATAAAATTTTAAATTATTCCAAAAATATTTTATAATATTTGGTATTAATATTTTTTTTAAATTTATAAAAATATATTTATATTTGTTATTTTTAATTATTTCCAGATATTGCGAAACTATTATTGTCGAATTAAATAAAATAATTATAGGTCGTTTATTATTGGTTTTTTAATTTAATTGATTTACAATAATAATAATATAAAAAATTGTCTATACTCCAATTATTGTTGCTATCTCAACCACCAATTAATATCTTATTTTTTTATTAAATTCTTTAATTTGTTCTTTTCCAAAACCTGTTAAAAAAACGAAAATAATAATAATATAACAAATATATTTTATCAGATTCTCAAATATATATATATAATTGAATTTTTAAAACAATATTAATTTGTTTTCTTTAGTAATTATTAATAAAACAAAATTCTTTTTTCTATATAAATAAATAAAACTATATATTTGTATTTCTTTAAATTATATAATATTTAAATGTTTTTGGACATTCAAAAATATAAAATCCTATAAATTATAAACCTATATTAAATCTAGAATTTTCCTATTTAAATCTACCTCAGTTATTGAAACTAAAAAAAGATTAAAAAAAATATTTAATAAAAAAATAAAGTTAATATAATTATTATAGTTAATTTTAATATTTAAAAATTATAATAAATCGAGAAATTAATCAAGATTTTCAAAATCAATATTTTTATTAATATTTTATTATTCATTTTTGCCGATATTAAATTCGCGATAAAAAATTATAATAAAAAAATTCTAGTTATAATACTAAATAAAAAATAAAAAATATAAAAATCTTAGGATCGTGGTTATTTATTATATAATTTATTTTTTTCTTGTTAATTTATTATTATTTTTATAATTTATCTCAATAATTAATTATTATTTTCCTAATTTTATTTCAAATTCTTTCTTCTATTTTCATCAAATAGATTTAATAATTATAAAAAAATATAATTAAAAAAATTAAAAATTTGAATATTATAATTATATAATCTATCCAAAATATATATATTTCAAATTCCCAATTATTATTGATATATTATTTTATCAAAAATAATATTTTGATGAATTTATATAAAGTAAGATTATATTATAATATACGATTAAATTATTGATCAGATTAATATTTTAATAATCCTCAATTATAATTAGACCGATTTGAGAACAAATTTCTAAATTTATATGCAAAAAATATTACCGAATCCTAAGGGAATTAAATTATATAATAATAATAATAAAACTAAAATAAATATATTGAGAACTAGATTTAATCGATTAAATATTTTTAAAAAGAGAAATAATATTAAATAATAATTTTAAATATTCTTTATATTAAATAATTATCGCAGATTTATTACCAATTGAAAATAAACAAATTAAATATCAAAAAAAATATTATATTTTTATAAAAAAAATTATTACTTTGAAAAAATCTGGCTAAAGTATCAAAATTGTTAAAATAATATTAATTTTTTAATTTTTTAAAAAAAAAAAATTTTTTGGGTATTGAAATTTAATAATTTCAAATAATAAATATTATATTATTATTTCCTCGAATAAAAATAAACAATATTAATATATAAGAAATTGTCCCAATTTTTATCTAAAAATTTAATATTAAAATTTTTTAGTAAGAAATTAAATAAATAAAATTATATTATTATATTAGAATAATAAATTATAAATAACTCAAATCCCGCCAAATTTTTAATTAGATTTTTTAGATTTTTAATTATTTGATTTAGAATCTTTTTGGCCAATTAATTATTTATTTTATTTTTAAAATTTTTATATTGATAAACGACAAAAATTATTATAATAATTTATTAATTTATTTTTATTATTTAATCTCTATTTGACCAAATATTGCAAATCCAAAATATTTTCAATAAAAATAATATATAATAAAAGATTATCAATTATAAAATAAAAAAATAAAATTTTATTTTCTAAAATTCAAAATGTTTTTTAGAAATATTATTTTTATATATATAATAACGTAAGATTTATTGCAATAAATAATTTGTTTTTTGGAACCATAATAATAAAAAAGGGCTTCAATAGAATTACTCAAATAAGTAATAAGCTAATATTAATATTAATCTGCAATCCAAAATTGACCTAAATGAAATTAAATATAAAAATATTTAGTCCCGGATAATTTTATTTTTTTATATTTTTTTTGATAATTATATAATAGTATCAATAAGAACGATAATCGTATAATAATGACGACTCTTTTAATAATTATATAATAATTTTGGTATTTTATAATTTCTCCACCAATTCTCCTTCCACAAATTTCAATAATATATATATATAATATAAATAAATAAATAAAAAATTTCTTAATATTAATTAAAAATTTAAAAAAAAAAATATATATATATTTAAAATATCAATATTGTAATAAATAGTCCAGAATTTTGAAATTATAATTATAATTACAATAATATATATAATTATTTTTAAACCTTTTATTATTTATCTATTAGTAGTAATAATCTATATCTATCCTAGAATAGCAGGAGTTAGAAAGTTCAATAATATTGAAAAGTTTGAGATTTATTTTAACTTAAATCTCCAATCAATTTATTTTTTCAATCAATTTATTAATTTTTTTTTATTATCAATTTTTTATAACAATTTATAAATTTTTTTAAAAAATATTAATAACGACAATAATAAAAAAGATTAATAAATTCAAATTAATCAAAAAAAAAATCAATTTATTAATAAAACCTCTACTATAGTATTTCAATCAAAATCTCAATTGTAAATTTATCCAAAATATTTTTAATATAAATCTTTCATAATATATACCATATTTATATTTATATTATATAAATGATAGATTTGATTCAAATATTGAATTAGAAGTTAATAAATCTATAAAAGATTAAAAAAATAATAAAATCTAAAGAAAAAAATTTATTTTAGATAATTTATATTTAGAATTGATTCTAGCTCGGGCGTTTAATAATATTAATTTTAATTGATTATGAAAAAAAAATCAATTTGGAAAATATTGTTGGGCGCGGAACTATATATGTTTTTATTAAAATATAATTGATTTTATATTTAATTGGAAAATTTAACGGTATCGTCAATATAAAGATTTTCAAAAAAAAATATTGAAGTATCGAAGAATTAAAATATTGAAAAAAAAAATTTTAATTGGTGGCAAGAAAATGAAATTTAAATAAATTAAAATACAAGATTATTGATAGAGAAGATTACTAAATATAGGACCATATATATTTTTGACAAAAATTTGGTAAAATCTATGCCAAATATATAATATATAGATATTGCTCAAAAATCTGATTTATATTAGAATTAAATAAATTTATAATAGATTTAAGAAAGATTGATATTTATGCGATTTGAGAGGTTTTGTATTTTGTTATAAAAAAAATAATAATGGCCGCATAATGAAAAAATAGTTTCTCAAGAGTTATTATATTTTTCTATAAAAAATATAATCTAAATTATATTTAATAACAAATTTATACTTTTCAATATATTAGAATAGTTATTATATCTCAAAAAAGAAATTAAATAATAAATAAAATGATAGATCGAATCAATTTTTGATAACAGCGACGACGAGTTTGAAAAATTATAATAATGATAATAGTTTGAGAAGGTTGGAAACAATATTAGATATAGCGAAATTGATGTTAATTAAATTCTTGATATTAAAAAAAGATAAATCGAATTTGGAATATTTTTTGAAATAAGTTTTATAATTTGTATATAGCGATAATAAAATAATTGAATTATCGACGGCAGAAAAAGTTCGATTTAATATTTTAGAATTAAAAAAATTAATATTAATGATAATTTGAGGTTTGTTAATCCAAAAAAAATATAATAATAAAAAAATTGAATAATAGATTGAGGAATTAAATATAAAATTAACGAAATATTGAAGTTATAATTAAAATTAAAATATAGAATTAATGAGAATTTTTTAATAAATAATTTTTTGTTTTATATATTGTATTGGGTAAAATATATTATAAAATTAGATCGAGATTATTTATTTTTATATTTGGAAAAAAAAAAATATTTTAGATATAAATATTATATAATTAAATTATTAGATTTTTATATAAAAAATAATTAAAATCTTGACGGTTAATAAATTATAGAATTTTTATTAAAAGATTTGAGATTATATAATCTCAAATCTCCCAGTTTAATGAAATAATTTTTATAAAATAAATTGTTTTATATATAATTTTTGCAAAAAAAAATTAGGATTATATAAACTCAGATTTCCTGGCGAGACGAATAGAGGGTGGGTATACGTAAATAGCGGTCATTGTATTATAATAACTTACGATATAAATCTCAAAAATTATTGCAATTACGATCGCGAATTTATATCATAACGAATTTTTTAACTACGATTATAATTTAAAAAATATAAGATATAAAATTAATCAATTATTTTATTGCAATCAAAAATAAAATATTGATAATATTATGTATACGATCGGGCTTGTCGTATTCTTATCAGTAATTAAAATGCGGACCGTGCACCCAGAACAACTACGCCGAACCACCCAGAGTGCATTTTTAATGCACTCCACCCCAGATTGCTAAAAAGATTTAGAATATTAAAAAAATAAAAATAAAAAAACAATTATATAATTATAATTATAGAAGGGTTAAAATATTGATTATAATATTATTGCTATTACTACTATCGCTAGCTCGTCGCTAGCTCGTCGCTGTTATTGCTATATTTAGCGACGTCCTAGAATTTTTACCGATGAAGATTTTATAATAAAAAATATAATTCTAAATTTTAAAGAAATTTAAAGAAAGAAAAAATACAATCCGGGAGTTTCGTTATTATAAGGAGAAAAACTATAGGTTTTGATATTTAATAATATATATTAATTTAAGTCAAAATATATTATATTTACACCCGAGCTCGTTATATTTTACTTAATTATTATTTTTAGGTCTAATTATATATATAGTATAGAATATCACACGTATAACGTAGTAACTTTATCACGTAGATTGAAGGGAAAGTAGACTTATAGATCCTAGAGGATGGGTTGAAAGTGAGGATATATTAAGGTCTGAAGAATCTAGCTAGGTGGGTAGCAGTCCTTATATACGAGGACTGCTCTTTAAGCGTTTAAGCGAGGCTGGGCCCGTGGTGCGGGCGCTACGATGCACCTCGCTGTGACAAACTTATTATAGCAAATTCTGGCCTCTTTTCACTATTTCCTCTACTATAGTGCCAAATTTTAATATGCTTAATACATGAGATTATAATATAATATTAGAAATATAATCGCTAATTTAACGATGAAATCTAAGTATAAAATCGATTTAGTCAAATATTTCTTCGATTATTCAAATACTAAATATATTATTCAACAAAAGAAAACAAATATTACCTTATCTATTTATATTTTGGTTTTGTGAATTTAATAATCCACTTATATTTATATATTTTCGGACCTCATCTAGTCTATAGATTTATTCTAGGCAATATCTATTATTATCTTTGAGATCTTTTTCAATAATTGTTATTATTAACAAACTTTATTATAATATTATATAAAAGATTTTTACTTTTTATTTTGCGGACTTTGAATATTAAAAATATTAATATTATATAAAGTATTTCAAAGGTATTGAAATATTTTTTTACGACAATTAACGTAAATTGAATTTCTCAAAAAATCATTCGTTATTTGATAGATTATTTTTTTACAATTCTTGTATACGATTCGTCCATTTTTTTTGTACTTTGTATTTCGGCGAATTTAAGATATAAATTATATAATCTAGATTCTTTTAGATTTTTTAAAGAGATTATATATGATCGACTGGCATGATCTATTGATTCTTGAGAAAGGTATTCTCCGTTGTGGTATCCTGTATCCTAGACGGAAGCGGAATTAGCTGTCACGACAGATGGAAAGAGAGCTTAAGGCCCTTACGTACATAAATAGCAGAAGTGAGAACTTCAGTCCCATAATGATAGATGGCGGACTCCGGCATTATTCACTCAATTTTCCTCCATTCGCGTTCCCTTTTCCTGACCGCGTCACTTCCAATCTGTCCAGAATGAACCCGAATTTCGGGGCCAATGCGTCTGCACTCCCCCGATCTCTCCGGTTCACAACAAGCATATCCTGCAACACTACATCTAAAACTTCCCCTAATGCCCCTTGACAATTCTCGTTCCCCCTCATCTCTTCCTCATATTTCTTAATGGTCTCTCTTACCCCAACGCCCACCACTTCCTCGTTCTCGTATTGCAACATGAAGAAATGGTCATCTTTCATCGGCAATCCCGATCCTGGAGTAGCCATAATACGCTCAGCCGCAAAACGCCTAACACCTTCGCCGCCATATAACAACCAGATCAAGAACTCGAAAACCACGCAGCCGAATGACCACACATCACTTTCCAGACCCACTCTTTCATCCATTTCTGACTCTGGGGCTTCATAGGTGCGGGTTGTTGCCATTAATGGGGGATCACTGGCCCACATGCTGAGGCCAAAGTCATTAAGCACAAGCGTTTTGTCAGGCATGACGAGAATATTTTGCGGTTTGATGTCGCCGTGGAACAGCCCTTCGCGTCGAGCTTGTGGAGACCATCCGGGTGTCTTTTGCATACAATGCATGACGGACAGCGCAGTCGTGAGATCTAACACTGAGCGAACAAACCAGTAGACATGGTTATCAAAATCATCGTCTGGAGCCGTCTGCCTCCAATATGTTGCAAGATCGCACTGGGCAAGAGGAAATAGAATAAAGTACTCCCCGCGATGTTTATAACTAGCGATAAGCGTCATGAGATTCTTGTTACGAAGTCGCGCAAGCTGGGTAATGATATTGCGCTCGTGCAGGAAGTTCGAGGCACTGGAGTTGGAGAAGCGTTTGATGGCTATGTCTGGAGATCCGTCCGGGTGGTAGATTCTTTGGCACCAAGGGTTAGATTTAACAGCGTATACGGTCTGGTCCTCGTTGATATCTTTGTATACTCGGTTCTGAATGAAAGGGAGAATGTAGCCATCGTGCAAGTCTAAATGCTGGCCGAGTTTTGTGAATCGTGGGGGAAGGAAACGCCATTGCTGGGTCTGGAATGTTGCTCTGTCTGTGGGATGCCAATGGACGAGATCCTTAGATAGTGGATTGTTGTGTGGTAGATTCTCTTGGTCCAGCAGTACGGGTAGGCATGTGTCCGTCCAGCCTCCTGGTATGATGGATAAGATCCGATGCTCTTGGTCAATGTAGACTAGAATCACGAAGAGCGTTGGGGCAGAGTCGAAGATGAGATCAGCATATTCGGTGGCAATGCCTCCGAACTGGACAAGCTCTTGTAAAACAGCGCGTATTGTGGAGGTGTTTATTGGTATCGAGATATCTTCTAATGTTGTGAAAGGTGGCAAGTCGGTGGGATTCGAAAGATCTTTGTGCTGACGGAGGGCATTTTTGAGGGATTGGAGCATGGTTCTTGTTGCAGCATTCTCTCGTGGGCAGCACACGAAATGCGTAGAACATGCTAACCTCGATCTTAATAATCTGGAGAGCAGTGTTCCCTCAGCGAATCGATCTCCACCTAGTCTCATGTGTCAGTTGTCTGAGCAATGAAAACTTCGCTAGACTGTCCGGCCAACGTACCTCTGTAAGGAGTCGTGGGATATCGAGCGTATATACGTCTTCGGACAGCTGGTGCTTGTTAGGCACAACTCGTAAAAACCCAAAGCTTGGAGACTGAAAACGATAGCTTCTTACCGTAATACCGTAGTTGCCTTGCCCAAACAGATTTGTCAAGAATTCGATAAGTTTCCTCCTTTTTATGTATCTAACATCAATAGTCTGGAAAACCATGCTTGGTAAAGGTAATTAAGAATGCCTGAGTAGCGCTGAAATCGATATTTCCACGTTGCCGGCTGATGGGAGTCCGAGACAATCCGAGGAGAGATAGAACTGAGACTCGGGAGAAAAGCCTCAAAGCGGGGTATCACCCCTAGCAGCTTGGCACTCTCCGAATTCGTGATTCTTTGGCTGACTAAGTCCTACAGAAGAAATTACTAATCTGACACGCAACCAGAGGTTTCTCGTCCCTCGGGTGTAACAGGGCGTTCATTGATGCGCTGTCGAGTGGGGCGTGGGGGCGTGGGAGCCGCAGTTGCCTGAAGACTAACCTCTCGAATTTGAGATTGATAGATCAGCCCGAGACCAGTCCTTAAAATCCTGATAATCAATCAATATAGCCAGCATTCACTCAACTAATACTCTTGGCTCATCTTCTATTGACAGGCGCCGCTGGGGATCCGGCGGTGTTTTGGCCTCGCGTCTGTACAGTGAACAAAATCCAGTAGTACTAGGCACCGAAGCCCGATATGAATATTGAAGAAAGGAACTCGGATCGATTCTCGAGCGACCTTCAGAATGGGGTAGTATCATTCGAACCGGTTGCTGTTACTGTTTTTGAAGTTGCTCTCTACCAGGTTCTTACCTAGCTGAATTTAGCCTCATTGCATTGGGTACTCTGACATATGTATAGGATGTCAACAACGTCATTCCGACCAAAGACACAAGGGAAGATGCGGAGATCCAAAATTGGATAACTACGGTTGCAAATCCATATCATGTAGCCGGAGGGAGAAACCGCACTAACACCACGGCGCTTCCAGGAGCCTCCTCTACATAATGGCCACTTGCCAAAGTCACAAATTCGCATCATGTATGTTATTTGCATTAACTGCTTCATAGATGTTCAATCTGAACCGCATTTGAACTGATCGACGTCAGTGTCGGTACTCGAATAACGGATGATCCACGGCACGCGTTATTGACAATACCTTTCTCACAAGCTACATTTTCCACGTTGATGGAAAAATGCCATCTACCAAGGACACTTCTACGTACAATTTTCCGAGGCGAAGCATATTTCTCCGGCATACTCGAAAGCGCCGGAGTGGAAAGTGCTAATTGGAAAGGTAAGGTTGAAATTGTACTCTCTGAGCACGACTGAGTAACTTCTCAGGATGTGTGATGCGAATGACTGAAGATCTTTCGGACCCACAAGACATGGCCATTGCGATATCATGGAATCAGTCAACTGGAATTACATACGCCCTTCTCTTGGGCTGTAACAAGAGAGACATGGAAGCCATCTGGACCTTCTTACGCTATTCCACTTCTAATAGCGAACATCCTTTACTCCTACTAGCTTTGTTTTCAGATCTTCAGTTCCAAAGGTTAAGAAGACTCCGCGATGCAGCCCTAGGAAATCTTGAAATCGCCATCCACGAAGCCGGCCTTAGTCGAAAGGCTGGCCGCGAGGTCCTCGCAATTCGTAAGGTAACCAGCAACGCACAATCGGATATTGATTACGACAAAGTCACCCGAGATGTACTGCGAAACTTCCACGATTCCGGATATCTGCTGCAGGCAATGATTCGGTCCCGGAGTCAAGTTGCTAAGGTACTTGCTAGTCTTGATGTATCCGAGGTGTCCTTGGGCGAAGCGCAAAAGAATCACCTGAAGCTGCTAGGTCAACGAATTGCTAAATATATGGATTCAACAATATGTCATTACGACAGTCTCATAGAAAAAGCACGGTTAACAACGAACGAGTCATCCCTACTGATGTCTGCAATCTGGAATCTCATCGCGCAGAAAGATAACAAAATCAACCAGAGCATTGCAAATCAATCGAAGAACATAGCGGAAGAGTCGAAAAGAATCGCCGATGAAAGCAAGAGCTTGGCAGAAAGCTCGACAAGATTAGCTGCAGACTCTAAAGAGATCGCTGAAGACTCGAAGGACGTTGCGGAGGCAACGAAATGGGACAGCACGTCCATGAAAGCAATTGCAACGTTGACTATGGTTTTTCTTCCTCCTACCTACGCTGCTGTGAGCCAAACCTAATTTCTGATTCGCTTAAGACTGCTTTTAGGAGCCAAACTAATTGCACTTAGACCCTTCTGGCGATGCCCATGTTCAACTGGCAGCCCAGGGCTGGTGAGAATGTGGTCAGATTCCATTATTTCCGCATATATATAGCCCTCGCATTACCGCTAACAGCGCTGGTGTTGTCGACATGGGCTCTGTGGCTCCTCTGGTCTAAGCACAAGCAGAATCGAGAGAAGGAAAAAACCAAAAACAGGCGCGCACAAGCTAGAGCCGCCGTCAATGTGGAAGTAACCACGGCAAACGGTACACCATAAGTGTGAAAATCGAGTACAGAACGCCCTGAGGAGGATAAACTAGAGGTTCTGAAACATTTAACAAAGTTCTTGAATATGTTTCAAGGGCACTCTGGTAGTGTCAGTGCTTTAGCATTTGCTCCGGTACCCAATCGCTGATATGAGCTCGAATGCTGGAGAACCATGGAAATTCCCCTGGTACACTATTCCAGGCCTTGTCTACCTTTGCTCACCTGCTTCACACCTTCCCTCACCCTTGCTCAACGTAACTCGCCTAGTAATGCCGATAAAGCGGCCTTGCTCGCTTTTCCATGCCGAAATAGATTATTTTCATGTTAGGATTGACGTGTGATAACATGCGCTGAAGCAGAAACCCGTCGCGGACGTTAGCCCCACCCTGACCCCCAAGAGAAGCGAGAAAGGCAATAATAGGCAATTCTGTTGCATCTTTGAGTATATTAGTGGTATTATTAAGAATACAAATTATTTTACAAAACGAGTATGTTTTTATAATATCTAGATTATTACGATGGATTATTAAACCAATTAAGATACGAATTTATTACGTTTATAAAGAAATGATTTTGGTAGATTAATCGAGTAATAAAGAGGCCAAAATAAAAGAAGAGTATACTATATCCTTTCAAATAGTAATTATCATCTAATAATAAGGAGAAGAAGAATTATATTTATTATTTTTTTATTTAAAGAAAGATTTTATATTTAAATGTTAAAAATAATATTTAGGTAGATCATTTAACGAAAACCAATTATTTGATTTTTTTATAAAAATAATAATATCTTTTATTATCAAAAGAAAAAGAATTTTATTAAAAATTTTAATTTAATTTCGGATTAAATAAAATTAAAATTATTAAGATTTATTATAATATATAAATATTTACAAAATAATGTTAAAATAAAATCTAATATTAATTATTTTATTTTGTTTTTATTATTAATTTTATTAATCTTTTTTTCCGATTTATTTTCCGATTAATATTTTATATTATTATTATTATCCGTTTTTAATAAAAATATATTAATATCCGAAATTTTTATTTTATTTTCAAGATTTAATTTATTTTGATTATTTAATTTTAATTTATTTAGATTAATTTAATAAAATTTCTTATTTTTATATTTATAACATTTATAATAAATCTAATATTTTTCAGAATTATTTAAATAATTCGTTATTATATTTTGATTAATATATAATTTAATTATTAATAAAAAAAAACGAAAATTTATGAAATTTTGATATTATTAATAAAATATTCTCGTATATCAAAATTAATTTTTTATTTGATAAATCTAATTATTGAATTTTTTATTATAATATTTTTTTAGATTTTGGTTTTTTAATTATTATAATTTTTAAAAATTAATATTCCAGATAATTCAATTCGAAATTTTTTTAATTATTAATTATTTTCTTAAAAAATATTTGTAAATCGATATTTAAGATTTTATAAAATAAAAATAATAATAATTATTTTATTTAAATAATATAAATTATTAAAAATATCAACAATTTTAAGAATTTTTAGAATTATATTATCTTTTACATATTTTTATTTTTATTTTTGGTTTCAAAAATAAATATATTAATTTTTTTAATTTTGAATTAAATTAATTTTTTCGATATTTACGAAAATATTTTTTATTTTAAATTCGGAAATTAATTTATTATGATTTATTATAAAAGATTTAATTTTTCGATAAATATAAATTTTTTTTTTATAAAAAGTATATTTTAATTCTTTAATAAATTTCTATTATTTTAAGAAAATATTAATTATTATTTTTTACAAATTATTTAAATAAATATTTATTTATAAAAATTTAAAATCGCTTTTTACAAAAATAATAAATCAATAAAAGAAATTATTATATTAAATTTAAAATAATAAAATTCAAAAATTATTTATTATAATTATATAAAAAATATCTTTCAGAATTTAAATTAATTATTTTTTACAAATAATATATTAGTATTATTTTTAATTGAAATTATATTATAATTATTTTTATATTTAATTTCCGATTATTTAATTTCGCAAACGAAATTTATTTATATTTTTATATTTAAATAAATAAAATAAATATAATTATTTATATAATTTTCTATTTTATTTTATTTTAATAAATTTATTTAAATAATTATAAAAAATCTTAAAAAAATATTTACTCGAATCGATTTTAAATAAAATATTAAATCGAAATTATTATTTTTTTGATTCAAATAAATAAAAAATAAAAATCGATATTTATATATAAAATTTATTAAATAAATAAATAAATTATTATTATTTATTTTTACCGAAATTCGAAAATTTTTATAATAATTTAATAAATATTTTTTATGTACAAAGATTTTAAATTAATTAATTCTTCAAATAAATTTACAATTTTTTATTTTAATATAGAAAATTTTCTAATTATTCGAAATTGATAATTACGATTAAAATAAAAATATATAAATATTTTAATAAACCAAAATCGAAATATTTTTTGAAATTAATTTTTAAAAATAAATTTTATAAAAAAATATTTTAATAATCAATATTCTAAAACATCTTTTTTGAATTATAATATTAAAAAAATTTTTAATAAAATTCGTAATATATTTATATAATAATATCATCGATATATAATTCGAAAATAATTTATATATAAAATTATAAATCTTAAATTAAATTATTCGAATATTAATTTTTATCAAATTATTATTAAATATATTAAAAGATTTTTATTATTTATAAAACTTAAAAAAACTAATTATCTTTTTTATTTATATTTTTTCGATAATAATAAATAATTTAAAAATAATTACAAATTTAATAAATTTTCTAAATTAATTTATTTTATTCGAATTTAATTCGATTAAAAATTTTTTAATTAATATATATATATATATATTTTGGATTTTAGAAATTGTTTTATTTATTCGAATATATTTTTATAATTTTTAATAATTCTAAAATTATATCGAAATATTATTTATTTAAAAATTTATTATTAATATTATTTTCTTTTGATTTCTTTTGAAATAATTATAAATTATTATTCGAATTTCGATTAACAATTTTTTTTTTTTTTAATTTAATATTTGATTTATTCGATAATTAATTTTATTTTTTTTTTTTATTTTATTTTTGTTTTATTTTTAGAAATTTCAAAATAAATAATATTTTAAGATTTAAATTTGGAATCGATTTTATATTATTTTTTATATTCGATTTATTATTATTATTAATAATTTCATTAGATTTTATTTTTAATTTTTGATAATTTTCGTTTAATTTTTTTTTTCATCGAATTAGAATTAAATAAATTTTTTTTATTAATATTTATTATTATCGTTTTTGATTTAATTAATTTAATTTTTTTTATTTAATTTTAATTTAAAGAAATTTTTTATATTTTTAATTTTTTTTATATTATTAATTTTTTTTATATTATTAATTTTTTTATTTTTATAATTTAAACAAATAATTATATTTTAAAAATAAAACCGATTTTTTTATTAATTTTTTTATTAAATCAGTAAATTATATAATTATAATTATAATAAATAATTAAATTAATATAATCGAATTATTCGAATAAATATAAAAATCGATTTAATTATAATTATTTTAATTTTTTGGTGTAGTGGGTGATTAGATGATAGGCTTCATTATATGATTTAGCTAGTTTCCTGAGATCTTGTATATAAATACAAGATCTCTCTTTCCGTACAAAAGACAATTAATATAAGATTCTTTTTCCTTATTATTGAATTTATACCACTATTAGAAAAGATACGGTATACTATTTTTATTATTTGGCCTTTTCAATATTATATACCTCCTTTTATTTTATTCGGATAAATCCAATATATAGGTTTTTTTATATTATATTTTTTCTTAATAAAAGTTTTATATTAAAACTCCGAAACTTGGAAACAAATTAATAATTATAATAAATTAAAAAAAAACAACCGAAAGAATTTTTAATATTATTAATAAAATAATCGATAATATAATTATAATTATAATATTTTTTTATTACAAATTAAATATTTGTAAAAAAAATAACCAAAGAATAATAATAAATTAATTATAATTTTATATATTTATATAATGGAAATTTAAGACCCTTAATATAACGATTACTATTATATTGTCTTAGTACATTCGTTGGGTTTATATTTGAAACTCTTCGTAAAAAGTAATTATAATATTAATATAATTATTACAAATATAAAAATATTAATATATTAAAATATTATTTGAACTAAATATGAAATTCTTATTTAATAAATAAAAATCTTATTTTATATAAAATTTGTATATTTTATAAATAATAAATTTATTAAATAATAATCGAAATTATTAATTATTTAAATTGTTTTATATATTAATATAAATTCTTAAAAAAATATAAAATCGAAATATTTTATTATAATCTAAAAAATATAAATAAATTAAAAGAAATAAAAATATAAAAAGAAAATACAAAAAAGAAATTTCTATTATTCGATTTTTTTTTTTTACAAATAATTTTTATAATTTTTTATTATTTATTTTCGATAATTTTTTTTATTAATTTAATCTTATATAATTATTTATTAAATTCTAATATTTTTCGAATATATTGAAATAATTAATTTATTTAATAAATTTTTATATATTTTTTGATTATAAATATTTTATTTATTTTTTAATAATTTAATAATTTAATATTTTTTCGATTTTATATTTAATATTAAAATTAATTAATTATATTTTTAATAATATTAATTCGAAAAAATATATATAAAGTATTAAATAAATATTTATAATTTTAAATAATATTAATTTGTAATTAATAAATCTTTAAATTATATTTATAAATAATATATATTAATAAAAGTTTGTTTTTTATAATTAATATATTATATATATATTATATTAATAATAATAAAATATTTTTATAA
>Ga0247778_1000809_pt1 | contig 24173 bp, 17 predicted proteins | sample UWRJL049202B5_FD_179939 | JGI IMG/M metagenome (GOLD analysis project Ga0247778, IMG submission 179939) | Plant litter microbial communities from Arlington Agricultural Research Station in Wisconsin, United States - UWRJ-L049-202B-5 | ecosystem: Environmental > Terrestrial > Plant litter >...
CACCAGCTGCACATTGAACGAATGCTGGCTGCCAATCTTTATTTCCTGGGGTGTATAACCCACAAGACTGAAAATAAGGGTCGAATTGGCGGGAGCGTTGATGCTGAAACGCCCGTCATTATCGGTTTGAGTACCGATCCTGGATCCTTTTACCTGGATCGACACCCCGGCTAGCTGCGCGCTATCCGATGCCGATACCTTTCCCGTTACGGGCTGTTGGGAAAATGAGGCATGGGGAAAGGCTAAAGTTAAAAATAGAAGAAAGGAGTAGCGTTTAAAGATAAGTTTCTCTTTAGTAACGCATTTTACATTACGTTTTTTTCTCATGGCAAACAATCATTTGGTTAAATAAATATACTCGCGCCGACAAATCTATGGCTGAATTGTCTTATACGTGATTATGCATACAAATATTGCATGTTTAGAAATGTTCGCCAAAATAGCAGAGGACTATTTTGATAAAGACGATTTTCTCGTTCATCCGGTTTATTCGTCTTTGTCGTGCTGCCGTCATCATGCTCACCTCGAACACGAATATCAATGAGGCCGCCTTCCAGGTGGGAATAAAATGGCGAATGATCCCGATTCTCCAAAATAAATTGTTCGCGCTCATTCAATCCTCACTGCCTCCATAACGCTGTTCTGAATTTTAGTCATGCCCGTTACCTTCCCGCCGGTATCCGTAACAAAGATCAGCGTGGCATCGGTATCCCTGGCATATACCTTATAGGGTGCAAAAAGTATTAACTCCTTACGATCATTGCCCACCTTTCCATATAACCGGTCGTCATCCGTTTCAATTTCGAGCACAAAACCATCAAACTGGTATTTGCCTGCAACGCTTTTCAGGAATTTCGGGTCTACCGGGATGGGGCCTGTTGCCTTGATCTTTTCCGGGGTGATCGTTCCATGTACAGTCAGCCCTGTGCCGCTAAGTGTAAAGCCGGTTAGGCTTCCTTTGGCATTTCGTTCGAACCGAAGACCCGATAAGGTACCGGGAATAAAGAAAAGATCTTTTCCATAGGGTACCAGTTCCTGCTTGACGCCCCCTCTACTATAATAAACCAGGTGACCATCCTGGCAGGCCATGATCTTTTGACCGTCAAAAGAAGTGTTGTAAATACCCTGGTAAGTCTCCAGTTTGGCCGCTGGCAACGGAACCGGAGTGAACTGGTAGGGCCTGCCGAGAAGGCTCGCAATCATTTTTGAGGCAGGTACATCCAGATCGCCGGCAGATTCGGAATTGGAAAAAATTGCCACAAATATCTTCTCTGCAGGAAGATAGGCAGCATAGGTCACAAAGCCATTGACCGCGCCATCATGTTTGACTGATGGGCTGCCCTGTACATTACCGGTAAACCAGCCATAACCGTATCCGGTAAACCGGCCGCCGGGCAGTCTAAAACTGATCTGGGCCTTTTCCAGGCTTTGCCGGCTGACTACACGCCCATCTGCCAATGCCCGATACCAGGTATACAGATCATCTACGGTGGAGAGCAGCGATCCTGCGGCATACGGAATGGACATGCTCAGGAATTCTGCATTTTTGTACTGTCCGCCGCTGACCCGGTAACCACCGATCCGTCCGGGAATTATGATAGATGGGTCGTCATAAAAAGAATGCTGCATCCCCAAGGGCTGGAAAAACGCATCGTTGATGAATTGGCCATATGTTTTTCCGCTTACCTGTTCAATGATTGCCCCGAGAAGGATATAGCCTGAATTCGAATAGCGGAAATCTCCACCAGGTTCAAAATCCATGGGAGCATTTTTAAAGAGGCTGATCAGTTCTTTAGGACCCAGATCCTTCCTTTTGATGTCATTGAACCCGGGTAAACCGGTATAGTTCTTTATACCGGAGGTATGGGTTAACAACGCTTCAATGGTGATGCTGTGTCCCTGCGCCGGACAATAAGTGATGTATTTGGTGATATCGTCATGCAGCGACAGCCTGCCTTCTTCAGCCAATTTAAGAATAGCCATCGCAGTAAACTGCTTGGTATTCGAACCGATGCGAAAAACATTGTCGGTTCTCATGGGCAGACCAAGTTCCAGGCTAGCCATCCCAAATGCTTTTTTGTAAATGATCCGGCCATCTTTGGCAGCCATGGCCACCGCACCCGGTGCAGACGCAGGGAATTGTGCCGTTAACAATGAGTCAAAGAATACCGCTGGTTGTTGGCAACGGCAGTCCGAAGCAAAAGAAAGCATGACGAATGCGAACAGCAGTGCCCTGCATGAGGTTTTTGGGCGTGTAAGCTTCCGTACGAGATAGTAGGATAGTATAAGGCTGATGCCGGTGAACAGGAAGATAGCAACCGGCAGCGCATAGCCCGCGCCCGGAAAATCCAGCGAACTGAACCAGGCACCCGCGACAATACCCAGGGCAATCCCAATACATACCATGCCAAGCGCCAACAATAAGGGTAAATAACTGGCTGCGCCTTTGAGGATATCGGGGGATGAGCCATTCTCAATGATCGCCATCCGCTCCCTGTGCCGGGTAGTAAAATGGTAATAGCTGATACCGAACACGACCAGGGATATGGCGATAATGACGGCGGCAGAAGTGGTTTGCATATCTTATTTTCTATATAAGACCAGTTTTTTTAATAACTGGTCACAATGTGACCGAAGAAAGACTATTGTAGTCTAAGATCTTACATGGCGCGAAAGGGCGAAACTTTTAACGAAGATCATTACTTAGGCCTGGCTATCAGAGGCGACAGGGAAGGTCTGGGGTACCTGGTGGCGGCCTATCGGGATCTGGCTTACACCATTGCTTTTCGGCTTGTAAACAATGCGGAAGATGCTGAAGAGGTGGTGCAGGACGCTTTCCTGAAAGCATTTGCCTGTCTGGGTCAGTTCCGGCGGGCCTCAAAATTCTCAACATGGCTGTACCGTATCGTCTACAATACTGCCCTGACCAAAAGAAGCGGCCGGCAGAGGGTTATAGCCAGTTTGGCAGATCCGCCGGACGAAACGGAATACGCCAACGAGGAGAACGGTGGCTGGATGAGGCTTGCCCGCGCCGACCGGAAAAAGTTCATCAACCTGGCGCTCGACCAATTAAAAGGGGAAGACCGGCTGATCCTGACCTTGCATTATATAGCAGAAAAGAGTATCGCCGAAGTCGGAGAGATCATGGAGTTGAAAAGGTCCGCAGTAAAAATGCGGCTGCTGCGGGGAAGAAAGCAGCTGGAAACGGAACTACAACGATTATTAAATGAGGAATTAAAATATATACGATGAGACAGCATTTTATTCACGAGCAAGGGTCTTCCGGAGACCTCCTGGGCGCCCTGATCAGGGAGGCCGGCCTTGATGAACCCGGCACTGCCTTCGCCGGCCGACTTACGCAACGGGTCGTTCAAAATTATCGACGCAACAATGCTGTCACATACAAAAAACAGGAACGGGTCGGCAAATACATCCTGCTAACCCTTATTGCATTGAATATTCTCATGGTGGTTAAACTTAACCCGCTGAGTAAGCAGCCAGTATTAACAATGGCCATTGGAGGATTTATTTTGGCTTTCGCCTGCCTGATGGTCATTTTAAACAAAAATAGCAAAGCATTATCTCTCATTCACTCTTCAAACTTTTCGCAGGGTTCGCAAGGGATGCACTCAACGCCTTCAAAGAGATCGTAATCAGTGCGATAATGACCGATCCCATCCCGCCTGCGAGGATGATCCAGGTGTTGATCGCGATATGATACGTATACTGCTGCAGCCAGTGATGCATAAAATACCAGGCTATCGGGCTGGCAATCAAAAAGGCGATCCCCACCAGCAGCACAAAATCCCTGGAGAACAAATAAACGATATTCGCTGAACTAGCTCCCAATACCTTACGAATCCCGATCTCCTTGATGCGTTGCGTTGCCATGAAGGAGGCCAGGCCATACAGGCCCAGGCAGCTCAAAAGAATGGCGATGCCTGCAAATAGCTGCAGTAACTGCGACAGCTGCCGCTCCTGTTTATAAAATGAGGCAACCTTATCACTGAGGAACTGGTATTCGAAAGGTTCGTCCGGGTAGGTTTCCGACCATATTTTTTCGATGGCGGAAAGGGTGCCCGGAATATCGGTAGTCGCCAGTTTTATCCCGGCGTTGAAATAGAATCTTCGCAGATTGACAAAGAATACCGGGGCAATACCTTCCTTAAAAGAAGCCGTGTGAAAATCTTTTATTACTCCTACGACAGCTCCCCCGGATGTATCCCAGAATTTGATCTCTTTATTAAGAATGTCTCCAGCCTGTCTAAATCCAAGTTTCTTTACCAATGTCTCATTCACCAGGTATTCATTGACAGCAGCCGTTGGATTGATATTCCGCCCCGCAACCACCTGCAAATGATAGGTATTCACATAGTTTGCATCCACAGATTTAAAAATAACAGGGAATCCGGTCGGTTTTACCGCATGGTTAAATTGAATAGGCGTCCACCAGCTGTCTTCTTCCGCAGGGGAAGTATTCCCGAAACTAATATCCCTGACCCCTTTTACGGCCAGGAGGCTGTTTCGCAGGTAATCCAGCCTGCTATTCCTGGCGCTGTCCGGTCTGAAGGCAATGTTGATCACCGCATCTTTTTCAAAGCCCATGGATCCATTTTCAAACTCATTCATCTGCCGGATGATGATAAAGGTCGATATGATCAATACCTGTGCTACGACAAACTGCAGGACCACTAAAACCGGTCTGAGGCTCACTCCCTGGGTACGGGAGCTCATCATTTTGTTCTGCAGGGCTCTGATAGGGTGAAACCCGGAAAGGACAAGAGCGGGATAGAGGCCGGCCAGGATCGTAACCACCGCCGTGACGGCCGCCAGGAAAGGCAGTAATATCGAAAATGGGATGCTGGTCAGCGTGATCGGGATATTGATAATATGGCCGAATCCCTCTGCAAGGAACAGCACCAACCCGATGGCCAATATGACGGCTGCCGATACGAGCAGAAAGGTTTCCGTCAGGAATTGGATCCTTAACTGGGTCTTGTTGCTACCCATCACTTTCCGTACACCGATCTCTTTCGCCCTGTGCACTGCCTGCGCGGTAGCCAGGTTGATAAAATTGACAGCGGCGATAATCAGGATAAAAGCCGCGATCAACCAGAGGATTTCGACCTTTTTCCCACTGATCATTTTCCCTGAAAAATTGCCTACTCCATCATATTGGTTCTTGTCATCATAATGCACCTTCGCCAAAGCTTGCAGCGCATGAATGGTTTTATCGTCAGCTGGGCGATATTTTCGGCAAAAGCTTTTTAACTGCTGATCAAAGGCGGCGGCCTTCATACCGGGAGGCAGCATGAGATAGCATTGCTGGTGACCGCTGATACTTGTCCAGTCGATGGACTTTTCATGTTTTAAGAGAAGATTGGGCAGGATTAGCCTGAATTGAAAATCTGTCTGTTCCGGTACGTCGGCAAGGATGCCGCTGACCTTTAAGGTAAAGGCATTATTGACCCTGATCGTCTTGCCCAGGGCATTTTTCCAATCACCAAAAAACAGGCTGGCCGTCTTTTGTGTCATAATTGCGGCATTGGGATCATCGAGCGAAGCCTTTGCATCGCCTGCCGCCCATTGAAAATCGAAGATCTCAAAGAAAGAGGGTTCGGTGAAGAAAAGATCAGTCCTGACGCTCTTGGCGATCTGCCCGTTTGTTGCCAATGCTGATACAGGAATAGATCCATAGGCGCTGATATCGGCCACTTTGAGTGTTGGAAAATCATTGTGCAGCGCTGAAGGCAGCGGAGCGGGAATGCCTGAGCCGATGGCAGGACCATTTACAGGATTACTGTAAACGGTCAATACCCTGTATATCCGGTCTTTATTTTTATGGAACCCATCATAACCCGTTTCAAAAAGAATGATCATAAATATGACCAGGCCAACGGCAATGCCGATCGACAGCCCCGCGATATTTAGCAACGTATAGTTTTTGTTCCGGATCAGCATCCTCGACGCTGTTTTAAAATAGTTTTTCCACATACGTTCTTATTGATTGGGTCCTGAAAAATTTAATTTCCTGATTCCTGGATTCAATAGGAATGCCACTTAGTTAATTCATTGATGATCATTGTTTTGTTGTTGAATACACCTTCATTCCTTGTTCGGTAATGATACAGGTATTGTTTCGTTCTGACCAGTCATGACCCGTCCGGCAAAAACTATACAGATGAAGGAATAAGTCCTGTAAAAGCTATACATAGCCCTTCAGGACGGGTCATCAACCGGTCAGGATAGGGCAGGACAGCCTTTCGAAATATCCATTCTACATTGTGTTCCATGCAGTTAATGACGAACCCGTTTTTTTACACAAACATTCTTGCCATGAAGTTATTATTCCTTGTGCTCATTGGATTACCGGTTGCCTGTTTGGCTCAGCAAGTTCAGGTAAAAAATGACCCGCAAAATAAAGTTCTGCAGTTCGGCAACGGGCAAATGAACATGGTCCTGGATTATAAGGCCAAGGCCAATATATCTTTGTTGGCTATCCGGGGTCAGAAAGTAATTGACGGGCCGGCGGGCGTGTATTCTGAAATCAGAACAAAGACCGCAACATATTCGACCCTTCACCTTTCTGTCGATCCAATAGTAAAGGTTACCGGCAATACCATCACAGTAGAGGGTATACTATACGGAGACAAGGACCTGACTATCCGCGAAACATGGATTTTTACCATAACAGCCGCTCATATCAGCTTCGATCTGGTGAGGAGCCTGTCAAAAGAGATTGTCATAGAACAGGCGGCGCTGCCGGTATTCCTTTTTAACAGCATCGATACCTGGGAAGGAGCCTACCAGGACTATGGCGGTCTGGCCTGGTTCTATCTTTTTAATAAAAGGTCCGATACCTATGGAGTACATGCCCGTTCATCCGAATTCTATAATAGCAAAACCGGTAATGGGTTAACGGTGTCGGTGGAGGCGCCGGGTAAACAGGTTGCCATGGTCTACAGCCGGACCCCGGCAGATCAACTGGCCTATAGCATCCAGGCTTCTCAAAATGAAATGACGCCAGGATTTGATTCCGGCACTCACCGGAGGCGATACATCCGCGATAGGACGGATGTATGGGCTCCCTTTACCAGCGGACCCGGTAAAATAACCGAAAGGATCACCCTGACAGCCTTTAATGCTACAGAAAAATATGACCGTGGAAAGATGACAGGCATCAACGGAGAAGAAGTGAGCGCCGTGTTAAATACCATTGCAAGGATTGGCGTGATCGACCGACAGCATTTTGGCGGCAACAGCTGGCATACTCCCTATGGTCCGATCTGCCTGCACGAACAATACATCGCACAGATGGGGCTGGCTATCAACGATACAAATTATTTGAAAGGATACAAAGAATGCCTGGACTATTATAGGGATAACGCGATAAAACCGGATGGCAGGGTCTGGCCCCGATGGGCATACAGCAACGAGGATATGATGCCCGGAGAAGTAACGGACAAAGGATTTTATGAAGCGCAATGGGGCTATCTCCTGGATGCCAACCCGGACCTGGTCACGAATGTGGCAGAATTGTATGACCTGACCGGCGATAAGACCTGGGTAAGAACCCACCAGCGGTCATGCGAAAAAGCGCTGGATTGGATCCTGAAAAGAGATGAGAATAAGAACGGTCTTGTGGAAATGATCACAGACAACCATAACCAGAAGAGAGGCAGCGACTGGATTGATATTATCTGGGCCTCATATGAAAATGCATTTGTCAACGCAAAGCTCTATCGGGCTCTCGTCCTTTGGACCGATATCGAAAAGCAATTGGGCAGCCCCCAAAAAGAAAAATATTATCGTACATGCGCAGCAAAGCTGAAGGATCAATTTAACCGGCCCGTTTCCCAGGGCGGGTTTTGGGATGATGAAAAAAAATGCTACATCCATTGGCGGGATAAAGATGGTTCTATCCACGGCACCAACATGGTTACACCAGTGAACTTCATGGCCATTGGTTACGGTATTTGCGATAACACGGAAAGAAGAAACGCCATTCTCGATAACATAGAAACACAGATGCAAAAGGAGAAGCTCTTTTTTTGGCCCCTTTGTCTCTACACTTATCAGCCAGGCGAGGGTAACGACTGGCAGTTCCCTTTTCCAAATTATGAGAACGGTGACATCTTTTTATCCTGGGGCGCACTGGGGGTAAAGGCCTATGCATCCTACAAGCCGGAACTGGCGCTAAAATATGTGAAGAACGTTTTACAACAATATGCAAAAGATGGCCTGGCCTTTCAGCGATATGGACGCGTAAAACAGGACGGGCTGGGGGATGATATCCTTTCGGGCAACAGCCTTTCCGTTATTGGACTCTATCAGGCCGTTTATGGCCTGAATCCATTATACAACCGCCTGTATCTGGACCCCCATATAACAGAGGTCCTGGCAGGCACAGCGTTGAAGTATAATTTCAGAGGGCAGCAATTGACCATCGATCTTTCCATGGACCGGTATGGCATATCAAATGGCCGGTTTGCCATCGGCTCAAAAAAAGACTTCGGCTACTATGTGACAAAAGACAGGTTATCCTTTTTCAACGGCAGCCAGGCCGGGGCTTCCTTACAGGTGGAGACCATCGCCAACAGTAGCCTGACCCTCGACATAAAGAAATGGGATGGAGATCAGCGGGCATGGACCCAATCATCCAAAGATCAGCATTCCAATAAACTGGTCTATCATGTATATGATCTGACCCCCAACCATGTGTATACCGTTTTGGCAAATAATAAAACCCTGGTACGCACCAGGACCAATACCGGAGGCAGTTTGCAATTTGATTATTCGACAGGTAAGGATCCATCGGATATCCTTATTTTGGATGATATTGTATCGGGTGCTTTTGGGAGACCGCAAACGGCAGCATTTAACAATTGATACAAATATTAAATATTGTGTATCCTAACAGTCCTGATTATCAATTTTCTATAGATTTCACACCAGCTTGGATGTTGCGGCTCCCTGCCGAAATGTTCGGGGACACCCTGTCCGAATAAATTCAAAATTGTACATTTAGGCATCTTTTCAGATAGTGATCCTGGCACAGGTAAATAAGGAATTGTATGGATATGATTCACAACAAGGATATTGGAACCAAACAGAAAGCGCTTGCCATCAACCTCAACCCTGAAATTTACGGATCCTTCGCCGAAATAGGCGCAGGCCAGGACGTGGCCGCCTATTTTTTCAAGGCGGGGGCTTCATCGGGTACGATCGCCAAGACCATGTCCGCCTATGACATGGTATTCTCCGACGCTATCTATGGCGCCCAGCAAGGCCGCCGATATGTCAGCGAATCCCGGTTGATCTCCATGCTCGAACGCGAATATGGCCTGCTGATCGAACGCCTGGCCGTACAACGCGGAAAAACCACCACTTTCTTCGCCTTTTCCGATACCGTATCGGCACTGAACTACCACAAAACAAACCGGGGGCATGGCTGGATGGGTGTCCGTTTCCAGCTGGAACCCAACGGGGAGTTCAATGATGTAGTGCTCCATGTAAAATTACTGGATAACGATAATAACCTGCAGCAACAGGCGGTCGGTGTTCTGGGCGTAAACCTGATCTACGCCTGCTTCTATTATCATCAGCACCCGAATATATTCCTGCTGTCCCTGATGGACAATTTATCAAAAGACGGGATCCAGATCGATATGATCCGATTTGAAGGCCCCAACTTTAGAAAGATCGATAACCGGCTGATGAGCCTGCACCTGGTCAAGTACGGGTTTTCGGATGCTGCACTTTTTGGCCCGGATGGTATCAATCTGCAACCTTCCGAGGTCCTGTATAAGAAACATATCGTGGTGATCCGCGGCCGTTTCCGCCCCATTATCAATGTACATCTGGACATGCTGAACACGGGCGTGAAGCAGTTTATGCAGGAACCCGATGTAGACAAGGCAAGTGTAATGGTGGTGACCGAGCTCACCCTGCAATCCCTAAAAGAAAGAAATGCCGATCCTTCGGGTGAGATCGATGAGAAAGATTTTCTCGATCGCGTCGATATCCTCTGCTCACTGGGCCAGACGGTCCTCATCTCAAATTTTCATGAATATTATAAACTGGTGGCTTTTTTATCAAAGATCACCAAGTTGAAACTGGCCGTTGTCCTTGGTTACCCCAACCTGGAATATATTTTCTCCGAAGAGCACTACAAGGACCTGCCCGGCGGTATCCTGGAATCATTTGCCACCCTGTTCAGCCGCAAGGTCAAATTATTCATCTATCCTACCTTACGGAATGGCGTGATCTGCAATTGCCTTCGGTTCAATCCACCACAGCACCTGGTAGACCTCTATCGTTACCTCATCGCCAACAACAAAATAGAAGATATCCGGCATTACAACGAAAACAACCTGCAGGTGCAGACCGATAAGGTGCTACAACTGATAAAACAGGGCGCCAGCGGCTGGGAAGAATTCGTCCCGCCCGAAGTAGCCATGATGATCAAAGAACGGCGCCTGTTCGGATACGCCGGATCGTCGGAAACTAAGTAATTTGATTTTCATACCTTTGTTGGTAATGGCAAAAGAAAAAAACAAACCGGTCCCGGTAAGATTTGACCTGAAAATGTTGGAAGTACTAAAGGAAGAGGAGAAAATTGAGACCCCCCAGCAGGCCTTGAACTTCTTAACACAGTTCTGGGAGAACAACCGGCCCGCCAAGGAAGACTTTGCCGGCGAAGGAACAGCCGTCAGAACATCCGCCCCCGCCGCCACCCCTGCCACAAAGGCCAAAGAACGCGAGGTGCCCGTCCACCCATCCGGTCTCTCCGGGATCGACCTTTCCATCTGGAAAGCCGAGCAAAAAGAAAAGAACAGAAACGCCTGATATTAATATGAAGCCTCTCCGCGTCCCCATCTTCTTTTTACTTCTGCTCTCCGGATGTAGGTTCAACCCCTATAAAGCCACCAACAAGGAATATAAAAGACAGGCCCGCCAATACGCCCGGATCATCAGCCAGTATCCGCTGACCACCGGTACGGACTCGGTGCCGGGATCGCCCTACTTTGCAGGAACGGTCAATTTCAACCTGCGCAGACCAAACTTTGTCATCATCCACCATACCGCTCAGAATAGCTGCCCGCAGACCCTGCAGACCTTTACCCTGGTCCGTACACAGGTCAGCGCCCACTATGTTATCTGTAAGGACGGCACCGTACACCATATGCTGAATGACTATTTAAGGGCCTGGCAGGCCGGGATCAGCAAATGGGGGAACCTGACAGATGTTAATTCCAGTTCGATCGGGATCGAACTGGACAACAACGGCTATGAGACCTTCACCGAACCGCAGATCACGAGCCTCCTGCATCTGCTGACCACACTGAAGGCCACCTACAATATACCCGCAGCTAATTTTATAGGACATGGGGATATCGCACCTGCCCGCAAGAATGATCCCAACTCCCGCTTCCCCTGGAAAGAACTGGCGGACAAAGGATTCGGCCTCTGGTACGCCGATACCACCGGTCTGGCCGTTCCTGAGAATTTCAGCAGCCTCACCGCCCTCCGGCTGATCGGCTACGACATCAGGGACAGCAGCGCCGCGGCCCTGGCCTTCAAGCGTCATTTTGAACAGGATACCATCCCTTCATGGGGCGGGCCGGAGAAAAAGATCCTCTATGCTTTGTACCGGTCCTACCAATAGAAGTCGACCCTGATTCCCTCCGGCGCATTCTCAAAACGGAGAAGATAGGTCTGGGTCCCTGGATCCCAGCTGCCCTCCTGCACGGCGACGGTCTGCCCTTTGTCATCTGTGAGGCTGACCTTGACAGGAGACGCCGGTAAAAATATCCGCATAATATTCGTGGTGTGTACAGGACTCTTGGCGACAAAGGAAAAATGCCGGCCGGTCCTGCTCTCCCCATCGATCCTGGCCGCTGAAGCCAATACCAGAGGCTGCTGCTTATTCTTTATCCATCCCAGATCATAAAGAAGGGCCTGCTGCCCGGGTGCTACGATCTTTTCAGTGAGGGCCGGTAATTGCGGATCGAAAAGATCTATAAAATGACCCCTGGCCCGGTAGGATCCGGTATCAACACCTTCATCCATCACGGCAATGAGACGGTAGGGCCCTCTTTCCAGGTAAAAATTATTCTTGAACAGCAACTTCCCTGCACCGGCCTCTTTTTCATATGCGCTCCGCACAGTAGCCATGAAGAGACTGTCTCCGTCATGTCGCATGACAAAGTTCTTCGGATCTTCCCGAATGACATGTACTGCGCCTTTTCCAAAAACGAAACTGCTGTCTTTCGACGGTGCAGCGGTCCCCAGCAGACCGAACAAATGGTTAGCCGGAGAGGAGTAATGGTTGCCATTCGTATTCCACCATTCCGGCACCGACTGGTAGGGATCATCGTCCTTCCCGCAATAGATCAGTACTCCTCCCTTCTTCACCCAGGCGGCAATCAACTGATGTGCATCGGCCTCCATGGGTTTCATATTGGAATAACTCATTACGAGCACCTTCACTTCCTTCAGGGATCCGCGGAAGGATAAGTTCTCCATATGCACCGTCTGCACGGGGATTCCCGACTTCAGCAGGGGAAGGGTCTGACCATAAAAATTGGAGAATTGCGGATCGTTATATCCATTATGCGTCGGGAATCGCTGGAACATCAGGGAATTGCTCATCAGCACACCGATCCCCGCTGACCCGGAGATCAAATTCTGCGAGGCAGGCATTTGATTCAGACAATTGATCATGATCTGGATCTGTGTCGAATAGTTCCGGGGGATCAGGACACTTGTATCGCTATTGGCCAGTTTGTAGCGATGGGTATAGATACGTTCAGGCCAGGGCATCACCTCATAACGGTCAACCCTGGGGTACAGCAGTTCGGCCGTAAAGGTAGCTTCATAATTCTTTTTGTAGTCGCTCCAGTCACGGGCCCAGTCTTCGATGGGGTCGGTGAGAAAATACATTTTACGACCCGTAGGCGCCGTCATGGACACCATGGAACCATATTCCAGGTAGGCGTTCTCAAAGACCCTTTCTTTTTTCTGCCCGTTGAAATATACCGGCTCCCTCGCGGTGCCGGTCCAGACCTGCGCGATATATCCATCGATGCCGGGAAGAGAGGACAGGCTCGCTTCCGGGCTGACGATCTGCCATGAAGAATAATTGACCAGGGAATGCGTGGCGATAAATACTTTTATGTCCACACCCTTTGTCCTTCCATAGCTTTTGGCATAGGAAGAGACTTCCCGGATGGCATTATAATACAAATGATATTTCAGTTTATTCGAGAGATAAGTGTTCTCCGGGGACTGATCCTGCGCCCTCCAGGGAAACCCGTAATAGGCGGCCCACTCTTCTTTAAAGACAGCGCTATACCCGGCCCGGGCCCAGAACTCCGGCTCTTCAAGATAGATCGTGGTGATGCCCGCATCGATGACCTTTTTAATGACACCCGTCTTCATATATTCGATAAAGGATTTGACGGGAACGATATAGGGCATATTCCTTCCGTGCCAGATCGTATCACCCTTCATGGTGACCTGACCGACACCCAGGTGGTTCTGTCCATCCCAATTTCCCAGGAAATAGTCGGGATACTCACCCCATGCGATACCGGTCATGAACTGCGTTGTATAACCCTTGTTCCGCCAGGATGCGACCCGGTCTGAGAAGCTCAGCCCATTGTGGTCGTTAGCTCCGTAAACTATGGCGGCATCGGATCGTACATCGATCTCAGGGATCCAGCGGCTGCCGGTCTGAAAGGTCGTTTTTTCCGGAGAGCTTCCTTGTTGGGCAAATGCAAAGTTGCATACGATGAAAGAAAAGGATAATAATATGGTCTTATTCATAATAAATGTGATATAGGATCCTAATATACGAAAGCCCTTCTTCCCCTTTGGGTCGATTACCTATCTTTATAAAAAAAACAATGGTAGCATTTTTAGGCATGGGCCTTTTGGGATCCAACTTTGTCAGAGCGATGATTGCTAAAGGAGCGCAGGTCCAGGTATGGAACCGTACTCCTTCCCGGGCAGCCGACCTGGAACAATATGGGGCAAAGGCCTTCACCGAAGTCGCCGATGCAGTAAAAGGCGCCGATACCATTCACGTCACCCTGAAAGATGACGCGACCGTCGACGAAGTACTTACTAAGGCCAGCGCCGGATTTAAACCAGGTGCTATCATCATCGATCATACCACCACATCTGCGGCAGGCGCCATAGAGAGGACCCGGGATTGGAAACAAAAAGGGTTTACCTACCTCCATGCTCCCGTATTCATGGGGCCGCAGAATGCATTGGAAGGCACGGGCTATATGTTGGTCTCCGGTGATCAGGCGGTCATTGCCGGCCAGGAACCCGCTCTGTCAAAAATGACGGGTAAACTGATCAACTTCGGAACCGAAACCGGGCGGGCCGCAGGCATGAAACTGGTCGGGAATCTCTTTTTGGTTACACTGACAGCCGGCGTGGCCGATACTCTCTCCCTGGCCAAGGCCCTGCAAATACCCCTGACCGATATTTCCACCCTGTTCGACTCCTGGAACCCTGGAACGATGTTGCAGGCAAGACTACAGCGGATGGCCGGCGGCAAATACGATAAGCCTTCATGGGAATTGAATATGGCGAGAAAGGATGTGGGCCTGTTCATGGATGCTGCCCAACAGGCAGGCACGCCCCTGGCCGTCATACCCGCCATCGCAAAAGAGATGGACCGCTGGATCGAAAAAGGACATGGCAACAATGACTGGACGGTCATTGGCAAAGACGCAGCTGCCAGAGGCTGATCGGCCCTCGGGTTTAGGCCCCTAACACCTTCAACGCACCCACCAATACATCCAGCTCTGCCGGCAGAATGAACACATTGGGCGTGATCCGGCAGCCCTGCACACCGGCGGCAGGAGAGTCGATGGCTACCGTATAGATCTTATACCGGCGCAATAAGGTTTCCGCAAGATCAGCAGGTTTCATCCCTTTTATGCCAACGTTTGCGATCCCGCAGGCGCGGGCCGGATCCGCAGGCGTATTGACCACCACATTTGGAAACTCCCGCACCTTTGCTGTCCAGTATTGCTGCAGATACCGCAGCCGTGCCTCCTTTCTTTCCGGTCCCAGGGTATTGTAATAGTCGATGGCATCGCCGACCGTCAGATCGGTATAGACCGGCAACGTACCGGTATGATTGAGCCGGGCAATACCCATGGCCGGATCATCGGAATCGGCCAGCAAAGGCCATATTTTCCCAATATGCTCTTTTTTTACATAGAGGATCCCGGCACCCAGGGGCACACTCAGCCACTTGTGGAGGCTCGCGCCATAATAGTCGCAATGGAGATCGGGAATGGAATGCCTGATATGCGCAAAGGAATGCGCCCCGTCAACCATCACTTCCACACCCCTCGCATGGGCCATATCACAGATCTTCCGTACAGGTAAGATCTGCCCGGTGATATTGATCATATGACAGACCATGATCAGCCGCGTTCGCGAAGTGATCGCCCTTTCATATAAGGATACCAGTTCTTCATCCGAGGCAGGATGGTTGGGCACGGAAATAACCTTACGCACAACCCCATGGCGACGCTCCACCTGCCGGAACATATTCAGCATGGCGCCATAGTCCTGTTCCGCCATAATGGCCTCATCCCCTTCCTTCCAGGGGAAACCTGCAATGATCATATCCAGGGATTCGGTGGTATTGCGCGTAATGATCAGTTCTTCCGGCGGGCAACCGGCCAGGCCGGCAAGTCTGGTCGCCATGGCTTTCTTCTGATCTGCCTGAACCGTGCGCATATAATAGGTGCCTTCATAATTCACTTTTCGTACATGACCGATAAAGGCCTCCAGGATCTCCTCGGGTTGGATATTGTAATAGCCATTTTCCAGGTTGATATACTCCGGCTTTAACCGGTAGCCCCCGCGGATCCCGGCCCAGAATTCCTCATTTGCGGCCAGGGCGCTGGCCGGCTGATGGCTAAACCGGTCGATCCATTCCGCCATCGAATGCCCCGACATCGGCAGACCCATACCCGCCATGGCCAATCCTTTTAGAAATGTTCTTTTATCCATACTCAAATCTACAATTATTCCGATCGTAAACTTTTCACTGGGTTACCCATTGCCGCCTGCAGGGCCTGCCAGCTGATCGTACAGGAAATGCGTAAGTTTTTTATCCACCAGCGCCGGATCGGCGTCGGAGCGTAGGAGAAGAAAGGTAAGGGGGCCGCTGCTGCCCCATTCCCGGGCCCAGGTATGATCCTGTATCCAGCTCTCCCAGCTGACGGCAAAATCAAACCGCCGGGAGACATTGGCAGGTAGGTTCCGGAACACAGCCGTCACCGTGAGATCCTTCTTATTGTTCATCCGGATCGTCTTGCTCATGGCGTTCTGCGCACTGCCAAAGAACTGACCGGCCATTTTTTCGGAGAGTGCGATCGCAAGTGGCGAACCCAGGGCTGTCGCCGGACTCCCCTCCACCAGGGGGTAGCTGAACATCCTGAATATACCGGGTCCCGCAGCCGTCCCTTCCGTTTTCAGCATCTTATCGCCTGCCTGCAAGGCCGCCTGCTGATTCTCCTCCTCCATGGTGCATGCGTCTTCCACCTCAGGAAATTGCTTATGTAGCTCCTCCGCCAGCATACCGGGTGTATCATAATTGCCATCGATATGATGCGCGTAGTACTCTCGCTCGTAGACCTTATACAGCCTGCTGCCCTTTGCATGAAAGGCGTCAACACTCAACTCATCCTCTACCCACAATAGGATCAGCAGGCTGCAGGCAAGCCCTACCGAGAGACCGGCCAGGTTGATAAAAGAATGGCTCTTGTTCCTGACCAGGTTGCGCCAGGCTGTCTTAAAATAGTTTAGCAGCATGAGGAATGTTTAATGTCCTTATGCTGCTAAAAAAATGCCGTATTTTCAAAAGCCTATGGATCAATTCCCTAAGTGCCAAAGACAAAATCCGACCGTCCGGTTACGAACACCTGCTGTCCGTCTTTACCGGTCCCGGCTCTTCTGGCCAGATCCGGCGCCAGCCGGCCCTATTTACCCAGCAGCGCGGCCAGGTCACAGAACTCCAGCCTTTCCCGGAATTGCCGGTCGATCTTCGCGGCCAGGACATCAGCCGGATCATAGGTCCAGGTGATCACCAGGAACTGGGGCCGGGCCAAAGAGATATTCTTATCGAAATAATTCATATTCCATTTAGCCAGCATCCGGCTGCCCGGGATACTGTCCTCGAAATTCCTGAACTGATGCGCCGGCACAGAAACATAGGCCGGCCTGGCCAGCTCATCCGGGGATGATTTCTTCACCAGGCTGTCCAGCAGGAGAGAGTCGGCATTTAGCGGAGCGGAAAGCGCCGTGAACTTTTCATTGAAATAAACAGAGTCGGGTTTATAAGAAGCCAGGTACATCCGCACCCGGTTATCACGCATGGCGCCGGTATACATATTTTCAATCTCCAGGATCTCCCTCTTTTTAGCCGATTCCTCTTCCTCCGCCGTCTTGACGGGGATCCGCTGTCTCAATTCCTCTTTCAGTTTGTCTTTATCGGCATGTATTTCTTTTTTGGCCGCTTCCAGGTATTCCTCGCGGCTGATCAGCGTGTAGGGCAAGGACTCTGCATAACTCACCAGCCAGGAACGGGTCAGACGGCCTTGGCTCTCACCCTCCTCTTTTTCCGTTGAAAATGAATCACAACGGATCCCCTGGTATACGAGCCTTAAAGGCCGTACCGAAAGATAAGCGTTGCCGTTGATCTCAAAAGGTTGCTGCAGGCTCGAAAGATCATTGGCTGTAATGACAAACCGGCCCTCCTTGCCAGGCTCATCATTCAGGTTACCTGCCTGGCCATTATAAAATCCGGCCCGCATTTCATATTTATACAGGGGAACAGCATTGCCCTTATTGGAAAAATAGGCGCCACACCAAACGGGACTGCCTTCCAGCGCATCCGTACAACCCAGCTGAAGCCAGGATGACAGACTGCCGACAATTTTTTTCATTTCTCCATAGAGCTTCGCCGGCAGTCGCGATTCCGTATAATCTTCTTGCTTCTGCCATTTCAGATCCTGCAGCACGGGACGGATAACCGCGGAATATTGCGCAAAACCCGATGAAGGAAATAAGAAGATCGTTGAAAATAGAAATAATAGAACAGCTGACGAACAGGTAACAGCAAGGGGTCTCATGAGTAGTTGTTTTCAGGGTTAAGTGTAATTACCTATACGATAAGAGTATTTACTAGGTAATAACTAATAATAAATACTTATATTATATATACTATTATAATATGTCCTGAAGAGACGTTCGCTGAAAAAAAAGTGGAAAGGGGCCCGATATGCGGATCAGAGAGCCAGGCGGATGCCTTTTTTCTCAAGAAACCCGGCAATCCGGATAATCAGCCAGGCGTAAAAAAGAGATTTGAGAATGCCGATGCTGCCGGAACGAAAAAATAAAGGCAGGCTGTAGCCGCTATGAAGAAGATTGAGGATGGCGTAATGAATGGAAGGGAGGAGATAACAGGTCAGCGTGCTGGTTCCGGCAGGCCGGATCGATCCTATCCAGCCGGTCCTTCCCCGGATGTCCACCAGGTAGAGCAGACCGATGAAAAAGATGATATTGATGGCCGTACAGATCAACACCCAGGACGGAGTTTCATCCTCCTTGGAGATACCCCAGAAAGACCGGAGGGCAATACCGGCACCGGCCAGGATCAGGGCCAGGGTGACCAGGACAAGGATACCCTGACCGGTTTGCCCTTCCCGTGTCAATTGCCGGTACAGGGCCGACGTAAGGATCCCCGCCATGGTAAAGGCGGCAATAGCACCGTTATCGATGTTTTTGGAAATAGGATCAAGGGCTGCCAACCAACCCAGGTTATTGTTGAGATTGAAAAGGAAGAAAAAAACAAAGGCACCCGCCAGCAAAACCAGCCGGTCGCCTACAAAAAGATAGATACTGGCGCATATCAGGTATGACCAACCGATCAGTCCAAGGGTCCCATACCAGCCCGTATGCATCCAGGCATAATTCCCAACCCGGTCCCCGCGGAACAGGAGCGCCAGCAGACCCAGCATCAATATCCCGGCTCCTTTCAGCAGCTGTTTTTTCCTGGGAGACACCGTAGGAGGATAATCCAGCCAGACCAGGAAGAAGGCAATGGTGATGCCGATCTGCCACCAGGGCCTGGACAGCAGGGAGCCCACATTATCATAATGTTCCAGGTTGACCTGGAAGATCCCCATGACCAGCAGGGAGAAGGACCGTGCAAGAATATGCAGAAAGGTCTTCCCCTTGGAAAATCCCTTCGATTGCCGCGCCTGCATGGCAAAAGGAATAGACAGACCAACTATAAAGAGAAAGGCGGGGAAGACCGTATCGGCCAGGCCTAGCCTGTCCTCCGATTCTCCGGCATGACCCAGCCACCCGGGAACATGCTGCAGGGACCACAGATCGTTCACAAAGATCATCAGGAACATGGTGATCGCCCGGAATGCATCTACGCTGGCCAACCGCCTGGGCGCGAGCTTATGGGTGCTGAACAACCTTTCATACAGATTGGGCTGTGCTGGTGCAGCCTCTTTTACAATTTCCATCGGGTAATTATTTTCATCAGTCCACGACACACTTATTCCGTCTTCTCCAGAATATGGATCTTTTCGCCTCCTGGAGAGGATGGACCCAAAAATCGCCGATAAGGATAGGTGCTGACAGACCTGTACCCCTTAACAGGCCCAAAGGAGATCAGATAGCGGTCGTCCTGCACCCACCACCAGCTGTGTTGCAGGGGATCGTTGCGTTGTTTGAGCGCCGTGTAATCATTGTCATTATACAGGTAGTATCCATTGAATTCGAATCCGGCATCGATCTGCGCGGGCTTAACGCCCTTCTCCTGTGTCAAAAAACGGATCGCATTCCACCTTGCCCTGTTCCAGGACATGTAGTCGGCAGTTCCCGCGGTGGAAAAAAAGGCATAGGGTAAAAGAACTAATAATGCCAGGACCCAATTACGTCTTTCAGGTTCCTGCCGCACCGCGGCCTGTAGTGATGGTAAAGAACATAAGAGCAGGACAGCCAATACCGGCAGCAGCGGCAGCAGATAACGGTCATAGGTACCACCGATCAGCATCACCCCCGTATAAAAGAGGGCAAAACAAAAAAGAAAGAAGGTCGCGGGCTGTTTGACATTTACCCTGCGGGGGATCAGGAGAAGGGATCCTGCCCCGATGATACCGGCCAGGCTCAGCAATTTCCAGATCAGCGGGGCGACCGGCTGCAGGTTGGCAGACTGCAGGATCGTTACATCCCGCATGGATACAGGCCCCAGTCCGTATATATTCATGATGTTGCCCATCATGGGCAGCACAGGTTTGAAAAGACAATAAATACCGGCAGCGACAGTCAGGATGCCGCAGCACAGGACCCTTGTCCTTCTTTCCCTCCAGAGAGATCTCCAATCCAGTAAAAACAGAAAAGGAAAAATAAAACAGCCGCAATAAACAAGGATCATCAGCCCCTGCCTGAACAACAGCCTGACAGTGGAGTGATCGGGAGAGAACAGCGTATATAAAATCCTTTTGACACCTTCATCATATTTTGCAGGATAATGACCCTGTACCCGGATCCAATGGTTATATCCAAGATAAATGCCCAGGGGAATGACTGTGGAAAAAAATGAGATCAGCAGGGTTCTCCTGTTCAACCCTCCTTTTACCAGCCAGGCGATGGAAAAGGCGCCCACCGCCAGCAGACCCAATTGCCGGATCAGGGTAGCCAGGACGGCAAAGACCAATCCCAGCAGGATTTGCCTGGAACGACCGGTCTTACAGGCCCTGACAAAAAACAGGATCGAAAAGATCAGCAGGGAAGTAAAAGGAACATCGGTCATAAATGTGTTGGACAGGTTCAGATAGATAGGGTTCAGCAAAACGATCAACGCTGCAAAAAAACAGACCTTTCTATTGGCGGAGAACTCCTTCATAAGGAAATAACTGCCCATAACGCCTGCCAGGCCCAGCACGATCGTGGAATAACGCAACACCGTAAAAGAGAACCCAAATATTTTACAGAACAAAAATCCCCAGTACAACTGGATCAGCAGGGGCATGGACGTCCACCCTTTCAGCACAAGGTGGTGCGTCTCGTAGAGATGCTGCAGGCTAAGCGTATAGGACCAGTCATCATTCAGGGGGAACTCTCCGGAAGGATTGATAAAAAATTCCACCAGGATCCCGATGGCCGCCAGGATCATCAGGGGCGTCCCGTCCTTGCGGAGAAAATCCCGGAGTGGTAATATTCGATAAGGTCTTTGCAGGTCGGATGATGTGGTGCCAATCAGATCAAAAAGCATTTTTATCTCCTTTCAGGGTTACAAAAACAGTGAGGAATATGATCCGGAGATCCAGCCAGGGACTCCAGTGTTCGAGATACCAGATATCATGCTCGATCCTTTTGCGCAGCTGATCTTCCCTTTTGATCTCCCCGCGAAGCCCATTGACCTGCGCCCATCCGGTCACACCCGGCTTTACAAAATGACGGATCATATACTGCCCAAGGATCTTCGAATACATCTCCGTATGACGCAGCATATGCGGTCTTGGTCCTACCACCGACATGGAACCCATCAGCACATTGAAGAACTGTGGGAGTTCATCCAGGTTGGTCTTGCGCAGGAACTTCCCCACCTTCGTGATGCGGCCGTCATTCCGCGTCACCTGTTTCTCATGGGCATCCGCATTGACGGCAAGACTCCGGAATTTCCAGCAGCGGAAGGATTTATTGTCCTTACCCGACCGTTGCTGTACAAAAAATACCGGCCCCTTGCTGCTGAGCTTGATAATGATTGCCAGCAGCGGAATAAGCCAGGAAAGAAGCAATACGATGACCAACAGGCTGAAAATGATATCAAAGGCTCTTTTCTTGATACTGTTGCTCATATCCTCCAGGGGTTCAGGCCGTAGCGAAAGAATGGGCAGCTCGGCAAGATACTCCAGGTGGGTGTCCCGGTTGACATAAAATTTAAAATCAGGAACGAACTTGAACCGGATCAGGGACTTCTCAGCCGCCTGCGCCATATCGTAAATGGTCGAGTTCGTTTCCGGGGAAATGGTAGAATAGATCTCACTGACCCTGTTCTTGATCGCATAGGATACCGACTCATCGATATTGCCGATGATCGGTAAATTGGTCAGCTCGTGAATCTCCCGCGGATCTTCAAAATAGCCGTCCACAGAAAGACTCCTCTCCCGGTCCCGGAAACTGGAGGCCAGCCGCTTGGCGACACTATTGTACCCGATAATGATCACCCTTTTGTTGATCTTATTGTGCTTCTGCCTGTAAAAAGAAGCTGCCAGCAAAAAAGTCCTGCTGAGAAATAAGGTAGAAGAGAAAGCCGCAAAGCCCATGAAAACAAAAAGACGGGAATAAGAGTAATGATAGACAAAGATGAAAACCAGCATGACCACTACAAAAGGGATCAGGGTTTTTGCCGTACGCTTGGCAAACCGCTCGACATCAAGGCTGGTATTATCCACGTACAAAGCAGTGGAATAGGAGGTCAGGAGCCAGGCCATATTTGCGGCCATGAACAGTACCATATACTGATGCTCTGCGCCGGGAGGGATCCTGTTCATGTTGAGCACAAGTGAGAAATACACAGTATTCAGCGCCAGCAGGTCGATACAGACGAAGAAGAAACGGAACAGGTTGTTGTAACGACTATTCATTGGAATGAAGTTTTAAGATTTTCAGTATTAAAATGTCTTCGACAGGGAAAGGATCAGGCCGCTGGAATTATTCAGGAGATCCCCCTTGTCCAGGGCGGCGACACATCCGAAAACCAGGCCGGGCATCAACTCCTTCTTCACCTGCAAAAAAGATGAGAACTGACTGACTTCCTGAAAGATGCCAAAACGGGGCGGGACACGCAATTCCCCGGTAGAATGGCCGAAAGAGCTGGTGCCGAAAGTGCCATAATTCATGGAATAGGAAAATTTCCCCCTGAAGTCCCAGGTTCCTAAGGACGCCTCGACCCCTACATGGAATGCAGCTACCCGGTTATTATTAAAGTAGTCGGAGCTGTCATTGGGCAATCCCTCCCAGGTAGATTGACGGGTACTGACAAAGGGCGTACCCAGGCCCCTTCCTTTATAGGACCAGCCCTGTGCATATTCATAATTGTTATAGTAATTCTCGTCCCCTGAGTTGGTATAGGTGGAGGACGGGTACCCCGCCTGGTTGACCGTATAGAGGAATTCAAAAAGGAATTTATTCCAGTGGAAACCGCCGTCGTTCTCCTCCCTGTTCTGGATACTTACCCCGTTAAGACCGTCCTTGATATTGGCCAGGTGATAAAGAGCGCCTTCATCATAAAAATTGAGGCGGTAGATAGTGAGCCTTACCGATTCAAAGTCTACTTCCGCACCCATATCGATAGATCCAAGATGATTGCCGATCTTCGAATAATTCCAGGTTGTTCCCGTTACGACGTGCAGATAGGTCTTGGGAACGTTTAGCGTAAAGCCTTTTCCAAAAACATCCCTTTCATTCCCCCAGAATACCTGGTGATTAAAACCACCATAGAGCCGCCAGCTCCAGTCCGGTTTGCCGAGCCGGACGTACAGGGACTTCTGGTGGAACCAGGTGACGGCATGATTGGTTAAATGACCGTATTGAATGGGCAGGTCTCCCAGCCAGCCATGCGCATAATTTCCCTTAAAGGAAAATAGACCGCCCCAGAAAGGCAGCCTGTAATACTCCGGTATGGACACCTGGACCTTGGGAATACCCAGGGCATTACCGGAAATGGCGAAAGCCCCGGACGAAAGACTGGTATCCACCAGCCCCATGATCTCCTTATTCCTTCCCGCCCTTAACTCGAAGATCCCTACCCTCAATTTTGCATATCCTTCGATCAGGGTAAAACGGGAGCCCGAGCCGAGATCTACCCTTCCTTCAAATCCTCCTCCCCAATCGATCAACTTCTCCGAAAGACTATCGTAATCGATGCGTACGGCGCCAATGGCCGAGGCAGAAGTTCCGGGTAAAGGGATACTGCCATATTGATTGGCCTGCATCCAGAAAGGAGTATGATCCCGGGTACCTGTGATACCCATAAGGCTTAGATGCCCATGGACGAGGCTGGCATCCGTTTGCGCGAGCAGCTGAAAAAAACTCAGCGCGCATAAGAA
>Ga0247778_1000811_pt1 | contig 24013 bp, 20 predicted proteins | sample UWRJL049202B5_FD_179939 | JGI IMG/M metagenome (GOLD analysis project Ga0247778, IMG submission 179939) | Plant litter microbial communities from Arlington Agricultural Research Station in Wisconsin, United States - UWRJ-L049-202B-5 | ecosystem: Environmental > Terrestrial > Plant litter >...
CTGCCTGGGGGGCTGATGCATCGTCACCGATCCATACCGGGCGCTGATGGTATCGGCATACTGCCCCAGTAGAGGCAGTTCTTCAAAAAGATCCCTTTCGACCTTTTCTTCTTCCGAAGTAGTGGCGGCTGCAGGCAGGGAGTCCAGGGGCAGGCGCAGCCCGATGGGTGAATTGCCGGGCACGAGGAATACATGGCCCCGCGCCATGACCCAGCGGCAGCTCTGCCATTTATTGGTCCAATGATTCCATTTCAGCGGAAGGACGTAGCCTGCCGGCTTTTCCAGTCCCTTGTCCAGGAGCTGCATCAGGCTCCGGCGCTCGTGCGGATCTTTCAGGTCGGCCTGCAGCGGATCGATATTCGCGGGCAGCTTGCCTTCCGTCCACAGATAATAGAAGATATCCTCATAGACTGGACTGACCATCTCCTCACTGACAGCGAGATGTTTCGCCAATTCACCGGCAAAGATGGCCGCGTCTTTCTCCGTATACGAAACAGCCTTCTTCTCATGGGCGATCAAACCCCGGTCCTTCCATATGGAGAGGCCGTCCTTTCTCCAATAAAGACCATATTGCCAACGCGGCAGTGGCTCTCCGGGATACCATTTGCCCATGCCATAATGCAACATGCCCCCTTTTCCGAATTTATCCATCAGCCGGAAAATGAGATCATGTGACAGTTTCCTTTTCAGCACGCCGTCTGCCGCCGTATTCCACTGATCGGATTCAAGATCATCGATCGATACAAAGGTGGGTTCTCCGCCCATGGTCATCCGCACATCGCCGCGCTGCAGATCCTCCTCCACTTTGTCGCCCAGGGCCAGAATGGCGGCCCACTGCTCGTCCGTATAGGGTTTGGTCACCCGTGGATCCTCATGAATGCGGGTGACGGTATTGGAAAAAGAGAAGGTGGTCTCGCATTTATCCGTAGCCCCGACCACGGGCGCTGCACTGGCAAAATCCGGCGTACAGGCCAGGGGTATATGCCCCTCGCTGGCGAAGAGTCCGGAGGTAGGATCCAGCCCGATCCAGCCCGCACCGGGAATATAGACCTCCGTCCAGGCATGGAGATCGGTAAAATCCGCCGCCGGCCCCGAAGGCCCATCCAACGATTTGACGTCCGAGGTCAACTGGACCAGGTAGCCACTGACAAAACGGGCAGCCAACCCCAGATGCCGGAAGATCTGCACCAATAACCAGGCGAAATCACGGCAGGAACCCAGGGAACGGTCTAACGTCTCTTCACAGGTCTGCACGCCGGGCTCCATCCGGATAGAGTAATTGAGATCGCGGTTCAGTTTCTGGTTGATGCTGACCAAAAAATCGTTGATCGTCACTTTCGTCGTCCGGTCGATCCCGGCCAGCCATGCCAGCAGTTTGGGCCCATTATCCTTGATCTCCAGGTATGGGATCAGTTCTTTGGGCAGTTCACCCTGGTAGGTAAAAGGATAGTTCTCTGCATATTCCTCCACAAAAAAGTCAAAGGGATTGATCACCACCATATCTGCGATCACTTCAACGGACACACTGAGTTCCCGGGTCTTTTCCGGAAAGACCACCCGGGCCTGGTAATTGCCAAAAGGGTCCTGCTGCCAGTTGATAAAATGGTCCTTCGGAGTGACCTTGAATGAATAGGATACAATGGGAGTGCGGCTATGCGCTGCCGGACGCAGCCGGAATACATGGGGAGAAAGAGAGACCAGCCGGTCGTATGAATAAGTGGTATGGTGGTTTATCGCTACTCTTATTGCCATGAGGTGTCAGCTTGATTACAAGGGGGTGAAAAAAAGGCAATAGATCGTTCTTATAAATTTAACGATTTTTCCGGGCGCAGCGGCCTTTATCGCGCATTATAATATTTCATAGCCTCCGGCATCAGTGCCTGTAATTTGGCGATCCTGTCTGCATCGGCCGGGTGATCGCTCAGGAGGATCGGGGGCTTCTGCCCGGCTCCGGCCAGGGCGGCCATCCGCTGCCAGAAAGGAATCGCCTCGCGGGGATCATAACCCGCCATGGCGGCAAAGATCAACCCATAATGGTCAGCCTCGTATTCATGTTTGCGCGCATAGGGTAACAAGACGCCTACCTGCGATGCAGGTGCATAGACCTGGTTGAAGATACCCGCCGAAGCTGGATTACTGCCCAGGGCCACATCCCCGGCGATCTGCACCCCCTGCGCCAGGAGCTGCTGGCTCATTCTTTCCCTTCCATGCCCTGCCACAGCATGCGTGATCTCATGCCCCAATACGATGGCCAGGGCCGTCTCGGTCTGGGTAATGGGTAACAATCCTGTATAAACGACGACCTTGCCGCCGGGCATACACCAGGCATTGACCTCCTTGCTCTCTACCAGGTTGAATTCCCATTTATATCCTTCCAGGGCACTGCCCAACCCCTGCTCCTGGTAATACTTGTTGATGGCCGCTGCGATCTTGCCACCCACTCTTTTTACCATTTCACCATCATTGTTATTGACGGGGACCACTTTATTGGTGGTGATGAATTCCTTGTACTGGGTGAGCGCCATCGATTGCACCTGCTTCTCCGAGACGAGGGTCAACTGATTGCGGCCGGTGATGGGATTACGCGCACAAGATAGCATGGCTGACATGCCGATCATTAGAATGACAGTAGAACATTTATTCACGGTGATTTTCATTTTTAGCCTATCGAAATTAGAATTTTCATATGACTTTCATCCTTTAATTTTGCCATGGAAGCAAGACGCCGCGCATGAAGCCCAAATTACTAAAGGTCCCAAAAACACCCACACATTCCGTCAGCGTCCGGGAGGACAGGGACCCCTATATCAACAACAGCTGGCACTACCATCCGGAAGTAGAACTGATCTATTTCCACGAAGGCAGCGGCACGCAGTTCGTAGGCGATCATATCAAACGTTTTCATGGCGGAGATATCATTCTGGTAGGTTCCAACCTCCCCCATTACTGGAGATACGACGATGGCTACTTTAACCAGGAAGAAGGACTAAAAGTTCATTCTACAGTGATCCATTTTTCTGAAAATTTCTGGGGAGATCCTTTCCTGCATCTGCCGGAGACAAAGGCCATCCGGAATCTCCTGGAACGGGCCCGCCGCGGTATCCTGGTGAATGCAAGGGAAGAACCCGGTATACCACCGGGACTGGCAAGAATCCTGGCTGCCGATGGCGTCAACCGCATCATCGCCCTTATCGAATGTCTTTCCGCCTTTGCCGGCGCCAGGCAACAGCATCTCCTTTCCTCCATCGGCTTCCGCCAGGATTTCGCCGGGACGGAGAGTGACCGGATCAATGCCATTTATGACTATACCTTCCGCCATTTTACCCAAAAGATCTACCTTGAACAAGTAGCATCCATCGCAGGACTAGTGCCAAATTCGTTCTGCCGCTATTTTAAATCCCGAACAGGAAAGACCTATACCCAGTTCCTTACCGAGATCAGGGTAGGCCATGCATGTCGGTTACTGATAGACAACAGGATCAGTATCAAACAACTATGCTTCGAGAGCGGATTCAACAATTTCACTTGCTTCCACAAGAACTTCAAGATGATCACGGGCAAGAGTCCCCAACATTATCTCAAAGAGCATTTGATGGGCTGACCCCCAGGTCCCCTTGGAGACTATCCTGTCCTCCTGCTGCGGTAGGGGGATTATTCCTAACTTGCCCAAAATTCCACGCATGGCGACAGAAATTAAATGCCCGAACTGTGGTACTCTTTTTCCAATGGAGGAGGCCATGGCAGAAGAATATAAAAAGGAACTCCGCGAAAAGATGACCGGCTTCGTAAAGGAAAAAGAAAAGGACTTCCAGAAGAAATTAGAAGAATTTGCCCGCCGCGAGCAGGACCTTGTTCAACAGTCCCGCAAACAGGAGGCGGATTTCACCCGCCGCCTTGAGGATGAGAAAGGCCGCTGGCAGCAGGCTACGGAACAGAACCTGCGCAAATCCATCGGCTCCGATTATGAGAATAAATTGCAAATGCTGGAATTGGCGCATAAGGATAGCGAGGAGAAACTGCGGGCTTCCCGGCAGAAAGAATTGGAGTTCCTGAAGAAGGAACAGGAGCTGACAAACAAAGAAGCAGAGATGGAGCTGACGGTCCAACGGCTGCTCCAAGCCGAAAGAGGTAAAATATCGAAAGAGATCCGGGAGTTTGAAGAGCAGAAGATCGCAGCGCGCGAGACGGATCACCAGATGCGTGTCAAAGAGCTGGAGAAACAACTGGACGACCAGAAGAAACTGGTGCTGGAACAACAAAAGATAGCCGAAGAAATGCGGCGCAAGGCCGAACAGGGTTCGATGCAACTGCAGGGCGAAGTACAGGAACTGGCGCTGGAAGAACTTCTGCGGGTCAGCTTCCCCTTTGACGAGATCGGCCCCGTCGCCAAAGGAGCAAGGGGCGCGGATTGCATACAGATCGTACGCAACAATTTCGGCCAGGAATGCGGAAAGATCATTTACGAGAGCAAAAGAACCCAGGCTTTCTCCCATGATTGGGTGGAAAAGTTAAAGGCCGATATGCGCAGCCAGGGGGCGACCATCGCCGTCATCGTCACGCAGACCATGCCAAAGGAGATGGACCGGTTTGGAGAAAAGAACGGTGTCTGGGTCTGCTCTTTCGCGGAAGTAAAAGCCCTCACCTATGTCCTGCGTGACGGGATCATCCGCCTCTTTACGGCGTCCAGGTCCCAGGAGAACAAAGGGGACAAAATGCATCTTCTCTACGACTATCTCACCAGCACGGAGTTCAGTGAGCAGTGGAAAGCTATCCGCGAAGGCTTCCTCTCCATGAAGCAATCCATTCAAAAAGAAAGGGACATGATGGAGAAACTATGGAAGTCGCGGGAAAAACAATTGGAAAAGGTCCTCCTCAATGCCGCGCATGTCCGCGGGTCCATCGAGGGGATCGCGGGGAAGGATGCGATCGATGTGAATTTGCTGGATGACGCAGAGGACGGCCTGCTGCCGGAATGAAGTTTCTTTTTTTTGGCAGCTATATAAATGCCCCCCTGTAGGGCAAGTCGCTAGGAAAAGCACCCTATTCCGCGACACGCCCCATCAGCGAGTTGCTAAGGGACTATGTCGAGGAGGCGCCTTAGGCGGACCGGGAGCGTTACCTGCCGAAGCCGATGACAGTCCACGATGGGTAAAGTAGAAAAAGACGAATAGAAAGTCCGGGTACAGCGCCGATGCGATATAGCCCGCAAAAAGCTAAAAGAGGAGCGTCTTAACGGGCTTAACCCCGTCCCGTCACCACCCACGCCAGCACCAGGGTCTGATCGTCAAAGATCCGGCCCTCGATCGGCAGATGCATCAGATCTCCCTTGCTAAAGACAAAAGGCAGCCTGAGACCTTCCCCTTCCATGCTGATATTCCCTTCCAGCTGCATGTGATGCTTAAAATCCAGTTCCCCCTTTCCATACCATTTAAAAATTGCCTCCTTGGCACTCCAGATAAGGGTCAGGAATTCCTGATGAACTTTCCCGCCCAGCCCCCACTGGTCCAGGAACATAGCATAATCCTCATTGATAAAATGGGCCTCTTCCTCATTCAGAAATTTCCGGGCCACAATCCCGATCCGGGGAGTGATCAGTTCTATATCCACTCCTACCCTGCTGTCCCGGCTGACGAGCGCAGCCGCATAATGCCCGCAATGGGAAATGGAAAAATGATATTTCTCGTTCTGAAGGAACGGCTGGCGCGTATCGGCTATCTGGATCTCCTCCAGGGGAAAATCCGGAAAAAGAAAGGAAAGAAGATACCGGCCAGCCAAATGCTGCAGCCGTTTGAAAGGATGCGATACGTCCTTTTTCAAAGGAACTTTTTCGAGGAAGAAATCCTCTGCTTCCGTGATCTGCCAAATACCCAGTTTAGTATTCCCGTTGATATTATGTTGATAAAATAGCGGCATCTTTGGAATTATAAGACCAAATTTGCAAACTTAACCAATTTCATCATGATCCTATCCGATACACGTATCCTGGAAGAAATAGAGAAAGGCACGATCAAGGTCGAGCCTTATGACCGGGCTTGTCTGGGCAGTAATTCCTATGATGTGCATCTTGGCAAATGGCTGGCCACTTACAAAGATCATATCCTGGACGCCAAAAAACATAATGAAATAGAGACTTTCGAGATCCCTGAAGAGGGATTTGTCCTCTACCCCCATGTTTTCTACCTGGGCGTCACCGATGAGTATACGGAGACCCATGCCCATGTCCCGTTTTTAGAAGGCAAATCCTCTACAGGCCGCCTGGGTATCGATATCCATGCCACCGCGGGCAAAGGCGATGTCGGATTCTGCGGTAACTGGACCCTGGAGATCTCTGTCAAACAACCCGTAAAAATATATAAAGGCATGCCTGTAGGGCAGCTGATCTATTTCCCCGTCGATGGCGAGATCCTGGTAAAATACAACCAGAAAAAGGACGCCAAATACAGCGGCCAGATCAACCGGCCCGTGGAAAGCATGATGTGGAAGAATAAGTTCTAATTGGCGGATCGGGGAAGACTAGACGCCATCCCATCCATATCTGTATCCATAGGCGATCAGCCAGGCCACGACCTCGTTATAGGTCTTCAGTCCCTGGGGCTGGCGGTTGGCGCGCAAATACCCGCCGTAAACATGACGGAATACAGGCTCCAAAGGACTCTCGAATTTCCGGTAGAACTGCCTGAGATCCCGGAAGTCCTTGCGGATGGCAGGCCGCAGGCTCTCCCGTAAAGGGACCAGTAACGTTGAATCCCGGATATACAATTCCTTCGCAGCATAATAATACATATCGAAATAGACCGAATACAGAAAGGCAGGATCTTCCGAGTCATGCGCCGCCAGGTAACCGGCAAAATTCGCCTCGTTCTCCCTGGCATATCCCAGCGAATGACCAATTTCATGACAGGTGGTATAGGGCCGGGTAAAACCTGGCATCCTCGCATTCACCTGCGCCTCACCGGAAAAAGGATTGTAATAGCCAGCAATGCCCAGATATAGTGCCGGCGTACTGAACAACGAAGCCTTTACCGAAGGAGACGGATAGTTGAACCGGGGATCCCTGGCCGATAGATTCCTGTAGCATCCGACCGCCCCATCCATCAGCCGGCTATCGACATCCAGATCGGCCCGGTGCAGCCTTGCCAGGCTGTCCAGACTGTTCAACCTGTTCACGGTCACCTGCAGCAGGCGCGCCAGTTCCTTATTGTCATAAGGCCGCACCTGCAATTTGAGCTGGGCGGCAATCCCAGCCCGATCATAGTTCAATCCCCAGCAAAGATTGAAGACGACATAGACAGTTAGTATGGTAAAAGAGAAACGGCGGAGAATAGCCAGCAAATAAGACCGGCCGGCCTGTCTTGTAAAGACCTTTTTCAGCAGCCTGACAATATTGACCAGCAGCCAGATCACCGCGGCCGCATAAAAAAGATCCCCCACACTGACAGGAATCCAGCCAAACAATAACCTTTGCAAACGGGCAATCACAGGATAGAGACCCGTAGAATAATATTTTTCAACGGCCATGGGGAAAAGGGAGAAGATCTTGATCAGCACCACCAGAACCAGCAGGGAACTCCAGGCTATTTTACTTTTACTGAACATACCCTTAAAAATACTGCATTTATTACTGCATCCATGTTAAATTGCGCTTGGATTGCCACCGGCAGCCCGGCCGAAGGCCAGTCATAAAATAGTTAAGACCGGCCGGGCTAAATTTTAATAAAAGCCCGGACCCGATTAACATATAATTGCTTCCCATGAACCTTGAGTTTAACAAGAATGAAGATGCCATGCGAATGGCCCTGAGCCAGATGAGAACGCGACTGGACAAGATCCTGTTGGGCGGAGGAAAGAAAGCGATGGACAAGCAGCGGGAGAAGAACAAACTCACCGCAAGGGAACGTATCGCCTATCTCACCGACGAAGGCCGGCCCTTTATAGAGATCGGCGCCTTCGCAGGCTATGAAATGTATGAGGATCAGGGGGGCTGCCCCGCAGGAGGAACCGTTGCCGGCATCGGGTATGTCAGCAACCGGCAATGTATAGTGGTTGCCAATGACCAGACGGTCAAGGCCGGGGCCTGGTTCCCCATCACCGGTAAAAAGAACCTGCGGATGCAGGAGATAGCCATGGAGAACCATCTGCCTGTCATCTACCTGGTGGACAGCGCAGGCGTATACCTGCCCATGCAGGACGAGATCTTCCCGGATAAAGAACATTTTGGACGCATCTTCCGCAATAATGCCCGTATGAGCGCAATGGGGATCCCCCAGATCGCAGCAGTCATGGGCGCCTGCGTCGCCGGGGGCGCCTACCTGCCCATCATGAGCGACGAGACCCTCATGGTAGAAGGCAATGGGTCCATTTTTCTGGCAGGACCTTACCTGGTCAAGGCCGCCATCGGCGAAGACATCGATACGGAGACCCTGGGCGGCGCCGTTACCCATACGGAACTCTCCGGAATCGCAGACTATAAATTCAAGACCGAACAGGAATGTCTGGACCAGGTGAAAAAGATCATCAGCAAACTGGGACATGGAAGGCCGGCCATTTACGACCGGGCAGCCCCATCGGGCCCCATCCGGAATCCGGAGGAATTGCATGGCATCCTGCCCGAAGATCCTTCAAAGCCCTACGATATGATGGAGATCATCGAAAGGATCGTGGATGACTCCGCCTTTGAAGCCTTTAAAGCCGATTATGGCAAAACCATCCTCTGCGGCTATGCCCGTATCGAAGGATGGGCCGTTGGGATCGTGGCCAACCAGCGTAAGATCGTAAAGAATAAAAAAGGGGAAATGCAAATGGGCGGCGTGATCTACAATGACAGCGCGGACAAGGCAGCCCGGTTCATCATGAATTGCAACCAGAAGAAGATACCTCTCATATTCCTGCAGGATGTCACCGGATTCATGGTTGGCTCCCGCAGTGAACATGCCGGCATTATCAAGGACGGAGCCAAGATGGTCAATGCAGTGGCCAATTCGGTGGTGCCAAAGATCACCATTGTCATCGGTAACTCCTACGGCGCCGGCAATTATGCCATGTGCGGAAAAGCCTACGATCCCCGGTTCATCTATGCCTGGCCTTCCGCGAAGATCGCCGTCATGGGAGGAGAACAGGCCGCCAAAACGCTGCTGCAAATACAGGTCAGCGGCCTGAAGAGCAAGGGACAGGTGATCGACCCAGCAGAAGAAAAAAAACTATTGGACGAGATCAAAGGCCGGTATGAGAAACAGACCAGTCCCTATTATGCCGCCGCACGGCTATGGGTGGACGCCATCATCGATCCGGCTGAAACCCGCCGGGTGATTGCCGAAGGGTTGAACGCTGCGGCGCACAATCCCGACATCCTCCCCTTCAGCACAGGGGTCATACAGGTTTAAAACAATCTTGGGTCTTTGGTTCCGTGTTAAATGCATAACATCCAAGGTCTTTTAACTTATCGGCATCAACCAGCAACAAAAAACCAGCAACAAGAAACAAATATGAACGAACTGGTCATGTATACAGACGGTTCCAGCCGGGGTAACCCGGGACCGGGAGGCTATGGTACTATTTTATTCTGGGGCAATCATCGCAAGGAACTATCCGGCGGTTTCCGCCGCACTACCAATAACCGTATGGAATTGATGGCGGTGATCGCAGGCCTGGAGGCCCTGACGAAAGAAGGCCTGTCAGTCACCGTGTACTCAGATAGTCAATATGTGGTGAAAGCAGTTGAACAAGGCTGGCTGAAAGGCTGGATCGCCAGTAATTTCAAGGGAGGGAAAAAAAATAAAGACCTCTGGCTGCATTATAATGAACTCTCTAAACGCTACAAGATCCGGTTCAAATGGGTGAGAGGGCATGCCGACAATCCCTACAACAACCGATGCGATGAACTCGCCACTTCCGCGGCCGATGGTAAGAATCTACCACCGGATACCGCATTCGAAGAAGGGATCAATGACTAGACCGGCTATTGCCGGCCTGTACCTGAAAAAATAACGGCATCTGCCGGCGGAATTTTCAGGGTCGGCGTATCCCCCTTAACGGATTCCAGCATCTTCCCCGAGAACAATTCCTTCATCGCCCAATGGCCCGAACCAGCCTTCATGCCTAACCGCGAAGGATCAATGGTATAGGACATTGCCGTATCACCGTAATTCACGATCGCAAGATAGATCCTACCCGCCGCCTCCCTGTAAAAGGCATTGCCGGCCTGGTCTCCAGTATTTCCTTCGACAGGCCGGAAGGCCCGTCCATCCAGGGCAATGGTCAGCAAATCCCCGTTCTGCAAGAGTTCCTGCGCCATCCGCCGCCAGGGTCCCTGACTGGAAAAGTCATCGCCCAGGACCAGGGTACCCGTAACGATCCCCGAGGCCACCCTCGCACGATTGGCGCCGGGTAACTCTCTTCCAAAAACCAGGTGATCCGCGTCGATATAATCATAGAGATGGCCCTGCCACCAGCCATAGGTTGTGCTGTTTAAAGTATAGGCCGTCTCCCCGATCTTGCCAAAGGCATCACAGGCGATCCTGCGCATATGCACATAGCGGGCTGTCGCAAGGCTGGGAGAAATGGCGGCATAGACCACCATTTTCCCATCCAGCTGATCGATCAGGTATTCCATTCCTTTGCGGAAGGCCTGCATCCCCGTCTGAACGGAAGGATCATAATACCGATCGGCCTCCAGCGCCGCATGCCCGAGAAAATCAATTTTGATCATCTCAAATCCGCACGTCTTGAAACGCGCAATCAGGTAGGCAATCCGCGCCCTGGTTCCCGGATGTGTAGGATCCATGGCCCTCGCCCCATCCAGATCCATATAGGCGCCATTCGAACGGGTCCAGCAGTCCGAATAATTATAATCCGAATTTTCCATTTTCCGCGGGGATTTACCCCAATCCACGAAGGGCGCCCAATAGATCCCGGGCCGGAACCCCTTACCCTTACAATATTGGCAGAATTCCATCAATCGGCTGAAATCTCCCGTCAGGCCACCCTCTGCCAGGTTGTCCCAATAAGAGTCCAGATCGATGTAGAGCGTGCTGTCCGCATTGCGGAAGGCCTGGCAGGAATCATAAAAATAATCGATCACAGACTTTGCCTTGGGCAGGGTCAGCGAAGACTGTATAGCCCCCCAGCTGTTCCATCCGTATGGCGTCCCCTTCGTCCAGGCAGCAATATACCTTGGCAAGGCCCTGCGTCCGGCTCCCGCATATTCTTCCAACCCCTGTCGCCAATCGCCAAACCAACCAACCATCATCCTGGGCGACCTGACGAAATGAGCTGCATCCGCCACTACCCTGCCATGACCTTTGGTATCGCGGGTATATGTCTTGTCCGTATAACCGGCAAAGACCCTGAGACAGGACAGACGGCCGGAATCTGCCCCACGGATGAAGATGCCGGATTTCCACTCATGCTGATCCACCGATCCAAGGATGAGCCCGTGACGGCTGCTGTTATTATAGATGGCTGTCACTTCGGCGCCGGTCAGATCCGCCGTCTCCAGGGAGACGGCATTGTACCTGACCCAGGCATCATTATCAAATGGCGTCAGCAGCGCCCTGTTGTCAATATACTCATGGAGATCCGTCCTTTCAGTACTTAACGGTGACATATAATGGCAACCGGGGCCACCTCCGGCCAGCCTGAGCTCCGTATAGAAATAGTTATCTCCCTTGTATACATAGAAAACCTGCTGCATAGCCGGCCGCCCAGCTCCGGTAAGGTCTACCGTATAGCGGATACCCGCCCCCGACGAGTCGGAAAAAGAAGCCAAGGACCAGGTCCTGGACGAATAGGACGATCTGCTGTCCAGGCTGTCCCCGTCCCCGGCCACGCACCGGGCATAGGCATCGCTGATAACCTCCTTCCCGGAAAAGAGGACATCATATCGGCCGGTATGGAGATCATACCTGATCTGATCATGATGGCCGAATGAAATGGTCCTGATCTGGGCATGGGCCAGCATCCCCACCAGGCATAGCAAGAGTGTGCCGGTCTTCTTTTGTAACATGATCCTTTCTTCTTAAATAGTTTGTAATCCCGCCTACACCTGCGGCACAGCGGCCCGATATATCACCGCATCTCCCTCGGCCGTCAGATCCAGCGAAGCCCCGTCAAAAGACACAAAGGATTCGCCCTGGCCGCAGACAAAGGAACTGCCCGCGTCCACCAGGACCCTACCCTGAAGAACAATGAAGATCTCGACGGAGCGCGACAGGATCGTCACCTGTTCTTTCTCCAGGAGACCGATGCGACTCAATTCAAAATCCGGTGCGGGCGTTTTATAGATAGAGATATGCCCCGCCTGGCCCGACCCTTCAATGATACGGGCATGCGTTGCCTCAAACCGCACATGTTTCAGGAGCTCGGGCACATCGATATGCTTTGGCGTCAGCCCCCCGCGAAGGACATTATCGGAATTCGCCATGATCTCCACGTTCTGCCCTTCTAAGTATGCATGGGGCAACCCTGCATCCTGGAAAATAGTTTCCCCCGGATGAAGGTTCAGCAGGTTGAACAAATAAATGGAAAAGATCCCCCTGTCGATCCTGCCGGGCTCATTATAGGTCAGGGCAGCCCGCGCAGCCCAGAAATGTTCATCCTCTTTTGACAGACGTTCCTGCCGGTAGAGTGGAAGGATCCGGTCCAACAGGGGCTGAAGGACGTCATTCACTTGTAGCTGATCCATTTCCATAACGGTCTTATATAGACCGGCATAGCCTTTATCTGTAAAAACAGGCTGCAGGAACGACAACTCCGGCGTGGCCGACAGGATCTGGCTCAGGGCCTCTGCCGGCTTGAACCCATGAAGCAGCCAGAACTCGCTGAGCGCCAGCATCAGCTCCGGCTTATGATTATCGTCCTTATAATTCCTGTCCGGCGCCGTAAGGGCCGTCCCCTTTTTATTCTCCGCGGCAAACTCCAGTTCGGCATTCTTTTTTGTCGGATGGACCTGAATCGACAGCATATCCTTTACGTCCAGGATCTTCAGCAGGTATGGCAACCTGCCGAATTTTTCCGCCACATAGGCGCCCAATGTTTCCACGGGCGCCGCACTGATATATTCGTTCAGTTTGATCTCCTTTTCTGCCAGCAACCCGGAGGGTGCGTTACTGTGAGCGCCTAGCCAGTATTCCGCAAAAGGCCGGTGCTCCGGGTTGGGAATCGATAAGAGCCGGGGCAAATAGGTCTGGCCTCCCCAGGCATAATGCTGTACTTTACCGTTCAATCTGAAAACCTTATCTTTTTGCTTCATATGGGCAAAATAAAGCAAAAAAAATAAAAATGGCCGCGCATAATGATCTGGGGAAAAAAGGAGAAGAACTGGCAGCTGCCTGGCTGGTTGAAAAAGCATTTGAGATCCTCCACCGCAACTGGCGGCATGGCGCCCTCGAACTGGATTTCATTGCCCGGAGAGACGGAATTTATCACTTTATCGAGGTCAAGACAGGCCATTCGAATCGATATGGTCACCCGGAAGAAAGGATCGGTAAAAGGAAAATACAACATATGATGAAGGCAGCAGCCGCCTGGTTGTACCAGGCAGGGATTACGGCCAATACCCGGGTCCAATACGATGTCCTGGCAATCACTCTTCGACCGGATTCCTTACCTGAATATTTCCTCGTCACGGACGTCTCCTGCTGATGCCCAAAACCGGGCAGCCACTGTATCATAAACGAACAATTTCGTATACATAAAATTCATAACCAACTAATTATCAATATGGTAAAAGGCTGGCATTTTTATGGTACTGAAGCATAAAAGCAGTCAATTATGTTTAAAAACTATCTGAAAGTCGCCTGGCGCAACCTCTGGAAATCGAAGGTCTATACCTCGCTGAACATTATCGGGTTGGCAACAGGCATGGCTGCCTTTATCGTCATTATGCTCTTTGTACATTATGAAAGGAGCTTTGACAAATTCCATAAAAAAAATATCTACCGCCTGAATGAAGTACAGAAATTCCCCGGCATGGTAGCCTCTCAAAAAGTAGGGCTGTCCATGTTCCCCATGGGTCCTACCCTAAAGAACGAATTTCCGGAAATAAAGAATTTCACCAGGATCAGGTGGCAGAATAAATATCCCCTCACCTACCAGGAAAAAAGAGTCTATTTCCCTCAATTGTTCTTTGTCGACACCACCTTTCTGCAGATGTTCGATTTCAAGCTGATCACGGGCAACCGCGCGACAGTGCTGCAGCAGCCCAACAGCATTGTGCTCACCAAGAGCGGCGCTGAGAAACTATTCGGCCGGGAGAATCCCATCGGCAAAAGGGTCACTCATTTCGGAGGCGATACGACCCACTTTGTCGTGACCGGCATTCTGGAGAACGTCCCCCAGAATTCCCAGCTGCAGTTCGAAGGCCTGATGTCCTTTAACACCATCTACAAACCCAAATGGATGGACCAATGGGGGGGCAATTGGCTGGATACCTATTTCGAGTTGGCCGCAAATACCAACCTGCCTGCACTGGAGAAAAAGTTCCCCGCCTATCTGAAGAAGCATCTTAGTGAGGACAATTGGAAGTATTACGAACTGTTCCTGCTGCCATTGGCGGATGTCCATGCAAATTCGTCAGACATCGGTCTGGACTATATTAACTATCAAAAGTTTGACAGAAGATATACCAATATCTTCTTCGGCATTGCCCTGATCGTGCTCGTCATCGCCTGCGTCAATTTTATGAACCTGGCAACGGCCCGGTCGGCAGAAAGGGCCCGGGAAGTGGGCGTGCGTAAGTCTATCGGCGCCCAGCGTTTTCAGCTGGGATTGCAATTCATCAGCGAGACCGTCCTCCTTTCGCTCTTCGCGCTGCTGCTGGCCATCGGTCTGGTGCTGGTCTCCCTGCCCTATATCAATCATCTCAGTCAAAAAGATCTTCATTTCCCCATACTCACCGATCCGGGTCTGCTGATCATCCTGATCCTGGGTACCCTGGCCGTTGGGATCCTGTCCGGGATCTATCCCGCAGTCTATCTATCTTCTTTCCAGCCGATAAAGGTTTTGAAAGGGTCCTTCGAAACCGGTAAGAACAAGGGTACGTTGCGCAATATCCTGGTGGTAGGGCAGTTCACCAGCGCCATCTTCCTCATGATCGCCACCGTTTTCGTTGTAAGACAACTGGGCTATATGCAGGACCAGGATCCGGGGTTCAACCGGGACCAGGTCCTCACGATTCCCCTCGACCGCGTATCCTCTCAAAAATACGAACTGCTGAAGGACCAGCTCACCACCAATTCCCTGATCGCGGGCGTGACGGCAGCCCAGGATCAATTGGGCAGCCACCTGGATCAGTCAGGGGTTCACTTTGTAGGGAAAGGGCCCAGAAAGGATTTTGCCACCACCCGGCTGATCGTCGATAATAATTATCTCGATCTCTATCACCTGCAGTTGGTACAGGGCAGAAACTTCTCTCCCGAAAGATCCGTCAATGGAAAGGAATATATTATCAATGAAACCCTGGCCCGGGAATTATTAAAGGACGAACACAACGCTCCTTTCTCTTCGCTGCTGGGTAAGGAATTCGGCTTTGACTCCCTGGGGATCCTCACGGGCACCATCGTGGGCATCGCGAAAGACTTTAATTTCAATTCCCTGCAATATAAGATCGAGACCATGTTCATGTTCTCACAAAAGGATTGGGGATTCAACACGGTGTCGGTGAAGATCAACGGGGGAAAAACAAAGGAAGCCCTGTCCTTTGTAAAGGCCACCTGGCAGAAATTATTCCCCGACCATCCTTTTGAATACCAGTTCCTCGACCAGCATTTTGAAGAGGTCTACCAGGCAGATACGCAGGTCAGTAAAATGGTCGGCATCCTGGCAACCCTGGCCATCATCATATCCTGCCTGGGTCTTTTCGGCCTGGCCTCGTATTCAGCGGAAAAAAGAGTAAAGGAGATCGGTGTCAGAAAAGTATTGGGCGCCTCGATCCGCAGCATCGTATCCCTGTTGTCCATTCATTTTATCAAGCTGGTCCTGATCGCCAACCTCATCGCCTGGCCCCTGGCCTGGTATGCGCTGCATCATTGGCTGCAGAACTACGCCTACCATATTCCTATCGATGCATGGATCTTTGTATTGACAGGGGTCGTTGCTATGCTGATCGCGCTGGCGACGGTAAGTTTCCAGGCGGCAAAGGCGGCGCTGGCAAATCCGGTGCAAAGTTTAAGATCAGAATGATCAAACAAAACCCGGCCACCAAAGGGACCACAGGTCCCTTGCCGGATAGGCCAAAAATTACACGGTTCCTTTGGCGCCCTCTTTTGATTTCTCCATAATATACTCCACAACACGATAGGTTGCCGGGCAATATTCGATATTCTGCTGGTACATATGCATGTACTCCACCATCTTCTTCTTGGTATGATGGGGGAAGCCGGCGCAATCCCGGGGCCGGACCGCATAGATATCACACATATTCGTTTTTAGGTCCAGGAACTGGCAAGGCTGTTTGACATTCATCCAGTCCCCGGTCTTGTCCTTGTACAGCCATTTCTCGCGAAAAGCCTTTTCTGTCATGCCCAGATGAGCCGAGATACGCAGTACATCCTGACGTGTATAAGTGGGGGACATGGTCTTGCAACAATTCGCGCAATCCAGGCAGTCCGTGCGTTTCCAGGCTTCTTTGTCCGCCTCGATGGTTACCTTGTCGAGGCCCCGTGGATCCTTGTTCCTCAGCCGGGTCAGAAAACTTTTCATCTTTTTCTTGTTGTGACGGACTATCTGTCTGAAAGATCGAAGATTGACTGTTGCCATGTATTACGAATGATTAATAAAGCAAATATGCATAAAGAGGTCGAGTTTCAAAGAAAATTTTCCCGTTTTGTTTATTAAAGTTTAAACTTGTCCCATGTGGGAGCCTTATAAAAAAGGATACAAAGCCTGGTTGCAGCTGGAAAAATCCCTGTCGGAGAATTCCGTCGAGGCCTATCTGAGGGATATCGATAAGCTGACCCAATTCCTTCAGGTGACCCAATCGATGAAGAACCCCGAAGCCATCGTGTTGAAAGACCTTCAGCAATTCCTCAAATGGGTGGCCGAACTGGGTCTCACCCCTACCTCGCAGGCCAGGATCCTCTCAGGCGTACGCTCTTTTTACAAGTATTGTTATATCGAACAGATCGTCAAAAAAGACCCGACCGCCCTGCTGGAAGCACCCAAACTAAAGAGAGCGCTGCCGGACATTCTCGCCTTTGAAGAGATCGAGTCCATCATCGGGCAGATCGACCTCAGCAGGCCGGAAGGAGGGCGTAACAAGGCGATCCTTGAGACCCTGTACAGTTGTGGTCTGCGCGTCAGTGAAGTGGTGAACCTGCGGATCTCCTGTCTTTACCTGGACCTGGGATTCATCCGGGTAGTAGGCAAAGGGGACAAGGAAAGACTGGTGCCCATCGGCGGATCCGCAAGTAAGTACATCCTCATCTACCTGGATGAGATCCGGGTACACATGCACCTGCAACCGGGTAATGAGGACATCCTCTTCCTCAACCGCCGGGGCGCCAAGCTGACACGGGTGATGATCTTTCTCATGTTAAAAGACCTGGTGCAGAAGGCAGGTATAAAAAAGAATATCTCCCCCCATACTTTCCGTCATTCCTTCGCCACCCACCTCGTGGAAGGAGGCGCCGATCTGCGGGCAGTGCAGGAAATGCTGGGCCATGAAAGTATTACAACCACGGAGATCTACACACACCTGGACCGGGAATACCTGCGGGAGACCCTCCACCGCTTTCACCCGGCCTTCAAATGATGCAATCGATAATTGCTGATTTTTTAGTTATTTTAGACCGGTAAATCCACTTTGTCTTTCTTAAAGAATATATCGACCCATTCCGCCAGCGACCCTGAACTGACGGCCGCATTCAGGCAATCAGGAGACCTGGCCCTGCTGGGCGTGCTTTACCAGCGGTATATGGACCTGGTCTACGCCGTCTGCCTGAAATACCTGGAAGACCCGGAAGCCGCCAAGGACGCAGTCATGAACATTTTTGAGGAATTGGCACAGAAACTGCCCAAACATGAAGTGGAAAATTTCAGAGGCTGGCTGTATACCCTGGCTAAGAATCACTGCCTGATGCAGTTACGATCGTCCAAGCGGATAAAGATCAATGAGTTTGATCCCGAATATATGCAATCGGGGGAAGAAGTGCATCTGAATGGGGTATGGGAGAAAGAGGCCCAGCTGGACCAATTGTCTCAATGCCTGGAAACCCTCTCGCCCGAACAAAAAACGACGGTTGAACTCTTCTATCTCCAGGGCAAGTCCTATAAAGAGATTGGGACGATCACCGGCCTGGAATGGAATAAGGTGCGCAGTCACATACAGAACGGAAGAAGGAATCTTAAGGTCTGTATGGAGCGGCAAGAGGCTGGCTCCGGACAGATCGCGGCAAAATTGGCCAATCAATAAAAAAATGAACGGCAACGATAATAATATCCCGTCATTCCCCGCTTCAGTACTTGAAAAGTACCTGAACGGGGAGTTGTCTGCCCCTGAAATGCATGCAGTGGAAAGGGCGGCCCTGGAAGATCCTTTCCTGGCCGATGCCCTGGAAGGCATGGCCCTCCACCGCCAGCTGCCCGGGCAGAAAACCTTCCGGGAAGATCTGGGAGAATTACAGGAGAGACTGGATAAAAAAGCGGCAAGACCCGTCCGCCGGCTGATGAGCTGGAAGGCAGCAGCCTCCATCATCCTTTTGCTGGGCCTGGGAATGACGGCCTACTATAGCCTCTCATCCAAGAACAGGGAACAGGCAGCCCTGGCAAAATCCGTAGCTTCCCAGCATACGGTCCCTGCCGCCATTCTCGCGGATACTTTCAAGACTTCCAACCTGACAAAAGCAGCCAGGGACAGTATCACCATGAGATCAATATCTTCTCCCTATCCATCCAATACACGGCCCAAAACAACCATCGTAATCCAGCCGCAAGCCGGAATAAGAACAGAGCCCGCCCCAACGGTCAGTAATAACCCCAGGCCAGTACAGGTGCAAGCCAGTCCTGAATCCTGGCGCGGCGACGCCACGGCGAAAAAAGATGACCGTGCGGTATTTAAAAAGAGAGAGATGCCGGCTTCCGTCTATAAAGAGTTCGACGCAGGCCAGGTGCAATCTTTTACCAGCTTCGACAGTACGCTGTTAAAAAAGAGCAAGGCGCTCTCCGCTGCCGCATCCGATGCCCGCGGCATACCCAATCAACTGGTCTTCAGCGGGAAAGTAACCAATCAATATAACCAGGCCCTGGCCGGCGCCTCCCTGTTTATGAATGGCCATAACGTCCTTGCCACGGTGACGGATAAGAACGGTAATTTCTCCGTCAGGCTCCCAAAATCAGACTCCACCCACCGGCTGACAGTGGCCTACACAGGATACGAAGAAGTGTCCATGGCCCTCAATCCGACAAACAGGACCGGTAATCTCATCCACCTGCAACCCCAGGCAGCCAACCTCAACGAAGTAGTGGTCTCTGGATTTGGCGCTAAACGAAAAGAGGTGCTCCGGCGGAATATCGATACGCCGCCCAAAGAGGCCAGCCTGGTGGCCCTGCCGGCAGAAGGCTGGCCGGCCTACAACAGTTACCTTGAATCCAGGAAAAAAACAGCCGGACTGGACTCTACGCTGGCAGGCGTCGAAACGATCTCCTTTATCGTCAACAAAATAGGAGCCCTCTCCTCTTTTAAGGTAGATCGTTCCATCTCCCCCGCCCATGACTCGGCCGCCATCAGGATGATCCAGCTGGGACCGTCCTGGAAATTGATGAAAGGACGCAGCGCAAGGGCAGTGGTCAACATCATATTCCCATAAGTACTACATTCGCCATTCAAAACCACCAACATGAAATATCTAGTATTGCTTTTTGCCTTTGCAGGTACCTTTCACCTGCCTTCCGTCGCTCAGACCATCAAGACCCCTCCGCCGTCCACCCCTCAATATGTAAAACAGGATTTCGGCCTTTCCTCCATCGAACTGTCCTATTCGAGGCCCGGCGTAAAAGGACGTAAGATCTTCGGTGACCTTGTGCCATTCGGTAAAGTGTGGCGTACCGGCGCAAACCAGGCCACTACCCTCACCTTCGGTGATGCCGTCACCATCGGCGGGACGAAGATCCCTGCCGGCAAATATGGCCTGTTGAGTATCCCTGACGCAGCTGAATGGACCCTCATCATTACCCGCCAGCTGGATGTGACCAGCCCCGGCGCCTACAAACCTGACCAGGATGTCGTTAGAGTAAAGGCCGAAGTCCATCAGCTCCCCTTTTCAGTGGAAACCTTTACCATGTTATTTGCCAATGTCCTGCCCAGCTCCTGCAACCTGCAACTGATCTGGGATAATGCCCTGGTCAGCCTGGACATCACGACCGATGTCGACTCCAAGGTCATGACCCAGATTGACAACGCCCTGAACAAGGACAGCCGCCCCTATTTTAACGCAGCCCTCTATTACCTGGATAACGGTAAAGACCTGAACAAAGCACTGGAATGGTTCGACAAGGCCATCGCTCAGGACCCTACCGCCTTTTATGCTGTTTATCAGAAAGCCCGGTGCCAGGCAAAACTCGGTAAGAAACAGGATGCCATCGCAACCGCGAAAAAATCAATAGAACTATCAAAACAGGCGAACAACCCCGATTATGTAGCGCTGAATGAGAAGCTGATCGCCTCCCTGCAATAAGATCGTAGACTACCAAGAGGCCCTGATTGGCTTTGCCAATCAGGGCCTCTTTTTTATGCAAACCTGTATCAATTCGGCAAGGACAACGACCCCTATCGCACCTACGACATTGAACCACAGGAAGCTGAGGTGGACGATGCCTTTGCGGCTGAGAACATTCAGGACAATGACGCCGGTCTCGATGATCAGCGCACTGGTGAACACGGCAACACCCCCTACTTTCTTCCGGTAAAAGGCGACCAGAAAAATACCAAGGATCACACCATAGAAAAGAGAACCCAATACGTTGACAGTTTCTATAAGACTATTTCCCAGGTTGTAGGCCAGCTGCGCTACGGCAACACAAAAAGCGCCCCATAAAAATGTATAGAACCGGGATAGCCGGAATTCCTTTTCCGGCGTCATCGGCTTGCGGGAAAATCGCCGGTGAAAATCCACGATCGTACAGGAAGAGAGGGAATTCAGCGTGGCGGCGATAGAACCCCAGGCCGCAAGAAATATAACGGCGATCAATAGCCCTATCAGCCCTCTGGGCAGGAAATCCATGACAAACCGGAGGAAAATATAATTGGTATCGTTGTCATCGCCGCCCACATCCTTATCCTTCAGCCACCGCCGGATCGTCGCCTTATATACTCCTTTCTGTCGCTCGGCGATCTGCAGTCGCTGCTCTGCCGGACCAACATCAGCCACAGCCTGCCCCCCTGCAGCCGATAAAAAGGTCCTCTCCTTTATTCGTTGGGTCTCCGCCACATCATAGGCCCGTTTGACAAGGACCAGGCTGTCCCCGTATTTCGACTTCGCCAGAAGATCTATCTGGGACTGGTTGAAAAATACAGGTTCCCGGTTGAACTGGTAGAAAGCGAATACCAGGACGCCCAGCAAAAGGATCAGGAACTGCATAGGCACTTTCACCAGACCATTCATCAACAGGCCCAGACGACTCTCACTGAGGGACCGCGCAGTCAGATATCGTCCGACCTGTGACTGGTCCGTACCAAAATAGGACAGGGCCAGAAAGAATCCGCCGATCACCCCGCTGAGCATATTATACCGGTCATTCCAGTCAAACCCCTTTTCGCTGACACCCGTCGTGATGATATTCAGCTTGCCGGCCTTTCCCCCAATATGGAGAGCTTCTGAAAAGCCGATATGCGCGGGCAGAAGGTGAACCACCATATAACCGGCAACGCACATCCCGCCAAAGATAACGATCAGCTGCAGCTGCTGCGTATAGGCAACGGCCTTCGCACCGCCCGTCACCGTATAAATGATCAGCAATCCCCCCATGAAGATATTGGTCCACACGATATCCCAACCCAATAAAGAAGATAAAATAATAGATGGCGCCGAAATGCTGATGCCGGTGGAAAGACCTCTCTGTAAGAGGAATAAAAAAGAGGTCAGGGTCCTTGTCTTCAGGTCGAACCGTTGTTCCAAAAACTCATAGGCCGTAAAGACCTTCAGCCGGTGAAAAACCGGTACAAAAGTTATGCAGAGGACGACCATCGCCAGGGGCAGACCAAAGTAATATTGCACGAACCGCATCCCATCCGTATAGGCCTGACCAGGAGCCGAGAGGAAGGTGACCGCACTGGCCTGCGTCCCCATGATCCCCAGCAGCACCATAAACCAGGGCGTCTGCCGGTTGTTGAGAAAATAACCCTCCATGTCCCTGCTGGTCCGGCTCTTGTACAGCCCATACGCAATCATACCCAGCAAGGTCAGGATCAGCACTATCCAGTCGGGACGGCTCATGAAAAATGTTTGGTAAGGAAATTAAATAGCAGGATCAGCAGCAGCAGGAACCCGATCACCAGGGCATACCAGGTACTCCATTTCTTAAATAATGGCACATCGTCTTCTGTCGGCTCATTCATAATGGCATATTTATGTATTCGTCACTCACTATTCACCACTCACTACTCACCACTCACCACTCACCACTCACTACTCACCACTCTTCTTATTCCTATTTGCCCTGTCACGGTTGGCGATCAGGGAAGCTACCAGCAGACCTACCGCCAGTCCCACCAGCAGGCCAAAAGTCGCCCGCTTGATAAATCGTCCTACTACCAATCCAACGACGATGGCCGTTACGATGGCGATGTCCCTTCTTCGATTCATGTATTAATATTATTTATATGCAGCACGCGCGCATCAAAAGCCTTTCTTTTGATTCAATGCAATAATATTGGCCAGGAGCCTAAAGGCACCCGGCACCCCGGCCGGCAGTTCCCGGAAAAAGACCAGGCCCGTATAGACGAATTTCCCCTTTCCATAATCAGCCAGCACGAGGCTGCCGGTCTGGGCACTTTCTCCGGGATCCTGCATGGTTAAAATGGTCTCATATTTCGGATCCAGGTGATCGATGAAATAGATACCCCTTTCCTGTATCCATCCTTCAAAATCCTGGTCAGTGATCTTGTTCGGGTAGTTCAGTACCGCGTGGGCCGGTTGCAGAAAGCCCACCTTCGCATGCTCGTCCGTCACCCTGTTATTGGAAATAGAGAAAGGATAGGGCCCTATCTTCACTTTGGTATTACCGATATTGTTGTTCCTGTTGTATTGCACGATCAGGTTACCACCTTCCTTTACATAGTCCATCAGGATCTCGTACTTCCCCATCAGCCACTCATGCACATCATAGGCCCGCACACCGGCGAAGATAGCATCGAATTGCCGGAGACCTCCGGCGGTGATGTCCCGTTCCTTCAGCATGACCACCTCATAGCCCATCTGTTGCAAAGCCTGCGGCACCTTATCGCCCGCTCCCTCGATATATCCGATCCTTTTTCCCTGTGTCTTCAGGTCCACCGTAACGAACTTCTCCTTTGAAGGACGGAAATAATCGATCCGGGGAATATGATCGTAGGAAATGGTCTTCAATTGCCGGGCGGTATCCAGGCGTCCGTCTTCTTTCAGCACCAGGTCCGAATAGGTCACTTTTGATCCTGTCCCGGCGGGACTGGCAGCGTAAGTGGAAATGGCGGTACCTGAACCGGCCACCTGCCTGATAGCGATCCCGTCGGTCCCTGTCAGTTGTATCTCCGGCTGAAGGCTTCGCTCAGATTGATTGCGGGTTTGCACCTGGAAATTCTTTGCCTGCCCATCCGTGAAGAGGACCAGTTCGGGATCGAACTGCCCCGTCACCGGCGGCAATATCGTCAGGGGCTGGTATAACTCCCCTTTCACCGGATCGGTATATTTATACCGGATCGGCCGCGAGACTGACAGGTTCTCCCCTTCGATGGTCATCCGGAACTGCACTTCATAAGCCGGCTGGCTCTGTGCATCCCCGATCAACAGCTGATCGTTCACGTTAAAGGAACCAGATGACATAGGCA
>Ga0247778_1000812_pt1 | contig 23988 bp, 25 predicted proteins | sample UWRJL049202B5_FD_179939 | JGI IMG/M metagenome (GOLD analysis project Ga0247778, IMG submission 179939) | Plant litter microbial communities from Arlington Agricultural Research Station in Wisconsin, United States - UWRJ-L049-202B-5 | ecosystem: Environmental > Terrestrial > Plant litter >...
ACCAACAGGTGCTATCAGATGGCAGCAAAACTCTCGGTCAGCTTCAGATGGAACTGCGAATGGCATCCTGGCGCCGGCCAACGCCACATCCACGAGATGATGCTCAGCAAAGCACTTATGATAGGCGCTGGCTACGTTAAAACTGAGCGCCAAATAAATCACTTGCTCACCGGCCATTTCGAAACCTTCCACCGCTGTTATCGCATGAGGTGCCCAATTCCCAGCCACTACTATCCGCAGACCCATCCGGATGTTATGGGCCGCAATTGCGGGATTCGATGGAACAGAGAAGACAAGAACCTACAATCCATTCAAGACAGCGACGAGGATACGGAGTGCAACGAATGCTTTCCCTCTTGCCTACGTACAGTCTTGACTGACGTAGAACTCACTCCCCCGTGGGGCCTGAATCGCGCCAAAAACATTTACTTGACGGAGATTAATCGAAACGACCTTTCAGAATGGGCCTTCCTCAATGGAACAATCAAAGTTGACACACCAGCGACCACACCCTCGGACGGCAATCCTGGGAGCGACATGGCCGCTTTCTTCGCAGGTTTCCCCAGACTTGGCGGACTCTCTAGCAGGAAGAAGGTACCGTATGTATAGACTTCTGCTTCCTCGCTTATGCTATTGTTTTTTTTGCTAACATCACTGTAGAGGCGGTTCTTTGTCTGCGTTGAGCGACAGCGCATATAACTAAATCACGACGTATATGAAGGAATGCTTGCGAGACAAAATCATGAACGAGGGCAACCATTGGAGTAGGTCTACGGATTTTCTCCCACTAGTCTGCCCCATCGACCAGTAGGATTACCCTGGCACGACATCAGTCGGACACCTCGCCAGTCACCTCGGTGATCAACATCAACTCCGGATGTCCAACACCCAAGAGAAAAACCTTCTACCTTATCCTTATTTGAAATGCCGGGTTGCTTTCGGAAGCATGTCGATATATCAGAGGCATATGCAGGCCAATGAGTGTTGCCGAACTTATGAGCCCATCATATAAGCTACATTTCTCGACAACCCTGGCAAGAGAGTTCGAAGAATTTGAGTCGTAATTCTATTGGGGCTGTTGCACATATATTATTTGCTTTGTACTCGAGACCTTGTTGTTGATGGATATCAATTTACCCCTTGTCCTTTCTTTCTTCAATTACCTTTACACATGACGGCAACCCTGACTTGAAATCATCGCCCCGCAGATTATCGTACGCAGACAATTCACTTCGGAAAGCACTCAGCTCTAACACCCTCAACTTAGATCGGAAAGGAATAACCTCAAATCCTCGCCCTCATTAGCTCCCCCATATCCAGCGTTCGGCGAACTGCTGCCATAAAGTGCGCTTTCCAAATCTTCCCACCTCCCCATTATCGCTTCGCTCCAACAGCAGTAGTAGCGAGGCTGAGAACCCATACCCAGATCCCATCATTTAAAGATAATTCCCAGTATTCATTGCTCGTCATATTGCTGCAGACCAACCCAAACCCCCCTGGAACAAAACCAGCCTTTACAACTCACGATACCAGACACCAAGCAAGTAACCAAGAATTGTTCTCGAACACAGGAAATTTCGGGCCTTGGATCACCAGGTATCCGAAATCCTGATGGACAAGAGCTCATTGGCCCTTCGCTACTGGCTTCCACATCACGTTATGAACGATGGATGATGGAAAGTACAAGACGATGCAGTAGGTGCCGCCCAACAGCATGGCAGGAACGAGATGAGCCGCTGGAACTGAAAAGGAAAGGGTAGGTGTGGCCAGTTATATTTCTCAAGTGCACTTGATATGGGAACGAATCATGAATATCTGCCTGCGTCAGGACTCTGTTTGACCGTGAAAGAAAGCAGTACGATGAGGACAGCGAATTAGAGTTATGATTCGCCATTGTGGCTTATCATTAGAAACTATGTACATACCATTGTGCTGGTGTGATATTCATAGCTGAAAGTATGTACAGAAAGTACGGGCAATGCAGTACACCACAGTATATACCACCAGAAAACGCATAGCCGCACGGCATGCTCCATATCCTTTGAAATGTACAAACAAACGCAAGCGAATATCCCACCGCACTGCTTTCCCGTCCAATGAACATTCCCCATATCCATACTCGCCAGCCTCAATCTCAAGATCCCCTAGATATTCCAGCCGCCGATCTCCTTCAATAAATCTCTTCATCAGGCTATTAGAGCCCTGAACTACCTTGTGCAGATTGGGCAGTGGAAAAAACCATCCGTTATTGGGTAGCTGAGCCCTAAAAATAACAATCCTTCTCAAACCCTGGAAGCCGACCAAGTCCGTGTGAAAAAGGGGCGAATATGTGACTCTTAAGCACTTCAGTACCTCGCGGATAAAGTAACCCTCATCCATTCCAATACTGGTCACCTTGTCAAGGGGAAGTTTAGACGCAAGTTCGAGAAAGTTTGCTGGGATTGTAGCGCTGCTTAGGTGAACCATGTCGTGCTCGTAGTTGAATAAGAGGATCGAGGTAGAGGGCCGCGGAAGGCCAGTAAGATTCCAATCTTCAGCCTTAATCTTGCTGTACTTGCTCAGTACAACTTCCTCTGACTCTTTGCATATTTGCATAACGGCAAATAAAGCGCCGTGTGCGCGATTGGAAATGCGAAGACCCTTGTCATTATCACCAGAAAATATTTCGATGACCCTCGGACCCGGTAGCGAATATGTCCATATGATTCGCCGGAGCTCCTGCGGGAGGTCTGGAAAGACGGTGAATTTTTCCAGCACTGGGCGATCTGGCTGCGCGAGAATTCGAAGACTCTGGATATGTTTTGATAGATCCAGGCCCTGGAGAAGGGTCATTATTGTAGACGATGATGTGGGGGTCTCGAGCATAGTGCCGGGTGCCGGGACTCGTAGATCGGTATCATTGTGTTGGATTGCGCTTGCCATCATGTCTATGGCTATCTGGTAGGAAGTAGGATGGTGGAAGATTGCGTGAGGTCAAGGTCTGTTTGCGTTGACACCGAAAAAATGGACCGGAGGTGTTTCCGGACTTCGAAATGTTGAGTGGGTTGACAGGATGGCGGAGGGTCAAGAAAATTGATCTGCTAGGAGGGGAAAGTTCAAATCGACTTCGGGCATTCACTTGTCGGTAGTCGATAAATTGTCTCTGCGGCAAGCGGGCTTTTCAGACACGCCCAACCTCGAGGAACACTTGTTGTTGATTGTGCTGCAGCAGCCAAAACAGTGACATAAAACCAGACGTAAGCACAACCATCGTACCCTCCTTCAATTTGCTGATTTCTTCCGCCTACTCAACGTAAGTGCACCTAAACCGACACATATCACAGCTCCTCCCCCCCCCTCCTCCTCCTCCTCCACGTACTCCGTTTCAATCAACTGCCGCGTATGATGTTGCAGAAATTGCGAAACAGTAGGAAGATAATCATATTGCACATACCGCCATGTCAACTTGACATTTCTGAACCGCTCAAGGAGTCCACCCTCTGCTGTCGCTCGTTTCCATTGTTCTCTGATATCTCTAAACATGGAACTCTGCCATGTGCTGGTGACTGTCGCTTCATTCTGCACAAAGCAAAGCGGCACGTTATGATGAGGCCGCAGAAACAGCGAGATATCATCTAGATCTGTGATGATCAGCTCTTCGAGATTTTCGAAAGGCCGCAATACAAGATCAAGATACTGGAAGCTGTCACCATGCATCATTCTGAACATTCCAGAGGGCGAACATGTAATCCGACGAAAGTGTTTGTATTTCTCCAGACGATCGACTCTCTGGTCCACTTGGAGATGCAAAAGATCCCAGCTGAATCCCATTAAGGTGCCAAAAGAGAATACGTCTGAGTTGAAGTCAACTGGAATTTTTCTGATATTCCAAGTGGATACGATAGATTTGTATCTTTTAAGGACCATTTCGTATGATGCTTTACAAGCCAGAGCAATGGATAGATACTCGGCGGTGATTTTTTTCGTGTTCTTTCCCAATGAGTAACAGAATAGAGGACTCGATGGAGTGGTCTCGTCCTCATCCGTCAGCAATAAGTTGATTTGAAATATTCGCTCGACTGGTAAGGCTCGAGCCCAAATCATATCTTGAATTTCAGGGGGAAGTTTTCCGAACAGAGTGAAGGAGCGATCAGGAACTTCGGGCCCATAAAAGTAAAGTGTGAGCTTTTTAAGGAGTCTGGCCAAGCGTCGAAAGTGGTCATCGATGAAGTCGTTGGAGTATTTAGGGCATTTGGGGTGGTAATTCATCGTGAAAACATGTTTCAGAGTAGTAAAAATATACTCCTCGGAACGAGAGCGAAGACATTTCACCATATGTCCGGTCTCATTGTTGTCCTCAAGCATTATCACCAGAGGCGTGAGACTTTCTAGGTCCTCAATGTGTTTCCAGATATCTTCCGGGATCCATGATCTCCAAGATGATCTGGGTTTTGTCTCAAGTCGGGATTGCATCATTCGGTATTCCGGCAAATTTATCGACATCGCGAATCGTTGCTGATGAGTTGAATGCAGTCGCTGGCAAGCGGGAATATTGATAGACAGATTCCGTGTCCGATGTGAAAAGCGGTCCACACCTGCACTGTATGTCGAGCGGGGCAAGGCCGATTTTCGATAATTCGAGTGACTTCGATTTCGCAAAATTCATTTTTGGAAAGGAAAGTGTATGTGCGGGTGACGACAGATGCAAAAGCAGAGCTTGAGCCGCGTCCGCGCTTACTCCAAACTCGAGCTAGCGTACCGGATGTCGAGACCTTTGGATACATCGTCTGGTGCAAAAACGGAATCTCGAGAAATATCGCAAAGTTTGTCCCAGTGCGGCGTACCTGAGAGGATTGAAAAATAATAAAGGACAAGCTGGATGTCAAGGGTTGATTACAGAGCATTTAAGGTTAGACTGAGAAAGACCTTGAAAGGGGAACTGGCCAGCCTAATTTCAGTGTAAAATTAGAATACCTATCTGGGTTTTATCTGGTTTCTTCAATCTTGGAAAAAGCTCCCAATCACGACTATGGATAAAATTTCCGCTGCTGTGCTTTGGCAAAGAAAGAAATATCGCGGGGGAACCGTTGCTATCTTCCCGGTCATTATCACGACGATGAAACGGAGCATAAAGGTATCATCGTCGTTTTTATTACGTATAAGTCATAGCTAGGGAGAAAATAAACACTTTGATACCCACGAGCAAGATATAGCAATACAGTACAGCTACTTGAGAAGCACACACATAGGTGTGTGTCTACGCTGTGTCAGCATTCGGGGGTAATTCACTTATTCGCGCTTACTCGGTAACTTTCGAAGAATAAAGACTAAGCCCGACAGACCACTTTCTCCGGTTTTCAAAGAGCAGCCAAGAAATACAGATCCACCGCACAGGACTGCATAGAACGTTGATACATGGAGAAGCTAGTTGGTGGGAGAAACGTTTGAGAGTGTCCGCCGTCAACACAGAAATTTGGCCGGTAAGATGACTGAATGCAAATTATACAATGCGCGCTCTCGGCCGAAGCTGGTTCTGGCGATCAGTAAATCTGCGTGAAGTAAATGGTGACATTTCCAAGGTTCTTGAGCTCGGGATGCTTCGTGACGAAGCGTGTAAAACATTCAGCTACATTCTGAGACGAATCGTTGATGGCCTTTCCGCTGTAATGTTTGAGGTAACTAGGCGGTTCAAGACATCCAGTCGAAGGACTTAGCATCTCCATGAGCTGGGTTGCGATCGATTTTGGACGGTTGTTTTGCTTTGGTGGTGGGCGAAGGTCTTCAACCAAGATGATTTCTTCCAAAGCGGAAAGCTTCAGTAATACAGTTATTTCACCTTGCTCGCCGCACTCATCTAGATCATCAGGGGTGAGAGCAATTCTCTTCACATGATCCCGATGTTCGCGTTCAAGAGCCTCGATTGTGCGCTCGATTTGGGAGATGTAAAATACATCGTCGTGGAAGTTGGGGCGTTTGTAAATGATAGGCCACTGGGAAGCCTTATCGCTAGGCTGTTCAGAAAAACAATATTGGACTTGGTTTGGGAGGTATCTTCGAGCGACGGCTTCCAGTGCTTCATGGTTTGAAAGCATAACATTCATGGCTGTTGTGAGATGTGGGGTAGTCGTTCCTGCACGCTCCCAGAGTCAGCGTATTGTTCAGTAGAGGCACAACGAAATAGGCAACTGATCCTGGCACGGAATTAATATGACTCTGAATGTGTTCATACCCAAGCTGTTCCACGGTGACGGTCCAAGCGAGAGCTCAATGATCCGATGGGGAGGCAAAGCATACTCCCAGACCTTGAGGCGCAATTCAAGCGGCAGCTTAGGGAAGGAAGTAAACGATGCATCTTCAAAGAACTTTGTGAGGCGGGCGACAAGGATCGATTTCTTGCCTGTTCGAGGAAGACCCAGAGGTTTAAGCTATGGAATCAAGAGGCCAGTATGCCATTAGAAATGCCTCACAATCTTCCGTCCATTGGCGCAAGAATGAGGGCCATGTATCTGATGAACTTACCTCGGATTTGAGCTGGGGTATGGTGTACTTGGAGTAGTCAATCATCTTGAGGGAGCTGAGTGCGGCTGAAATTGGGTATGTCCGGCGACAAAACCACTAATCGAGATCAAATCCACGTCCGTCTTAAAAATGACTAGCTGGAAAGGTACGTCTTCAACCTCTGCAAAAAGATTAGCGAGTGCATGGCGCAGACCATGGAGCCGGCTAGGAACAGTGACACACCTTGCAGAAACAAGACAAGATTTTTTCAAACAGGTCCCAGGAGTGGGGACTTTGGAACAGAATCGCGAAGTTCCCTACCGCTGAATATCGTGTGACTGTTGAAGCATTCAAACAGCACGCATTTGTAGTTGTTGACTTGGTACTCCGATGAGATTACTAGGACGCGGAAGAAGTGGGTTTGGATTACTGGGGCGAGTCTGTAGAAGAGGGAGAACTCGGGGAAGGAGGGAGGAGAGGCGTGGGGAAAATTGAAGCAAAAATTGCTGGGCTGAAGTGGAAAGAGCGAGCGATTGAAATGCGGCACGTGAGCAAATATAACAAAAGTCACAATTGTGTGAGACGGACTTAGAGAAAACAGAATACACCAGACTCTGAAATATTTGATTCCGGAGAAGTATAGATGCAGATGCATGCTAAATACAATGAAAAATTACGATTCAAATAAAAAAAAGTGTCAGCACGTGACCACCCTTCCATCTGGTTTAGATGTGCATTTTTGAAAGCAAAGACTGCTCAGCGATCAGCCGATCAAATCCTATAAACCCCAAAACTCCTGATATAAACCGAGTACCTACCCAAGTTTCGTGAAATATCATCAGCCAACGCCCAAATGTTCATATCCCAAATCATTATTTAGTTCCAGAACCAGCCTTTCTTCTGCTCTGGCTGCTTCTCCGCCTTCACCTCCTTTCTCTCTTCCTCGGATTCCTTCCAAGCACCAGAGTCTTCAAAGTGTGTCGTCGTGGTCGTGGACTCGCGACCATCAGCAAAGCGCTTCCAAACCGTCACCGTGGTTTCGACTGAGCCATCTTCGTCCACGTGCCGTTCTGAGGTAGTGCTCGTTGAAACTACTTTGTTCATATCCTGGGATGATGTGGCATGCTTGATCTCCCCCGATGTCGCGTCCGAGGGCATCGCCTTGCTAGTTCTCTCTACATCGGCTTCGGTGGTGGTTCTGTGTTTTGGCTTTGAAGGTGGTGTTTCGGCAATTGCCGCGCTGACCATTGCGAACATATCTTTGACCATTCTTGAATCCATAAGCTCACGTAAGGCTCTTGAATCCGTAAGTTCTCGTAGAGCTTGCTTCCCTTCTGGACTGTCAAGCCTTTCGAGCTGCTTCAGAAGAAACTTTTCGACTTCGCTGAAATGTGCCGGCAGAGGTCGGGCTGGCGCGGACTGAAAAAACTCATACATATCCTGCTCGGAATCTGCCGACATCCCTGCTTCACCCAGGAGTTTCCTCGCATTCTCGAGACGGGGGCCTAAATTGGTCGAGGGGTGTGGCCAGGAGACTATGTCACGAACGCTTCTATGTTCTTTCTGTTGTAGTATCCCGCCCTGGTGCAGGCCTTGAATCCACTCCATTCCAACAGAAGGGTTAGTCCTAAGGGTAAATGGATTATAAGGTGAAGAATGCAAAGGAAATAGAGGTGAGGGAGCGGCGTTGCCGTGGACGGTTTCGTGTATCAGATCTTCGAACGCCTCGCAATATGGAAACAGGTCTGGTTTGGAAACTTTCTGGTTTGATGAGAAGTTCGCTCTCTCTGCAGCTAGTTTGAGTGGAGAGTATGGAGAAAAGAGTATGTATGGCAGCAAAGAATATTCGGAGCGCATGAAAGGATCCCCATTCAGTTCGTTGTAAACGAAATACCTGTAGATAAATTAGTATGGGGTTTTGACAAAGATTTCAGATTATTCAGGAGCTGAGCTCCCGAAGACTCCTGAATCCTCGGCTCCCAGGATTTTATGAGAAGGGCAAATTTTAACGTACTGCATGTTTCTCATGAAGTCCCCTGATTGCTGTTTCTGCAGTAGAGGATTGGGCCAGTATGAAGGGATAAGGCCTTCCTTGACCGAGTTTATGCAACTCGCTGCGTTCCAATCGGGTGCGTTGTCTCCGCGCTTCTCCAAATGGTCGAAGAGGGATTTGTGGACTGAGGAAAAGAGTGGCAGATCTCTGGCAGTCTTTTCATCCATTTGTGAAAAGGTATCGCCGTTCGGGATAGCCCCCAGGTTCCCGTTCCTTTTTGGAAAGGGTTTGTTTCCAAAATCTGCATCTTCCGCTGACAATCGCCCGAACGCTCGTTGGACTTCCGATTCCCTCAATTGTTGTTGCCGCGCCTGCAATTCATCTCGCCGGCGAAGGTCCTCATCAAAAGAGGCCCACTTGGCATTTTGACCTCGTTCAAAGGTCGAAGGAAGCCCGATTACGCCACGGAGAAGTGAGCTGATTTGTTCGTCTGCGAATTGGCGGAATCGTATGAAAGGATTTTCGGATTTGGGAGGAGAGGAGGGGTTTGCATCTTTGTCGCGGTCTGGATCCGAAGCCATGCTAGACACGTCGTTCTCTTCGCAGTCGTCGTGGTGGTGTTTTGGTTTGGAGTTACATGGGATGGGACGTTGTGAGAAAGCTCGAGGCTCTGGTGGCTCAGCGGTTAAGCTTCTCGTTGGGTGAGGGGGCGGGATATCCACGCCGCCGGACCAGGCCTCTTTGGTGTTAGCAGATGCTAAGCCAACGCGGGGGAGCAGCGAACCAGGGGCAATGGAAGTGATGGACAACTGGCGGTGCATGAGCCAAAGAAATTCGTGAACATTGGCCAAAGGAGACACGCATCGATTGCATTAATCTTCCCGCGATTGACTCGAAACGCAGCGACAGCAAAGAGAGAGACAGCAAGGACGATGTCTTCAAATCCCTTCTCCTGAGATCCACAGCTACAGCATGGCCACCGCCGACGTTTCTGCATCCAGTGGAACAACCCCACATGCACACGGCTCTCAACAAACACAAGCACAAGCATTGCCAACGTTCGATCATCCCACCTTGCCCTCCTTACCTCCTAATCCCAAATCTCCTCGCTCTACCCCGGACCACGTACGACGACATTCGCTCCCTTTGCACTTTCTCCCTCCTAGCCTCTGGAGTTCCAATACCTCGAGCCAGAGCCTGGTCGTTGAGTCCGAAGAAGCGGCTCAGGGAGAGCACATCCTGGACGAGGCTACTGTTGCTCATCGAATCTCCGCCCTACGTCAACTGAATGGTGCGACGCGGTCCCGCCATCGATATGCCAAATCGACGGGAGCTCGAAACAGCACATTCAGTCAGCCAGTGATTGTGCGGACATATTCAGGGGCACCCAGACCGCGTTCAGAGCAGCGAGACATCCTAACAGTCAAGAAAGAGAATGGACAGTCCCTGTTTGTCCCAGCCAAGATGGACCTGAAGATGCCTCCCGTGGAAGCATTCAGCTTTAAAGGAATCATGGATGAGATCAGACACGGAGTCACAGAGGATTTGGAGAGGATAGCGGAGATTTGTGCAAGAAGCAAATACAGCCTGAGTAATCAGTACGAGGTGCATATGCCGCCTCATGGGCGCGGAGAGCCCTTCTTACAAACGATGGGGCTTGGTTCAGGATCGAATACAAATGGAGGGCCGACACTACAAGCAATTGGATCGGATGAAGAGCAGTCACGGCAGTTTGGACGGGGCTCAAGGGGCGGGAGGCGAACGAAGTCAGTTGCATATGGCACACTCGAGACGATAATGTCGTCGTCGAAGTCATCGGATGAGGACAAATCTAAGAAGAAGCCAGCTGCTGAGATAGCAGAAGAAGTTCGAGGGAGAGCTGCCAAGAAAGAGCTCCTAGCGAAAAAAGAGGCCGGGAATGGGGTGGTGGAAGCTGGACCATCACACGAAAGACCCAAACATGTCCGATCGAAGTCGACTACCTTTGCTTCAGTAATCATCGACAATGCACAAGGCTTCAAGCATGACGCTGCCGCTCAAGTCGCCTCCCCAAACTCCTTGATCAGCGAGCCTGCGATGCCGCAGACCTCGACCTCGGCAGGAATCGAGGTGCCTACCTTTGGAGAACCAGACCGAACTACATCACCCACAATACATAATCTGATGCTTCAAAAGCCAGCAATGATACAAAATCAATCTAGGGCGTCAACATTGCAGCCTGAAAAGGAACCTAAATCATCAATATTGGGTAGCATCAGTTCTTGGTTGCCATGGAATAGGTCCCCAGGGGATAGAAGCTTCCAGGGAAAGGGCAGAAGTGCTTCTCATGCTGAAGGGAGTTTGAGGGAACTGCTTAAAACAACCGAGGCTGATAAAAAGGGCAAGGGAGTTGATCGTACAGGGTGATCAAGGAAGTGCTTCTGCTTGCTGATTCTCGGGTCGGCTTCTGAGCCACTACCTTTCGCATCTTCTGAAATCTCCGGGGCATCGGATTCGTCCTCGCTACTGGTTATGGGATAGCCGGTCTGAGAGGTCGATTTCCAAGCGTGAACAATTTTCAACCTGATGTAAATGATCTCTTCTTGATGTTCATGGAGTTGATGACATACCCGGCGTTGATTAAAGAAAAAGGGGGGCGGTCGTACTAAATCTTCAAGGCGTCTCAAATGATATGGGACTTTCAAAAGCATCGAATTGTCTCAGACCATGCAGCGATGGGGTGAATATCTTGTGTATGAGCTTCTGGACAGTTCCCGCCTCGATCTTCCCTTTGTCAGTCTCACGAAAATGTGAATTGCCCTTGTGGCACGATTCTATTCTGAAGTGTCGTTCTATGGTCTCAGGCTATAAATCCTTACGCTTCTTACATTTCTGGCTCTGCCAACGAACCCCAGTAAACTTCATTCAGACTACATACTGACACTGACCACGACAACCACCCACGCCATGCCGCCCTCTCAACTTACGCGTCTCTTGACGCTGAACTCCGAGATACTTCAGGATGGCAAATACACAGATATGACCATAAAGTGCGGCAGCACGCTTTTCAAACTCCACAAGAGCATCGTCTGTACCCAATCTAAGCCACTTGCTGCCGCTTTCAGCGGTAATTTCAAGGAGTCCGAGGATTCTACCATTACCCTTCAAGATGATGAGCCAGAGGCTGTCGATGCCATGGTGCATTTTCTCTACGAGCAGAATCTTGATTTGAAGGAGACGGAGAACAACAGTCTTCTGTTGCTGGCTGTTAAGGTTAGTCACATCACCTCTTATTTGACGAATCAGGTCCCGCCGTGAAGCCTGCTTCAGTCATCTGATTGGCCCATCCTTCCTTCATCCCCGTTTACCGCCCTCATCTACAGAAAGTCACTCGTACTAACTTAACCCTCCCTAGGTCTACGTAATTGCAGACAAATACGACATCCCCGCCCTCAAATCCGCCGCCTCCACACACTTTACCGCCATCCTCCCAACCTCTTGGAACCAGCCTGACTTCATTCAATCCCTCCATCTAATCTACACCTCCCTCCCGGCTTCCGACCGTGCCCTCAAAGACCCCGCCATCGCAACCATAACCTCACACATCGACGATTTCCTCACAAACGGAGACTTCACTTCTCTCTGCGAAGAAAATGGCTCCTTGTCTCTGGAAGTGCTAAAGGCCACAAGAAAGAAGAGGACCCCCAAAATTGGTAGGATGGGTCGGAGATTGCATCCACAGAACTTGAACCTAATGCCGGGGATGGACAGGGATAGGGCTTGGTGTAGATCGTGTGGGAGTGAAGCTCAGAGGGAGCCGCATGGTGCGAGGCATTGGCTTTGTTTTGGATGTGGGGTTAGGGATAGGTTCCCGGATACTGATCGGTTGTTTGTTGGTGATATTTGGGCTGGGTTAGATCGGTGAATTTGAAGTTGATCATTTAGATAGGAGCTTTGGGTATTATTTAGTTCTCTCTTGATTTCCTGTCTATTTTCTGCTCTGTGATGTGGGCGGGCACGTGGAATCAACGTGATTCACCTTTTATTCGTCACTGTTGACTCCTCATCTGGGAATAAGACGTCGAGATTGTGAATGGCCAATACCTTCATCCTCACAAGTCTTTATCATAAAGGTAACAGCACCGCATCCTCAACTACCCGCCTTCCCATTTCACAACGCCCCTTTTCTTACTCCTTCACCACACAATCCTACAAAATTATGTCAACCACACCAGACATCACAGAAACCACATTAAACTGCTTCAGAGACCTCGGCCTCAACATGCTAGCAACAGCCGAATACTCAGACCTCACACTCAAGTGCCAGGGCCAAAGTTTCAAGGTCCACCGGGTTGTGGTGTGTCCGCAATCGAAGCCACTGACTGCTTGCTTGAAAGAGGGATGGAAGGTACATCGGCGTTGTCCTGTGCAATATGAAATAGACTCAGCTAACCAAGAAATCAGGGATTCGAGACAGGCGAGATCATCTTGGATAATGAGCCGGACATTGTTGCGATTCTGGTTAATTTCTTCTATACGCAGACGATTGACTTGTCTGCTGGTGCTACGAAAGGTGCTACGAAAGGTGCCACGGGAGAAACTGCTGACGAGACGCTATTGGTTCTTACAAAGGTACATTATTGTCTCACTAGAGGAAAGTTGGACACTCGCTCATATATTTAGGTCTATGTTATTGCCGATAAATACGGCGTATCTGCCTTGAAAAATGCAGTTGTTTCCAAGTTCAGAAACGCGTTACTGAACCTCTTAGGAAACGAACTGGAGAAATGGGTAAGACTCTTAGATATGCGCCTCTCGAACTAGAAAAGCGAACTCATCATTACCCCTAGACCGATCAATCGCTCCCCAAAGCCCCAAAACTAATGTACGAAGAAACACTCGAGAAAGACCGAGCCTTAAAAGACTCCGCCATCAAGTTCGTCGCTGAATACAACATACGCTCACGTCTTCTCGCTTGGGCCCCATTTCGTGCTGTCTGTCTTGAAATCGGAGAGATAGCAGTTGATATTTTGATGTTGGCCCGAAAGCCTTGTCCTACAGCGGATCTTAATTTCAACTGCGCGGGTTGCAAGATACCTATTGAAATTTATCATGGACATGCGAGAATGATTGGTTTTTACTGTGGGAAATACCGTGCTTTGGTTCGAAAGGCTGCAGAAGAGCTAGGGGAGCGGGGGTTGAAGATTTGAACGGGTCTGGAGGGTTACTTAATTACTTGCTATTTCTGTGATTCGGCCAGCATGATTTTGTTTGATGTTAACAGTTACTGTACCATTTTTTCCGACATCATGCATTGATTCATACACGTCTCCGCCGTCTACACGTTACAATGTTCTGGATCGTAAGTTTGCTCCTGACTTACCTCTTTACGGCCGTCACACTCCAGTCATTTTCATTTATTACCGCCGAACACATCAGTATGATTTCTGCCACGCATTTTTTTGTATTCCAATTGACAATCAGACTCTTGATAAATACCCCCTCCATCCGCCAGCTGGCATCTCGTTTCTTCGCTCCGGTCCTCCCACAAATGCATCGATTTTCGCTTCTTCTACGTATATATAGCTATACATACATTTGGGCACCCATTGGGAATTCGGCAGAATTCATTGACGTCTAGCTCCATCGAAAGTGCTCGATCTAGCTTTGCCGAATGTCTCATTTCAAATGAGTGATTATCAGACTTATGAACTTTCTGGGTTCAACCTAATGTGCCATAGTCAAGGATGCACCACGATTTCAACAGTCATTTAATGCCTCTGGAGCGCCTGAGTGATTCCAGGATCGGAGGTTGGAGAAGGGGAACACGTAGCGGTATCCTTCATAGGCGGTGACATTCCCGATGAATCTCGTTGTCTAAGTTTAATGTTCTTGTATTGAATCCTGCGGGTGAATGAATGAGGTAAAGCAACGACTGTGACTTTCAACTTGAAGAACACTTTACATCTTCTTTCAACCATTTTCCCTTCAAACCAAACCCAAACATTGCCACGTACCTAATCACCCTTGAGCTTCAATGTATGTCAAACTCCCTTTAATCATGCCTGCTGTATCATCATTAATCCTCCTTCTAGTCCGACAGATCATCTCTTCATCATGGCTTCTCCCTCGGCGTTCAATTCAACCAAGGCTCAGCGTCTAGGTGCTCTGACTCAAAAGATATTTCTTTCCGACAAATACTCAGATCTGACCATTAAATGTCGTGATCGTGTCTTCAAGGTCCACGGAAACATGTTATGCTTGCAGTCGCAACCAATTGCTACTGCTATCGATGGCAATTGGAAGGCAAGATTCCCAGATTTGACAATTCACTTTCTCAACAATCTTCTCCGGGATCTGAGGAACTTTAGCTTATTGCAAGTATGAGAACAGTAATCTCAAAACAATGAGATTTGCCACGCAGAGGACGAGCCTGACATCGTCGCCCATCTTGTCCAATACCTATACCGGCAAGATTTCAGCCCTTCCTTGGTTCTTGCGAACGGTACCAAGATCACTACTGAAGAGGCTCTATTTGTCATCACAAAGGTTGGCAATTCCCTTGAAAACCCCAACATGAGGCCCAGCTGACACTTGTATTCAGGTCTACATCATCGCCGACAGATACGACGTTGCGATCCTCAAAGAAGTCGCCGCCCAGAAATTCAAAACCCGCCTTGCGAAAATCATTATCATCTACCCGCAATGGCAAGACGAGCAATTCGCCAAGGCTGTCAAGCTTATGTACAAACAAACAATGCAGTCAGACCGAGCTCTCAAAGATATTGCCATCAACTTCGTCGCAGACCATTCTGCTGACATGGTTGAACGTCCTGCGATTCGTCAGGTGTGCTTGGAGGTTGGAGAATTCGGGCTTGACGTTCTTGTTGCCTTAAAGAACCGAGACCAGCTATCGAGTAACAGTCCAGTTGGTGGTCATGCTCAGGCGTCTTCGAGACCACAATGGTACATCAACGACGGTGTCTGGAGTTTTGGGTATACAGACAGCCAGAACAATTTCATTGCCTGTGATATTCCTGGTTTCAACGGAGGATGGTGAAAATCTGAGTTCTAGTGATGAAGTTGATTTATGAAGCCTGGACAGCAATTTCTGCTCGCATTTGCAGTAGATATTGGACAATTTAATTGCTGGCGTTGTAAATACTTCGGGCCTATTTGAGCTTGATTTCAGGATTTGTTGTCTAGCTTTCTGAATCTCCTTGAATTCCAAAAAAATGAAAGTCTTGTTACAAAAGTTTAGTGTTCGCATGGATCCTCTGGAATATACTGGAGCACACTCCAGTATGCTTGATAAGTGCCAAATCTTTTGCTTCATGCATGAATCTGTTTTGACACAAGTTACACCTGTTCCTTTCATGAAATAGCTGCGTTGTTCATTTCTTCGTTCCATGTCTTTTTGAATGCATGTGCTCTTGCACCGGTCAATATAGTAAGCCTTGAAGTTTCTTACGATCCTTTCGTCTGTTCGGCAGCCTTGCGGGAGCCTCTTGTGAAAATAACAAAGTCTGTACAGTTTCTCAGCTTGCTGTCTTATAATCTAGAACATCGGCCTTGATTCTGCAAGCGCGTTTATGCATTCCATTTCTAGAGACTTCTCCAATTTGTTTCTGTGAACTTCTTTGATATAGCAGCATATTTTGAGCTTTATATACCTCGCTCTAATCTAGATGAGTGCTAGCTCAACCTAAACTCCAACTACTTGCGACAAGATGGCTGATCCAAAACCTCTTTCCATCTCCCCAAGCTCAGTCATGGCAGAGTAAACCATCACTTTCTGATGAAATTCGCAGATACTGACTTTATTGCAGACTCTGGAAGACTAAGAAATACGCAGACGTGGTCCTCAAATGCGATAAGGCGGAATTCTGTGTTCATCGAAACATTATCAACCTCCAGTCTCCAGTTCTTGCAGCGCTTGTCGACAAAGAATTCGAGAAACCTTTGGTAAACATTTACTGCGTCTGAGTACTCCGAAGCAGCGCCGCTAAGTAATTGTTAGACAGAGCTCGATAACCCCAAGATTCGAGAAGTCCACCTGGAGGGTGACAAATACGAAACAGTGATTCTTAGCCTCATGATTAAGTACATGGACAGGGGTGACTTTTCCCTCGCAGAGCCAGAAGTAGGGACCATACTTTCTGAAGGTTCAGATATTCTCAGCCCCTTCGCATTATTTACAAGAGTCTACCTCACGGCGAACAAGTACGGCGTTTCGTCACTAGAGACCCTCGGCACGGATCGATTCAAGAACGAGACAGATAAACTCAAGGACTCAGGCGTTTCTGGCTTCATGGAGAGCATTAAGTCGTTATACAAAAACACTTCTGGGTCTGAGTGTGCTTTGCGCGAACTGGCTGTTCAGATTGCGGCCTCGCATGCAGACCAAATCCTCGCCTCGAAAGAGTTCACATCAATGGAGCAACAGAATGAATCGGCGGCTGGGGATATAAAGAACGAAATGGGAAGGTTGATCAAAAGACAAAAAGATGAGCTGAGAAGACGAGACAGTGTTCTAGAAGAAATGGACACAGCGATGGACAGGGTCAAGCGGTCGAGGAAGGAGGATTAGGAGAGACATGATAAAGTGATCGCCTAGCTGGATGGCATGGACTTTATCAAGAACTCCACTTCTAAGTCTTGAGCTGCTATGGGAAAGCGTGGGTGTCGTTGATGGAATATCACATATTTTGGCGTCACTGTCCTTCGGGACTTTCTAATTTAGACAGCAATGTATGGACGTAGATATAACCATAATATGGAGGGAGTTCAATTGGTGTAGAATTGACTAAAGAGTGAAGTGCCTAGGCTACAGGAAGCTTTATATGCTGGGTGGTACGTGTCTGCGAACCACGTGACACACACCCTTTTCCACTACTACAGCAACATGGGAAAATGTGGAGTAGCCAAATAATGGACTACATTCTACTCGTTTCGGGATTCCGACCGTTGAACTCCCTGGAGGTATCGTTACGAGTTTTTAGAACAAATATCATGGAATTTCATATTGTAGCATGCTTGAGGAGAGCCTTTTGGAGATGGAAGCAGCGGAGAAAGGTATTGCCTTTTCAAAGATCCACTCGCTCCTACTCACTATTTTCCCACCATCCCAGGCAGTAACACTTACCCTCGTTAGGTTACACCTGCCTAGCTCATGTTTCTGTATTTTAAGACTATTCAAATTCAAACTACAGAGCTATGGGGTGCAAAGCGAGTGATTTGATTGCGGTCATCGCCATCATGGCTGTGTCAGTACTTTCACCATTTTCTAGCAAGCTGCAATTTAATAATGCAGTAGCCTGCATTTCGGCTGTCGGTACACAGGTCCCACGATCAACTGCCATAATAAACAATGATTCAAAATTGACTCCATAACACTGTCTATCTTGGTTTCCCACTTCCCGCGAAAATGATAAATGCAGCACCGAAGGCTGAACTGCTGTTTCCCGTACGAAAGACCCTGCAAACGCTAACAACTCAATAGTACATAGCGTAGGCAAAGCAGTAGCAAAATCAGGACCCCAAGTGTAACCCAACGGGCCCAGGTGCCCTCGATGATACTCTGCTCCATTTTGTCCCCTGCTGTGCTGCCGTTCTTGAGTTGTAAGGCCATGATATCGCGTCCAACCTCACTACACTCCAATACTAGAGCCTGAAAATCATCTTTTCTAAACAGAACTCGAAGATGATTCGATGTCAATGCAGCTTTGAGAGCGGCATCTTTCAAGGCTCGGTCGCTTTTGACAGTATTGGCGTACATCAACTTGACGCTTGCGGAAAAGGCAGACTGGTTCCATTCTTTGGAGACGGCGGGTCCATATTTCGATAATGCTAGCTGCTTCAGTGGTTCGATCTGGTATTTGTCTCCCAAGATGTACAGTTTGGTGTGTGTCAGGAGGGATCCTTGGCTTTTCGTTGCCCTGTTTTGCAGTCCTGGCTTTCGGTCATCGTCATAGTTATCGCAGTAAATGAAGTCGAGCATCTTCGCTACCATCTCCGGTTCGTCATCGTCCATCGTCATCTTTCCAACCACTCCCTCCTAAGTAAATTGTCAGTACTGTATTTGGGAAGTTTGTGAGGGTGTTCCATACTAGGAAACGCCCATCCAGTGCGGCGGCGATCACTTTTGACGAAGGACACACGATAGCCTTGTGCAAGTGGAACATCATTCCCCCACACTCCAGTGTAAAGTCAGAATAGGTCCCGTCCTTGAGCAACCTACGGCTTTCATTAGCTTCATTGCCAAAGCCCCCAAACCCCCCAAGAGCGCCAGACGTACTCGGCATTGCGAGCCACTGAGGGGCAGTGATGTGCAGACATTGCAGTGATCTCGGGCAACGAATCACATAAGGTTCGTAGGGGTTGTAAAACTCGCCGAAATTTGCTGCGAAACTGCAAACAACCAGCAGTCCTTGGTCTTTCAATAAGGTATGGATAATTGAGTACACTCTTGAGCATACACGATTCACCACTTATCGGCCGAATAGCTTTAGATGGAATGATGCTTTACACCATTTTTAGATACCTGGAAAGCATATAAAAGTTGGCGGCCCTCTTTCGGCGACTTTCTTTTATGCTCTCTCAGTAGCGACATTTGCGCAAATGTGGAATCACCCCTGAATTAAGCGAAAAGGGAATCTACATATTCTCAAACATCCAATCCTCTTTCCTACGGGCCCAGAATCCTCTCCCCAAACCAAATTTTTGCAGCACAAGTCTCAACACCATGGCATCCACGCAGCAGCCTTCGCCCACTGCATCGTAAGAAATCTCCTATTCATTTTACTAGAAGAAGCTGACGTTAAATATTTCCAGGCTCTACTCGACTTGAAAGTACTCTGACATGACTATTACCTGCAAGGACAAGACTTTCAAAGTTCATCGCTGTGTCCTCTGCTTTCAATCTAAGCCCCTCGCAGCTGCCATCGAGGGAAAGTTCAAGGTGCGAGATCGAAGATAGAAAACATGTCACATTTCTAATGCGAAACAGGAAGGTATGATGAAAGAGATCGATCTTGGCGATGACGAGCCCGAGATCGTGGAGAAGATGTTGTCATACCTGTACACCTCCGATTACTCTGATGATCGAGACGCGGTTAAAGATACTTCGACAACTCTAGCCTCCACCACCAGGGGGTGCTGGAATTAGTCAGACACCAAAACAATATTATTTAATAATTATTATATCATTAATAAAAAAAGCTCTAATTTTTTTTCAGATTAATAATAGATTTCAATAATTCTTTTTAATTAAAAATTTATTGATTACGTAATTTTTTCTACTTATAATTTATTATATAAATAAAAAAATTATTAATTTATATATTTTATTATTAAGAAATTATAAATAGATTTTGAAAATTATTTAATTAAATTATAATCTATTATTTTATTATTTTATTTAAAATTTAATTTAAGTAATAGTATTAATTTTTTATTATATTATATAATATTTTTGTTTTTCGCTTAAAAATACACCAAAAAATCCTTACCAAAATAATTAATTTTTTTATTATACAATAACAAATTAATTAATTAACTTTAAACTCAATAAATTAAAAAAATATTATATAATATTAATTATTTATAATTAATTTTATTATTTTTGAATCATAAATTATTGAATTATATATAATTGAAACTAAAAAAATTTAATTTTTATATATAAATTTAATATATAATTGTTTACGTAATCGGAATTTTTTTAATTTATCAAATTTCTAATAAATACGATTTGTTTAAAAGAAAGTTTGGATGATTTCCAATAATAGATTATTTAATTATAATTTAAAATTGTTTTGGTGTCTGACTAATTCCTGCACCCCCTGGTGCACCACGGTTTCCGCTTCCCCCTCAGCTGTTGCGAAGACGCCGGACGCGGAACTCTCCTTCAATGCCGCACTTCTTGTGAATGCCAAAGTTTACATCATTGCCGACAAGTACGACCTTCAAGATCTGAAGGCACTTGCCAAGAATAAGTACGAGGAAGTCGTCCCAGAAAATTGGAACAGCACGACTTTCGTTGCGTCACTGAAGCTGCTCTACGAGGATATACTTGAGTCCGATCGCCTTCTCAAATATGTTGCTGTTGAAACTGCTGGAGAACACGCGAAAGAATTGGTCGACAGGGGTGAATTCGTAGCACTTTGCAGCGAGCATGGAGAGCTGGCGTTTGATGTGCTCAAATCATCCTTGAAACATCCCAAAGTTGTAAAATGCGCCCCTCTCACCATCGTACTCACGAATCAGGATATATTTTCACGCCCTCAAGTCGGGGCTACCACCACCGAACGTAGAAGTGGCTGAGTACTTGTTGCAACAAGTATTTCAACTAAGTTTCTGGACTTTGACGGATATTGTGATCATTCTATAGTCCCCAGAGTTACTTAGGCACTTCAACAAAGAATACTGAGTTACGTAGAAACCTGAATTAATTTCCCGCTCTTCATCTATACCTGGAACTAGTTCCAGATTTTATTAAAATATCAAATTTTTTGTTAATTATTTTACTTCATAATAAGTCGGCCAGTAGTATTCACAGTGAATATGATGGAAAATAGAGCCGACTTCGGCTTCAAATCAAGACACTTCCACCTTCTTCGTGCCGTGACTTGGAATTGCCAGACGCTCAAGCTCGGAAACGCCGTCTCAATCTGCTTGGGAAATCATGGCATAAAACAATCGCACTTTCGATAAGATGTCAAGAGAAGCACACAACACAAGTCTTCCCCCGATGACAGCATCGTAGGCATTCTTCTCTCCCACGTCATTTCAGAAGTTAACAAGAACTCTTCACAGACTCCTCAAAACTGGCGAATGGAGCGATATGATTATCAAATGCGGAGAAAAATCATTCAACGTCCATCGGGTCATCGTGGGACTGCAATCCAAGCTTTTGACCGCCCATTTGAAGCATGAGTGTATTGTCAGGACAGATCATTCTTTTCAAAATCGAATTGCTTGCTGATATTTACCAGGAGAGCACCACTGGCATAATCGATCTACAAGATGATGAGCCGGAGATTGTCAAGCTTTTGATAGACTTCCTCTACACAGGGAATTTCGATATCAGCACGGACGAACAGGTCGAAAAGGTTGAGACCAATAAAGGTGACGGATCTAGTAACGTTACGGACACACTTCAAGATGACGAAAATTCCGGCTCAGGATCGTCGGAAGATCTCATCACTGCCGTCAAAGTCTACATCATCGCTGACAAATACGACATCCATCCCCTGAAGTTACTTTCAAAGACGAAATACGAAGCCCTTCTTCCTTCACACTGGAACTCGAGCGCTTTCATCGACAGTCTGAAACTCATTTTCGACGAAACAACCGAGAACGACAGATTGCTAAAGGATGTTGTGGTCGATTTCGCTGGTGGAAAGTCTCGGGAGCTCATGGAGAGAAGTGAATTTGTCAATTTGCTGAAGGACAATGCTGAGATGGCGGTGGAAATTTTCAAGGCTTCTCTTCTAAAAGCTCCCAAGGTTATGTTGAGACTGCCAAACCCAGCGTGTGCCATATGTGGTAGCTCTACTTCCGTGGAGCCAGCGAACAAAAAATTTCAACAGGCTACCACCAACCCGGGGGATATGGTATGGTGGTGTTCCAGCTGCAGATGCCGCTTTGCTTGAGAGTCGTGCAAGTCTGTCCTGATGGTAGAGATACTGTGAAAGCTTGAGGCTCTGTTATTTGACCCCAACCTCGAGTTCTTTTGTGCTGGTCCTCCAAATGTAGCCTCAGTTATACAGTATACAGAAATTTTAGGTATCAACGTGGAAAGCTTCATCAACAATTCAACAGCTCAGCACTGAAAAATTTCTTTTTGTGATTCGAGTCAACAATACTTTTCCCTAGATTTCATCCTCCGAACTTGGTGTTGCTGTTAGTGACTTTTCTCGTGTAACATTGCCGCCTAACCAAAAAGCAAACATACTTAAGCGGGGTAAATCAAGTGAATTCACGATTCAAGCTTCTTTTTCCTTCTCTTCAAAACAGCTTCACAACATAATCGACCTAAGACGAAGAAGCCTCGATCAAAAACCTCAATATCGACAGGTAAGCTCTTTACCTTAGGGCAATCATCCAGATGATGAGGGCCTCGAAAACAGTATTGACATCTTCACCAGCTACCAAACTTTCACAATGACGGTCGTTCCACAAATAACAGATGCAGCCTCGACCGGCCATGATGCAACCTCTACTCTTGTCAAAAACAGATTTGCTGAGTTCGTATCCACCTGGCTAGCAAGGAAGATGTCTAACTTGAAGCAGTCTTCTTGAAAGTGGCAAATACAGCGATGTGGTGTTGAAGAACTCCAGTGGCAAGACCTTCGCGTTGCACCGTAGCATCATTTGCCCTCAGTCCAAACCTCTGGCAGCTCTCATTGATGGAAAGATGGAGCATCCCAGGTGAGTGTCGCGTGTTTTCCTGTTCCGACGTGCCTGCAATACTAACAAAGCGTAGCAGGCGGCCACCAAGGAAATAGAACTCATCGATGACGACTCTCAATCCGTCGAATGCATGATCAAGTATCTCTACACCTCCAACTACGATCATGCTGCGGGAGACAATCAAAACACGGAATCTGAGCCGGCCCTCTGCGTGCATGCCAATGTATACGGTCTGGCGGGAAAATACGAAATCACGATCCTCAAGGTGCTTGCTCTCCAGAAGTATATCGATGCCTTGTCTATTGAGGGCGACGGAAGCGTTCACTGACCACCTCCGCGTTCTGTTAAAGCAGGCACCTGGTGATGACCGACAACTCCTCGACTCAGCACTGAAGTTTGTTAGCGAGAACTACAGAAAGCTTGCCGAAGATGACGAATTTATTGGTTTATTCAGAGAAGATAGCACTTTCGCCGTCGAGGTACTTCAAGCAATTGCTTCGCTTCCTCCTGTGCTCTTTATAAAACCTTGTCCTGATTGCAGCAAAGGGAAGGAATACGTCGGGGTTTGATCCGAACACGAGATGTCTAGAATACCCAGCCGGCCTGAGCGTTACGAGTGTGGCTATTGCTACACGAAATTTGATTAAGAGCGGTGCTGCACGCCCGTTGGGGATGAAGGCTCTAGGAATAAGGATAAAGTGCTTGTGGATAGCTTGCAGCGGAATATGGCTTAGTGAGTTAGTGTTGTACTTGCCCGGAGGTGATGTGCACTTTCATGATGGTCTTTAATGAGCTTATGGTTCGCAATTTTCAATCACTTCAACTAAATTATGAGATAGAATTGAGATATTCTCAACACGTTATCTTTCTCTCGCCAGCTCTGGGCCGTTGAACCACGCACTCGATCATTGCAAACTGTGCTTAGAAGTCCAGAGGACCAGAAGCGCAAACAGCTCATACTCCTCGACGCCCATCACCACTAAAGTGAAAAGTGCTGTTACGAGCCCGGCCTCAAAAGTCCGTGTTTTTAAGGTATTTCACACCAAAACCAAGAATGAAAATAAATTAAAGCCCTAAAATATAATTATTAAATAAAACATAATCCAGATAATATCGCAAATACA
>Ga0247778_1000813_pt1 | contig 23936 bp, 29 predicted proteins | sample UWRJL049202B5_FD_179939 | JGI IMG/M metagenome (GOLD analysis project Ga0247778, IMG submission 179939) | Plant litter microbial communities from Arlington Agricultural Research Station in Wisconsin, United States - UWRJ-L049-202B-5 | ecosystem: Environmental > Terrestrial > Plant litter >...
CAAAACCCCCCCCCCCCCCCATTCGCTAGGCGGCCGCTCCCATAGCCTAATCTGCAGCCGATGCAGCCGAATATGAAAGCTAATCAACGTAGATTCAAGCGCGCCATACGGCACTGCTTTGCAACCTGATCGATGTGCCGTACGAGCCCTGGTCAAAACTTCAAGCTCAATTGGCGCGCAAAATTTGAGAGAATACACTTCGGGTCAAATGCGGGGTACATTTAATCCCGAAGTGGAGCGCTTGATGGAACTTCTGGATCCGTCTCCGTCGGTATCATCCACAAACTCCAAGGACACGACGTTATACATTTGTATCAAAAATCCTGAAAGGTATGTGAGATAGCTGGAGAAATCGATCTCCGTCCATGCCAGGCGGTCGATTTAAATAAAACAATTGTCAGTACCTAGGTACTGACCTAACTTATATTGCCCTCCACACTTCAGTCCACTTCTCGTTTCCTTGCCTAATCAGATCAACGCTGAAGAGAGCAGCAGAACGTTCCACCAATGGTCATATAAAGAAAATGGAGAATGAGATTGAAATACGTCTTTTAAGGCCTGAACCCCTTCGCAAAGTCACATTCGACACAGGTCCAAATCTACCTGAATTTCGATATTGCCGCCAGCGATGCCAAATCCGGCGACAACTGAACCAAATTTCACCGGACAATTTCGTGGAGGATTTTCCTTAGCACAAAACGTATATATATATGAAGGAGCGCAAGGCAGTAGGATCCAGTATAGGTCCTAACAGTCTCAGGTCTTTTCTGGGCTTGCTATTATTGACCTGTCATCATCATGGCCCATATAGCTATCGTTATCTTCCTAGTTTCTATTGTTGCGACAACACTGGCAAGTCCAACCACGTCAGCATCGACAATCACATGGAACACATTTTCCAATGTGAAGATATTTGGACCTGGTTCGGGCTACACGGCACCTGGCGTACTTTACGGTAGAACAGCCATAATAGGAGATACGCTGTATGCAACTGCAGAAAATTGTGAGTATCAGCATTTGCCCTTCACTCACAGAATCAGAACGATCAAGTCACTGACAGCCTTCGTACATACAGATAGCCCAGAGCCGCCATATTCGCCTATCTACCGATCAACAAATGGTGGAGGGACATGGACTCATCTCACTGATGTGAAGGATACTGTCAACGGCTGGGGCTTAAGATGGGAACCATTTCTTTATGCCCTACCTTCCGCAATCGGCAACTATCCGGCAGGCACACTGCTGCTTGCCGCTGACTCCGTGCCCAAGGATCGAAGCGCCTACCACATCGATCTCTACGCGAGTACGGATGAAGGTGCTACATGGAAGTTTGTGAGCAACGTTGCCAAAGGAGGTGGGGCGATCTATGAGCCTTTCATGCTGGTCTACCAAGGTCAATTGGTTGTTTACTTCTCTGATTCTCGCGACTCCAAATACTCACAAAAACTCACTCATGTCACCTCGACGGATCTGCTTACTTGGAAAACAAACGTCGACGATGTCACCAGTTCTGTTCAAGGTGATCGACCTGGCATGGCAACTGTTGCTGCTTTGCCTAATGGAAAGTACATATTGACTTATGAGTTTGGGTCGACTGTAAATGGTGCATATAGCTATCCGGTAAGCTAAGCGTCTCCTTCAATTCAATCATCATCCAAGTTGCTGACATCATACATAGAACTACTACAAAATCGCTGATAGTCCCTTGAGCTTTCTCAGCAGCACAGGCCAAGCACTCGTAGCAAAGGATGGGACGAAGGCGGGTTCTGGGTCACCCTACGTCACGTGGAGTTCAACAGGTGGTAGCTCGGGGACTGTTATTGTGAGCTTTGCTGGCAGCGGTAATCTGTTCACGAATAAGGCTCTTGGAGCTTCTGGTAGCTGGGTACAAGTGAGCACGAATGTGCCAAGTGCTTACTCGAGGTCGATTAGAGTTTTGCCCGACTCGACGAAAGTTTTGATTGTTGGAGCGGGTTGGAATGGGAATTCACTCAATTCCGAGGTTAGGGCTGATATTATTACGATTTCGTAGATAGTGGTGCGTTTATCTGGGACAATTGAGAGAAATGCAAGGAAAGAGGATGGCAGTAAATTTCAAATTGAGAACAGGAGTAACTTGGGTCCGAAATCAAATGCGGCTATCGAAGCCCTAATCATTCTAATGAGGAAGCCTTTCCGGCTCCCAAAACCAACACTAATTGGAGGATTTGCAGTCATCTTAGATTTCAAGACTCGTAACGGACAATCGTATGTTAATATTTTAAAAGACGATTGTTTTCAACATGAACTTGTATTCAAGTAACAGAGATAGTGCTCTCAAAAACAACCTATGTATTATGATTATCCAAATTTTTCAATTTTCCCCACCAATCACTGTTCGTGTAAACTTAGCCTTCCTTGAAGCACATCCTCTCCGTCGGGGAAAAACGGCCTTATTTGACAGGCGAGAACATCAACATATCAAATTCAATGTAGTACTTAGATATACAACTAAATTGATTGACCGATGTATGTATTAAAAAAAGAGAAAAAAGAAAAGAAACATGATTATTAGAATTATGTCGAGAAAAATAAAGATTTGTTATAATCTTATAAGAGCAAAATGCCAACATCGACCGGGGGGTTTTTTCCCGGATGAGAGTACGTCCTCGTGTCAAAAGCCGCTAGATGCCGAAGAACCGAAGAGCTGCTATCTATTTTCTAAATCCTGACAAGTAATTCGATGCAACGTTAAGTCAAGCAACCTTTGAGCGACTTGTACGGACTGTCTATTATTGGGCAATAAATGACACCAAGAGACAGTGAGAGACGAGATGAACCTCGGTGATTAAACGTAGAAATATAAGTGATACTGTGACATTCCCAATGATATGGGTTTCGAGGAACAGCTATTTCTGTTCTGTACGGTGATGAAAGCAAGAAAAGGGAGATACGAAGGGATCCCAAAACATGAAGAAATTTTTTTTTCAAACTATACGTACACAATTCCAAGATATAGCGCAATAAAACTGCAAAAACACAACCCTACCTCGAAGGGAATTGTGCGCCTTTTCCACAGCACTATATCTTCTAGCGACGTGCACACTAACACCGTTTAATCCGAGGTAAGGTGAGGTGAGGTTTGAGCGAGGTGTGTGCCATAACGAGGGAATGGTTTGGCGAACAGAACGTCGACGGGTTGAATTACGTTTGATGAGAAGGATAATTCCATTTTATTTTATTGCGGAGGAGATGTTACAGTAGTGTGGAAGAGGTCTTAGCGGGCCCGGGGATCTGCTGGGGGTGGACGACTTGCTGGGCTCTTTCCGCTGGTACGATGCACTCTGTATTAACCAAGCCGATACGGGGGAACGGGGTCAGCAAGTTCTACGTATGGCGCAAATCTATAGCAAAGCAACCCGTGTACTTGTTTGGCTGGGAGAGACAACAGACAATAGCCATCGAGCGCTGGAAAGCATACGCATCGCTGCCAAAGATGAGTCTCCGTATGCTTGGAATGATGAAATAAGCATACAATCGGTGCAAAAACTGCTTCAGCGGTCTTGGTTTCAGCGAATCTGGGTGTGTACAGGAAAAACTCGACTTATATCCCCAAAACAGCTAAACGATGTATTATAGGTACTTCAAGAGGTTGCTGCAGCTCGGTCAATCCAGATTATGTGCGGTTCTTCAGTAATTGATGGGTACGCTTTCTGTCTAGGGTTGAAGACTTTCCATATGGCCAGCTCAGATCTGGAGGGTTCGATTCATTCAATAACCGATTTAATAAGAGGATCAATCTTCCGAGAAACACGAATAGCCAATGGGCTAAATAGATTCTCATTGGATATACGCCCCTTAGGGGAGCTGGTAGATATGTTTCATACCTATAAGGCTACGAAATCCGTCGGCAAGGTGTATGCGCTACTCAGCATGAGCTCTGATGACCCAATTTCGAGGGGCTTAGTACTAATTACGACCTTCTGTGGGAGAATCTCTTTGAAGACCTTGTCAAGTTCCTCTTCTCTAAACAGGTATACGTGAAGGTTGGTGTAACAATCAAGAGCGAAGGCTGTATTCTTGGCTAAGTATGATCAGTAGAAACCGACAACAGATTTAGAGTGGAGCTTAGATTCAAAGGCATGCCAGGTTACCTTCCAGTAGATGGCCTTTGGCCTTATCAGCCTTCGGCGAAAAACATTCGGAAGGGCGATATCATTTGCCTTTTACAAGGAGCTCCTAAGCCAGTGCTTATTCGACCACGCAAAGACTAGTTCTCTATTATTCGAATTGTAGCCTTTACAGAACGCAAGCTCGCAAAGAGTATCAATTGGCCAAATCTTATAGCATCAAAACCAGCTTTTCCGCATTCTTCAATACTTATCTGGGACTGGAAGTCTTCTTCAGAGGCGCTACATGGTTCTGAGGACTACGAATCTTTACTACGAACGAATAACTGCATATTGGAAAAGAAGAGTACAGACATAGAACGCCAGGTTGAAAGGGTGATGAGGATATAGGATATGAAATTGGTATTAGATGACGCAGGAGAGTTTGAAAATGTAGGAAAAAAGCTCGGGGAAGCAAGAGAGTGCTATGATATTCTGTTCCAGGAAGATATTCGGCACAATCGAAGGCAATATGATGGGACACCGCTATTGTGGGCTGTAGAGCACGTGAATGTTACATTAGTGGATAAACTACTTGTATACCATATAATTGATCCGAACTCAGAAGGCAGTAAAGCTGGGCGGGCGGCGCTATCTTACGCAGCGGAGAACGGGCAAGAGACCATAGCCCAGCAGCTCAGCACGATGGGCAAGACTGAGGTCGATCTACGGATGTTTCTAAGATGACACCGCTATTATACGCAGCGAGGAATGGACATGCAGCTATAGTGCAGCAACTACTTACGACAGGAAGGATCAATGTCAACTCCAGGGATATTTATAATCGGACGTCGGTATTTTGCGCAGCGATAAACGGGTACATAACTATATCTCAGCACTTATTAGTAACAGGGAAGGTTGAGATAAACTCACGAGATAAGTTTGAGCGGACACTGTTGTCATACGCAGCGGAGAATGGGCATACAGCTAGAGCCCAGGAACTGCTAGCAAAATGGAAGATCGAGGTCGACCCAAGAGATGAAGACAAGCGGACACCCCTATCATACGCAGCGGGGAACGGGCATACAGCTATAGTTCAGCAGCTAAGAGGGTTTGGTGCTCAACTGCCTATCATAACTAATGCCCGACGAGAAAGAAAAGGAATTTTTGGATTGGTCAGAAAGTCCTGAAATTTTCAGCAGTACTAAGCTCATACGTAGACTCTATACTACATATATATAGATCCGCTTGGCGATCATGCATGACTCTGCGCGCTATAGTAGCTACAAGACTGATGACGATTTCCTGCATAGTTGTGAGGCCTTTGAGCTTAGATAAGACCCCTTTATAAGTATTAGGGATAGTAAGAGCTCGGTGGCAGAGCTGTAATGGAGAAAGTCTGTTACGTTATAAAAGGACACTCTTTGCAAATCAGACGTAAAAGCGACGATGCGAACGTGGTTTTCTAGTAGGAGGGATTTAGGGTGTCCAGGAGTAGCCACGGAATATAACTTATAAAAAAATATAGGAGATATTAAGGTGTGCACAGATTTTAGGATACTCCAAGTCAAAGTATCTATCATTTTTTTCAGCACAGCGGTTTTTTTGGCACGCAGGGATAGACGTTATATAGTTTTGTTGTCAGAGGGAGGCGGTAGATACCTAGAATTCTATTTCTTAGTGTCTTTGTGAAGATGTATATATGCAGTCATTGGTGAGGTCAAATATCACTCTCAAGGGATTTCTGTGAATCAACAGTTAGGAGTGAAAAGCTTATATATTAATTACATTAAGGTATTTTTTAGGTGGGAATATGGTCCTCAAGCAGCGTTTCTGACAGGCTATTTGCAGCGTGGGACATGTACCAGGGAGACGTATTCCGGGCCTGGAATCCCTTTCAGAACACGATCACTTTTGAATCTGATCTCAAACTCTCGTCCGACAAGCTCTGCGCTGAGAATCTTAGTTCGGACGGAATCGACAAGTTTGGTAGCCAAAACCGTCCTGCCCGACTGCTCGAAGGCCAACTGTGCAATGAAGTCGTCCGTCACAGCGGTGGTGTCATCGCCAGCTTGTCCCTGCATTCGAGCAGATTTATTGATCATGGGCCCATAGTAATCGACCCTATTCGTTGTCGTATTTAGCTCCGCCATGAAAGGGGTTCCAAAGTGGACTCCCAATCCAACTGTCAGACCCGGCGCGCGACCATTGATCTGAGTACTTCCTGGGACTCGGCGGCTCCGATGTTGTTGCACTGCTAAGGGCCATTCAATATTCTGTAGCGCCTCAAGGACCGATAAGCAAAACTGCAACGCCGGTTTACAGTTTGCAAATACAATCATGAATCCATCGCCAGTGGTTTTGACCTCGTATCCGCCCCATCGAATCGTCTCATCACGCACTATCCTGTTATGGATAGTGAGTGAGATTTGCATAGCCATTTGGTCATGCTCCCACAGGCTCGTGGAGTCTGTGATATCGGTGAAAACGCAACACAATGAATCTGTCGGAGCCTGCTCCGAAGATATTCTTGATGATGGCATTGCGGATGTAATTGGAAGAAAGATAATATAGTATATACGTGAATGTGGGGCTGCGGGATCGTTTGGATAACACTTCGCTAGCTACCAGAGCCCAGTTAATATCATTCAATTTTACACTGTTCTGACACCGTAGTAGTTGGTATACCTTATTGTTCGATCAATGGCTGTGTCATTGTCAAAGACAACAGCAGCCGAAACAATGTCATTGAGTCTTGTCTTTGACCAAAGGAAGCAACAACTCTCTCCCTACGCTTTGGATGAACAAAGCCATTGTTACAGATGAATGTTTGGGCAAAGATAAAATCGAAGACACTGTTTGAGTACAAAGAATGCCCCTCGTCGGTAAAACAATAGCTTGAGACATGAATGACTTTCGGGGAGAATAACACCCTGGGAGAACAACCCGAAAGAATCTAGGATTTTGACCACTAAGAGCAAATTTTGTTTTTGGACTGGAGGCTGGCTATCAGACGCTATCTTCATTTGCGTGAAAGGTCACTCGTCACTGCGCGACTGTGTGTAATCAATGCCATGAAATCTTCTTACACCTTCTTACTTGACTCACAGCCTCGTTCTACTCTCATGCGTCGCAACATTTGCATCCCACTCACAATCGGGGAATGGCTTCCCCATCAGCTCGGCTTGAATCTGGAGTGCTATAAATCTTGAGTTCCATCGAGCCTGGTTTACAGCGCCACCCATAAGCCACAATGCCCTACCTACGTCTCGTTTAGCTCACCGAAAAGTGGAAATCCAGACGTTGGAGGCTTACCAACTGGCATCATATATCTTTCTATCTCACCATCTTCATCCAATCCTTTCGATGTCCTCATTGATCTTGCAACATCATTTCCAACTATAGTTGCAGCCTGAATGCGAGGATCCCGCTGATATCCTGTAGCAAAGACAATAACGTCCGCCTTCAACACCTCGCCAGACTCAAACTTCAAGCCATCTGCTACAAATCTCTCTATCTTGTCCCCTGACTTGACTTTGATTTCTCCAGCGGCAATTCTCGCCGAAGTCCCAACATCGATGTAGTACCCTCCCCCGCGAAGAATAATCCAGTCTTCCAAGGCTGCTTCTCTATCAACACGAAATCCTACTCGCTCTAATGCATCAAAGCGTTCTTTCTCCATATGTGCTGCAGTTTGGAAGTGCTCCTTTATGATTTCGCGGGAGATCTTGAGCGGCTGTGAGCTAGCGAAGCGATCAGCCGCCCCTGGTGAAGTTCGAAGATTGTAAATCTCTGTGATGTTGAGTCAGCTTTTAGCTTTGGGGAATGATGTCGGTTCAATCTACCTGATTGGCCACGAGCAACCCATTCCACCGGGAAGACTGGTGTCTTGTTACGTTGCACCATCGTAATTGTAGAAAGTTCATGATCAAGCATGTCTTGAGCAACTGTTCATGACACCAAAGTTAGAAAGCGCCTCCCCCAGTGATATGAATATTTAACAAAATAGAGGCTAGGGGTAAGGGGTAAGGGGTAAGGGGTAAGGGGTAAGGGGTAAGGGAATGAAAGCCAGTGGCTTGGTGACGCCTGACCAAGGAGTGGAGAAGACAAACCATCATGAGCTCCCGTAGCAGAACCAACCACCACTCCTCTCTTGTTTCTCCAGGGAGCACTGTTCTTGAAGCTGTCGATATCTAGAATAGTCCCTTTGAACGAATCTGCGTTCGCAATCTTGGGAGGGTTTGGGATAGAGAGGCCGGCGCCCATCGAAAGGACTAGGTGCCGTGCCATTATTGCCTTTCGCTCCCGTCCTTTGCGAACCTCGACCGCCCACCCTATTCCTTTCCTCCAGGGAATACAATTTTTTACCTCTGAATCCAGCCAGATTTTGATATAATACTTTCTAGCATAATTTTGAAAACCCTCCGCAACAATACTCGCAGGTAAGAGATCAGGATCAGAAGCTTTGTAGGTACGGTCGAAGGGAAGGTTATTCATCTCCCTGATGGTATGTTGTCTCACACTGTCATACTTACCCGTCCAAGAATAGCCAATTTCTGATTCCTTTTCCAGTAAGATGTAAGAGATCCTCAGCGCTCCCAGTCGCCCCGCCAAACTCAATCCGTTCTGACCCGCACCAATAATTAACACTGAAACGTCATGTTCGAGTTTATTGGTGCTCCCGATGGCTGTCGGTGTTTCAAAAATAGGTGAGGGGTCATCTGGATGTCCACAGCCCTCAAAGTTCTCCAGAATGGTTCTCAACAGCCAAGATTTCCAGCCTGCGCCATCTTCACTGGGAACAAAGCTGATGATCCCAGAACAGTTGCCAATCATTCCTCCATTTTGACTTGTGACGAATGTGAATTGCACATCAACCCACGATGAACTTGGCGTGGGCCTCGAGATTCTGGCGTCTCCGGCTTTGAAATCGCGGGGTTGCTTTTCCCTTGCATATGAGGCCCATTGTTCTTGGATTCTTGCCCCGCCATAAAACGTCCTTATCTGCCCTGTCATGGACAAGTGGTCTCTCCATAGCGCAGAGGCAACAACGGCACTCCCAGATAAATCACCGAGAATAGATTCTGCTAGGTTAGAAAAGTTAATCGTGGTGAAATCCAGGCTTGGAGATATCTCATCTCGGGGAAGAGATCCGGGTATGTCATCGAAACCCCGCGGCATTGTGCTAGAGGAGCCAGCGATAAGGCGGCGGAGTAGACAATGGTGGCTATAATCACTGGTAAAACTTTAAGATTCCCAGAACTAAGTTTCATTCTATCTCATGGTCGTCAGCTGTCAAGGGAGTGGGGGAACTGAAAGGTCCCCCACCTTGGTGGAGCGAAGTTCCGAGGAGGGAGGATGCACGTGAACTACCCCGCCCCCTTTTGAGGCGTTCGCTAATAGCCCCCTACGCCTGAAAATTAAAGCGAGTTTTCAGGGCTTAGAAGCCTAATATTCCAGCGAGACTCCACTAAATTACAGCGACCAACGCGCTGTAACTTGTGAATTCTCAGCAACCGGGGAGTGCCTGTTTTCGCCGAGAGTAACGAAATATTTTGCGGGGGACATCGCTCCAATTACGAAAATGTATGTTGAAATTCGGGATATATTGCTAACACAGTTAATTCTGAGGACAATTCTCAACTTCCCATGCTCATGCACCCCCACCTCCAGCCCCAGCCATCACCATAATCTGTACCGTCCTCAAACGATCAATCTCCTTCTTCAACATCACTAAACAAGAGCTAACGACCGTCACCTCATCAAGCAGAACATCTCCGTTCTCCCCAATCAAACACATCTCCAATTTCCCACCGTTCCCTGCAGCACTCGGTCTCGTACCCGCCGTCCTCGTACGATCACTCCGCACAAGCTGCGCAACTCTTATCCTGTTTCCCATCACGAGCTTCTCAAGCACAAGCAAGTTATTCGCATCTGCCAACCCAGCAGCAGCCCGTTCTTTCTTCCCCATATAACGCCATTCGAAATCCCCATATCGATGAGATTCAAAACACACTGTACGTGTAACAAGATTCTTGCTCTTGAGCTCGAACTTATCCACCTCTTCTGGATCCTCATTTGCAGCGCCATTAAAAATCCGAATCACAGGTGCTCGTCCAGGTCCAAACCAATATGTAGTCGTCGCAATACTTGTCTCCGTCTCGTCGTCTGCTAATACGAGCCTGCAGTTTCCCGACCGTCGAGTTGCTCGCAGGGAGAGGTAGACTGGTCGTCCGGTTGTTGGCGAGAATATTGGTATAGTAAGTTCCTTTGATGGAAGCGGGAGGGAGATTGGATGTTTGCCCGTTGCTTGGATTTGAAGTGATGAGGTGGGAGTGAAGGGTGTGTTGGGAACAAGACCTTGTGTTGTCGAGGCGAGGGTAGATGCATCGTCGTCATCTAGGAATGGATTTTGAGGTGCCAAGGTCGAAGTGTCGGAAAATGGATTCGTTGTATTCGAGGAGGTTGAAGGTAGACGGCGAAGAGGTATTTCGGTGCCGTAGCTGGACGCTGATGAAATGGCTGCCATATCGCACACGCTTTGCTCTTTGGCGTCGAAATGTGGTACAGTGATATGCGATCGCTCAAAACAAAGTTTTTCGAGGTTTTTGTAGAGTTCGTAAATGAGTTTCCTTAGAGGGTCTCAAGGTTCAAGAGAGTCCTTTCATATATACATAATCAATAAAGAGAAATCAATTCACAGCCTTGTTCATCTCGCCCTGCGCCCCACTGACAAGGATCTTCGTATTCCAGCCTCGTTTCCTGAGCAGCATTGACCAATGATATTTGGGGGCAGGCGTCGATCAAGAGATGGTGGAATGAATCGGGTGATGCGGGGTATCTTGACCCCGATGCTTATTCCTGGGCAGCCGAGACATAGACAAGCCGAATCTTTGGAAATATTTTGGCAAAAAAAAAAAGATATTAAAATAACAGGAGCCCAGAAACTTTTAATTATTTAAAAACATACATACTGCAATGGTATCTACGCAAAAGCTTGAAATCCATTCTTGGAAAACCTCACCAAGTCCCCGCTCGCCACGACACCTCAACACCTAGGAATCATAGCTCCTCTTCAACTTCCCTCTTCACAACTCCATTGTAAACCCTGTGCTCTTTCACCTCATTTTCTACCCACAAAGGCCACTCATAATACCCCTTCAATTCCTCTGGTATATCTCTATGCAGTGCAGGAAACCATCTCCCGGTAACTCCATTGTCAGGCATCTTCCGTTTCGGGACGTCCTTCTCTGCCCATTCATTCTTCGCAACTGGGGTCAAAGTGAGTTGCAATGCGAGGAAATGTGATAGAAGAAGTTTGCAGATTTGATTGGCCGGATTGATGAGCTCTTGGAATTCGTGATGTGGCATCGAATAGGAAAATGCCGTATAAAATTTACGGAGTTCCATGTATCCTGCAAATCATGTGTAAGCTAATTATCAAATCCAAACCCTGGTATCGACTGGGATTCTCTAGTCGGAGGGATAGGTGCTCACCGTCTCTCGAAGAAGTAACAAGGGCCCTTGCAATACTTAGGAGCCCGCCGTAAACTTCAATCTCTACTTTGCTTTTACATAGTGGTGCAAGTTTCTCTAAACTTCTTATAGCAACTCTCACCAGCTCGGGCTCGATTAGAGGGGCTGCCTTCATGCGGGGATCTATCTTCTCCATATCCCTGTTTTCGAACAGCTGGTCAAACAAAACGTGCATCCTCTTCATCCCCATTTGAACTCCTACCACGATGGTGCCACGAATAAACGTCAAGTATTCAGCTAACCCGTCTTCGATGAGCACCGATTGGAAGATCATGGTAAAGCACGTGGCAAGCATGGCGTTCCCTTGCTCGAAATGGCTCATGCCCGAAGATATGGCTGCATTGAGGGCGCCGATGGCTTTCACTCGATGCGACATTGCCGTGCACGACAGATGCGAGGACTCCGGATACTGCTCTGCAAGGTCTGATGCGGCCAAGGCGAGCATGCCATGCAGAAGGTAATCATGCTATGCAACATAAGCGTCTAACTCAAGTCAAAAGCGGGTGTGAAATTCATACACTGGAAGCGATGCTAGGGATTTCGTGTTTCCATACAGAATCATTGCCAATGGGATGATGTGGATATGCAGTCTCTATGAAGTGGTAAAATAGTTTGAAGTCTTGCATGTTGAACACCGGCACGTCTGATTGGAGTGGTATTGGGACCGAGGAGGAGGCAGATGACGAGACAGGGGCCACCGCATTTCGTATCAGTGTCCCGAGTTGACTGACTTGCATATCGGGCCATTCGCATATAAGACCTCGGTGGGCGCAATAGTCGCAGGAGGGACGGTTTTCCTTGCACTGTCGTGCTTGTATCAGTTACATGCTCCTCTATTCTACTTGACGAGGACATACTTTTATTCGAGCTCGCTTGCAATTGAAACAACCCTTTCGCGATTTCGTATGCCCTTTTCTTCCTCGTCTCTTCGCTTGCTGGGCCGAAGTTCGGCCTTCAGAGGACGATTCTCGGGGACAGTCATTCGGGGTTATTGAATAATGATTTGTCGGCCCCAGAGTGTCGGATGAATCATCCAAGTAATCAGCCGGTGGCATCACATTTGACCCACCACTCATGTAGGATATCGTGTTGGCAGAGAATGGCTCCACTGGCACACCAAAAATCGTGCCTGGAGGGGGCGGAAAGCCATCCATTATTCAAAGGGTAATGTACTGATTTTGAGTTACCCCAAAACCTTAAAATCGGTACACGGATCTTTCTTTATAATTAAAGTATGTTGCCTAAAGGTCTAGATATTGATCAGCTCTTCTCTGCGCGAAAATGAGGTCGGGGCTGTGCAGGACAGGAGATCGTTGCCTGACGAGGGCGAGAATGCTTGGCTTTACCCTTATCACGTGCGGCTCCCTCTCATCGTTGAAAGAGATATGGCAGATTGTTTCGATCATTATCAATTGAGCGTTTCTAGGAAATGATTCGATTGGGTCAAACGCTGCAAAATCAAAAGTATCCATAAGCCGGTATTCTCAATTTCAAAGTTCAGACCACATCTCGCAAGGCAGGGACCAATGACTACAATTGAGCACAGGAGAAGAAAGCGTCAATGATTTCATATATAATTTGTTAAGACAAGTGCTCCTTGGAAATCGCATATCGCTCAGAGTATTCAAAAAAGCGCTCGCCGACGCTGCAACACAGAGATCCTGTCATCTGTTATGGGTATCCAGATAACGCCGAAGAATTCCTTCCCATAGGTATCATAAAACATAATCGCTCAATCAAAACATATCGCTACACACAATCTATCCATTCACCAACCATTCGGGTTGTTCCAGAAATCGTCCCTGGTTGGGCGCGGCCTGTGTTCCCAGATCGGCCGGTGCGTAGTTGGTTTTGGAGCGTGAGGAAGCGCCTTGATAAATCCCTTCGGTGTCTCCCACTGACTCTTCTTATCATCGAAAGCGTTGACGTATAGAATTTTCCCCGTGACCGCCGTCTCAATCCAGCTGTTCTTCATATGTGCCATAAGAACCTCGAGTTCTTTTAGTGAGACAATAGCTTCGTCCGTCTTCAATTTCGGCTTCTGCGGTTGTTTTGGCGCAGTTGGCTTTGGTATCTCAGGCTTGGGTTCCGCGAGCCTCCTTCCTAGACTTTCTAAAGCCTCTAGAACTCCACCGTCGACCTTTGCTAGCTTTCTTGACAGCTCTCCGAAGCCAGGGACTTCCGGGTCACGTGAATCGCGCCGGCGGTATGCAATGTCGTTCAGCCTGGGCTGAATGTTCGATTGCACTTCTCGAATGGCCTTGGTGAGGGTCGTACGAGCGGCTTCATCCCCGAGCTCCATTCGAGAGCCAATAACATTGCGCAAGGTGCCGTATTCGATTTGTATATCGTTCGCGCTTGTTTTCAGTGCAACTTGTAGTTGATCCAGGGCTTCGTGGGTCGAGCCTAACCTTCTGTTCGTTCGAATAGCATCACAAAGCTCGAAGCATCTGGTTATCTCCGACACAAGTTGCGCGACCTGCTGCTTGAACGCAGTTGGCGACATTGCGGAGGCGGAAGGGTAGTAATTGGGTTGGTACGTGAAAGGCAGTTTGACGGTTTGGGATATTTGAGTTGTATAAGTAGTCGACGAGAACTTCTCAGATCTTGGCGACGGTGCCTTGTCTTTGTTAGACTAGAATTGAAGGAAGGAAATTGTTCAATGAAGAAACTGGAAACATCTTAAATATCATTGGAAAAGTGCCCGGAATGTCCACAATGTAAGAGCAAGTGACGAGCAGGGGGGGAAGCACTGAGCCTCAGCCACCACAGTGATCAATGATGGGCTCTTCACGATCGGGGCAAGCCGGCGTTGAAAGAGTTGGGGTCCGTTTCACAAGCCACACCGGCCGTGACCCAAGACGCCACCAATCAAGGAGTCGCGACCGTAGAAACACGACTGCCTGCAGCTCATAATACCAGACAAAAAAGGACAGAGAAAGGCCCAGAACTCTATGAACAATGGGCGATTGAGAGTTCTGTGTGATCTCGTGCTGGTCTTGATTATGCATAAATCCTGCAAAACATATCGTGGGGTAACACAGCAGAGTCACGGCACGACAGGCCGATGACATCTGGCTGCAGCAGGGCTGATTCTTGCGGCGAACGAGACGGACAGCCCCCGAATTGTAGGGTTGACAGTGAATTCGCCCATCAGCAGCGCGCAAGGCAGAATCGATTTTGCTGCTTGTGATGTGGAAATTAGATTGAAGGATGGAGGCGGAGCAACCGGGCGAGCCTCTCTCGCGTAACACCCCTATTCAACAGTAGCGTGCACGACCCATCAGCTCGTCCGGTGGAAATGCTAAGCCTCCTTGCTACATCATCAATATCGGTCATCTTTCTGCGGTGCATCGAAAACTGCCTTTCAGAAAAACAGTTGAGTAAGCTGTGTTCAGTTTGTAATACACTGTTTGAATTCAACAAATGTGTTGAGTTTACTCTCTCCGTTGGGGTTGCCATTCGCAGCCGAGGATGTGGTCGTGCCTACCCTGTTGTTGGATACGTTCTCACCTCCTCATCGGTTTCGAGTTCACTTTTTAAGTTAATATCAAGTCTTGTGAATACTGCCAGCGCCTCTGCGATACGTACCTAGGTACGAAGCACAGAAAATAAATTACGCTGGGTCACGTGTCAGGTCGCAATTACCTTACTCGTTCATCACACAGGCATTACCTCAGTTGTCGTGTCATTCTATACTTCCCGTCATCAGTATGACACAGGTAGCTCGGAGAATATTGCGCGTTCGGGTTGACTAGCACCTTCTCCAATTTGTTAGCAGTACAAGGAATTTTCACTTGAAGCCTCGCAATGCAAAATGTCTCTTTCGGCTTCACAGGGTATTGCAGGTTGAAGTGGATAATATATTTCTATATCTCTTTTCTGATGTTGAGGGATATTTTTGGTGCAGTTTCACCTCATCATTCAAAGAGAAAAGCCCACAAGGTAACCAAGTGTGGGCTCCTAGGCAGTTAGCTACGGGAACGATCTCACCAAACGAAAAATTCCAGAATTTCGTCATGAGAATTTAGTTTTCGCCTAATGCTGCTCAAGTCCCAAAATTGACAGCCGGGCGTTCGTTTACAGGAGTGGTGTCGAAGCCGTTCCTAAGTCTTGATATCAGTTTCAACATTTCATGATCCTAGAGCGACAGACTATGTAATGTCCCACTTCGTTGATACCACGTTGTAATATAAGAGTCCCCCCTCTCTCAGAGTTCCCAGAGTTCTCCTGTGTATCACATCAGACTTTGAAATCGGAACCCAGCCTTCCATCTCATACAGTTCTTGCCGAAGTTTACTGCTCAGATCAATTCTACAGAGACAGATGACCTTTCTTACCTCCACAATGCGATCTGCTACGACTCTGGTCCTGGCTGCCATCTCACTGATGCTGTCTTCTTCCCTTGCTGCCGAATGCAAAGGGAAGAAAGACGGTAAGAATTATTGGAACTGGAAAACGAGTCAGGTGAAAGCCTTGGGCATTCACAGATTCACGGGAGAGGATGCGATGGATTACTGTGAGAAGTGGGCGGAGACGACAGAAGAATATGGCAGACCAAAGCACAGGAGCTACTGGGTACCACATCACGGCTTCGACCTCACTTGCGACATGGTTCCGGAAGACCTCACCATTCCAGCGAGAATCCTAGGGGAAGACCCACCTTGTGTGTCCATGAGTAACAACACGCTCAATGACGGCGACAAGACGCTATCACCAGTAGTCAAGTTTTGTAACCTGGATGTCTGCTCGGATTTGACGATAGTCGGCGCGCGAAAACGGTGCCACGAAATGGTGCCCCGTTGCTTTGGAGTTTGCGACGATGGCGAAGAAAACATGCCTCTCGATTACACTTCGGGCTATTATATCTGGAGAGCACCCGCCGGCTATATGCACATTTTTATGAACGGCACTAGGAGCTCACTGGGAAGGGAGAGCGCCGTGACGACAAGACACAAATGCTTCGGAAAAGACATCTTCGACGGGAAGATCCCCGAGGATAAAACTCCTGTGGAGGGAAGCACCTGGGTGCAATCAATTAAAGATCGTCTTCCAATAGGTGTCTACTGGGCAGAGAGGGCCAGCGAAACAGTACTTCCACCCCCACCCGCCTTTGAGGAATTTTGAGAGAGAGACTGGAGTGGATGGCTAGGAAGTACGGATTTGCTGGATGATTTCGAGTGATAGAATAAAGACCTATCCAGGATGGCTTGTTATTTGGATTGGATGGCTTGGATAACTGATTCCGAAGAAAAGAAAAAGGCTGTGGTTGGATCATTTCATTCAGAAGGCTAGTCAATTGGACGGACGGGCTAACACCCTTGGGTGAGAAGCAAAGAATAACCCGGAACATACCTCTGTACGAAGTTTAAGCACTAGTGTATAGTTTCTAAAACTCTGATGATGTAACACAGACTCGCTTGAGAGTGCTCCGAAGATAGACATGGAGGTTAGCAAGCCCAAACTGCACGAGCAGTGGGTTGGACCACGAGACTTTAAATCCTGTCAGTAAATAGCGCCAAAACTAAGATTCTGGAGTCCGCAAGTAAACCATAAAGTTCCAACCCGAATAAAATATTCCACAAGAGAGTAAGTAAACTTCTCAATATTCATATTCCTCAAAGGATCCTTTTTCTCTCGGAAATTCTCTGGGGTTCTATTCTGATCACTTGAGCTCTTTCACCGCTCGCCACATTGCATTTCAAATCCATCGAGACCATGATTGTCCTCATACTGGCAGCTTTCGTCGCCGGTGTCTCCACAGCGGTCGCGAAGGGTAGACCACCGCCACCTCCACAAAACCCCGAATACTCGAAACCCCAATTCAAAGCGACAATATGTTTAGGTATTGTGAAAAATTCGCACCACACGCAAAGAAGATGCCGGAGGCCAACTTCAAAGACTTCGACGCTCTATGCAAGCTTCTTCCGGAAAACATCACCCTCCCAGCCTACGACACGTCGGTAACTGAGCACTGCCAAAACTTCACCAGCGGCACAGCTACAGCGGAATTCTGCAACCTTGATCTCTGCTCTCCAATAAAGGTCCCCAATTTGCACCAAGGTTGCGAAAAGCTCGTGCAATCCTGTTTTGGAAGCAAAAGATTACCAGTGCCCTATACCCGCGGATATTCGAGACTCAGGACTCCAAAGGGCTACTGGGCTTTGAGCGTTAATGAATCTACGCCTTCGATCGGAGATTTGGAACCTGTTTGTAATGGTGTTGCTGTGGAAAATGGAACGATTCTTGATAATCCAAACAACAAATTTAACGTGCCAGATCCAAGACAGTGGCTCAAGGATATGGAAAAGCTTATTAAGAGCAGAGACCCACCACAATAAGTATGCTAGGATATTTAGATCCGATGAAGAAATGGCTATTGGTTAAGGAGAAGGAGTATCAGAGTTCGCTTGTTGGGTAGCATAGCCCTAGGGCAGTCTAGTATACGGCGGGAGGAGCTTTAACTAACCAATTAAAAAAAAACATCCACCCAAATATGGTACTCGGTAATGGTGACGTTTATTGAGCGCCTAGAGAATTTGAAGTATGTCAAAGCGGGAGCACCCGCCGCTACTTTCAAGGGCTCCGTATCGTCGTCTGCTAGTGTCACTTTCCGGCTTTTGAACGCTATTCAACAAAATGACAAAACGACTTTCCAAAATGATGTAAGCGAAACGATAAAGAAGTCCAGAAAATCGTCGAGCGAATCATCAGAAGCTGCAGGGGAAGCCAATCACACCCTAGCCATCCAGCTTGTCATCCCATTCACGGCCCGGCATCTCCACGGTGCTGTCAGAAGACACCACCGGCCGAGCCTTTCTCCTATTCCCCACTACATGATGATGAGAAAAACACAGAATGTGGAGACACCATAGATGACGATCAAAGCATGCGCTACAATTTCGACCATGCGACATGAAGCAGCAGCCATGAAAACCTGAAGTCATCACCAATGACTTCACTGCAAGATTATAGACGAACTTGCACTCTTCATCGGATAGCGGCGAGTCAACTAGCCCACTGGACGTAATTGGAATATACAGAATACAAAGTTCGACACATTGAGAACAGAAAGAAGAGAGACCGAGATCTGGAATCTTGTGGGGAAGAAATACCACGATATATGAATACCAACTTCTTCTTCCCCTGAAAATTCACGGCCTACCTCAAAATCCCCATGACGGCAGGAACATCCCGCTAGCTGAGCCATGATATACATCGGAAAGGAACATAACCTGATGTCTCGAAGCTCCATTGCCGCGACGTGCCAGGAGTACGGTAACCCCTGGACGCTGGGACTTGCGCACTGAAGCTTGGCTATTAGTTGAACATTCTTCAACCAACTAGGCTTTCGCTTCAAATAGTAAGATTACTAAATTCTAAGAACTTCGCTGAAAGTCAAAAGATTGCAGAGGAAGATGGGATAAGAGAAGAACGCGAAATAGACACGCACCTCGGAGCTGGTCTGTGCTTGCCCAACCCCGCCTCCCGATTTTCTTCCCTCTTCAATATTTCCTCAAGCAAAACACGATACAGCAAACCAACATCAAATCATTCAAACACCAGAGGCTCCATAACCAAGCATCCCGGTGCCCAGCGGCTATCACATGTGCGCACAAGGGGTGCTACACAAGCTTAACCCCCCTCGTCACGTCCGGGATCGACCAAGTCGGTCCCCGGACACTCACCCATGAGCTTGAGCTTGAGCTTGTTTGTTTATCCGTAGGTCCTCATCATGACCTTTTTTGCATCCCAAAATATTTTATATCATTTTCTGCTGCAAGTCTTTGGTAGGCATTGGACGCGCACTCGAAGCGCCGCAAAAACATGTTTCACAAATGCAATGCAATGCAGTTGGCCGCCACCGCTGCCTGATGCACCCCCAATGATATTCCTTTCCTGCGAGATGTGCGTCCCCCTGCTCAATTGTTGGTCGCGGATTCTGAACCATGCCAGGTCGGCCTCGTGGTCGCGCAGCCACAATGTGTCTCGCCTTGTCTTGCGCAGAATCAAACATTTTCTCTGATTCTCTATTTCCCTTCATTTCTTGCCTTTTATCTCTTTTCTTTCTTTTTCGTTTTGGTAGACCAAAAGGTGAAGCGAAAATGGATCCCTTCAGCACAGCAGCCTCCGGCATCGCCGTAGCATCCATCGTAATCCAACTCGCCGACTCCACACAAAAACTCTACGAATTCTGGAAATCGATTGAAGAGGCTCCAGCCTCGATCCGCGTCATCACTGCGGATTTGCATTTGTTGGCTTTGGTGTTGGGGAGTATGGAGAGGAGGGAGAAGAGGGTGGGGTTGGATTCCGTTTCTTGTAGTGTTTTGGAAAGTTGTACGTTTGATTGTGATTTGATGTGTTGGGAGGGGGTACTGATGAGAGATATGAAAATAGGTACGGATAAGATTGAAAGTCTGATGCAGATCACGACGAAATTGGAAACGAAGTTGGCTGCGACGAGTAAGGGAAAGAGAAAATGGGCGAGTGTGAGGTTTGTGATGAAGGAGAGTCAGATTAAGAAGATGAAGGACTCGCTTGAGGAGACAAAACATACGCTGGTTTTGGCGCGGATAATGGAACTTGAGTAAGTGCTTTTCATACTTCAAAGGAAGAAAGCTGACGGGTACTAGTCAGCAGGCAGTATATCATTTTGAGAGCAGCCAACAGATGATAAAGAGCGTCAGCAGACAGGTCTCTGGTCTAGAGCTCGAATCGAGGAAATCCATGCCTTTACAACATCGCGTGCCTCTGGATATGCTTGGAGCCAGTGACCAGATCAAAAACCTCCAAACGGAAGCAAACCGGGCGGCGAAAGGAATTCCAAACCCTGTTTTTCGACGAGGGTTCCAGCAGTGTATGGCTATGGCAATAAATGAGTATTCCAATGGATTCTCCCAGATTGATGAAATGAACTGTCCGTTGAGTAACCACTTGGATCTCAACCATCCTCTGAGAGAAGCCTCATTGAACGATGCGCCTCCCCTCCAGATCACGAAATGGAAACGAAAGAAAACGATGATCAGCGCCTCTGAAAAGCGCATCAACAATTTCTTCGGCTCTGTACGCTTCTACCGCGAAAGAGCTCGTACCAAACCTTGCATTGCAACCGTGGAAGGGCTAGAGAAAGAAGAAAATACAATTACCTTCAAGATGACCCCTGCGCCTTGGCTTGTTCGACTTGGCATGCGTACTCAATTCCGCTTCTTCGTTTCCAACTCGACCACGGGGCTCAGTAATGAAATCAAAACCTTTCGAATCGTTCCTAGCGACTCGTTAGTATTTGAACTTTGTAAGGAAGGTAATGTTGAGATGGTGAGGAGGCTGTTTCATAGGAAGGATGCGACGGGAGCGTCACCATGGGACATGAATGAGAAGGGACAAACGCTTCTAGATGTAGGTTGCTACAAGTGCGGATTATTGGAGAGGCATACTGACCACGCGACTAGGTAGCTTCGGAGAATTTGCAGCCTGACGTCTGTCAGATGCTGTGGGCTACCATGAAAGAAACTGCGTTTTGGCAAGACTTCTGGTGGTACGTTCTCTCCTCCCTTGCGCTTATCGAGACTGACCATATTTTGTATTGTAGGGAGGGTATGGAACTAGCTACCGACGACTTTGAAAAGGGCGTATCGGTCGACAAATATAAATCGATTTTGGGATTATATCTGCAGACAGCTGATCTCGAAGATCCCTGCGACTACAGTTGGAACATCCTGGCCAAAGTCGGAGCTCAGCATTCTCGGATTCCAAGCCTATCATCGCGGGATGCTGATTTGATTCACGATCTTTACTTGTGGATGCTGGACGTAATGAGACCCGGCTTAATAAATACAGTCTCAGACCATTACATACTGATGACGATGGAGAACGCAAGAGATGCCGCTAAAAGGCTCGGCTTACAATTTTTCGATTTCGTTCTTGATATTTGCAAGAATCGGCTAGACGCCAAACAATGTGACAAGTGGTATGCTATGCTTCACCATTCCATCATGAACCAGGACTTCGAGGTGACGAGCCGTCTCGTTCAGCGAGGGGCTAATCCCCATTTGACAGGGTTTTATAACTTTACCAGTCCCGTGGAAGAGACGCCAACATCTTTAGCACTCTATACTTTTGAGGACTTCAAGAAGTGGAAGGGAACTCTACTCGGGAATAATGTAGATCTCGCGGCCTTCGCGAAAGAGGAGTTACTCCAGAATCCACTGAAGCTCGACGGATGGAATGAGAATACGCTTCTTCAGGTTTTTAAGCTGGAACCTAACTCACTTGAAGATGGTTGGCGCGAAAGGTGTGCAAGGCCTAAGAGGTGCCCCCGATGTGCCCACTCCGACCCCGGTTGGTTACAGGTAATTGTTGATGTACCTTGGCAAATAATTCTTGCAACAATCAAAAGATCCGAAAGGTGGGAAGAGAACAAAAATCACGGGAAAGCCGCCAGAGTGGCCGCGGTGACTGGATTTTACAAGTATGATGGAATCTCGGTAGGCTACCTCTCATGCTACTATGTCAAGCAAGGAAAGGCGACTAGAGAAGGCTTTGTTGTGCAGCCAGCACAACCTCCACCCGGACTTCCGGTGACGGACTATGAGTGGGTTTGTCTAAAATGCTGGTACGAGGTCGAAACTTTGGGCCAGAGAACAACTAGATTGGATGGCATGGTGGGGAATTGCATCACGAGCGTGGACGAAGATCAGGATGACGAAGACAGCTCCCCATTTCTTCTATCTATTTAAGACTCAGTGTTGGCTACGAAATCTTGCAATTTCTTTCAATCCGCTCGTGGGAAAACGAATATGGAATAAGCCAAAAACGAAAACACAAAGCAGAGCGGGGCTGTCCTTGACCACGACCACCAGCCTCACCATTTTCTTGACTTCAATGTTTTTTTAGTGAAACAAAACATGACACCACAATCTAACATCAAAAATACGACTTCTCATGCTCCTATCACTAATTATGGCATCCTAATGCCCAGCGGATAAAAATACAAGGTGCTTACCATTAACTTCCAGCCCGTCGACCCGTCCGGGATTGACCAAGTTGGTCCCCGGCGGAGCCTCGTTTCATCACTCCCACATTGTTCCCTTCTATTCTGACTCCAAATATCCTATTAATGGAGTAAATAACCTTGCATCCAACATTTCGCAATTTTACAGCACGAGTAGAACCTTGTCTCTCAAATGCAATGCAATGCAGTTGGACTGCCGCTGCCTAATGCACCTCAAGAACAACCCCAACGATTTTCACAAAGACACGAATCTTGCCAAGTATCTCCTTAGCCAGCAGTTGGTACACCGTAAAAGGATCCTAAACCATGTCAGTTGGTCGCAGGTATAGCAGCCTTCATGCGGCGCCTCCTTGTTTCATTCCCGCTGTCCCTTTCCCTTTCCCTCTCCCAAACATAGAACCTTCATTTTCTTAGCCATCAAATGTATTTCATACATATAAAACAGACATAAAATTCCTACTATCACAATGGAAGTCGCTGCCAGCAGCGTCGCGTTCCTGTCCATGGCCTTTGAGCTTGCCGGCACCTGAAAAAGGCCATGATTTGGCAGTCGGTTGACGAGGCTCTAGCCTCCATTCGGGCTATTAGTAGAGAGATCAAATCTTGTATCCGCCGCGCCGGACGGATTTGCGTCTACTTTAGAGGGAAAATGTGATGCGGTTGTGGATGAGACTTTGGAGGTTTTGGAGATATGTAAGATCGGTATGCTTGAATTTTCCAGTGCTGAATGTCGCTTGAAAGGGGAAAATTTGGTTTCGGCAGTAATGGTCGTAACCAGCAAACTCGATAATGAAATATCTACAACTAAGGGCGGTCGAGAAAATGGACGGCTTTGAAAGGAGTGCTGAAATGAAAGAAGATCTCGAAATTGCGAAATTTGCTCGACAACTGCTTCTTGACGGAATCAAAGGGGTAGAAGGTACAAAGATGACGATTGCCCAATTGGTAGACATTGATCTCAGGTCTTGCGATGCACCATTGCTATCGAAGAATTCTGGGCTTTTTACTGGCTATTTAAAAGAGCTCTCAATCATGTAGCGTATACGGATTCTTCTGTACAAGAAAATGACAATGAACAGAAAGTTGACCTATGGAGCTTTGATGGGATGATTTTCGAGCAGCTTAATGGGAGAGATGATGGAGTAAGTTTTGAAATAATGTCATTATACAGTCATAAATACATCTAGAATCTCGCCTCGACCTTTGTCTCGGTGTCACCGAGGGCCCATGCACTAGCCTTCGCCTTACTTCGCACACTTGTAGCTTGAGCCTTTGTAAAGCCCTTAGCCTCAACGGCAGGG
>Ga0247778_1000814_pt1 | contig 23907 bp, 20 predicted proteins | sample UWRJL049202B5_FD_179939 | JGI IMG/M metagenome (GOLD analysis project Ga0247778, IMG submission 179939) | Plant litter microbial communities from Arlington Agricultural Research Station in Wisconsin, United States - UWRJ-L049-202B-5 | ecosystem: Environmental > Terrestrial > Plant litter >...
CGAGGGCAGGAACGAGCCCGACGGCCAGGGCGGGGCGTAAAAAGATGGCGAGGCCCCCCACCAAACCTGCGCAAAGGACCCTGCGGGTATTCCATCTTTCGGCCAGGAGCCGGTCGATATAATAAACCAGCCAGCCCAGGAGCGGGTAGACCAGTCCTTCGGTATCTATGCAGGAGGTCCAAAAAAGGACGGACGGGAGCAGGATTGCGGAGAGGGCGCAAAGTATATCCTTGTTCAGCCGCCGGTAGATAGTTTCGAAGAGTACGAGATAGCCGCCGAGCGTCAGGAATGAAAATAAAAGCGTATTGATATAGATGTTGTCCCAACTACAGGTGTTCAAGATGACGTGCAGCCATTCGATGAGATTGTGAGGAAGATCAGCGAGCCGTGAATTATCGGTCCAAAAGACGGCAAAACCTGTACGCAACTGCTGCCGTGTCACAAAACTGTTATGAAAGAAAAGCCAGATATCTCCGTGATTGTGAAAATAACGCCATGCGATCCAATTGTGCAGGCAGCCTATGGCGGCATGGAGCATAAAAAAGCCCAGGACCAGGCCCTGTTTCAGGCTGCTGCGACGTACGCATCGCAATTTTGTCAGAAGGTAACAGCACAGGAAAAGGTAAAAGGTAAAGAGAACGATGTGCATGGATGCCTAATGTTGATTGTCTCCTAAAAATAGGGCAATTTTTTGGAGGTAGATATCAGCGATGATTTCTTGTGTAAAGTGCTGCAGGACGAAATCACGGCCGCGTTCGCCCATTTGGCGGCGGGTTTCGGGCGGGAGGGCATAGAATTGCATCATTTTTTGGGCGAGATCGGCGCCGTTCTTTTTAGCGCAGAGGTAGCCGTTGATGCCGTTGCGGATCAGTTGTCGACAGCCGGGTACATCTGTTGCGATCAGGGCGCGTGCCATGCTGGCGCCTTCGAGCAGGCTGAGAGGCATGCCTTCCCGATAGGATGGCAGGACGATACAATCGGCGGCTGCAATATAGTGCGAGACGTCGTCAGTGTCGCCCAGATAGTTGATGAGACCTTTTGCTTGCCAGTCGAGCACTTCCTGCTGACTGATAGCAACGGGGTTGCCCTCGTCAAAGAAACCGAGCAGCTGGAGATTCACGGCCAGGCCTTTTTCGCGTAACAAGGATGCGGCCTGTACGAATTCGCGGATGCCTTTATGTTCGATGATCCGGGCTATTAGCAGGAAAGTGAGGCGTTGGTGTACGCGGTCTGTTGTAACTGGATAAAATGCACCGGTATCGACGCCTTCGCCGGGAAGGATAAAGGTTTTGGATGACCGGACGAGCTTTCTCCTCAGAAAGACCTGGCGGTCGTCGTCATTCAGGAACCAGGTTTCCCTGTTTTTCGCCAATGCCCACCGGTACAAAATCTTTGCTGACGCCTGCAGCCACCCTCCACCTGCAAAGGCGTAGCCCAGCCCGGTGATGACGCTGATGGAAGGTATTTCAGCACGGCCTGCGGCTATGGAACCCCAGATATTCGCTTTGATGGTATAGTGGAAGATGCAATCGGGCCGGATCTGACGGTAATGTGCAGCCAGCTCGCGGAGAAGCCGAAGGTCCTGCATGACGGAGAGCGTTTTGCTATGGAATTGGAACAACTCAATATAGGTTAGGCCGGGTATTTTTTCGAAATGGATGGTATGTGCATCGCGGGGCGCGAGAACGTAAAGGGCGAACCCTTTATCTATCAGACGTTTAATAAGAAAAAGCCTGAATTTGTAGATGCTCCAGCTGGTATTGGCTACAAATGCAATCCTTTTTTTGGGCATAGGGCCGCAAACGTAGTAATTCCTGTCCATTATTCAATTTCCATTCAAGTATATTTATCGTTGCCCGATAAAACTCCGGACGTTGAGGATAGAATTAGGAGGGGTGCATGGATTGCTGCCTGGTGAAAAGCCTTAAAAGCGGAGGTCAGGAAATTTTGATAACAAGAACTGCAGCACTCCTGACTGCCGGATCTGCTCTTCCCAGGTCCAACCGGTAAGATCCGGAAAACGATAATCAAAATGGATGATCGGATCCCATAAGAAGTTGGACAGGTCGGGCAGCAAATAATAATAATTCCCTCCTTTCTCCGCCTGAAAATCGCGTATCCATTGATAATCCGTTGTAATGACCGGGGTGCGGCAGGCCACATAGTCCAGGAATTTGCCGGATGGTTGTCTGTTAAAAGGCTGTTGATCGGGTATAAAGTTGAGTGCATACCTGGCTTGTAATATGTAGCCAGGGACCTCTGCCGGCGGAACGGGGCCTTTAAAATGAATATTGGGCGAAAACTCCAGCGCTTTTTTGAGCTCCTGATAGTCCCTGCTGAGTACCAATAAAGTACGATCTTTCAGCGATCCGGATACAAAATGTTCAAAAAGCGGATCCAGCCGTCTGGCCTTATCGACTGTTCCTGAATAAATAAAGTCATATGTCTTCACCATCGTGCCGGAGGGAGCAAGGGGTGCCGGTCCTACTGCATGCCGGCGGATGCCAAATGGAATATCATCTCTGAATCGAAAAATATCCCGGACATATTCATTTTGGAAAAGCCTGAAGGCCGGCGTGGGAGCCGTAATCCGTTTAATGCAATTTTTCAGCAGCGCCAGCGGGGGGGTGGAGGCTGAAGGGTATTCATGGATCGTGATGCTGGTGTTTTTCTTTTTACCTCCTCTGCCCATAAAATACCATTCTACTTCTACCTGCAGGCTGGCCGCCTCCGGTAGCGTGACAACCTTCGTCAGGACACCATACCTTTCGAAAAAGGCGCGGTAGGCTGCGATCTCCGGAAGGAAAGCGATGTGCGGGTGGATAAAGGCGATCGTCATATTGATAAAATTATGTAGAAGATTGAGCTGGTGTTCGTACTTTTGCGCCTTTAAAACCCGGCTTTACAACACTCACAATATTATGGAAATTAGCGTAAAAACAGCCGAACAGCTCAGACTTACTGCAGAAGAATTCGAATCGATCAAACAGAAACTGGGACGCACTCCTAATTTTACTGAATTGTGTGCCTTCAGCGCCATGTGGAGCGAGCACTGCAGTTATAAGAATTCTATTAAATGGTTGAAGACCCTTCCCCGGGATGGCCAGAAGATGCTGGTCAAGGCGGGTGAAGAAAACGCGGGTCTGATGGACATTGGGGATGGGTTTGGGGTTGTATTCAAGATTGAGTCTCATAATCATCCTTCGGCATTGGAGCCTTTTCAGGGTGCGGCCACGGGTGTTGGCGGGATCCACCGGGATATTTTTACGATGGGCGCCCGGCCGATCGCCTCGCTGAACTCGCTGCGTTTTGGCAATATAAAAGATGCAAAGACCCAGCACCTGTTGTCGGGTGTTGTGCATGGCATCGGGCATTACGGCAACTGTTTTGGCGTGCCCACGGTGGGGGGTGAGATCTATTTCGAGGACTGTTACCATACCAACCCGCTGGTCAATGCGATGAGCGTGGGGATCCTGAAGAATGGTGAGACTATCTCGGCCACGGCTAAAGGTACGGGTAACCCGGTGATCTTTGTCGGCAGCGCGACGGGGAAGGACGGGATCGGAGGGGCCAGCTTTGCCTCGGCGAATATCACGGGGGAGAGTACCAAGGAATTGCCGGCTGTACAAGTAGGCGATCCTTTCCAGGAAAAGAAATTATTGGAAGCTTGCCTCGAAGTCATCAAGACCGGTGCGGTGGTGGGCATGCAGGATATGGGTGCGGCCGGGATCATCTGCAGTACGGCCGAGATGAGCGCCAAGGGTGAAGTGGGTATGCGGATAGATCTGGATAAAGTGCCGGTCCGGCAGGATAATATGAAGGCATGGGAACTGTTGCTGAGCGAAAGCCAGGAGCGTATGTTAATGGTCGTGGAAAAGGGAAGGGAAGATGAAGTGGTGAGCATTTTTACAAAATGGGATTTACCTGCGGCAACGATCGGGGAAGTGACGGATGATGGGCTCCTGCATTTCTTTATGCATGGACAACTGGAAGCATCCATCCCCGCCTATGAATTGGTGTTGGGTGGCGGCGCCCCGCAATATGAAAGGTCTTTTACGGAACCGGCCTATCTGGCTAAGATCCGGGCGTTTGATCCTACGACCATCGAGGTTCCCGACGATCTCCGGGCGGTTGCGGAGGCGCTGGTGGCTATCCCGAATATCGCCAGTAAAAAATGGGTAGCCGTACAATACGACAGCACGGTTGGCGCGGCCAATACTTCCACCAACCAGCCCAGCGATGCGGCGGTGATGCTGGCTAAGGGGACTAATAAGGCGTTGGCCGTTACCACGGATTGCAATAGCCGGTATGTTTTTGCTGATCCCTATAAAGGCGCCATGATCGCCGTGGCGGAAGCTGCCCGCAATATCGTCTGCAGCGGCGGCCAGCCATTGGGGGTTACCAATTGTCTGAATTTCGGCAATCCCTATAACCCGGAGGTCTATTACCAGTTCGTCAACGCCGTTAAAGGCATGGGCGAGGCCTGCCGGAGATTCGATACGCCGGTTACGGGCGGCAATGTCAGCTTCTACAACCAGAGTCCCGACGGACCGGTCTATCCAACGCCGACGATCGGGATGGTTGGGTTGTTAGATAGTCTGAGTGATAAGATGACCCTGGATTTTAAAACCGAAGGGGATCTGATATTCTTACTGGGTAAGTCGAATAACGATATCAATTCTTCCGAATATCTCCATAAGATCAAGGGTGTGGAATTCAGTCCGGCCCCGTATTTCGAGCTGGAAGAAGAAGTGTTGTTGCAGCAGACCCTTGCCGGCCTGATCAGCAAGAAGCTGGTACGGAGCGCCCATGATGTCAGTGAAGGGGGGCTCTTTATTGCGCTGGCCGAGTCGGCCTTCCCGGGGGGGCTGGGATTTGACGTGGTGGCCAATGACTTTCATATCCGAAAAGATGCATACTGGTTCGGGGAATCGCAGAGCAGGGTAGTGGTGAGTGTGGATCCGGCAAAGGCGGAGGCCTTTAGAAAGGCTGTTGGAGGTTTCGCGTGTGAAGAAATAGGCTTTGTCACCGGCGGCTCTTTTGAAGTTGACGGGATGGAGTGGGGCAGCGTGGATGTGTGGAAGGATAAATATGATAATGCTATTGGCAATTATATGGCGGCGAGTTTGGAGTTGGGCGTGGTGAGTGAGTGAGTGGTCAGTGGTGATTTTAGAATTTAGCGTTGAGATAAAGATAAATTAATGAACACGGGCAAAGAATATATCGTTGTAACGGGAGCCGCCGGGTTTATCGGCAGCTGCCTGGTGGGGTTTTTAAACCGGCATGGCCATTCCAACCTGATCCTGGTGGATGAGTTCGGCCGTGCAGATAAGGCGCCTAATCTCCAGGGAAAACTCTTTGACCATACAATCGAGCGCGAGGTCTTTTTCGATTGGTTAGCCGCCAACAAGCCTGCGATCCAATTTGTCTTTCATATCGGCGCCCGGACGGATACCACTGAATTCGACTATTCCATCCATGAGCACCTGAATGTGGAATATTCCCGGAAGATCTGGGATTATTGTACACGTGCGGGAGTTCCTTTGGTCTATGCCTCTTCGGCCGCTACGTATGGCGCCGGGGAGTTGGGCTATGATGATGATCATGCCCTGATCCCGCAGCTGAAGCCCCTGAATGCCTACGGCATTTCGAAGAACGAATTTGACAAGTGGGTCCTGGTACAAAAGGAGCAGCCCCCATTCTGGGCCGGGCTGAAATTCTTCAATGTATATGGCCCCAATGAATATCATAAGGCGCGCATGGCCAGCGTGATCTTTCATGCTTTCAACCAGATCAGGTCGGGCGGCGTGGTGAAGCTCTTCAAGTCTCACCGGCCTGAGTTCAGGGATGGTCAGCAATTACGGGATTTCGTTTATGTCAAGGATCTCCTGAAGATCTGCTGGTGGCTGATGAAGGAGCGACCGGCCTCTGCCATTTACAATTTGGGTACCGGCAGGGCGCGGAGCTTTGAGGACCTGGTAACGTCGACCTTTTCAGGTTTGGACCTCCCCCTCCGGATCGACTATATCGATATGCCTGAAGATATCCGGGACAAGTACCAGTATTTCACGGAAGCCAATATGGAGAAACTGCGGGCTGCGGGCTACCCCGATGCGTTCTATTCCCTGGAAGATGGTGTAGTCGACTATGTCCGGAACTATCTGAGAGGCGGGACGTATTATTAAAATGCAAAAAAATGAATAAGAAAATTGCGATAATAGGGGGCGGGAACCTGGGGACGGCCATTGCGGAAGGATTAATCCAAAGTGGATTTGTCCAGCCCAAGCATATTCTCGTAACAAAGCGGAATATCCAGACCCTGGATTCATTGGAAAGAAAGGGGGTGCTGGTCAGTGATAAAAATGAAGAGGCCCTGCGTTATGCCGACCTTGTGATCCTGGCGGTGAAGCCTTTCCAGATCAAGGAAATTCTTGGGGCCTTAAAGGATGAGTTCCGGGAGGATAAGCATGTGTTGGTTTCCGTGATAACGGGGATCAGTCTTAATGAAATTGGCGGCTGTCTGGGTGGGAAGAAGATCCCCATCGTCCGGGCGATGCCCAATACCGCGATCGCTATACAGGAGAGTATGACCTGTATTGCCGCGAAGGATGTCAATGAGGATCAACTGCAGTATATCATAGAAATCTTCAACCAGTTGGGTAAGACGGTGCGGATCGATGAGAAGCTGATGGATGCGGCTACGGTGCTGGGCGCCTGCGGCACGGCCTTTGCCATGCGGTATATCCGGGCCAATATCCAGGGTGGGATCGAGATCGGTTTTGATGCGACGACGGCGAGCCTGATCGTGGCGCAAACGGTCAAGGGGGCGGCCGAGTTGTTATTGAAAAGAGGGACTCATCCCGAACAGGAGATTGATAAAGTAACCACGCCGAAGGGATGCACTATCGCCGGGCTTAACGAGATGGAGCATCAGGGCTTTAGCTCATCCCTGATTAAGGGGCTGGTGGCCAGCTATGATAAGATCGTGAAGGACTAATGAATGGCTATCCCCAATGACCCATGCGGGAGCTGGCGGACAAGACGGCCGATAAGATGAAACGAAGGACTAAGAGGGCCATCAGCAAGCAATCGAAATGCTAATAAACAGTCCCATTGTCCATATCCACTGCAAAGATCCGCAGTCTCGTCTTTTCGTTGGCTGCTGAACTGATGAGCGAGTGGGCCAGGGAGGCGATCAGATCCCCACTGGACACAGTGGTACCGGAAGGTCCCGGGCCGGCACTGACCTGGGAGGGACTGGTCATCCGGGTATTATCAGCGGGGGCATCGTTTGCCTCTGATCTTGTCTTCCCGAAGAAATACCAGGCCTTGCCTTCCCTCCAGGCAGGCCGCAGCACCCCATCCTTCATAATGAAGATATTCTTTCCGTCACAGTAACCCCAGGCACTGTGGGAATAATAAGATCTGCCGCCGGTCTCCTTTATATATATAAGAATATTTTCTTCCTCTTTTTTTATCTCATAGTCCAGGATGGAAGGGGTATTATTCCTGAATTCTTCGAAACTGGCGTAGACTCCCTTGCGCAGCAGGCTGTCTTTGCAGATGGCCATGTCGAAGCGGGATTGGTTAAATGCCCGGATTTCATCAAAGCTGATGACTCTGCCGGACTCCCGCCGGCCTGCAATGACCACAGAGGAGCTATCCGCCAACTGGTCCAGGATCCCTGTCAGGTCCTTGCTGAACCGAGTGTAGGAGCCTTTGGTGGAGGTCTGGAGTGAGTCGAAGCGAAAAACGGGGATATAGACGGAGTCCCTGGCTGCGTATACTTCCGCCTTCAGCCGGATCCTGGTTTTCTCAAAGCGCTTCTCGGGAGCCTTCATTAATTCTTCCCGGATATAGCTAACGTCTGAGAGCCAGAGGGTCCGGAGAACAACCAATCCTGTATAAGGAGCACCCTGCCGGGCGAAATGCTGGTTGAGATAGGATGCGATCTCGGCTGCTACCGGCCTGGAAAAGACCATCTGGCGATTAAAAGAGCCTGCTGATTTGTAGCGTCCGGCATGAATGCCGATGCGTGCTGTATCTGGTCGTAGATCGATCACCTCAAAGCGGCTAAAAAGGCCATCCAGCCGGTTCGCTCCAAACGAGGAGCCCTCTCCCAGTTGCAGGATGACCGGGGTATATCTGGTAAAAAGACTATGTGAGGTGGTATCGGCGGGTGGCTGGGCCAGGGCAGTGGCCTGGGTAATACAAATACAACTGAAAAGGATCAGGAATGAGCAATAGGTTACGGCGCTGGGTTTCATAGTATCGGAATTGGATCTGTTATTTGGAATCATTTCCAAAATAGTAAAAAATATGGTTCGCGGAAGTACTATTTTATATCATATATAGATTTTTAAATGAATGATTGAAGGTATGAGACTTTTTTGGGAAAATTCTGTGCATTCCTTCAGGGGAATCAGGGATTTTTACGATTGCCCCCAAAATAAAATTGCAATATCTTGCGTTTGAATATAGCTTTGCACCGCTAATGCACAGTTAATCAGATCCTAAAGGAAAATATCTTTAAATCCAATTACACCATGAAAAAAGGAAAGACAACCTTAGTCGTTTTAGCACTGGAAATAGTTAGCATTACTGTATTACATGCCGTTAAACTCAGTCATTCAGAGAAGAATGCCGCGTCCCGTGAGGTTTCACGGAATATTTCACCTGCACAACCCGAAAATACCCCGGATGCCAAGGAAAGGCCTATTTATTCCCTGGCTATCTTCAGATAAAATCAGTAAAAGTATTGTAATAGAACTATAAAAATGGCGCCTGAAGGCGTCATTTTTTGTTAGGCCAATATTTTTGCAGATTGAGAATTTGACGTAGCTTTGCATGACCTCTTGGAATTTCTCTTCTGTTGGTTTTCAACAGGTCGATTTAAGACAGGTTTCACAAGATCAAATTACAAATTGTCATAGGAGTCCCCTGAACTAATGAACGCATGGGGGCATGACCCATTCATTGAGCCATAGAGATGTCCCTGGGATCGATGAAGCTAAGTTATTGTATTTGCCTGTCGCCTCATTCTAAAACAAAGCATTTAATAATAAATTAATTGACCATTTTATGGCTAAGTATATTTTTGTTACAGGCGGAGTAACCTCCTCGTTAGGTAAAGGGATTATTGCGGCATCACTGGCTAAGCTCTTGCAAGCCAGGGGTCTAAGGGTAACCATACAGAAGTTTGATCCTTATATTAATGTAGATCCGGGGACGCTGAACCCATACGAGCATGGCGAATGTTTTGTAACGGAGGATGGGGCCGAGACCGATCTGGACCTTGGGCATTATGAGCGTTATCTTAATATTTATACTTCTCAGGCCAATAATGTGACGACGGGAAAGATCTATCAGACGGTGATCAACAAAGAGCGGGAAGGAGCCTATCTGGGTAAGACGGTGCAAGTCATCCCGCATATCACCGATGAGATCAAGAGAAGGATGTTGATGCTGGGGCAGGGCAACAAGTATGATATTATTCTGACGGAGTTGGGGGGTACGGTCGGGGATATCGAGTCGCTGCCGTTTATCGAGGCGGTGCGTCAGTTGCAATGGGAGATGACCGATGATTGTATGGTCGTTCACCTGACCCTGATACCTTATCTGAAGGCGGCTAAGGAACTGAAGACTAAGCCTACGCAGCATAGTGTTAAATTGTTGAGTTCGGAGGGTGTGCATCCCGATGTGATCGTCTGTCGCACTGAGGAACCTCTGTCCCCGGATATCCGGAAGAAGATTGCCCTGTTCTGCAATGTCAAGCAGGAAGCCGTCATCGAAGCGCAGGATGCGAGTACGATCTATGAGGTTCCCCTGCACATGATGCGGGAGAAACTGGATCTGATCTGTCTGAAGAAATTGGGTATCACGCATTATCATGAGCCGGAATTGGGCCGGTGGAAGGATTTTCTGGACAAGCTGAAATACCCGAAGAATAAGGTCACTATTGGTCTAATCGGAAAATATATCGAATTACAGGATGCGTATAAATCCATTTTGGAATCCTTTGTTCATGCGGGTGCGATGAATGAATGCAAGGTGCAGGTGGTTAATGTGCACAGCGAGTTCATTACCGATGAGAATGTCGGGGAGAAGCTGTGTAACCTGGATGGTCTGCTGGTAGCGCCTGGCTTTGGTCACAGAGGGGTGGAGGGGAAGATCATTGCCGTGAAGTATGCCCGTGAGAACAAATTGCCTTTCTTTGGTATTTGTCTGGGGATGCAGATGGCGGTGATCGAGTTCGCCCGCAATGTGCTGGGGCTGACGGATGCGCATTCTACCGAAATGAACCCCAATACCAGCAATCCGGTCATCGATCTGATGGAAGAGCAGAAGAAGGTGACGGCCAAGGGCGGTACTATGCGTCTGGGGGCCTATCCCTGCGTGTTACGGGAGGGTTCCCTGGCCAACCAGATCTATGGCAGGACCGAGATCAGCGAAAGGCATCGTCACCGCTGGGAGTTCAATAATGGATATCTGGGGCAGTTTGAGCAGGCCGGGATGATCCCCAGCGGTTCAAACCCGGAGAGCGGACTGGTAGAGATCATCGAATTGCCTTCCCATCCTTTCTTTATAGGGGTACAGTACCATCCGGAGCTAAAGAGTACAGTGGAGAGTCCCCAGCCTGTATTTGTGCATTTTATCAAGGCGGCCAGGGAGTTCGCTGAGGCGAAAAGTGCGGTTAAGAACCCGCTGTTGCAGAGTGAGATGATATAGGCCTTTTTGGCAGTGTTTTTCGCCGGTAGCTGGTTGTGTTGAGACATTTAGGGTCTGGTCCCTGTTGGGCCGGTAGCTGCGTTGTGATACATTAAGGTTAAGTCCCTGTTGGGTAGGTGGTTAAGTTATTCTACCGACGCATTCGGCGCCTGGTCGGGCCAATGATGCGCCTTCGGCGATTGAACCTCGTTCCTCGGTTCAATTGTACTATATTTGCAATTCCTAAAAAACTATCATAATGGGAATGGATCGCAATACGGTTATTGGGTTTGTGCTGCTGGGTGTCTTATTATTCGTTTATTTATTTACCTCCACCAAGAATAGCCAGGAACTGGAAAAGCAAAAGAAGCTGGCGGATGATTCCATTGCCGTCGTCAAGATGCGCCAGGCATCTGCTGCTGCGGCGGCTGCGGCCAAGCTGAAGGATACGACTGCGCATGTTACGGGTCCTGTGGACACCACGGGGTTCAACATGGCCTTTGCCGGTGGTGAGCAGCGTCTTAGCGTCGAGAACGAACTGATCAGGGTTATTTTCTCCAATAAGGGTGGGCAGCCTGTTTCTGTGGAATTGAAGAATTTCAAGTCCTATGACAGTACGCCGGTAAAAATGGTCGATCCCAAGGCCGACAATCGCCTGAGCTATACCATCAATACGGCGCCCAACCAGTCCGCCCAGATCGCCGACCTCTTCTTCAAACCGGGTACGGTGGAAAAGAATGCGGATGGTAGTCAGACGGTCACTTTTTCCTTGCCCGCTCCGACCGGAGAATCCATTGTCCACCAATTCGTCCTTCGTCCCAACGATTATAGTGTCGATTGGAATGTTGTCGTTGGCAACCCGGAGAAACTTTTTAGCCAGAATAATTTCAACCTGGCCTGGCATTCCCATATGGGCAGGTCTGAGAAGCATATCGCCACCGAGAAAAGGCTGGTAAGTGTGTGTTATTATGAAGACAATAATTTCGATTATATAGCGAGTAAGTCTGAACGGATCTTTGAGAAGCCCGTACAATGGATCTCGGTCTCCCAGCAGTTTTTTAATACGACCCTGATAGCCAAGAACGGCTTTACCTCCGGTGCTGTTCACCTGATCAAGGAGCCGGCCGATACGTCCAATACATTAGCCCGTGCCGAGGTTGCCGTTCAGGCGAAGATCCCGGCGGCCGCCTCTGCGACCCTGCCTTTTCAATTGTATTATGGTCCCAATGACTTTTATATATTGGAGAAGCAGGCGCCGGGTATGGCGAGGATCATCGATCTTGGCAGGAATCTCTACTCTTTTGTCCGGCCGATCAACGTGTATGTGATCATGCCGGTCTTTAATTTTTTCAAGGGTCATATCGCCAGCTTTGGCGTGGCGATCCTTTTGTTGACGCTCTTTATCCGTTTGATCACTTCACCCCTTGTATACAGCAGTTATCTCAGCGGCGCGAAGATGAAGGCTCTTCGTCCCGAGATCGAGGCCATGAAAAAGAGGGTAGGAGATGATCAGCAGCAGGTTGGTATCGAGCAGATGAAGTTGTTCCGGGAGGCGGGGGTCAACCCTTTGGGTGGCTGTATCCCGGCCTTGCTGCAGATCCCTATCTTCTTTGCCCTGTACAGCTTCTTCAATTCGAATATTGGACTAAGAGGAGAGGGGTTCCTGTGGTCACCCGATCTTTCGACCTATGATACGATCGTCAATATTGGGTTTTCCATACCCGGTTATGGGGACCATGTCAGTCTTTTTGCATTATTAGCAGTGATCACGAGCTTCCTTATCTCTCTGTATGGGATGAGTATGACCCCGGACCAGAGCAATCCTGCCATGAAGTATATGCCCTATATCATGCCGGTGATGCTGTTGTTATTCTTCAACAGCCTGGCCTCGGCCCTCACCTGGTATTATACGGTATCCAATGCCATCACGCTGATGCTGCAGTTCGTTATCCAGAACTATATCATCGACCATGATAAGATCCTGGCAAAGCTGCAGGAGAACAGGAGCAAGCCAAAGACCAAGACCAAGTGGCAGGAGCGGCTGGAGCAAATGCAGGAGGCCCAGAAGAAGGCGCAGCCTCCAGCCAGGAAAAAATAGGGGTTTGCAGGTTTGAAGGGGCTTTCTTACTTTTAACAGATAGTCAAGACCATGAAAAACCTCCATTTTATCACTGCAGCAGGGTTGCTGTGTTGTCTTCTCTTTCATCCAGCCAAGGGCCAGAAGAAGGTTTCTGAGCTGACCCTGGTGTATGATTATTCCATCGGTGGGGATGCCGGTAAGGCCCCGGGCGCCGAGAATGTCACCCATACGCTGTACATTAAGGGTAGCAAGAGCCGGTCCGAGATGACCAATCCGTTATTTTCTTCCACAACTATTTTTGATGCCAGTACCGGTTTCGGGGTGATCCTGAATGAGGTCAGCGGCCAGAAGCTCCTGATCCGGTTGAACCCGGATAACTGGGCCGAAAAGAACAAACCTTACGCGGGGATGTTGTATAAGAATACGACAGAGGCGAAGGAGATCGCAGGTTATAAGTGTATAAAGGCGATTGGGCAGACCCGGACGGGGACGATCATTACGGTTTTTTATACGAAGGATCTTATTCCTGATAACCGGGATTATGATCCGGCTTTTAAGAGCTTGGATGGACTCCCCCTGGAATATGAGTTTGCCAATGGGGACCTGAAGATAAGGTACCGGATCGCGAAGATCAATATCAACCCGGTGCCGGCCTCAAAATTCGATATTCCCAAGTCGGGCTATCGGGAGATGAATTATGAGGAGAGCAAGAAAATGAATTGAGAGGGGTGAGTAGTGAGGACGGGAGGACGGTGAGTGGTGATGACTAAAAGAGTGTTTGAAAGAGGGAAGATTATCGGAGGGAGGCTGGAAATTAGAGCAATGGGAAGAAACAGGCGAACCGGTAATGGGAATGAAGGAAATAAAGCTCAAATAAAGTGCTAATAATCAAACAAATAAAAAAAATAGAAAATAAAAGATTTAAACGAAGACTTTTAGCGATGCATCTTGATACGGAGATCCAGCAGTTGAAGATTGGTCTTATTGCTGCCGTCCATCATACTGGGCATGTTGACCCGGTATTTGTAGGGTAAAATGAAGATGCTGTTGCCTTTCTGGTAGGTAACCAGGGTATTGAAGGAAATAGAGGTCTTTGTTCTTTCCTGGCTGAGCAAGAAGCTGCCGGCGTAAGAGGGACCTACTTTCAGGGTAAAATTGTTAGTCGTCCGGATTGGAACGAATTCAGTTTTAAGAGGGGTACTGGTTGATTTCTTATCACCGCCGCCGCCCTTACTGGCGAATGCCAAGCCAACTACTGCCAGCATCAAAGTACTGACGAGCGCTTTGCGCATCATCTTTCTCAGCCGTATGGTTCTTGGTTTTAACATTACGATACAAATATAGTGAAAAAAATTGGGTATTATTTAACCGTCTATCACAAATTTTAATAAACCTTTAACGGTCTGATATTTAAAAAGTTACACTTTCCGAAAAAAGCCCTCATTCGCCACTTGTTGAATTCACCGGTGAACAATGCGTAAACTGGTGGGTTTCTTATAAATACGGGATCGGGGTGCTGAGAGTTGCCAGGGTGGTCAAAAAGTTTGTTGGAATACCGGAATACCGTAACTTACAATAACCTTAAACACATGCAAGAAAATCCATACCATCAGGATAAGGAAGAGATGAAGGAATTGTTGAAGCAGTATCAGGATCTGAAGAATGGCCGGCGTCATTCCTTTTTGGAGGAGGAGGCATTTGAGAAGATCATTGATTATTTCGACGATACGGAGGATCTCATACAGGCTATCGAGGCAGTGGAATTGGGGATCGGACAGTATCCATATTCTGCGGCATTGCTGGTTAAAAAGGCCGACCTTATGATCGCCACCCGCCGCTACTACGAAGCGCTGACCATTCTTGAACAGGCGGAACTTTTAGATGGCGCCGATATCAACCTATACATATTAAAAACAGATGCATATCTGGCCCTGGATCAGCAGGAAAAGGCTGTTACGCTCCTGGAGAATGCTCTTCTGCATTTCGAGGGGGACGAGCGGATAGAGTTATTGTTCGAGTTGGCGGATGTCTATGATGATTATGAGGAGTTCGATAAGATCTTCGACTGTCTCAGGCTGATCCTGGAGCAGGATCCCGCCAATGAGGAAGCGTTATACAAGATCTGCTTCTGGACGGATTTCACGGGCAGGAATGAAGAGAGCATCCGTCTGCACCAGCAGATCATCGATGATAATCCCTATAGTGAGCTGGCCTGGTTCAACCTTGCTGCGGCTTTCCAGGGGCTGAAGTTGTATGAGAAGGCGGTTGACGCGTACAAATATGCGCTGGTCATCGACGAGAAATTCGACTATGCGTACCGGAATATGGGCGATGCGTATATCCGTATGCGTAAGTTCAAGGATGCCATTGAGGCTTTGGAGAAGGTATTGGAGCTCTCCCGTCCGGAAGATGTTATCTACGAAGCCATCGGCCATTGTTATGATAAGCTGGATAATTATGCCCAGGCAAGGTTCTATTATCGCAAGGCCTCGCATCTGAATCCGGACGACAGCAAGTTGTATTATAAGCTGGCGTGTACCTATATCAATGAGGGGCAGTGGGTGCAGGCTATCAAACAATTAGAGGCGGCGATGCGTATCCATGCGATGCAGCCGGAGTATAACCTGGCCATGGGTGAATGCAAGATGCAGCTGGGGGATTTCAAGGAGGCCATCCAGTTCTTTTCCAATGTCGTCCGTATGCGGCCCCGTAATATTTCCAGTTGGGAGGCGCTGATCCGTTGTCTCTATAATGCTGAATTCTTTGATGAAGCTTTAGAGCAGGTGGAGGCGGCCATCCGGATCACCGGCGGGAAGCCCTTGTTCATATTTTATCTCAGTGCAATTTATTTTGCGCTGGGCAAATCGAAGGAGGGGCTGCTGCAACTGGAAAAGGCGATGATCAAGGCACCGAAGCTGTTGAAGAAGCTGTTGGAGCTGAATCCTGTCATACTGCAATACCAGCCGGTGGTAGATATCATCGCGCGGTATAAAAAGAATAAATCTATCTGACCATTTTGTCCCGGAGGGGCCTGGACCGGACCGGTGAGGCCCTGTTAATCACATTATAATATTGTACAATGAGAGACTGATATGTCGTAATATCTGATAGTTTACTATTTTTGCGGCGGCCGAGAACAAGTGTCATAAGATTTGAAGTACAGGATTTTATTAACCGAAAGAACAATTTAAAGGATGAATTTTAAACTTACGCAGATCCCGGAAAGGGTGTTGAAGCCCCGCCAGCATGGCATTACGATGGTTATGGACAAAGGTTTGAGTATCGATGAAGCAAAGAGCTTTCTGAGTGTAGCCCATCCCCATGTAGATATTCTTAAGTTAGGTTTTGGTACTTCATTCGTCACCCCCAATCTACGGGAGAAGATAGAAGTGTATCAATCCTATGACATGCCGGTCTATTTTGGCGGCACTCTGTTCGAAGCTTTTCTTATCCGCAATCAATTCGACGATTATATCGCGGTCTGTAAGGATTACGGGATCACCCATGTAGAGGTCAGCGATGGATCGATCACGATCCCGCATGCCGAAAAATGCGGCTATATCGAGAAGCTAACCAAGCATTTTACGGTACTGAGTGAAGTGGGCAGTAAGGATGCGGAGCATATAATTCCTCCTTATAAATGGATTGAGTTGATGCGTGCCGAGCTGAATGCCGGCGCCGAATATGTTATTGCCGAAGCCCGCGAGGCCGGTAATGTGGGCATCTACCGCGGCAGCGGCGAAGTAAGGGAGGGCCTGGTACAGGAGATCCTCACCCAGATCCCTGCCGAGAAGATCCTCTGGGAGGCTCCGCAGAAGGCGCAGCAGCTGTATTTTATCGAGCTGATCGGTTGTAATGTCAACCTGGGCAATATCGCTCCTTCGGAGGTGATCGCCATGGAGGCCATGCGCATTGGTCTTCGTGGAGACACATTCCATCTATTCCTTGACAAAGAAGGGGCGCGATGAGAAAGTATGGCCTGATCGGATTTCCGTTGAGCCATTCCTTTTCACAGCGCTATTTTACGGAGAAGTTCCAAAAAGAAAATATTGAGGACTGTCAGTATGAGGCCTATTCCCTGCCGGAGATCGGAGGGTTGTCTGTTTTGCTGCAGGATCCATTGCTCTGTGGCCTGAATGTCACCATTCCCTATAAAGAGCAGGTACTGCCCTTCCTTCATGAGCTGGATCCTGTCGTTGCGCAGATCCGGGCCTGTAATTGCATTTCTATCCGGGGTGGGAGGTTGACGGGTTACAATACCGATGTCGTGGGTTTCCGGCAATCCCTGCAGAAGAAACTCCGGCCGCATCATGACCGCGCGCTGGTCCTGGGGACGGGCGGGGCTGCCAAGGCGGTGGAGTATACCCTTCAGCAGCTGGGAATTGCCTACCAGGTCGTATCGCGGCGGGAGGGACTATCGGAGAAGCATCTGCGCTATGAGGAGGTGGATGCGGCCACGATGCGGGCCTGTACGCTGGTGATCAATACGACGCCCCTGGGGATGTATCCTAAGATCGAAGAATTTCCTCCCCTGCCTTATGAGGCGATGGGGCCGGCGCATTATCTTTTTGACCTGGTGTATAACCCCGTGAAAACCGTCTTTTTACAAAAAGGGGAGGAGCGGGGTGCGGCGATCGAGAATGGGTATGAGATGCTGATCCGGCAGGCGGAGGAGAGCTGGAGGATATGGAATAGTGAGCGGTGAATAGTGAGTGGGCAGTGGTGAGTAGTGAGTTAGGAGATAAGAGTTGTGTATGGTGAGGAGATAGTTGGGTTAGGAGAGTAATTCGTTTGGTACTTCTTTTGGCAGGGGGGCGATCTTCTTCAGGGTGTAATTATAACAGACCATACCGGTCCTTGCATGGACGACGGACACCCATTTTTCCCCGGATAATTTTTCCATTTTATAGTAGAGCTCGAAGCCCACTCGTGAAAAGTCGGTGGCGGCTATGGAGGCGCGCAGGGTTTCTCCATAAAACAATTCGTGTTTGAATTCGATGGTAACATCAGCCATGATCAGTCCTGTTCCGGCGAATTCGAGTTCGGTATATCCGTGGTGGCGGAGGAACTGCACCCGTATTTCATGGATCAGGGAGAGGACGGCGTCGTTGCCTACATGGCCGCCGTAATTGATATCGGTGATGCGTACGGGGATCTCCGTGGTAAAGGGGAAATGGTCCGGCAATACGAGCCTGGTCTTTGGCATATGCAATGGTTAAGAGTGTATGTATGTTAGGTTGCCACTGAATTTCGAAGAAACTCGACCAATTGGTCGGCGGCCTTCCGGCGATGGCTATATTGGTTTTTTTCTTCCATGCTCATTTCTGCGAAGCTGCGTGTGGATCCTTCCGGGACGAAGACGGGATCGTAGCCGAAGCCTTTGTCGCCGGTGGGTGTTTCCAGGATGCGGCCCTCGCAGGTGCCCTGAAAGAGATGTTCCTGGCCATTCAGCACCAGGGAGATCACAGTGCGGAATCGGGCCTTGCGATCCGGCTGGCCCTTGAGATTATGCAACAGCAGTTCCACATTTTTTTCAAAGGCCCGGTCTTCGCCGGCATAGCGGGCGCTTTTTACGCCGGGTTCGCCATTGAGGGCATCAACTTCCAGCCCGGTATCTTCGCTGAAGCAGTTGCCGCCTGTCAGCTGGTGGATGGCGGATGATTTTTCCGATGCGTTGGCCTCGAGGGTATCGTGGGGTTCGGGAATATCGATGTCGATGCCTGCCTGCCGGAGGCTGATGACCTGGAGAATATTGCCGATAGCGGCCTGGATCTCTTTCACTTTATGGGCGTTGTTGGTGGCGAAGATCAGGGATTGACGCGGGGCTGTATGTGGGCCGGTACTCATATTTCGAATAAATTTTTCAGGGAGACCCAGAGTCTGCTCTTTAATAATTTTCCTTCATCACCGGGCAGCAGCAACTGGTCCAGGGATGGGCTGCTGAGATAGGTGCATTGGTCATAGTTGTGTATGGTAAAGACGGGGAAGTTCATGGGCAGTTTGATATCCACCGGTCCCAGGCCGAAGAGCAGGAGGAAGGCAGGCTGCAACTGCTGCTTGAGTGCGGCGATCTGGGTGGGATGGGTGGCATGGTTGACGATGGCCACGTCGCCCATATTCATTTTGCAGGCTTCCAGCATTTTGCCCAGAAAATTCAGTTGATCGTCTGGCAGAAATGCGATGCCTGGGGATTGGACGACGATGGTGATATGGCGGCGGTTATTACCCAGGTATTTATAGACTGCAGGAGCAGTATTGGCGGGGGCAACGGGTGCTGTGGCCGGGCGGGCAGCCGGGGCAACGGATGTCAGTGTGGGGACGGCCGGGGGGATTGCGGCGGGAATCGGGCTGACTGCGACCGATGGGGCGGGCGGAGCCGGGGGAGCAAGGGCAGGTGCTGCCGGGGCCGCAGGGCCCTGTTCCGGAACATTGGGAGAGGATGCCTTCCCGGAGGCGGTTGCGGGTGTCCTTGTATATCCTTCAGTGGCGAGCAGGTTGCCGCGGTATAATTCCGTTATCAATGGTTCTTTTAGCTCGATGTTGTTGAGGCTCATAAAATTAATATCTGTTTTCTGCCAGTGACGGTGCGTGTTCTTTTGAAAAATACTAACAATTGTTAGTAGGGGATTTTGCAGGGACAAAGATTGTTTGTTTCTTTGTTCTTACAAAAATAAACACGACATGATCGCTGCTATGGACATTGAAGTTACGAAAACGGCCAAGAGTAGAATCGGGGAAGTGGATTTTAACAATCTTCCTTTTGGCAAACATTTTACCGACCATATGTTGGAAGTGGACTATGCGGATGGTGAGTGGAAGACGGTTGCCATCAGGCCTTTCGGGCCGCTGAGTCTTTCGCCGGCGCTTGCGGCCATTCATTACGGGCAAAGTATATTCGAAGGTGTCAAGGCCTATAAGGACAGAGAAGGTAATCCCTTTATCTTCCGGCCGTATGATAATTTCAAAAGGTTCAATATCAGTGCGGAGAGGATGCGGATGCCGCAGGTCCCCGAGGAGATCTTTATCGAAGGGATGCGCAGATTGGTAGCCCTCGATAGGGAGTGGATACCTATGAAGAATGATTATTCCCTTTATATCCGGCCATTCATGTTTGCTACCGACGAGGTGATCGGTGTAAAGCCATCTGACACCTATAAGTTCATGATCCTGCTGAGTCCTACCGGCCCTTATTATTCGGCGCCGATGCGGATCTATGTGGAGGAAAAATATACGCGGGCTGCTCCGGGTGGGATCGGATTCGTGAAGGCGGCCGGTAATTACGGCAGCAGCATGATGGCTACTGCGGTGGCCAAGGAGAAAGGTTTTGACCAGGTATTGTGGACGGATGCATTTGAGCACAAGTATGTGCAGGAGTGCGGCACCATGAACGTCTTCTTTATCATCGGCGATAAGGCTATCACCCCTGACCTTGAGGCCGGCACTATATTGGAAGGCGTTACCAGGGACAGCTGTATCGAGGCGCTGAAGGAGTTGGGATATGCCGTTGAGGAGCGGGCCATCAGCATCGATGAGATCATCAGGGCGCACAAGGCGGGTGAACTAAAGGAATTATTCGGATCCGGCACTGCCGCCACGGTCTCCATGATCCAGGAGCTGCTGTACAAGGGTTATTCCATGAAATTCGATACCGATAGCTGGAAGGCGGTTCCTGCGGTAAAGAAGCTGTTGACCGATATCCGGGAAGGCCGGAAGGAGGATACCAGGGGGTGGATGTTTAAGATTTAAGGGCGGGGATGGAGAAAATAGCCCCAAAAGCAACAAATATTTGTTTAATTCCATGACGAGGGCTACTTTTGCAGTCCCAAAATAAAATAGGTCCAGAAATGCCTACTATACAACAATTAGTTAGAAAAGGAAGAGAGATTATTCGCGCAAAGAGCAAATCCAGGGCTTTGGATGCTTGTCCTCAGCGTCGTGGCGTTTGTACCCGCGTGTACACTACGACCCCCAAGAAGCCTAACTCCGCACTGCGTAAGGTAGCCAAGGTAAGGCTGACGAACAAGGTCGAGGTTATCGCCTATATTCCGGGTGAAGGTCACAATCTTCAGGAGCACAGCATCGTGCTGATCCGCGGAGGTCGTGTAAAGGATCTTCCCGGTGTTCGTTATCACATCGTGCGTGGCAGCCTGGATACGGCTGGCGTGAAGGATCGTAAGAAGAGCCGTAGCAAGTACGGTACGAAGAAGGAAAAAGCAGGTGCAAAACCCGCAGCAGCCAAAGGCAAGAAATAAATGACATAGCATAACCGCCCGAAAGGATGGTTATGAATGAAAACGAGCAGCAAATGCAGCTCCGCCGGAATTTTCCCATCATTAACAGTATACCGGGGTGGGGAATTTCGGAGTAATAAATTCCCGGCATACAGAATTTAGTAATTTCATCAAACAATGAGGAAGACCCAAGCCAAAAAATTACCACTGGCTCCCGATGCGAAGTACAATGACATCCTGGTTACACGATTTGTGAACAACCTGATGTGGCAAGGGAAGAAGAATACGGCGTATGTTATTTTTTATGACGCCATGGACAAGGTTGCCAAGATGACCAATGAAGAAGGTTATGATATCTGGAAGAGGGCATTGTCCAATATCACACCTGCTGTAGAAGTCCGCAGCCGTCGTATCGGTGGCGCTACTTTCCAGATCCCTTCTGAGGTTCGTCCTGACAGAAAGATCTCTCTGAGCATGAAATGGCTGATCCGTTATAGCCGCGAAAGAAACGGCCGCAGCATGGCTGAGAAGCTGGCTGGCGAGATCGTTGCAGCGAGCAAGGGTGAAGGCGGCGCGTTCAAGAAGAAGGAAGATACGCATCGTATGGCTGAAGCCAACAAGGCTTTTGCCCACTTCAAGGTATAATTAAAGAATTCTTAATATGCAAAAAACCCTGCGCCGACGCAGGGTTTTTTGCATATAGATGCCCATTGGATCGATAATTTAGTTACCTTTGCGCACCGAATTTAAAAATCAGAAATGGCGCCGGGAATGGGAATTTTTCGTCATTTTTTGCGCAAATGGATGAAAATGAGTTCATTGGAAAACATGGGTTTAAACTACTTAATATAAAACAATGGCAGACTTAAAATTTCAAAGAAATTTTGGTATCGCGGCTCATATCGACGCCGGAAAAACGACCACCACCGAACGCATTTTGCGCTACACCGGCATGATCCACAAAATTGGGGAAGTGCATGACGGGGCGGCAACAACAGACTGGATGGAACAGGAAAAGGAGAGGGGGATCACCATTACTTCCGCTGCGGTAAGCTGCCAGTGGAATTTCCCTACTGTAAAAGGTAAGGTGGATGACAATACAAAAAAATACTATTTCAATATTATCGATACGCCGGGTCACGTGGATTTCACTGTTGAGGTGGAACGTTCCATGCGTGTACTGGACGGTCTGATTGCTCTGTTCTCTGCCGTGGATGGTGTTGAGCCCCAGTCGGAAACGGTATGGCGCCAGGCCAACCGGTATAAGGTACCCCGTATCGGTTTTGTGAACAAGATGGACCGGAGCGGTGCTGACTTCCTGATGGTTGTCAAACAGGTCCATGAAATGTTGGGAGCCAAGGCCGTCCCCCTTCAGTTGCCGATCGGCGCCGAGGATGATTTCAAGGGTGTCGTGGATCTGATCAAGATGAAAGGGATCATCTGGCATATGGAAACAGAAGGGATGACCTTTGACGAGATCCCCGTGCCTGCTGATATGTTAGAAGAAGCACAGGAATGGAGAGCGAAGCTGGTGGAGGCCGTTGCAGAATATGATGACAAGTTATTAGAGAAATTCTTTGAAGATCCCAATAGCATTACCGAAGATGAAATGCATGAGGCCATCCGTAAAGCTACGGTGGATCTGAGCATTGTTCCGATGATGTGTGGTTCTTCTTTTAAGAATAAGGGCGTGCAAACGGCACTGGATGCGGTCTGTCGTTACCTGCCTTCTCCCCTGGATATCGCCGATACGGAAGGTCTCGATCCCAACACGGGCGAAACCATTTACCGGAAGCCGAATGCAAAGGAGCCCTTTGCGGCCCTGGCCTTTAAGATCATGACCGATCCTTTCGTGGGTCGTCTGGCCTTCTTCCGGTGCTATAGCGGTCATCTGGATGCGGGTTCTTATGTGTTGAATGTAAGAAGCGGCAAGAAAGAGCGTATCAGCCGTATCATGAAGATGTTTGCCAACAAGCAGAACCCTATCGATTTTATCGAAGCGGGCGATATCGGTGCGGCGGTTGGATTTAAAGAAATCAAGACGGGAGATACCCTTTGCGATGAAGATCATCCCATTACGCTGGAAAATATGTTCATTCCCGAGCCCGTGATCGCGGTGGCTGTTGAGCCGAAGACGCAGGCGGATGTGGATAAGATGGGTATGGCCATTGCAAAATTAGTAGAAGAGGATCCTACGCTACGTGTAAACACAGATGAAGACACCGGTCAGACCATCCTTCGTGGTATGGGTGAGCTGCATCTTGAGATCATCATCGACCGTATGCGTCGTGAGTTTAAAGTTGAAGTAAACCAGGGTGCGCCCCAGGTGGCCTATAAGGAAGCGTTCAATACAACGATCGAACACCGTGAAGTTCTGAAGAAACAGACGGGTGGTCGTGGTAAGTTCGCCGATATCCAGTTCGCGATCGGACCGGCTGATGAAGAATGGCTGAAGGAGAATGAAGGTAAGTATTACCAGTTCGTGAATGATATTTTTGGCGGATCGATCCCTAAAGAGTTCATCCCGGCTATTTCGAAGGGCTTTGAGACTTCCATGACGTCCGGGGTATTGGCAGGATATCCGCTGAGGGACATGAAGGTGCGGGTATTCGACGGCAGCTACCATGATGTGGATTCTGACGCCATGAGCTTTGAATTATGTGCCAAGGGTGGGTTCCGGGAAGCTGGTCGTAAGGCTAAGCCCATTTTGCTGGAACCTATCATGAAGGTGGAAGTGCTGACGCCTGATCAATATATGGGTGATGTAACGGGTGACCTTAACCGTCGTCGTGGTATGCTGGAAGGTATGGATAGCCGTGCCAACCTGCAGGTGATCAAGGCGAAGGTTCCTTTGAGCGAGATGTTCGGGTATGTGACCCAGCTGCGTTC
>Ga0247778_1000815_pt1 | contig 23904 bp, 12 predicted proteins | sample UWRJL049202B5_FD_179939 | JGI IMG/M metagenome (GOLD analysis project Ga0247778, IMG submission 179939) | Plant litter microbial communities from Arlington Agricultural Research Station in Wisconsin, United States - UWRJ-L049-202B-5 | ecosystem: Environmental > Terrestrial > Plant litter >...
CCCCTTCCCCCTATCACACTAACATCCCCCCTCCACCTGACCGGCACAGCCATCCTAACCCGTCCCACAACCCACTCCCCCCAAAGCCGTCCATCCCTCCACCTGCTCCTCCAAAACCTAATACTACGATCAAGAACAGGGCGACATACGGGTAAGCAGGCGGAAATGAGGTAGCAGCCGCTCTCGACTTGGACCCAGATTAGGAGGCTGCCGGCGACGCGGGAGCGATCGGGGGAATTGGTTGTTAGGAAGATGGCGAAGCGGATTATGGCTGTTATGAGGCCGCTGTTTTTTTTTATCAGTCCGAATTTCATGGGTGGGCAGGGGTTGAAAAATAAGATAAAAAGAGAGATAAGGTGGAAAAGGCATAATGGAAAGAGTGGGGGGGGGAAAAAAAGGGAAAACGCACAAACTACCGACCCCCAACGCGCCCCCAACCCCCCACTTCAACCTCCTCCCCGCACCCCTAAGCCTCCAAATCGTCGGGAGCGGCAACGCGAGCATCCAGCCATCAATCAGCAAACTAGGAAAACTAGTCCAGATCTGCAGCGCCACGACATCGATACACTTATACTCACTTTCCTTCATGGTGATATCCCAGTTTGCGCGGATGGGAATACACATGAGGCAGATGAGGGTGAGGTAGATGGCGGCTGCGAGCAGGAGGATGAGGGATAGGATGAGGATTTGGAGGCGGAGGCGCGGGGAGGTGAAGAGCCGGTGGTAGAGGTGGAGGATGGCGAGGCGGGGGATGGAGGAGGCGGGGATGCAGAGGAGGGAGATGGTGAAGTTGTTGAGGAGGTAGTGGGTTGCTGTGGTGGGGTGGACGGTTAGGAGGTAGAGGAAGTGGTGGCCGAGGCCGCCGTTTACGTAGGAGTCTATTGGTGAGTTTAGCTGTCTTGAATTGACTTTTTGGAAATGATTGAGGGGTTGGATGTTACCGAAAGTTAAACCTGCGATGGCAATTTGGAAGGCTAGGGAGATGAGAACGAGAATATCATCTAAAGCCCAAGATCTCCTGCTGATAGAGCGGGAGTAGTAGCGTAGACCGACGAAGAATATTTGAACAGGGAGCCATATAGCTGTGAATATGGCTGGCTCAGGGCCAATGGTTCCCGAGTCTGAAGCATCTGATGCCGGGAGAGTTGACAACGATGACATCGCGAAAGCGAAACGTGAAATTCAAAAGTACCATTCGTACGCCAGATAAGTTGAGGATTGAAAAGATCGGGGCGTCAATCGATATATTGATTTATGGCGGTGACGTTTGAAGGAATCGTCGCGTACTGGGGTCAGATAAGATCTGACGTTAGCCCTCTTTCATAAGGCTGCGCGGGCGAACGATGCGCACCATGTGGCAATCTGCATCTCATCTATTTTGAATCCCAGGTGAGTTGCGACTTCTCCTTTCTCCCTTGCAAGATAGAGGTATGGAGGCCATGAGCGGGTCGTGAAAGGAGGTACAGACAATGTTTTGCCAAGGCGACGATCCCCCGAACCCGGTTGACGAGGTCTGAGGCGCAGATGCAAGTAGATTGGATATGCAGGAAACACGGCTTACAAACAGTGACTGCTTCCTCCATCTAGAAGGATTCTAAATCTTCCACGAATGCAATATAAGAGATGGTCAGGGCGGTGTACAGATTAGGAACGTGGGGGTGGAGTTCTTGGTGTAACACGGAGCGGATAAACAGGGAGAGGCATAGCCTCATGCGGAAGGTTGATCGAAGGATTGGATCTACCCCACAAAAATAGAAAAGAGTGCATGGCTTGAACGTGGTTTTGATCAGGGTTTCCCGACGACGATGATTGTGGAACCTTTATAGATAAGTTTAAAAGATGATGTGCAGTGGGTATGATTGCTATCATAATGTATGTAATGCGTTGGAAATGATAATATCCAGTGATATCGGAACCCAAATATATTATCGAGGCATGTTATGAAGCTCTACACGGAACCAGAGAGCACCAAGAATTGACAAAACTTGGAACCAGCAATCCAAGAAGGAGAAAAATTGGGAAAGCCCAGACTTCTGATGCGATCAGTGCGATCGCACAAGACACTTTCTTTAAATATCACGACTTGATCTGGAAATTAAAACGTCCCGCACCCTGATAACAAGCCCTTGGCCAGCATGAGATAGATTAGACGGGCAGGCTCTCCCCGCACGTTTCTCATCTATGGGTACTTGTCTAATCTGTAGCTGGGGACAGCACTGGCTGGACAAGGCTGCAGGTCGATGTGCAGTTGCGGCGCAGCCTTACAAGAGGGGTTCTAAACTTGAATTTTGGATGAAATGGATTGCTTGCCATTAAATCATGATGAATTGATAGATTGACTTGGAACGTGATGAAGAGAGCAAATTGCGCGAGTCCTTTGAGCGCAAACTTGCTGGGGATGCTGGACTTGGAAGCTGGACGAAACTCAGCTTGAGATTCGGTGAGCCGAGGTCTGACTTTACTTGACGTACTGATGGTAGAGGTGCGGTAGCATTTGAAGCAGCTGATGTGTATGTATTCAGCGTCGCGTTCGGGGAGCATGCTTCCCGAATGAGTAGGAGAAAACCTTGCATTTGAGGTGCTGGATGGAAGTTGCGGTGAGGATGGATGCAGGAGACCTTCTCCCTTCGCAGAGTGCAAGGTGGAATTATCTGGAAAGTAATTGAAAGCGAGAAGTAGTGGAAGACGACAAAGCGATATATTTCTCTTCCCCCTATCCTCGTGATGCCTCACTATCGCAAACGCGAAATCATCACGAACACGCTCTCAACACGCGCTCTGTCGCCCAAACTAACCTCCTCCCTCCCGCTTGACTCGCAATAATCCCTCCCCTTCTTATCAGCAATCTCGCTTGCATCTCGTCTCCGGCATCCGAATCCCATAGAACGGGACAAACTCTCCGAGCATGCCAATTGGATGGGTCGGAGCTCGTTTAAAAACCCGACCGGCATTGCATAACTTTATGCATTCGGGTCCGAAGGCGGTGAATGAGCATGGATCGGCAGAAAAAGGTCTGCTGATTATTCAGCGTGCAGGAAATTTTGAATGAAAGATTCCTAGGCACCACAGTGTGTGGAGAATGCAATCTTAAAAACTTTTTTAATTGGAGTCGTTTCGGATGGAGATGGAGAACGAGAGGTGATGAAAATTTGTTAGGGCTTTGCTCTGAATTAAGCTTGAAATTTCGGTGGAGAGGGGCTAGTTCGGGATTGGTGAGTGGTCGTGTGAGAGTCGTGTGAGGTGTTGCGCTTCTGCAGGTGTGAGTTGGTTGATAAGATGGTGGCATTCGGGAGTTGGGATTTCGATAAGGGGAGGGTCATCAGGTGAGTGAGTCGGGGTCCTGTGGCTGGTGAAGAGATGATCTGTTTCAAGGATCTTTTGCGACTCTGGGTGAGATGAATTTTAGTCTCCGTGCAGACTCTGCAGAGCCACAAAGGATGAAATCCAACTGTTTGATTTTAAAACATGAATCGAGATCGGGAATCGAAACGCCAAGTGACAAGAATACCGGTACAGAATTCCCATCTGCTGGCTGACATCAGAGGCGGTTTGTAGGCATCATGTCCGCCATTTTAAAAGTCGAGCCGGCTGGAACTAAAGGAGGCAGCTACGGAGATAGGTAAACAATTGCGGAGGAAACACCGTAATTATTCTCTGTATTTTTGCCGATGAATAATAAACGTGTCTCGTATCTTGAAACTGTACAAACGCATCGATCAGGCAGAGGCCAAGATATCCTCGTGCTCTGAGCCTCATCCACGTCTCCACTGATCCACGAAGTTCAGGGGCACAGCCTGGATCATGGACAGTGACCAGATTGTCAGAATCCCATCTCGTCCGCAGTCAAACTCCGCCAGTGGAATACTTGATACACTGAAACGCAGAAGGCTCTTCCATTCAACGGTCGTACTGATACATGAGGCTGCCTAAGCCATTCCAAGGTCAAGGTCAACGCGGCCTTGCAGCAGCGGGCGCCTCCAAAAGCAAATCCAGCGGAGGAGAACGTTTCTTGTATGACGACGACCATTCGCGCCATGTCGCAGCTGTGCAAATCCTCCGCCAAAAGCCTCGTCTGATGCGCGTATGTGACGCTTGATGGCATTGACAGAGACGTCTCTACATGCGCGCATTTCCTCACTCAGATAGGTAATCTTTGAGGCTGGAAAGTGCTGGCCTGTCAATACCGGAGACGGTATATCGGCGTCGGGCTTTTCAGCCACCCTTTGGACGTTGAGATTGTGTGTGCGGATCGCCGGACTTTGTGAAATGCGAGGACAGGGTTGACTCAGCGTTTCTGCTTACCCACACATGCACCACCAACACATGATTGCACACAAGCAACACTTAGAGTGGCATCATATGGGACGAAGATTTCAATCATTATCATCAGCTTCAAGTTTCATGTTTTGACAGATCTAAGAAATCACAACTGATGCCGATCAACTGTCAGTCTGTCAGAATAAATGTATAAAAATAGTTCTCTTGACATAAAATAAGTTTTTACAATCTCTCTCTCAACCTCTCTCTCAATCTCACTCCCGCCGCCGCGCTCGCTTCGACTGCGCCTGCAGGGTTTTGGCGTGAAATTACCATCAGCGCGCCAAGCCGCTAAGCTGTTGCGGGCCCTGTGCAAAGCCAGTGGCAGGCTCTCGTTGCTCTGTGAAGACCGAGCATCCGCATCCGCAGCCCAAGCAAGCCAGGCCTCTTCTTCTGCTTGCTCGCACAAGAGAGCATCATCATCACTTACTTCTTTCCTCCTCTTCGACCTCCTCTACCACCAGCAATTATACCCTCGACTCTCCGCCCGCTTGCAATTATCGACTCTATGTGCAGCTCGTAGCATTCCGACAGCCATTCCAACATCCATCCGCCCCCCGAACAAATCCAAGCGCATCCGCCGCCTCCTGTGAAACACTTTCGCTGCCTCCACCGCGAGTCGTTCGAGAGGCCGCAAACCTCCCCCAACGGCCATGCCAGACAACTTCTACGCGGCGACCTCGCCCGGAACATACACGAAAGCGAAAATGCCCTTCTCGTGGCCCTCAATACCAAATCCCATACCGCGCCGGTATCGTCGGCGGTTACGGTCGAAGTTCCGCTCATCACAGTCTCCCGCCTCTTCCATTACCTCGATCGAAACCTCCTTCAACCCTCAAGATACGATACGAGCCCTGCGGAATCACAGATGGTCAATCTATGACGGCCAATACTTGATTTTGATCATACTCGCTATATTCTCGCTGTCGATTAGTCAAGCGCCAGGCCCGATGGTGAAGACGGGTGCTGCTGGTCTGCTTATGCTATTACTGCTCGTGCCCATAACGAGACAGTTCTTCCTGCCATTTCTCCCTATAGCGACATGGCTATTCTTCTTCTTCAATGCCCGGTACGTCTCCTATTCCGATCAAACTTTTTGGGAGGCCCGTGCTAGGCAGTAGTCTGCGGCGCAGACGACATTGTGAATTTTGTTGCTGACATTTCTACAGATTTATCCCAGCTGAATACCGACCTCACATCTGGGTCAAAGTCCTTCCTGCTCTCGAAAACATATTTTACGGTGCCAATCTGAGTAATATCCTCTCAGCACACCAACACGTAGTTCTTGATGTGCTAGCGTGGTTGCCATACGGGCTTCTGCATTTTGGAGGACCAGTAGTTTGGGCAGGATTGATGTTCTTATTTGGACCTCCAGGAATCGTCCCAGTGTATGCGCGGACGTTTGGGTTCTTAAACATCACTGGAGTCATTATCCAGCTCGTATTCCCATGCTCACCGCCGTGGTATGAGAACATGTATGGGCTTGCACCAGCAAATTACTCCATGCAAGGATCTCCAGCCGGACTTGCAAGAATCGACATGCTGCTAGGCTTTGACATGTATACCTCGAATTTCACAGCCTCACCACTAGTTTTCGGAGCCTTCCCATCTCTGCATTCTGGAAATGCAGTCTTGGAAGCTCTATTCATGAGCTACTGCTTTCCCAAGTTAAGGCCTGTAGTCATTGGATACGCCATGTGGATGTGGTGGGCAACCATGTACTTGTCTCATCATTATGCAGTGGATTTGGTTGGTGGTGGATTCCTCGCAGCAGTTGCGTTCTACATCGCCAAAACGCACTTCCTCCCAAGAATGCAGATGGACAAAGGCACCCGGTGGGACTACGACTACGTTGAGTTTGGCGATGTGCCAAGCGGAGGTTACGAATATGGCCTCACAACCCTAGATATCGATTTCCGCAATGACAGCAGTGACGAATGGACCGTCGGTTCTTCATCCTCTATCTCCTCCGGCTCCCGAAGCCCAGTCGACGAGAGCGGTTCCTCATGGGAAGGCGAGACCCTTGCCTCTCAAGTATCAGACAGTGAACTTTCTGAAGTCATTGTCCGGTGATGACCGCATTCTTCTCAACATCATCACATGCTGAGAAGCTTTTTCCCAAGTCATGATTTACGGCATTTCCATGTTACGGCGTTCAGCATGCATAGCGATCTACCTTACGCTCGCCTTTTACCTACACATCCGGCTCTCGACCCCTCATATCTTCAATCCGAACTGTATATACCACCTCCATCTCCTCCGAACCCCGAGAGCCGGAGAAAACTTTATCTAATGATAATTGCCCTCCCCACGGGAGGCACACTTTCGCTTCACTTCACACTTCGTTCCCTGGAAGGGGCCTTGTTACAAAAATACCACTTTCGCTTTTCACTTCTTGCTCAAATTTTTATTAAAAAAAAGCCTTGAGAGAGAAGAAACACTATCGCTAGAGTTACCGCCCCCGGTTTTTTGGATGCTTTTTGGGGGCCGGGCTCGATATACCTTGTATGAATACGCTCGCTGAATATAGACATGGCATGGCATGGGACGCAAAGCATGGGCTGGGTGTTTTTGGTATGCTATGAATGGATGGATGGATGGGACAGTCGTTATAGAGGTGGATAGGGCGCTTGGAATGCGTGAAAGAGGGGTAGGAGAGAGGGGTGGATCGGAGATGCTTAATGAGGAGAGGGGATAGGAGTAATGAATGAAGAGATTTCGAAAGTACTTAATTGTTCCTCTATGCATATTTGTGAGATTTGCCATTTTGATTGGGATGAAGAAAGACAGAAAGGCTTTAGTGAAAGACCTCAACGTCGTTACGATATGGCGTGGTCTTTGGGTTGAGACTTGATGCAGAGTAGCTATCTTCCGGAAGAAGAAATAATGGGTTCTGGTTGTTGCGCAGGTGAGCGGAGGTGCGGACGCGGGGAGTCTTATACTCTGCAAAGATTGCACTGCAATTTTAGCGTCAAGGGGACGGCTGGGTGTTACACAAGGAGCCGATGTATTCGATGCGGTGAGGTGGTTGCCTAGAATGGACTTTGTTGCAGCGGTCTGCCTTGCAAATTTCCTGCCTTGCACTGCAATTTTAGCTTAAAGGAGAGGGGAGATTGTTACACAAAGGCTCAGTTATATTTGATTAAACCTGGTTGCCTGGAGGCTGATACCCATGTAGTTGGTGAGGAATTTACACTGCAATTTTAGCGTCTACGGGATGGTTGGGTGATAAACTCCCATAGGAAGAGAAGGTATATACTCAGCTTCAAATTTCAATTCTGGAACCTCTATTTTGCTTTTGCTTTTACTTTTATCTGGGTAATAAAACGTTTCTAGGTCTATGTTTATGCCCAAGGAAGAATGTAGGATAGGAATTGCGGCAAGGCTGTCTACTTCGCCGTGAATCGTGCGGTCGTTGCGAGGTTTTGCACTGCAATTTTAGCGTCCACAGGACAGTCGGTTGTTACACAAGGCTTCGCTATATTCGGTGAGGGGGAGAAACTGATGGAGGTGTTTTGAGCAAATCACGTTGCGTGCGAACCACTCCATGTTTCAAAATCAATGAAACAGTTTTTGCACTGCAATTTTAGCGTCTACGGGGCAGTTGAGTCATTACACAAGGCTCCGCTATTTGGGTGTCGACACTTGGCACTGCAATTTTAGCTTCCGCGGGACGGGCGGTCATTACACAAGGCTTCGCTATATCCGGGAGAGACTGCATGATAGGAGTGGTTTGAGCGAATCACGTTGCGTGCGAACCACATTGCGTGCGAACCACTTCATGGTCAAACGTCCAAGAGGCGGAATTTGCACTGCAATTTTAGCTTCGAGGGAACGGTTGATTTGTTGTATTTGATTAAATCAATTGGTTGCTTGGAGTTTCGTATCTCCCATTCCGGCTATGAAAGCACTGTGCATGTAGCTTGCATAGAACTAAGGCATGTCGAAAGTGAGAACCGGTCCATCAATTATCTTACTTCGAAGTGAAATGATTAGTAGCAGGGCTTTCCAGAATCATGCCGGCTGTGCTGCACGCTTTCCTGATGAACGCAAGCGTTCTTTATGTCGAAGTTGAGAGTCCAGCGACCAATCATCTTGCCTCGAAGCAAAATGATTGGCAGCCGGCTAATTTGCACTGCAATTTTAGCGTCGAAGGGACGGTCATGGTATGTACTCTGGAGCCTGTTCCAGAAGGTATTGCTATTTTAGCGTTGAAGCAAGGGAAAAGAGGTTGATATGTGATCTATCTTGTGTAGAATATAAAAAGTAGCTGCGATTCGTTTGCATAGCCTTTAGAATAGCATAGGTATACGTTGAGGTTCAAAGGAAGCAATGTCTTTAGGCATGCTAGGATCTTTGTGTGACGATGGGCGTCTGGTCTACGCTAAAATTGCAGTGCCTACAGATTCACGTTAAGCACTGCAATTTTAGCATCTACAAAGACTTTCGTTCCCATACAATGGAACCCCCCACACCCCATCATATGTATCGCGATGTGCTGCATTGCTGCCCAACGTTTAGCACTGCAATTTTAGCCTCGAAGGGATGGTCGGTTGTTACACAAGGCTACTCTATATTTCAATGCAGTAAGATGTTTGTTTTGCATTTCAATTCTAGGAGACCCAAGATCATATATTCGCAGCAAATAACTTGGAAAAGACAGTATGAGCACAACGAGGTATTTTTGAGAAATAATTGGAGATTGCTTGATGTGTCTGCCCTTGAGAATTTTGTTAGTTGAACCAATTTCATTGGATGATGGGTTCTTTTACTCGAGGAGCAGCGAAGGGAAACAAGGAAACGTGAAGATGTTGACATTTGAGGGGAGCTAAAACAGGTGGCGAACCTGACTTGCTGGCCTGGCCAAGCGGTTAAGAGCACTGCAATTTTAGCTTCCACGAAGGGCTGGAGATAGAGATACCTCGAAGTACAAAATCAGTGCACACAAAGAGAAGAAAGAAAATTGTTCGGATTTTTAAGAGGAGTGGTTTTGCTTTGGATTAAACGTTTTATATAAGAAGAGATATTCGGGCATTGGTTGTTGCACAAGGGGGAAGTGAACTGGCGGTGAAGGCACTGCAATTTTGGCTCATATGGGGGGAGCAAAAGCAGGCTATGATTCTTCCCTTTCTTTTTCTCTCTCTGATAATAGTTCGGCACGGCTTTTTGGTTTGCACTGCAATTTTAGCGTCGACGAAGGCTTCAATACTGGCACAAAGTGCAAGGCTCTGGCAATGGTCTGCGCGAAATTTACGCCACACACGTTGTTGTGCCCATCATTCTCGTCGCGCCACTCGTCGACTCCGTATCGTTCCTGGACACTGAAATTCTAGCGTGTAAAATGGGGGTGCATCATATGTACCAATTTTCGTTGTCTGAAGAAAGACGTACCGCAGATGGAGGGCGTTGTCGATGGAACTTTGGTGTACACAGAAAATTCGTTTCCCGAAATCCTATGATCGTCGCTGGTGATGTGCAATAGTTCAAAGCAAGTTCTTTGAGATTTTGCGTCCAATCAATGCAAACCGAGTACTTACACTGCATTTTTAGCGTATCAAAAGGGGGGGGGTTAATCACGTGCACAAGTTTCTATCTTGATATTTTCTCTCCAATTGATGACATTTACAGACAAGGCTCGCACTTGTGCACTGCAAAGTTAGCGTCGAGGGAGGGTGGATTGATATACAAGACCGACTGGTCAGTTGGTTGTTGCGTGCATTGGTGCCCAAAACCTACCTAAGCAGCACTGCAATTTTAGCCTGGAGGGGACCATCGCATGTTACACAAGCCTGATCTTCGCCTGATTCACGGATTACGTTTCGACGTTTATAAAGATTTTTTAAAAGAGATTTTTACCAGCTGGGTATTACGAATTGGAGATCATCGCTGTAGCATTTACCGCGGACCAGGAGGAGAGAGCAGCTCAAAGCCGGCCCATAAGACGGTCAGAATAAACACTGATTTACCTTTTACTTCTAGTAATAAAAAGGAACTAGATGTTTACAAAAGAATGTGTTCTGATGTGCAGCTGTGGTGGTGCTAGGTGCCGTCCAATGATAAAAACTTAGCGTGTCGTTCTTATACAACTTTGCACTGCAATTTTAGCGTGTGCAAGGAGGGGGGGGGGGGGGGGGGGCTGATCACGTGGATTCTGACTTCCAACTTCACTTTCCTTCCTTGGCTTTAGAAATTTGGAAATTGAGTATAGATTCTTCTCCCTCTTTTGTAGATAATATAGATACGGAACAATTGTATAAAAACTGTGTTGGGGTTTATACGATGACAGTGAGCAGGCGTTCATGCCTGAGGAACAGAGAGACAAGAATTGCGCTTGTCCTGGATAGGAAATATAAAACTCACCGAATGTGGCGTCCACTGGAGGCCTATCATCAATATGGAACCTGTCGGTGAAAACCAGCAACTCGACGGCCATGACTTGCGCATAAATACTGCCGCATTCCTCAACGTGGTAGCTTTTATCACTGTCACTTTCAAACAGTTCTTCTCTTGATTCTTCTGATAAAATTGTCCTTGCCTTGGCTATTTCAGATACAACATGCCTCCTCATCAGATCAAAGGCACTCCAGGTGAATATATGTCCATGGTATCCGGTCTAAACACCTTCAAAATAGCAAAGCCGAAAGCAAAGATTCGCGAGCGGGCGAAGTTCAATCCCAAAAGACGTCAAGAAGTGAAGCAAATGCGGGCTGAGAGGGCATGCTTGAGGTGCTCGCTGTTGAAGGTCAGGGTAGGTCTTTGCTAACTTGTTGCTTACTCCCTCTGTACCTTGAGTAACTGTTGAAGTGTTTCCCGGGTGATATCTGCACGAATTGCAAGAGCTTGGCTTTACATGCGCACGAGAACGTGATGTTGTCATTCTCTGGATGTATCCGAACACGTCTGACTGAAGTGAGCGTCTTCGAACACGGTGAGTAACTATGGAATGTGTACTTTAAGAAGAAAAAACGCTGACAATTTTCACTGCAGCAATTCCTCCACCGGGTATGCGAGATGCAGTGCTGCTCAAGACCAAGGGTCTTGCATTCAAGTCCATCACTCTCAACTTCGCGTCGCAAGTCGCCTGGAACATAACGGCACTCGTGAATGAGCTTGTTGACTGGCTCAGCGGTCCCCAGGTTTCTACCATAGTTCCCAGTAAAGTTGGAACACTATCTTCACCCAACTTCATGGCAATAGTTGAGCCGTATATTGGTGTTAATCACATGCTTAGCTTTCAACGGATGCTATATGCCGAGTCCCTCGCATATATCAAGCCAGCAACAGAGAACCAACAGCATTTTACCACTTTGGAGCTGCGCCAGATAGGTGGAACGGCCGGTCATAATTTCTTGACGTTCCTTGACAAAAGGCTTAGACCTGAGTCTCTGAAAGATTGTTCCCACGAAAGCCTTCAGAGTATTTTTCTTCTTGTAGTGGGTACGATTCTTGCTGTTGGATACGCTAGCCAGGTCGATTTTGACCTCCAGCCAGTCAACAAGGTCAGTTGGACAGACAAATTGAAGCTTCGACATTCTAGAACTGACATCATTCACAGCAATTCGACAATATTTCGAAAGTAAATGAAACTCAGTTCAAGGCAATGCAAGATCATCTGTGTCAGATCCTTGCGCATTATGTAGTCTACCTAGGCTCGCGCCTCAATCTTCCAATTCGCAGTCAAGTTAGCCGATTCATTCTTGAAGCTGCCAGTGCAAGGTGGTACAAAGAGGGCAATTTCAAGTGGCGGAATGCTTCGGAATGTGACTTTGATCCAACCACAGATCTGCATCTGAACGGCATTGGTTTAACTTCTTCAGGACAATTTTTTGGCCAAGGCAACCACCAAAGACCGGCCATGGCTTGTGGAGCTACCCCAGAGGACTTTTCGTATTGGGATAAGAAGTTTGGCACTATGTCGATTAATACGTGCGCTGCTAAATTCAATGGTGATTTGGTTGGTTATTGGAGTTACGGAGAAGGTGCGTGCTTTCGTATCCTTTTACCAGATCTTAGAATACTAGGCGGGATCCTCTCCAAAACCGAATTGTCACTTGCTCATAAAATTACAGTTCGTGATCGCGCCGAGAGAGATGACGAAGGCAAGGTCCCATTCACTTTTGGCTTAAACAGGATGTTAATGATATACAAATAGATCGCATATTTGACCCAAATATCAAATCTAAGGGCCGCCAAAACAAGGATAAGGAGGTCGCTTTTCTAGTTTGAAGGAATCGTGGACTAAAGCGTGGAGTCTTCTAATCTACCATCTAAGTCGCCAACGGGCGTTTAACAGAGAGAATCTAGTCAGAGCAAGAAGCACAGTTGAGAATAGAACAACCTAATCACAAAGCATCTCATATTCTCTCATGTTACGCCTCTTACTTTTAGCAATCTGATTTCTTTGTGCTGCCGTTCAACAGTGGCGTGTTATGAGAACCCTATGTTCAGCATCCGCACGAAGGTAGATTTTGGTGGCTGCACAGTACTTATGAATATGGTCCCCTGTTTTCTTACTGAAGTAATGATGATACTAGAGTTCAACGAGCACTTCATTTTGACGTGTGCTGGAAGTGGTTGCCAACGAAACGAATGGTGATACCGTGATGTCTAGAGATAAATCTAAGGTGGCGGAATTTTAAGGGTTGAACTTTTGTGTAAATGTCACAGCACTGCAATTTTAGCGTAGAAGAGAGGGGCTGATCACGTGTTCGAACTCGCGGTGTCTGGGACCAAGCTGACCATCGATGAATATAGAAGGGGCGTACCGCCCTACCTTGCCTAAAGCTATTTCATCCTGATTTGGGTGAGGCTGCGCCTGCAGCGATCTCGCTGGACCTTTACCTAAATATTTGTTTCTAAAACAGCCAATCAGAACCTTCTATGTGACATAATATTAATACTGTATTAGCGTGTTATATAAAGCCCTTTGGAGCCCTTTGGGCCCATTTCTAGTAAGCTCCTTAACCTTAATTCCCTAACTCAAATTATCCCTGGAAAGACCCTACGAAAGTATATTTTGTACTCTTATTCGATCGTCTGTAAGCCGTCTCGTGACGTGAATGCGTAACGTTTTTCGTCGGCTCGCGGTGGACAGAAAAAGCGGCACGAATTATTGTTCATTGAATGTCCCACCCGGTAGGGAACATTCAGAATTAGTGCCGCTTTTTTCGTCCACTAGGAGGTCGGGTATGGTTTTTTCACGTCAGCTGATTTCCACGTCCGCTGATTGTAGTAGTATAGTAGTAGTAGTACCACCCTACGCGGTAACCCTTAAGCTGAAGCTTTAGGCATAGTGAAAGATGTTGGAAAGAAATCTTGGTAGACGCAGAAAGGATGATTCTTAGCTTTGATCTGGGCTAGTTCTCTGAGAAGATCTGCTAGCTCTGGATACACTGAGTTCTGATGGGGCGAAGTAGGTACGTATGAGCGCTCTTAGCGTCGAGAGAACTATCAGTGGCCAAGACAATTTCAGGCTTGAGAAATGGGCGGCAACGTATTTTACAATATCTGGGTTCAACATGATGAATGGAAGCGAATAAAAAGACCTCATCTGGCATTTAGGGAAACATCACTGGCTCAGCCGCATTCAGTATTGCGGTATTATCAATTAATTTTCCCTTTCTTCTCCATCACATTCAGTTAGTAAGCTTACTGCTCTTGCTCAGGCGCTAATCACCCTCGCCTTACCCTCGACTCAGTCAATTCATCTAAATTATATGAATAATCTAAGCAATTTACCCGAGCAACCTAAGTATTTTAAATCATTTATTTAAATATTTTAAATAACTTATTTAAATAAACTTAAATATTTTGAATAAAATTTATTATATTATTATATATTTTTGTGACGGTTCGGTTCTTGGAGCGTTATGGTCATATGATAAATCATGTGACGCCCGACCGTCATCTGTATATTAGTTTCATTTCTTTTCTCTTTCTTAATTCTTTATTTTTAGATTTTAAGAAATATCGAATATTTTGATTTTATAATCTATTATATTTATATTATTTAAAGATTGTTATAACTATATTTAGAAAAATATTTTAATATTTTATAAAATAATATCTATTCCAAAAAGTTTCAATTATTTTTTGAAATTATTTATTTTTTATAATAAAAAATTATAAAATATTAAATAATAATCAAATCTTTTAAGAAATTATTTTTTTCGATAATGAATATTTTATAGTTTTTATATAAAACTACTAGTACAATTGCGGCAATAAAAAAAAAAATAATCTCAAGAATTATAATAATATATCCAAATTAAAATATTTTATTTTAATAAATTTTTTAAGATATAAAACATTTTAATTATCGATGAAAACAATATTTTTATTTCTTTTTTGGATTTTGACAATTTTTTAATTTATAATAATTTATAATATTTTATATTTTTTTTATTTATTTTATTAAATTTTAAATTTTATTTTTCACTAATAATTTATATAATAAATTAAAATAATTTTATTTATAAATAAATCCCAAAAATTCCTAGAATTTTTATAATCTTTTTTAAAAATATAAAACTAAAAAATTTTAAAAAATTTTATAAAAATTGTTATTTCGTTTCAATTATTACAAAATATAAATCTAGATCAGTGTATGAAAAAAATTTCAGCAATTTAAATTTTATTTAAATGTAATTTAAATTGATTTGATTTGAATTTAAATAAGATCAAAAAATGTTTGAATTGAATTGAATAATATAAATAATTTAAATATAATTTAAATAATTTATATATAACCATTTATTTTTAAAATAAATTCCAAAAAAAATTAAAATAAAATATTTATTCGAGAGGGATATTTTTTATATTTTTTTCTAAGTAATTTAATACCCAAAACAAATTTTATATAATAAGACTTTAAAAAAAATATAAATTATTAATAAATAATAATAAAATCAAAAAATAAATCTCTAATATTATTAATTTCTTATTTTTTTTCTTTTTCTTTATTATTAATTTTTCAATTTTTAAAATATAAAATCTTTTCAAAATTAATTTTATTAAACTTATTTCTTTTTTTAGTTACAATATTAGCCCCCTAAAAGAAATATTTTTCGGAAAAAACTGAAATAATAAAGATTTCAAGATATTTTTATATTATTATAGATAATATAGAATATTTATTTTTTTTATTTTTCTATCAATCAAGGAGACAGATCTAAAAAAATTAAATAAATTAATATAAATTATTTGAATTAATAATTATTGAATAATTGTTAAATAATAAATAAATATAAAAACTTGTTTATTTTTAATATTATTTTCTTTTCTTTTAAATATTCTTGCAATTTATTTATTTCTTTATTATTATTATTTTTTATATATATCCCAAATTTATTAGAATTATTCTTATAAATATCTAATTCTCTTATTTATTATAAAGGAGGTAAAATTAAAATATATTGAATTTTTAATCTATTTTTAATTAATAAAAAAAATATATAAAATAAACTAATTTTGTATATTTGGATAAAAGTTTATTATATATATTCATAGTTTGCCTCGAAATAATACTGATATTTTTTAAGCTTTCTCGTTTAATTTGAGGATCTAATAATAAAATTATATAAATAATTTTATTTTTTTCATTAATAGAAGTATTACAAGGATAATATTTCTGTAGTTTTAATATACCTTTATTAATAATATTATTGAAATTTGTATCCTATTTAATAAAAGTTAATAAATATATTTTTTATAATTTTTTTTGATAAAATATTAATAAATTATTCTGGAGATTAAAAATTAAATTTATATTTAATTTTTTTTTAATCTTATTTAAACGTTTATAAATAGAATAAATTTTAGAAATTATATAATAAATCGTCGGGTAAATTTCGGTTTAAAGTTTAATAGTAATTTTAACGAATATTTTAAGGATTTTTAAGATTTTTCGTAAATAATTAATTTTATTATTTATTAATAATAGATTTTTATTTTTAAAAATTTTTGATTTTGAAAAATTAATTACAATTTTTATAATAGGCTAAAAATTAATAAAATTTTTAATTATGTTATATATAAAAAATTATTGTATTTTTTGATCTAATATTAAATTAATAAATATATATATAAAATTAATAAAAATTAATAAAAAAATTAATAAAAAATATTAATCTAGCTAAGATATAATAGGTTTTTGAATATCTATAACAAATATTTGCCTTTTTAAAAGACAAATATTTTCTTGGCCATATTTTGTTGCGACATATGGATTCACCAACCCTTAGTAGTGATTAGTCAGCCATATTGGCTCCTTAAGAGCCTCTTACCTCCTCCTATATCCTAGTTTTACAAGTATTAATATAACCCTATTCAGAGTTTCTAATAGTTACACCGCAATATATTATAATAGGTTATGAGTCTGGTCTTGCGCCCGATAATCTATATTTTCACCGAATAAAAAAATCTTGCTTTTTTCCTAGGAAGTGTTTTTGTCATCTATCTATATTATATCAATAATCTTATCTCGAGTATTTTATTATATTATAATTTTAGAACTCGAGTATTGGATATTTTTATTGTTCTATTTATTCTATATTCGCGAATATCGATATTTTTATATATTAAATTATAAAAATTGATTCTTTTCAATATATCTATTATTATATTAAACTTTTAAACCTAATTAATTTATTAATATCTTCGATTTTTTCGCGATTCTAATATTTCGATATATAAAAGTTTTACAAATTTTACCAAATTGTTATATTATTTTCTACGATAAATAAAAGTAATTTGAAGTTTTATATTGCTACCAAATATTTCAATATCGATACAAAAAAAATTATTTACAAATCCTATTATTACCGATTTATTTAAATTGTACTACGAGTAGTTATATTCACGTTATTAGGACAAAATTATACTATTATATAGCCAAATTTCTTAAAACCACATTTTTTACAATTATTTAAATTTTTCTCGACATTATTTTGTATTTCAATATTTACAATTTTTTCAATTTTTATATATATTATTGTCAATATTATAATCGATACGAAAATTTTATAATTATCCAAAGCCCAAAAGTTTATAAAGGAAGATAATTATTCTACCTAAATTATCCAGATCATTTTTATTTTATAAATTAATAATTTTTTAGATTATATCGACAATATTAAAAAAAAAATCAAAAAGTTTTTTATATTTATATATAATATATTCTCCATTTATATCAAATAATTTAAAAATAATATATTCGTTTATTTTACAATTATTATCAACCTCAAAAAAGAATTTACATAATATATATCAGGTATTACAATTGTTAAAAAAATATGGAAAATCCTGGAGATTTAATATAAAAGAACCGGATACAATATTAAACAAATTTATATTTATAATTTTTATAAAATATAAATCAATAAAATTGAAAATATTAATCAATTTATTATCGATTTTAAAAATAATATCAATAAACTAATTCTCCTCAACTGTATTGCTCCGGAAGAATAATATATTATTCTTTTTATTCAAGTTGTTTTTAAAAATAAATAATATTTCCAAGTGTAATATGAATATCAATATTTATTAACTCGCTCTAAGAACCCTTTTACGTTTTCTTTACTCTATACTAACCTTACTAATAAAGCTCGTGATATGACCGGTTTGAAGAAATATAATATTAGCAAAATCTATTATAATAGTAAACCCAGTAAAAAGAAAATTAAAAAAAAATATTTTCATTATAAAAAAAAAAATTATATAAAATTTGAGTATTATAAAATTTATTTTAAGTTATATATAAAATATTTGGAAAATCAATTCAAAAAATTTAAAATTTTTATAAATAAGAAGAATAATTTCAAGAAAAAATCTAAAAAAAATAAAAATTCTAATAATAACAACGAACTAATTAAATTCGCAAACTATGCAAACTTTAGTCCTACCTACGATATTTGACTATTTTTTGGTCAATCCTAACTTAGATAAAAATATATTATCAATATAAATTATTATTATTTTTTCATTTAGAAATATATTATAAAATATATAAAATTTAGGGATATAAATAAAAATACAATTTGGACAAATTGACGGATTTTTTTGCTTCTAATTGGTTAGATATATTATATATATTGAAAAATATGTTGCGATATATGGATTTATCAATCTTTAGTAATGATTAGTTAGTCATATTGGCTCCTTAAGAGCCTCTTACCTCCTCCTGTATCCTAGTTCTACAAGCATCAATATGACCCTATTCAGAGCCTCTAATAGCTACACCGCAACATATTGCAACATATTTAAAAGTAATTATAATTTTTTGAATTTACTTCCAAAATAAATAATTTAAAATAAATTATTAAAAATTATATTAATTAAAAAATTAAAAAAAAATTAATTTATAAATAATATCCTCATTTTTATTATTTTTGATATTAGAAATATTATTATTAAGCGAATTATATTTGTTTTTAATAATAATTTTTAAAATATTTTAAATATTAAAATTCAAAATATGGACTATATAAACTACATTTTTATAAAATTTAATTCTTAATAAATTATAATAATTTTTAAATTCTTAAATAAAAATATTATTAAAAAAAGTATTATCTCGGGTAATATTATAAAAAATTATTAATAAATATTAAAATAAATAAAATTAATATTTTTAATTTATCTAATAATTTCAAGTTTTATATTAAATTCTTTTAATAATTCTAATAAAATTTTATTCAAATAAACTTTAAAATATTTATTTTTAAAATCTTTTATTCCCAAAAAAAAAATATATAATTTTATATTTTTATCAAAAATATAATTATTTATAAAAATTAATAAAAATTCAATATAAAATTTTTATAATATTTAATATTTATAAAATAATGTTTAAATAAATTTATTGATTTAATATAATTTATATATCAAATATTAATAAAAAATTTTTATTAGAAGTTTTTTGATTAACTAAAAAATTTTTAATTTTTTATTTTTTGAAATTGAAAATTAAATCTAATTTTTTTTTTAATATTTGGTTATAAATTGCAAAAAAATTTTTAGATTTTTATAAATTTCTATTTTTATTTATAGATTATATTTTATTTATTTTTTGAGATATATAATAATATTTTTAAATTCTAAAAAACAAATAATTGTAAAAAAAATATTATTATTAATAATAAAATTTAAAATTTTTTTTTTAAATATTTTTTTATTAAAAATTTTAAGGGAAGTTTTAGACCTTTTTTGAGTTTTTTAGGATACAAAACGATTGATTATAATTAATTGGCTTGAAAATAAATCAGATATATCTAATATAAAAATTAATATTTATAATAATATTAATTTAAAAAAAATATTAAAAAAAATCTAAAAATAATTCATTATTTAAATCTATATTATAATTTAGAATTAAAACAATTAATCTATATCTAGTTTTAATATATTAAATATAATTATTAATAATATAATTTATTTTTTAATTTTATTATATTTTCCTATAAAATATTAATTTAATTTATTTAAAAAAATTAATAAAAATTATTTATAATTATTTATCAAATATTTGATAATAACAATTCGATAATCGACTATAAAAATAGGATTTGGATATAAAAAATTAAAGATTTTTGATATATAATTTTTTTTAAATAATTTCAATTATTTTTCAATAGATTTTAAAATATAATTGGGATTATTTTCCCAAATCAATTTGTAGAAAAATCTATTTTAAGATATTTTGAATAAATTTATAAACAGAAAATTTCTGATAAAATAAAATATTAATTTAATATAAATTTTTAAATAATAAAAAATAAATGAATCGTCAAAGAAAATAGATATATTTATAATAAATCTATATCGGATTTGGGTTTTAATAGATTTCAAAAATTTAGAAATCAAAATATAATTTTAAATTATCGATTTTTAATTTTTATTAATTTTTAATATTTTTTTATATAATTTTATAATTTATTATAAATTAATAATAACGAAAAAACGGAATTTGCGATATTTTATCGGCCAAGCGATAAGCAATACACCTTACCGAACTAGGCTAAGTTTCAGTATAGCCGAAATTATTTACAGCATTTCGATAATCTTAATTCGACAACCCTTGTCATTTTGCATATGCAACATTATGTGATACACCATTTAAATTATATTTAAATTATATTTAAATTATATTTAAATTGATTTGAATGAGGTTCAAAAAGCCTTGAATTGAGTTAAGCTACAGAGTTTATTCAAGTCAAATATTTAAATTTTATACACTGATCTAGATCATTAAATAAATTTAATTTTTTGCATCGTTTAATTCTTGAATTTAATTATTGGATAATCTCTAAAAAAAATTATATAAAATATCAAAAATAGTTTAGAATATAAAATTTTGATATTTTTAATTAATTCTATATTAAAAATCTTATTTCTATTATATTAAAATATATATAACATTTTTGTCAATTTTATTTCTGGAGATCTAACCAATTTTTTTAAATTAATTTAAAAAAGTTTGGAATTTATATTTTATATAAATTTTTTAATAAAAATTAGAATATTATATATCAAACAATAATTTTTTTTTTAATTATATAAAATATATAAAATTATCTAAAAATTGATAAAATTTTTCAATATTCTAAAAAGATTATTATATTTTAATCTTTTGATAATAATATTATAAATTTTTTATTCGAATTTTAAAAAATTTAGATAAAAAAGAAATTTATTTTTAATATCGATCATTATTTTATTAAATAATATCGCCGATATTTTGTTAAATAAATTATTATTAATAAAACCAATAAATATTTAACCAATAATAAAATAAAAAAATTCTAGAATAATAATATAACAAAAAAATTAATAAAAAATATTAAAAATTTTATATAAAATTTTTTTAAATTCAAAAAATATAAAAAAATTTTTAAAAATCTCGATTATAATAAAAAAAGAATATTTTTTTTCCAAGATTTTATTATCGAATTCCAATTTAAAAATTTTAAAATTCAAATATTAAAAAAAAATTAATTTGAAAAAATTTGGAATAAAATAAAAAATAATTTTAAAAAATTTTTTGCCAATTAATAATAATATATTCAAAATAATTTCGAAATTATTATTTAAATAAAACTTATTACTAAATTCCAAAATAATTTTTTAAAAATTTAAAAAATTAAATATTACTAAATTTTTATAACAATTTAATTTTTTTAATTTATTTTTAATATTATTCGAATATATTTTTTTATTTTAAAAATTAATTTTTTTATATTAATATTATTTATATATAAAATATTGATTATTCGGTATATTAATTTCGATTTTTTATATAAATCAATTTTTGCTAAAAATTCTCAGTTTTTTTAATATTAATCCTCCATTTTAGTCAATCAAATTATTTATTATTTTTATAATTAATTCAGTTATTTTATAAATAATCTTTTTTATAAAAATTATATTATTTGTATTATCGAAAATTTTTTTTTTGAATTTATTGAGAAAAATATTAATAAAAATAAACAAAAAATAATAATAATAAATAAAAATCGACTAGAAAATAATAATATTTAAGAAAAATCTCTATTTTAAATAAATTCCTTAATTTAAATTAAATAAACTTGAAAAAATTAATAAATAGTCAATATTTTATAATTTTATATAATTTAATATTAAATAAATTATTTATTACAAATTTAATATTTATTGATATTAGAATTAATAAATTTTTTTTTTTTTATAAAATAAAAATTTATTAATTAATTTATTAATTATAATTAAAATTAAAATTTTTTTTATCTATTATTTTTATATAAAATTATAATAAAAAAATATTTTTACTAATTATTAAATATTTTATAATAAATCTTATCGTCGATTATAAAAAAATATTTAATATTCTTTTTTTGATTTTTGATTTTGATTTTTATAATATAATTTTTAATCGAATTTAAATAATTATTTTCAATATAATATTTGATTATTATAAAAAAATATTTAATTAACTTAAATAATATTTTTCAATCCAATCTTTTTTTTAAATAATATTATTATATTTTTAGAAATAATCAAAAAGAAAATTTTTAATTTAAGACCTTAAAAAAATATTTAATAATATAATAAACAGATCAATCACGATATTGTATATTATTAGTTGGACTTGAATTCCACAACCCCTAGCTATATAATATTAATAAAAGACAAAAACAAAATATTTTTTAATAACAAAATTATTTCAAGGAAAATATTTTTAAAAAAAATATTTTAATATTAAATTAAAATCTACCCGAATCTAGTTTGGAAAAATCTAAAATTTATATTTTTTTATTTATTTGAAATAATTTTTATTCCTTAAATAATAATTATTTTAATAATAGATTCCAATTTGAAAATAGTTTTTATTCCTGAAAATAATTTTCCTAAAATGATTAACACAAAATTATTTTTATTTTAAAATATTTTACAAAAGTTCCATTTTTTTATTTAATTTAAATTTGATTAAATGAAAAATAATAATTTTATTTATTTTTTCATCTAGTCCCGGCTTAGGCAAAAGAAAAATAAAGATTTATATAAAATATTTATTAATAAAACATTTATTGACAAAATATTTATTAATAAAAATATTCTCAAAAATAATTTTATTAATTTGAACCAATTAGAATTGCTTATATAGGATTCTAGATTTTATATAATACAACTATTTGAGAAATTTTTTTTCTATAACAAATTACGATTTGATTTGAAAATTATAAAAATTAAATTGAAAAAAAATCTTTATAAAAAGTTATATCTTATTATTATATAATTATTTTAATAATTAATTTTTTTATAATAATTAAAAGAAATAATTTTATTAAATATTATATTGATCTCCGGTCCCATATTCTATTTTAATTATATAAATATCAAAAATGAATTTTATATTATTAATTTATATAAAATCGATAAATTAATTATAAAAAAATTTATAAATAAAATTTTAAAAATTTATAATTTGAAAATAATTATATTTTTTTATATTTCCAATTTCTAAAAAATAAACAAAAATCGAAAAACGGTTTTTATAATTTATTATTTATAAATATATATTTTCTTTAAATAAATCTCCGATTATTTACTTTTATTTCAAAATTATAATTATAAAATCGAGCTAAAAAAAAAAAAAAATTTATATAATTTAATTTATAATTTTTTTTATAAAATATTATTAAAAAAATTGCAAATAATAAAAAAATATTTCGAAAATAATTTAGTTAAAAATTTTATCGAGTTTAATTAAATTCTATTTATAATATTAATTTTTTTTATTAAAAAATCTAAAAATAATTTTCGATTTTATATCAATTTTAAAAAATTTAATTTTTTTATTAAAAAAAATTAATATTTGTTTTTTTTAATCGACGAAATATTAATTCAATTTATTTTTACCAAGATTTATATTAAATTAAATATTTATTAAATATTTTATAAAATTTGAATAAATTTTATCTTTAAAAAATTAATAATATTTTAAATATATTATAAAATTTATAAATATAAAATTTTATTTTTCAATTTGATCAATAATTCTGCAATTTATTAATATTATATAAATAATATTTTTTTCAATTATTTCAATAA
>Ga0247778_1000816_pt1 | contig 23769 bp, 19 predicted proteins | sample UWRJL049202B5_FD_179939 | JGI IMG/M metagenome (GOLD analysis project Ga0247778, IMG submission 179939) | Plant litter microbial communities from Arlington Agricultural Research Station in Wisconsin, United States - UWRJ-L049-202B-5 | ecosystem: Environmental > Terrestrial > Plant litter >...
CTGTTCAGCTGGCTGAGCTATGGCAGGTTCCCGATCGATGCCAGCCGGCCTGATTCGAAGGACATACGGGTCAATGTCAGCACCGACCAGGTAGCGGCGTTTAAGATTGCGACGGTTTGGGTTTTACCGGCAATATTGCTGATATTTGCAGCCGTCCTGTTGATCAGGCGAAAAAGGAAATAAAATATGTTATTTACTACTGACAAACAGACTTTAGATGATCTGAATATTTTTGGCAGGCATGGCGGAGATTCGATCTATGCCATCTTTAACAGGACCACGACCCGGGGGGGGGCGGCTCTATTGGAAGAGATGTTCCGTTATCCTTTGTCGGATGACCAGGCGATTAACCGGCGCAGCGGCATCATCCAATATTTTGCCGGTCTGGGAATTGCCTTTCCCTTTAAAAGTGCTGCGTTCGACGCTGTGGAGCCTTATCTTGACAATACGGATGAAAGGACCAAACTGGGTCCGGAAGAACATTCCATTGGCAAAAAGATCAGCAACCTGATCGCGGCGGATGCCCAGACGGTCGTTATTCAGAAAGGGGTGACGGCCCTGATGGAATTGCTGAAGGGTATGTATGATCTGATAGAAGGTCTGAATGCCCCGGGCGTCCGGGGCGTGGCCGGTGAGGAGCTCTATGGGCCGGACAAGGCAGCCATTGCTGCCCTTTTGGCAGAGCCAGCCCTGGCGCCGATCATCATGCAGGGGAGCAAGGGGAAGCTGTCGCATACTTTACTGGCGGAATATGATGTCCTTTTCCGGTTCCGTTACCGGGATCATATACAGCGGATCTTACGCTATATCTACCAATTAGATGTCTATCTGTCGATCGGCCGGGTGGCAACGGAGCGAAAATTTGTCTTTCCGAAGGCCTACCCCGGGGATCGTCATATGCTGACCGTGGAAGGCGTCTATCACCCGCAGGTAAAGGGTGCGGTGGGCAATACTTTGCGGATCACACCGGATAGCAACCTGATCTTTCTGACCGGGGCCAATATGGCGGGGAAGTCCACCTTTATGAAATCGCTGAGCATTGCTCTTTTTCTGGCGCATATGGGCTTCCCGGTGCCTGCTGTGCGGATGGAATTTTCAGTACTTGATGGGATCTTTACGACCATCAACCTGCCGGACAACCTGGGTATGGGCGCAAGCCATTTTTATGCCGAAGTGTTGAGGGTCAAGAAGATGGCGGTAGAGCTGAGCCAGGGCAAGAATCTCTTTATTGTATTTGACGAATTGTTCCGGGGGACGAATGTGAAGGATGCCTATGAGGCGACGATCGCCATCGCGTCTGCGTTTGCTGAAAAGCGGAACAGTCTTTTTGTTATCTCCACGCATATTATCGAGGCTGGGGATGTGCTGAGGGAAAGATATGGGAACATCAGCTTCAACTACCTGCCTACGCGGATGAACGGGAATACGCCCGTGTATACTTATACCCTGGAAGAGGGTATAACGGCGGACCGGCATGGAATGATCATTATCAATAATGAAGGGATCCTGGATATTTTAAAACGGCGCAAGGCCACTAAATTGAAAGCCGTATGAGTTTTATAGCGGACAAACAAACATTAGATGATCTGAATCTTTTAGGCAGGTACCGGCCCCATTCCATCATTGGTCTTTTCGGCCAGGTGAAGACCCATGGCGGCGGGCGATTGCTGGAATCCATGTTCCATGAACCGCTGACCGATCCGGCGCGGATCAATGCTAGATCAGGGATCTTTCAATACTTTCAGCGAAAAAAACTGGATTTCCCTTTCACTGCGGAGACGGTGGGTGTGATGGAGAACTATCTGGGTATGGGCACCGGCAGTTATCTGGTGATAGCGGCGGTGGATGTTCTTCAAAAGAAAATGATGAGCAGCCTGGTCCGTGACACGCGATATGACCTTCTGCACCAGGGGCTGTTGGCGACCATCAGCGTCCTGCAGGGGTTGGGTAAGCTGATTGACCAGTTGGATAAGGATGGGGACAGTCCCTATCATGACCGGGTGCTGGATCTCAGGAATTTCTTTTCGGCCAGGCGAATGGAAGAGATTCTCCGGGAGGACGCGCAAACCTTGTCTGTTCTGAAGATTGCAAGCTATGATCATCTGCTGAAGAAGCGATATGCCGGTGAAATGGAGATGGTCATGGGTTGTCTTGCCGAACTCGACCTGTATATTGCCGTCAGTGATGTGGCGAGGGCCAGGAATTTCTCCTATGCTGTTGCGAGGCCGAAGGATGAGAATATTTTTCGCGCCAGGTCCCTGCGTCATCCCGGACTGGAGAAAGCTGTAGGCAATTCGTTGTCGCTGGATAAGGACATCAATATGTTATTTCTTACCGGGGCCAATATGGCGGGTAAGTCTACTTTTATGAAGTCATTTGGCATTGGCGTCTACCTCGCCCATATGGGGTTCCCCGTAGCGGCGGAACAAATGGTCTTCTCCGTCAGGGATGGTATCTATTCTTCGATCAATGTGCCCGACAACCTGGCCCTGGGTTATAGTCATTTTTATGCCGAGGTGCTGCGGGTGAAAAAGGTGGCGGAGGAAGTAAGCGCGGACAAGGATCTTATTGTAATTTTCGATGAGCTGTTCAAAGGTACGAATGTAAAGGATGCCTATGATGCGACTCTGTCGGTTACGGAAGCCTTTGCGCAGTTCAGGAATTGTTTTTTCGTCATCTCCACCCATATCATTGAGGTAGGGGAGACCCTGGGAGAACGATGCGACAACCTGCAATTTGCCTACCTGCCTACGGTCATGGATGGCAAGGTACCCCGCTATCCTTATATCATGCAAGAGGGGATCACGTCGGACCGTCATGGGATGATGATCATTGAAAATGAGGGCATTTTAGGAATTATGAAAAATTAAAAATCAGCCGAAAAATGAAGAGATGCATTTTGTATTTGTTGGGATTGGCGCCTGTCGTTTGTTGGGCGCAGCAAAAGACCTTTACCATCGAAGGGGTGTTGACGAACAGTGCTGTCAGTGGACAGTATGTATACCTGGTATATGCGGGCGATGGAAGTAATAAGTTGGACAGTACCGTTGTCACCGGGGGGAAATACGTACTGACAGGCGAGGTGGTGCGGCCTGGGATGGCGACGTTGTATGATGTCAGTCCTATGAGGATGGTCAGCAGGAGCGCCAGGCATCATGCGGCTGTTTTCCTGGAGCCCTTGCGTTTTACCGTCACGCATGTCGATTCTTTTTCCAATATACAGGTTACGGGTTCTACTGCCAATACGGAGTATAGCAAGCTGAAGAAGGAACTGGATCCGCTGATGATCAAGGGGCAGGCGTTGGGAAGTGAATACAGAAAAGCCTCTGCTGAAGGGGATTCCGTAAGGGTCTCTGAGCTGGAAAAGGAATTGAATGCCTTGGATCATACGATGAAGGTGGATGTGTTGCTGGGTTATGCAAAAAGCAATCCTGCCTCGCCCATCGCTGTGTTTGCGATGCAGAACAGCGTTGGCGGCGAGATCGATCCGGATCTGATCGGGCCTGTTTTTGATCATTTATCGGCCGCCAACCGGGGTTCGGAGGATGGACTGGCCTTTCAAAAGGCTATTGAGGCTGCCAAAAAGACCAGTATCGGTCAGATGGCGCCTGTATTTACGCAGAATGATACGCTGGGCAAGCCGGTCGCTCTCACGGCATTCCGGGGGCATTATGTGTTGATCGATTTCTGGGCCAGCTGGTGTGGTCCCTGCAGAATGGAGAATCCTAACGTGGTGGCGGCATACAATCGCTTTAAGGGTAAGGGATTTCAAATTCTGAGTGTGTCCCTGGACAAGCCGGATGCGAAGGAGAAATGGATGGAAGCCATTCATAAAGATGGGCTGCAATGGACCCATGTATCAGACCTGCAATTCTGGGATAATGCGGTGGCAAAGACATATGGGATCAAGGGTATCCCGCAGAATTTTCTGCTGGATCCGCAGGGCAAGATCGTTGGGAAGGGGTTAAGGGGAGATGAGCTGGAGAAGAAACTTGGAGAGATTTATAAATAAAAGTGATGCCTGTTAGATAAAAAAAGCCCCCGGTTTGAAGTGCCGGGGGTTTTTTTATGCGTTGCGGTTGATGCAGTTGAGATCTTCAAAGGCGACTTCGAGTCTTTTGCTGAAGCTTTCTTCTGCCTTGCGCAGCCAGACGCGGGGATCGTAATGTTTTTTGTTAGGCTTGGCCGGTCCCTCGGGATTGCCGAGTTGCCCCTGGAGGTAGGCCTCGTTCTTTACATAATACTGTTGGATACCTTCCCAGAAAGCCCATTGCAGGTCCGTGTCGATATTCATCTTGATCGCGCCATAGCCGATGGCTTCGCGGATCTGGTGTTGGGGGCTGCCGCTGCCGCCGTGGAATACGAAGTAGACGGGTTTGGGACCTGTCTTTAGTTCCTTCTCGATATAGTCCTGGCTATTTTTCAGGATGATGGGGCGGAGTTCTACGTTGCCAGGGCTATATACGCCGTGTACGTTGCCGAAGGCTGCTGCTACGCCGAAGAGCCTGCCCACCTTGCTGAGTTCCGTGTAAGCATAGGCTACGTCTTCGGGCTGGGTATAGAGTTTATGATTTTCTACGCCGCTGTTGTCTACGCCATCTTCTTCACCGCCTGTCACGCCGAGTTCAATTTCAATGGCCATACCCAGGGGATGCATGCGTTTGAAATATTCCACTGAGGTATGGATATTTTCCTCCAGGGGTTCTTCGGAGAGGTCCAGCATATGAGAACTGAAGAGGGGCTGTTTCTTTTCCTTAAAGAACTGTTCGCCGGCGTCGATCAGGCCGCTGACCCAGGGCAGCCATTTCTGTGCTGCATGGTCTGTATGGAGGATGACGGGTACGCCGTAGTATTTTGCCACGTTATGGACATGGAGAGCGCCGGAGACGCCACCGGAGATATTACCCTGTAATTTGTCATTGGGCATTCCTTTGCCGGCAATGAACTGGGCGCCGCCATTGGAGAATTGAATGATCACGGGGGAGTTGACTTTTGCTGCGGTCTCCAGAACGGCATTGATCGTATTGGTGCCGATGGTGTTGACCGCGGGGAGCGCAAACTGGTTAGCTTTTGCATCTTTGTACAAGGCTTCTAATTCATCGCCGAATAGTACGCCGGCCGAGTATTTTTTCATACTTTATGAACTTTAGTTTTGATTTATATTGAAAAACTCTTAAATCGTTGAAAATTGTTAAATAGCAAGCCTCATTTCTGAATCAAGGGGCGAATATACGGTTTCGTGCGGGTCAATCTTCGAATTTGCTCAGGTTTTTTTGGATGAGAGAGAGATTCTTCTGCAGGGTCTGTTTGAGTTGCCTTTTGACCAATTTTCCCATTGAGTTGCATTTTGCGAAGGCAGGGCTGTTAAAGTGCTGGCCCAGTTCGGTCTTTAGTTGCATGAGTTTTTCCGGGGTGGAGATATTATCCTTGGCCATGATATTGAGGAGGTCCATCAGGCGGAACCTGGAGGAGGCGACCCGGAATGCCATCATCGTTCTTTCTTCAGTCTGGTATTGTTCGATGGAGTCTTTGTTGAGGTGTTTCATGCAGAGGTCAACGAAGCCGATATTCTCTTTGAAGAACTGGGGGATGTAGAGATTTTTTCTTCCTTCATAGGATTGTTGATCGAAGTCGATGGCCCGGATCCTGTATTGATAATCCTCAATATCGGGAGTGATGTCCACCACGAAGTTATAGGATCGCATGTCTCCCAGCAAACGTACGAAACAGCGTTCGTTGAATTTTACGAATTCCTTTGAGAGCCTGATCTTATTGGTCATGGGGTCATTCACGAAGTTTTTGATGAAGAGGTCGCCGGGTATGCCGGGGATATGTTCTTCCACCAGGGTATTGTGGTGGGTGAAGAAGGTGATGCGATTGGGGGAGAGGAGGTGTTCGAGTTCCAATCCATAGATGCGGGATGCGTCAGCCTGTTTGATATAATAGTGATCGTAGTTGTCATTGAATTTATTGACGATACGGATGCGGAACGGGTTGGAATTGGCGAAGCTGCAGTAGTCTATCCTGGCCACGTCGAGATGTTTGGTATGGGTGAGGTCGCCCTCGGTTTTGAGGCTGGCGTACATCTGCACCAGTCCTTCCCGGATGAAATCCCAGTGGCGCATATCATAGACGGCTGTCTCCCAAAGGGTATCCTGGTTATGTTTGTCTTTTAGCGGGACTGACCAGGTGATATGCTGGAGGAGGTCTTTGTACGTCACCGGCAGGCGTACTTCCCGGCCATGGTGTTTGAGATAGTTGCGCAGGAGGTCGGTGATGGGGAAAATGGGCTTCTTCCGGGAGGGTTTGATGGATTGTCCGGAAAAGCTGGGATTATCACTGAACTGCATCTGCGGCCTGTTTTTTTCAAAGATCGTATTTTCAGGCGGAGCGAAGGGGGGCTATTTAGAAAGACTGTCTGCCAGGCCTTGAAAATAGGCTGGTGCATCCAGGAGGCGGCTGCCGTACCAGCTGAACAGTTCGCCGTCGACCAGGATGATGGCGGCATGGGGCAGGACTGCCTGTAACTCGTCGATATGTGCCCGTTTGAAAGGGTAGGGTTCTGAGGACAAAAGGACGAGGTCACAGTGCCGGTCGGAGAGGGTCTCCAGGGTAATGGAGGGGTAGCGGGGCTGGTTGTGGAAGATATTGTCGAAGCCGCAGCGTTGCAGCATGTCGTGGATAAAGGTATCGCCGCCGGCGACCATCCAGGGTTTGCGCCAGATGAAATAGGCTGCTCTGGGACGGGCGACGGACTGGGAGGAGGGGCCGGGGAGGGCAATGAAGCGTTTGTCGATTTCGGCTGCCAGTTGTGCGGCCCGGGGGCCTTTCCCGGTAAGATCGCCGATGGCCCGGATCATGTCCAGGGCTCCGGGAAGGGTATTTATATCGCTGATCCAGACCGGGTAGCGGGCGGCGAGGGCAAGGATCTGGTCCTGCCGGTTCTCTTCCTTATTGGCGATGATGAGGTCGGGGTGGAGGGAATCGATGATTGCGGGATGGATATCCTTTGTGCCACCGATCCGGGTCTTGCTGCGGAACCATGCGTCAGGATGGATACAAAATTTGGTGATGCCTACCACTTCGGCTTCCAGGCCGAGGGCAAATAGTAATTCTGTCTGGGACGGTACCAGGGAAATGATCCGTTGGGGATTATTATGAAGGGTGATGGTTCTACCTAATTGGTCGATGAAGGAGGGCATTGGTCAGCGTTATGCTGCAAGGTAAGGAAGAAAGAGGGGATGCATGATTTGCATCATCGGTGAAGGCCTCCTGCTAAATTCGCGCACTAATCAGAGTTTAGCAGGAGGGTACCGGAGTTAAAGCAGATGGTCTTACGCTTCGGATTGGATACTGCTTTCCTGGTTTTTACTTTTGGAATTTGGATCTTAGAACGAGTTTTTGATTGGATACTACAGGATTTTTAAAGACGGTTTTTGGTTTTTCAGAATTGGATGTTGGATCGACGGGACTGTGTTGGTTTTTAAAGGATCAGGATCTTGGTTTTTTAGGATCAGGTTTGGCTTTTTAGGATTTTGGATCTTTCAACGGTTATTGGATTGTCGGCTGTTCAAAAGGGAACCTGGATTAGGGTTCATGGTTAAATTGGATTGTAAAAATAGAAGTTGACTGATATTGGATCTTGCCTGGAATTTCTTTGGATATTGGGTTCTTGGTTTTTGTCTGGATATTGGCTTTCAAATTCGGTTTTTACTTCGGCCCATGATGTCTTTTCATCGGTCTCAGTGATTCCGCTAATGCGGAATTCAGGGATATCGGGTGATTGATATTATCAATCAACTTCTATATCAAAAATAATTTGTTAAAGTTAGAAACGCAATAGAGGTTTTGCTTTATTTTTTGGTCGCAGAAATTACTAACAGATTCGTAATCATAGCATAATGCTATAGTAGAAGTTCGCAATTATCCAATGGGACAAATACGATGATGGGGCCGTTAGGAAAAAAATGGAACTGATAATCAACGTGTTGGGATTTCGGGATCTTATGCCCCCAATGCGTGAATTACATCGTACTTGGTGACGATATGGTAATTCCCGCTATCGTCTTTTCCGAGGACGGCGCCGTTCTCGCGGGTGATCAGGCTGCTGAGTCGTTCCAGGGGGGTATCGAAGGATACGATGGGGTAGGCTTTTTCCAGTACTTCCCCGATCTTTTTGCTTTTGATGTCCTGGCCATTGCTCATCATCCGGGTAAAGAGGCCACTTTCGCTGATGGCGCCGACAACTTCTGCGCCTTGGAGGACGGGGAGGTTCTCTACATTGTATTTCTGCATGAGTTCGAAGGCTTCGTTAACGGTTTGTCCGGGTTCGACTGTGATCAGCCTTTTGGCGCCCCGTCCGGCGACTATGTCTTTAAAGGTCTTTACGTCCAGGAAGCCTCTTTCCATCATCCACTGATCGTTGTAAATCTTTCCTACATAGCGGCTGCCGTGATCGTGGAGGATCACTACGACGAGATCGTCCTTTTTCAGCAGGTCTTTTAGCTGGATGAGTCCCTGGACGGCTGTGCCTGCACTGTACCCGCAGAACAGGCCTTCTTCTTTTGCGATCCGGCGGGCCATGATGGCGGCGTCCTTGTCGGTCACCTGTTGAAAGACATCCACCACTTTCATATCGTAGTTCTGGGGTACGAAATCTTCACCGATGCCTTCACTGATATAGGGATGGACCTGATTCATATCGACCTCGCCTGTCCGGAAGTATTTGGTCAGGAGGCTGCCGAAGGGGTCCATGGCCCAGACCTGTATGGCGGGGTTCTTTTCTTTCAGGTACATGGCTGTGCCGGTGACGGTTCCGCCTGTGCCTGTCGCTACGACCAGGTGGGTGACTTTTCCATCGGTCTGTTCCCAGATCTCCGGGCCTGTGGTCTCGTAATGCGCCAGCCGGTTGGCCAGGTTATCATATTGGTTGCAGTGAAAGGAGTTGGGGATCTCTTTGGCCAGGCGTCGGGCGATGGAATAATAGGACCGGGGGTCTTCCGGCCCGACATTGGTCGGGCAGACGATGACTTCGGCACCCAGGGCCTTCAGGATATCGATCTTTTCCTTGGACTGCTTATCCGTGGTTGTAAAAATACATTTATAACCTTTCACGACTGCTGCCAGGGCGAGGCCCATGCCTGTATTGCCGGAGGTACATTCGATGATGGTTCCACCGGGTTTCAACAGTCCTTCCTGTTCAGCCACTTCCACCATTTTCAGGGCCATGCGATCCTTTATGGAGTTTCCCGGATTGAAATATTCCACTTTTGCCAGGACGGTGCAGGGCAGGTCCCTGGTCAATTTATTCAGCCTGATCATGGGTGTATTTCCGATGGTCTCCAGAATATTATTTTTGATATCCATATGTGATGCTTGTGGGTACAAAAATAGTTGAAAGGTTCACAGTATGATTTTAATTTTTTATTGCAGGTTCATCCTTTACATTTGCTCCCCTATTTGATATTGAATAACTACTATGGAACCCGTATACATACAGAAGATTGCCGAGAAATTGAATTTCAGCCTGAAACAGATCAATAATGTCAATGATCTGCATTCGGAAGGCGCCACCATTCCCTTTATGTCCCGCTACCGCAAAGAAGCTACGGGCAATATGGATGAGGTACAGATCAATGATGTAGTTGAACAGATCAAATATTTTACGGAGCTGGACAAGCGGAAAGAGACCGTGCTGAAGACCATTGAGGGATTGGGCAAGCTGACGCCGGTCTTGAAGGACCGGATCGAGAATTGTTACGATGCGACGGAATTAGAAGATATTTATCTGCCTTACAAGCCCAAGCGTAAGACCCGGGCTACTACGGCTATTGAGAAAGGACTGGAGCCGCTGGCGAAATTCCTTTTTGAACAGGGGGCCGGCGATATTGGTGATGAGGCCGGAAAGTTCTTGAACGAGCAGGTGAAGGACCCAAAAGAAGCATTGCAGGGAGCCAGGGATATCATCGCGGAATGGATTGCCGAGCATGAGCAGGCCCGTAATAAAGTACGTCAATTGTTCACGGAGACCGCCGCGCTGCATTCCAAGGTGCTCAGTAGTAAGAAGGATGAGGAAGAGGCCCAGAAATACCGGGACTATTTTGAATTCAACGAGCTCCTGGCCAATTGTCCGTCCCATCGGATTTTAGCAATCCGCCGCGGGGAAAAGGAGGGTTATCTGATCATGGACCTAAATATCGACAAGCAAACGGCTACCGACGAATTGGAAAGAGTATTTGTGAAGGCGGCCACGCCTGCCGCGGGGGAAGTGAAGAAGGCGATCGATGATTCTTTTGACCGGTTGCTGAAATCCTCCATCGAAAATGAATTCCGGTTGATCAGTAAGAACAAGGCCGATGAGGAAGCCATCCGTGTTTTTGCGGAGAACCTGCGGCAGTTATTACTGGCGTCTCCGCTGGGATCGAAAAGGATCCTGGCCCTGGACCCTGGTTTCCGGACAGGATGTAAGGTCGTATGCCTGGACGCCCAGGGTAATTTCCTTCATAACAGCACGATCTATCCTCATCCGCCGCAACAGGAATGGCAGGCCAGTGTCAGTGAGCTGAAGAGATTAGTGGAGCGTTACGATATTGAAGCAATCGGCGTTGGGAACGGAACGGCGGGAAGGGAGACGGAACAATTGGTGCGGGGTATTGATTTTGGGAAGAAGGTGAGTGTCTTTATGGTAAATGAGAGTGGGGCCTCCATCTATTCCGCCAGTGAAGTGGCCCGGGATGAATTTCCCGACCAGGACGTTACCGTGCGGGGTTCCATCAGTATTGGGCGTCGTCTGCTGGACCCTTTGAGTGAGCTGGTAAAGATCGACCCGAAATCCATTGGTGTGGGGCAGTATCAGCATGATGTGAATCAGAACAAGCTAAAGGAAGAATTGGACCGGATCGTGGAGAGCTGTGTGAACCATGTAGGAGTGGACCTGAATACGGCCAGTAAGCATCTTCTGACCTACGTCAGTGGTCTGAGCGCTACGCTGGCTAAAAATATCGTAGAATATCGGGCAAAGAACGGGGCCTTTACAAGCAGGGAGGATTTGAAGAAGGTGAGCCTGATGGGTCCGAAGACCTTTGAGCAATGTGCCGGCTTCCTCCGGATCCGGGAGGCCCAAAATCCTCTGGACAACAGTGCCGTGCATCCGGAAACTTATTTCGTGGTGGAGTCGATGGCAAAGGATCTGGAATGTTCCGTATCGGATCTGATCCATCAGACAGAGCTGCGTAAGAAGATCAGCCGGAAGAAATATATATCTGAAAAAGTGGGTGAGTTCACCATCGACGATATCATGAAGGAGCTGGAAAAGCCGGGACGGGATCCCCGCAATACCATCGAAGAGTTCCAGTTCGAAGCGACGATCAAGACCATGGAAGATCTCAAACAGGGGATGACTGTACCGGGGATTGTTACCAATATTACCAATTTCGGCGTCTTTGTGGATATCGGCGTCAAGCAGGATGGGCTGGTGCATATTTCACAGCTCAGCAATACCTACGTATCGGATCCCAATACGGTGGTGAAGCTGCAGCAAAAAGTGATGGTAACGGTGATGGAAGTGGATGTGGCCCGTAAAAGAATTTCTCTTTCGATGAAGGGGAGCGCAAATGGTGGAAAGGCACCTGCCCCGGCTAAGGCACCCGTTAAGGCGGACAGTAAGGCAGGGGTGAAAAAAGAAGGTCCGGTGGATCCCTTCCAGGCCAAGTTGATGGAGTTGAAGAAGAAATTTAAGGATTAATTTCTTTCTGTCTGTTCTCCTGTCTTTTTCGCTGCAGGTACATGTCCAGCAGCATGAGGCCCAGGACTACGGTCACCAGCAGGAATATATTCGTATAGGCGCTGTTGAAGACCTTTCCCCAGTTGAACTTTTCTATCTCGGCGTTCAGGTTGGTTTTGATATTATAGTGTTCCACCAGGTTCGATGAGCTGTGGCCGGACCATTTGAATTGTCCCAGGCAATAGACGAGGAAGCCGGTGATCATGGTGAGGAAGAAACCTGCGATGGCGTGGATGATATTCTTATTGATATAATTTTTGGTGGCCGGGGCCACATGGGCCCGGGCGATCTCTTCCATGACGTTCTTTGTAAATCGCAGGGAAGGAGCGTCCAGCTCCGAACCGTTCATCAACTGGTGAACCTGCAGCAATTCCCTGTATTTCCGCTGCCATTCCATATTGGCGGCGATCAGTCCATCGATTGCGGATCTTTCGACCGGGCTGCTGAGCCCATCGATATAATCCCACAAACGTTCTTCCATCTGGTCCTGCGTATTCATAAAAATTGATTGAGAGGTATGACTAACCTTGTAATTCACGTACCTCATGACTGAAATATTTTTCCATTTTCTCCTTCAGGCGATGGCGGGCCCGGTGCAATTTTACCTTTACGGTATTTGATTCCAACCCCATGATCCGCCCTATTTCCTCCAGGGATTGTTCGCCCTTGTAAAACAAGGTGATCAACTGGCTGTCGTCAGGGCTGAGCAGCCGGATCGCCTCGTTCACCATGGCGTGCCTGGATTTTGTCTCGATCGTGTCAGCCCTGAACCCCGATTGCTGGTTCTCCAGCTGCAAAAAGGTCCGTTCGTTGTCGATAGAGGTCGTATCCAGGCGTTTTTTACGGAGGAAGGTGAGGCAGCTGGTGCGTACGACGGTATACAGCCAGGTGCTGAATTTCGACTCCCCCCGGAAATCGGCCAGGGAACGATAGGCCTTTACGAATACGTCCTGGGCTATCTCTTCGGCATCTTCGCGGTTATCGGTGAAACGCAGGACCAGGGTGAATACAAAATTCTGGTAGCGCTCCACGATTTGCGCAAATATCGCGGCCTCCCCTTGCAGGATCCTGTTAATTATCTCTGTATCAGTAAGTCCGCTGTTTGACACGATGATAAGACTAACCCTTGTTCGTCGAGGTTACATAGAAAGATACATTTTTAAAATGAAGATCTGGCTGTAACCTCCCCGGACCGGCCGTAGTCTGATGTGTTGTGAACAGCAATTATTAAAAAGAAAAAAGTAATACAATGGGACCAGATCAATTAGTTTTTTTATGGATGATACTCATGACACTCGGCATTTGCGCCTTGATATTCGGGATGCGCTATATGAGCAATAAAGAGAATATGTCAATGATAGAGAAGGGGTTAGACCCGAAGTTGAAGATCATCAAACCTCGCCCGGCCCCCTTCCGGAACCTGAAATGGGGATTATTATTGGTAGGCGCCGGCCTGGGCCTCTTTGTGGCCTATCTGCTGGATAATTCGTTGCTGTATAAGATCGGTCATGATAAGCTCAATCCCATGGATCACGATGACTATAATGGGGCCAATGTGATCATTTATTTTGCCCTGATCGCTATTGGCGGCGGGCTCGGGCTGATCGCCTCTTACCGGATCGAGAAGAAGGAGTTACTGGATAAGGAGGATAAGGAATAGAAGGACCGTAAAATCGTCGTTAAGAGGGCATCTCTATGCAAGGGGATGCCCTCTTTTTATATATGCGTTTTGGGGACCATGGTTGAACTTTTTTCAAATGGTTGCAAATGAATGTGTTGAAAAAAGTTCAACCATGCTCTTTTATTTGATTAGTTCCAGGGCCTTGTTAATGACCGGGTCGAAGGCGTTGCTGACCTCGTAGTAGCCTTCGGTACGCCAGATCTGGCGGGCCATCAGAGCCCGGATCCGGTGTTGCAGCATTTCTTTGTCCTTTGGCGGGATGGACCGGAGGTCGATGGTATCACGGGCCGCATAGGTGCTCAGGGAATTCCATAGCTTTTCGTCATCATGAAAGCCGGTCACAAATTCGGAGGGGTTCTTAAAAGATTGAAAAACAGCCATGTGCTGTATATAGTAGAAGTAGATGAAGCGGCTGAGGGTGCCTTCTACATAGAGGGCGGTGATATTTTTGGCCAGGGTGCTGGTATCAAAGCCGACGAAGATATCCGGGGTGATCCCGCCGCCGCCGAATACGGTCCTTTTTTCTTTGCCCAGGGTCTTATAGGCGTGTGCTCCGTGGTTGATGTTCGTATCACCGTGGAGGACCTCTCCATCATGGAAGCGCTTCATGACCTCTTCGTTGTAGTCGTCATGTCCTTTGTCATAGGGCTTCTGGATGCTGCGTCCCGTGGGGGTATAGTAGCGGGCGACCGTCAGCCGCAGGGCGGCTCCATCGCTCAACTGGTATTGTTCCTGGACCAGGCCCTTGCCGAAGGTCCTTCTGCCGATGATGGTAGCCCGGTCCCAATCTTGAAGGGCGCCGGTCAGTACTTCGCTAGCGGAGGCGGTTCCTTCGTCGGTCAGGAGCGCCAGGCGGCCTTTTTCGAAGAGGCCTTCCCGGCGGCAGCGATATTCTACTTTGGGTGACCGGGCGCCTTCTGTATAGACGATCAGTTTATCACCGTCTAAAAAATCATCCGCTATGTCGATGGATTCCTGTAAGATCCCGCCACCATTGCCCCGGAGGTCCAGGACCAGTTTCTGCAGGCCCTGTTGCTGCAGTTTCATGACGGCTTGGACAAACTCGGCGTGGGTTGTCTCGGAGAATTTACTGATGCGGATATAGCCGGTCTCTTTGTTGATCATATAGGCCACATCGATGGCAGGAAGGGGGATCGTTCCTCTTGCGATGGTGAAGCTCTGTGGCCGACCGTCCCGGAGCAGGGAGATCGTGACCTTGCTGGCTCCGGGGCCTCTCAGCAGTTTGCGGATCCTTTCGGTATTGATGCCATTGCCTGCGACGATGGAGTCGCCCACTTTTAAAAATTTATCCCCTACCTGCAGGCCTCCCCGGTCACTGGGCCCGCCTGTCAGTACGCTGACTACGTTTACCGTATCATCGAAAATTTGAAACTCTATGCCGATGCCTTCGAAATTACCCTGGAGATCTTCATTGAATTCGGAGAGGTCGACGGCAGGAATATAGACGGAATGGGGGTCCAGGTGGGTCAGCATTCCCTGAATGGCGGCGTCTCCCAGGGTGTCCATGGCCACGCGATCCACATATTTCATGTTCACCAGATCGATCACCTCCTGTACGGGCGTTTGTTTGCGGGTCTTAAAGAAACCCGCGGCGCTGAGGTTGCCATTGCCCCGCAGCCGGAAGCCAATGAGCATGCCCAGGATCATGACGAGTGCAAACAGAAGGGGTATCCATATCTGTAATTTTTTCATTCGAATGATATTTTTATCATGTAAGGAAGGCTGCAAATTAACGAATCATAATTTAACTTGCAGTCTCAAGATCAAACGAGAGGCCATGAATATACTGATAGCTGATAGTGGTTCGACAAAGTCCGAATGGTGCATGTTGCACGACGGCAAGCGGAAGAAGGTAGCTATACAGGGGATCAGCCCCTACTTCCTGGATGGTCCGGGGATAGAGAAAGTATTGGCCCGGGAGTTGGCGCCTGCCCTGAAAAATTTTCCTCCGGACCAGGTATATTATTATGGTACGGGCTGTAGTAATCCGGACAACCGGAAGATCGTACAGAAGGCCCTCCGCCATATTTTCCCGGGTGCCGGGGTTCATGTGACCCATGATCTGATGGGGGCGGCTCTGGCGTTAAACGGCCGGTCAAAGGGCATTGCCTGTATCCTGGGCACAGGCAGTAATTCCTGCTATTTCGATGGGAGAAAAATTGCCAAGAACAGCCCGGGGCTGGGCTTTGTGTTGGGCGATGAGGGTAGTGGCGCCTATCTGGGCAAAAAAGTTTTACAATATTATCTTTACAATACTTTTGATGAAGAATTAAGGTATAAGTTCGACGCGAAGTATGCCACCAATAGTAAGGAAATATTAGAAAGCATTTATAAGAAACCATTGCCAAACCGTTACCTGGCTTCTTTCGCCCTATTTCTGGTGGAGAACCGCGGGCATTATATGATCGAGAATATCATCGAGGATGGACTGAATGATTTTTTCTTCAATCATTTGTGTAAGTACAGGGAAAGCTGGAAATTACCCATCCATTTTGTCGGTGGTGTGGCCTATGGGTTCAGGGATGTGGTTCGGGAATTGTGCGGGGTCTATGAGTTCGAACTGGGGAAGATCCTGCAGAAGCCTATGGACGGGCTGATCAAATATCATCATCCCGAAGAGGCCTGAACGGGGGCAACCGGATGGATCGTATTTAACAAAATTTGTATAAAGTATGGCATTTGAGAAGGTTACCGAGGCCTCAAGCCGGTATCACGGGCTGGAAAAAATGAGTATCCCGGAGGTTCTGCAGAGCATTAACCAGGAGGACAGGACCGTTGCGGATGCAGTTGAGCGATCGATCCCGCAGATAGCCCTGTTGACCTCGGTCATTACGGATAAGATGTTGGCAGGCGGCAGACTGTTCTATATCGGCGCGGGAACCAGCGGCAGGCTGGGTGTGCTGGATGCCAGTGAGATCCCGCCGACCTATGGTATGCCTTTTGATCTGATCATCGGGGTGATCGCAGGAGGAGAGGATGCGATCCGCAAACCTATCGAGAATGCGGAGGATGACCCGGAGCAGGGATGGGCCGATCTTCAAAAGTATGGTGTCAATGATAAGGATGTGGTGGTGGGTATTGCTGCGAGTGGAACTACACCCTATGTCATTGGTGCGATGGCGGAGAGCCGGCGGCGGGGGATCGTGACCGGTTGTATCGTTTGTAATCCGGGATCGCCGGTTGCCGACGAGGCGGATCATCCCATCGAAGTGATCGTGGGCCCTGAATTTGTCACAGGCAGCACCCGGATGAAGAGTGGGACTGCGCAGAAGTTGGTATTGAATATGATCTCCACCACGGTAATGATCCAGATCGGCCGGGTGGAAGACAATAAAATGGTGAACATGCAGCTGACGAACAGCAAGCTGGTGGACCGGGGCACAAAAATGGTAATGGAAGGTACGGGGCTGACGGATTATGAGCAGGCAAAGGACCTTTTGCTGCGATCCGGCAGTGTTAAAAAAGCCATTGAAAAGTTTTAGGAATATAAAAGGAACCGTATGCACGAAATAGAACCTTTTTATAACTGGCGTCATTTATATGTTAGTGAGGAGGACGAAAGGTCGCCTTTCTACGGAAGGGTCTATTCGGAATTCGAGTTCTCCCAGACCATCTATAACTATTATATACACCCGCAATGGGATGAGTTCGGTTCCCGGACCCTGTATATGAAGGTACTGATTGCGGATTATGAAGAACGCTATGTGGTGATGGAACTGTTCGGGGAATGGAATGATGCGATCGAAAATGATATCATGAACCTGAAGAGAGAGGTGGTGGATAAATTCTATGAATTTGGCATTACCAAGTTCATCCTGATCGCGGAGAATGTGCTGAATTTTCATAGCGGCGACAAGGATTATTATGAAGAGTGGTTCGAAGAGGTGACGGACTCGGAAGGATGGATCGCCGTGCTGAATATGCCGGAACAAACGCAATATGATTTTCGCAAGGCGAAGTTGAACCGGTTCATCGAACTGATCGAACTGGATAACTGGCGCACCTATAAGCCCTTCCACTTATTCACCCTCATCGACCGGCAGATCCTCAACAGGCTGGATTAGCTAAATTTCAAAGATTTTCAGAATTCGTTAAAATAAATTTTATTTTTCAGGATAAGTCTTTACTTTTGGTGTAGTATATGAACACGACAAAAGCATACCGTTATTTTTATTTTTACTTTTTTTACTACTTTATGAGTAGGCCGGGAATGCTAGTGTTAAGAAGTAACTAAAGAAACGAAAATTAACATAGAAAATCCCGGCCAAATGGCCGGGATTTTTGCGTTTAAGACGATTCATTATGAATACAAGGGTCTCGATACAGGGTTATGAAGGCAGTTTCCACCAGGTGGCGGCGCAGCAGTTCTTTGGAAAGGATGTGGAGGTGATCACCTGCGCGACATTCCGGGAGGTGATCCGGGTGGCTGCCAGTAAAAAGGAGAGTGACGGCGGGGTGATGGCCATAGAGAATTCAATTGCCGGGAGCATTCTGCCGAATTATAACCTGTTGCAGAAGAGCAATCTGCGGGTCGTCGGTGAGATCTACCTGCAGATCCGGCAGAATCTCCTGGTGAATCCGGGGGTAAAGCTGGAGGATATCCGCGAAGTGCATTCCCACCATATGGCCTTGCTGCAGTGCATCGATTATTTAGAGAAACATCCCCAGTGGAAGTTGGTGGAGACGGAGGATACGGCCCTCAGTGCCAAACACCTGCAGCAGCACAAGAGCAAGCATACTGCGGCGATCGCCAGCAAGTTGGCGGCGGATCTTTTTGGTCTGGAGATGCTGGCGCCCAATATCCAATCGATGAAAAATAATTATACACGTTTCCTGATCCTGCAGCGGGAGGACCGGGCTGTGAAGGTGGAGAATGCGAACAAGGCATCGGTCAACTTCCATACGGACCATTCGCGGGGAAGTCTGGCCCGCGTGCTGACGAAGATCGCGGAGGGCGGAATCAATCTCAGCAAGCTGCAGTCTTTTCCGATCCCGGGCAGTGAATGGGAGTATTCCTTTCATGCCGATATGGAATTCGAGGGGCTTAACCAGTTGGAGAAGGTCCTGGAATCGATAAGGCCGATCACGGCCGAGCTGAAGGTATATGGTATTTATAAAAAAGGAAGGACGGTGTAGGTATATTTTGAATGTTGCATTATAAATTTTGAATGAGATGAAGACATCCAAAAGATTAGAAGGGATCGGAGAATATTATTTTTCCCAGAAGCTCCGGGAGATCGATGAACTGAATAGGAAGGGGAAGAACATTATCAACCTGGGCATTGGTAGCCCGGACCTGCCTCCCCATCCGGATGTGATACGGGTATTACAGGAGGAGAGCGCCAAACCGAATGTCCATGCCTATCAATCCTATAAGGGGTCTCCCGTGCTGCGGGATGCGATCGCGGAGTGGTACCGTCGTTGGTATGGTGTGGAGTTGAATGCGAGTACGGAGATCCTGCCGCTGATCGGTTCCAAGGAAGGGGTCATGCATATCTGTATGGCCTACCTGGACGAAGGGGATGGCGTGCTCGTGCCTAACCCGGGATATCCTACTTATCGCAGTGCGGTCAAGCTGGCCGGCGGGGTGTGCCTGGACTACGAGCTGAAAGCTGAAAATAGCTGGTATCCTGATTTTGAACGAATGGAGGAGCAGGTGAGGAAATATGCCGGGACCGTCAAGCTGATGTGGGTGAATTATCCGCATATGCCGACGGGCAGGCTGGGCAGCCGGGAGCTGTTCGAAAGGCTGATCGCCTTTGGGAAGAAGCATGATATCCTTATTTGTCATGATAACCCATATAGTTTTATCCTGAATGAGGAGCCCATGAGCATTCTCAGCGTGCCAGGTGCGAAAGAGACGGCCCTGGAGCTGAATTCGCTGAGCAAGTCCCAGAATATGGCCGGATGGCGGGTAGGGATATTGGCGGCCTCCCAACGGCGGATCGAAGAAATCCTGCGGTTTAAAAGCAATATGGACAGCGGGATGTTCCTGCCGGTGCAACTGGCGGCGGCCAAGGCTCTTTCCCTGGGTAAGGACTGGTATGACAGCGTCAATGCCGTTTACCGCGAGCGCAGGGTAAAGGTCTTTCAACTATTAGACTTGCTGGGATGTGCCTTTGACAGAGAGCAGGTGGGTATGTTCGTCTGGGCGACGATTCCGGCGGGCTTCAAGGATGGATTCGCCCTCAGTGACAAGGTCCTGTATGGTGCGAATGTGTTCATCACGCCGGGGGGTATTTTTGGAGAGGCGGGAGATGGCTATATCCGGGTCAGTCTTTGCAGCAGTATGGAGAGATTGCAGGAGAGTATTGAGAGAGTTACGGGTTTATAGTTTCGAGTTTCTGGTTGGATTTGCAATAGGGGGGGTGTTAAAAATTTAAACTGTTTTTATGTTTGATTCGGTAACGATCGTAGGTGTGGGGCTGATCAGCGGCAGTTTTAGCCTGGCGTTGAAGGAAAGAGGCCTGGTCAAAAATGTCATTGGGGTCAGCCGGACGGCGTCCAGCATCGAAAAAGCCCTGAAACTGGGTCTGATCGACGAGGCCCTGCCCCTGGAAGAGGCTGTGCGGAAGAGTGACCTGATCTATGTTGCCATTCCTGTGGATGTTACGATCCCTATCATGGGCCAGATCATGGACCTGATCACTGACCGGCAGATCGTCGCCGATGCGGGGTCGACCAAACAGGTTCTTTGCGAGAGCCTGGCGGACCATCCTTTGCGCAGGAGATTCGTGGCCACCCATCCCATGTGGGGGACGGAGTACAGTGGTCCCGAGGCGGCGGTCCGGGATGCCTTTGCCGGCCGGGCCTGTGTGATCTGTGAAAAGGAAAAGAGTGATCCGGATGCGCTGGAAACGATGGAAAACCTGTATAAGTTATTAGGTATGCACATGGTATATATGGCTGCTGACAGCCATGATATGCATGCTGCCTATATCAGCCATATCTCCCATATCACTTCTTTTGCCCTGGCCAATACAGTGTTGGAAAAGGAGAAGGAGGAGGGTGCCATTTTCGACCTGGCGGGCGGTGGTTTTGAAAGTACCGTGAGGTTGGCCAAGAGTACCCCGTCCATGTGGCTGCCCATTTTTAAGCAGAACAGGGACCATGTGCTGGATGTGCTGAATGAACATATTGCCCAGCTTCGGAAGTTCAAAAGCTGCCTGGAAAAGGAGAATTATACGTACTTACAGGAGTTGATGGAAAATGCGAATAAGATCAGGAAAATACTTAAGTGAGTTGCGGGTTTCTGGTTTCTTATTGGGAGGGGAGGGCTCCGGGGGGTAATAGGTGAAAGCCAGGCATTGGAGTGGTTGGGCGGGAAGGATTAATTTCCAGGCCCTTCAGGGCCAACCAAACGGACCGGAGGGACGTTAGCCGAAGGCCGGACATTGAATGGTTGGGCCCTGGGAGGTAAATTTCCAGACCCTTCCCGCCCAACCAATCGGTCCCGGAGGGCTGATAGGCGAAAGCCAGACATTGGATGTTTGGGCTCTGGGAGGTAAATTTCCAGGCCTCTCAGGCCCAAATAACGTACCTTTGCGGCAAATTTTTAATGAATATGGCGACATTTGAAGAGTTGGGTTTAGACCCCAGGTTGGTACAGGCAACGGATGCCCTGGGATTCAAAAACCCAACACCCATTCAGGAGCAAGCAATTCCTGTTTTATTAAGCGGTACCAAGGACCTTGTAGGGCTGGCGCAGACGGGTACCGGCAAAACGGCCGCTTTTGGTCTGCCACTGTTGCAGTTGATCGAAGTGGCGCAGAAGCATCCGCAGGCATTGGTGGTTTGTCCCACCAGGGAGTTGTGCATGCAGATCGTTAGCGAGATAGAACTGTTCAAAAAGTTCATCCCTGCCATGCATGTGATCGCCGTATATGGCGGTACTTCCATCGGATTGCAGATCAGGGATCTGAAAAGAGGGGTGCAGATCGTCGTGGCGACCCCGGGCAGGCTGATCGACCTGATTGAACGCAAGGCTATCAACCTGGAGCAGATAAAATATGTTGTGCTGGATGAGGCGGATGAGATGTTGAATATGGGTTTTCAGGACGATATCGAGTTCATTTTGCAGAATACGCCGAAGCGGGAGGCCACCTGGCTATTCAGTGCCACGATGCCTTCGGAGATCCGCCGGGTCAGCAAGAAGTACATGAAGACCCCTGTGGAGATCACGGTAGGTAAAATGAACACGGCCAATAAGAATATCGATCACCAGTATTATGTCGTTAATGCACATCATCGTTATGAGGCGTTGAAGCGGCTGATCGATTTCAATCCGGGGATCTATGGGATCATTTTTACCCGTACCAAGATCGATGCGCAGAATATTGCGGAGAAGCTGACACGCGAAGGATATGATATCGATGCACTGCATGGGGATCTTACCCAGCAGCAAAGGGATAAGGTAATGGGAGAGTTCCGTGAAAGGAATCTGCAGTTGCTGATTGCTACGGATGTGGCGGCGCGGGGGATCGACGTAAAGGAGATCACGCATGTCATCAACTATGAGCTGCCCGATGACGTAGAAGTTTATACGCACCGGAGTGGTCGTACGGGAAGGGCCGGCAATACAGGGATCTCTATATCAATTGTGCATAGCCGTGAAATAGGCAAGCTGAGGCAGATAGAAAGGATTGTGCAGGTACCTTTTCATAAGATGGAGATACCCAGTGGCAAGGATGTATGCCGCAAACAGTTCTTCTCCTTCATGGAGAAGTTGTTACAGGCCGATATCAGTCATGGCGATTATGAGTCCTATGTTCCTATGTTGGCAGAGAAGTTTGCGGATGTGACGAAGGAGGAGGTACTTAAAAGAGTCGCGGCAATGGAGTTCGACCGGTTCCTGAAGTACTATGAGAATGCGGAAGACCTGAATACCCGGGAAAGGGTGCGTGAATATGGCAGGGAGCGTGAGCCCCGGGGCGCAGGAGCGGAAAGGAATTTCAATCGCCGTGATGATGCCCCCGGGAATGGCAGACCGTCGAAGACGGCGCGGGAATATGCCAGTGACGGCGGGACCGGTGATTATGCCAGGCTGTTTGTAAATCTTGGTACCAAGGATGGGTTCTACAAGGCCAGCTTCCTCCAGTTCATCCTGGATATGAGTGACCTGCGGAAGGAAATGTTGGGAAGGATCGATATGAAGGAAATGAACAGTTGGATCGAGGTGGACCGCAAGTCGGCGCCGCAGATGATCCGGGCCATTGACGGGAAGAATTTTAAGGGCCGCCGTATCAGGATGAATGATGCGAACTCAAGGTAGACCGTTTCGGGTTTATGGTTTCGGGTCTCTGGTCGGTTTTGCAAGGTCCGGAGGTTTTTGAAGCATATGGGGATCAACCCGAAACGAGAACTAACAAACCAGAAACCTATAAATATATTGTTATGGAAGCGACAGCAACGAAAAGCGCGAAGGACATCGCCCAGGCGGCCTGGAACAAACGTCCCCTGATCATTTCCGGTCCCTGCAGTGCGGAGACTGAGGAGCAAGTGTTGGAGACCGCCACCCGTCTGGCCAAGACCGGTAAAGTGGATGTGATCCGTGCCGGTATCTGGAAGCCTCGTACGAGACCGGGAAGTTTTGAGGGCGTAGGCACCAAGGGACTGGCCTGGATGCAGCAAGCCCGCAAGCTGACGGGGCTGCCTGTGACGGTGGAAGTTGCTACCGCCAAGCAGGTGGAGGATGCGTTGCATTTCGACATAGACATATTATGGATCGGCGCCCGCACCACGGTGAATCCCTTTAGTGTTCAGGAAGTGGCCGATGCTCTTCGTGGGGTCGATGTGCCTGTCCTGATCAAGAACCCCATCAATCCTGACCTGGAACTATGGATTGGTGCGGTGGAAAGGGTCGCCAAGGCCGGGATCAAGCAGATTGGGCTGATCCATCGTGGTTTCAGTTCCTACGGCAACACAGAATACCGGAATGCCCCCATGTGGCATATGGCGATCGAGATGAAGCGGCGTAACCCGGAACTGATGATGATCAATGATCCTTCTCATATCAGCGGTCGCCGCGATATCCTGCTGGACGTGGCCCAGAAGGCCATTGACCTTGATTTCGACGGACTGATCATTGAAAGCCATATCGATCCGGACAAGGCCTGGAGCGATGCCAAACAGCAGATCACACCGGAGCGTCTGGCCGAATTGCTGGGGGAGATCGTATGGCGTCATGAGACGACTACCGAAAAAGATTTTATTACCGCCCTGGAGAAACTCCGTGAACAGATCAACCATATCGATGATGAACTGATCCAACTACTGGGTCAGCGTA
>Ga0247778_1000817_pt1 | contig 23761 bp, 18 predicted proteins | sample UWRJL049202B5_FD_179939 | JGI IMG/M metagenome (GOLD analysis project Ga0247778, IMG submission 179939) | Plant litter microbial communities from Arlington Agricultural Research Station in Wisconsin, United States - UWRJ-L049-202B-5 | ecosystem: Environmental > Terrestrial > Plant litter >...
CCACTGGCTTCCCCCATTCCGGAGAAGATTGAGGCCCTTCCCACTCATGGCGCTGTGGTCGAGGTCAATGTGAGCTTCGCAGTGGTGGTCGTGTGGTGTGTCTGTGGTGTTGAAGCTGCAGCCGGAAGCTCGAGGCTGAGGTGGTTTCGAAGAGATGGTCCGAGCTTTTAGTTCCCTCAAGAAATTCGAGGTCAACCTCAACCTCTCCTCTCCCCTCAACCACAATGGCACCCACAACCCACACGCTCCGACCCTTGGCCTGCTGGAAATCCATATTACGGCGAACGCGACTGCAAAAAGCTGCGACGAGGTCAATGACCACGTATTTCAATCCCAAGCCGATCGATTCTGTTCCTCCAGGTACATCCCTCACCACCTGCAAGCAGCTCAAAACTAACTCCAAGACAGTCAAGAAACACATAAAAGTAATCGCTCCTCCTCCAGCGCTCAAATACAAAGAGCCGCTCAAAGATGTGAATGCATCTCAAATCGCCCTCCTTGACCCAGCTGGCGCGCGAACCAACCTCTTCTCAAAAACGAACCCCGAAGCCGCGCACGTCGGCGACATTCTCCTTGTGCGTCTTAAAACTGGCGATCCCTTCGCAGGCGTTTGCATCAATATCCGGCGCCGTGGTGTGGATACTGGGATCCTGTTAAGGAATGAGTTGACGCGGGTGGGGGTCGAGATGTGGTTCAAGATTTACAGTCCGAATGTGGAGGGAATTGAGGTTGTGCAGAGGAGAGAGAAGAGAGCTAGGAGAGCGAGGTTGACGTATATGAGGAAGCCGAAACATGATATGGGCAGTGTGCAGAACATTGTGTTGGCGTATCAGAGGAGTAGGGGAGCACTCAGAGGGAGTGCGAGCACGACTGGGAAGGACGAGAAGAAGGGTGGCAAGAGGAAGGTCAAGGGGAAGGGAAAGAGGTAAGGAGGGAAATGGAAGGTGTATGATACTTGGTATGTGTGGCGTATTTGGAACACATTGGGCTGTAGACTTGCCTGTATATCATTGTGCAATCAGAAGGTTTTCTTTCCAAGGGGTAGCGCTCACAGTCCAAGGTGCACAGGTACCCCAATCCATCTAGCAGCAGGTGGATCTGTCTATGTTCAAGGAATTCTAGTCATTTTCCGAAATACTTGGTCGAGTTGCCGCAGTATATACACCAGAAACCATTCTGCTAAGCTTGCAAAAGTTCTTGCTAATTTTCGTCATTGTGCTCTTGAGTCATCAGTAGACGTTGAAACAAAATTCTGGACGTCAATTTGTTGTACAAATCATCGCTGCTACTCACTGTTCTCTATTGGTGCTCATTCATGCAGCTGCAAGCGCCCATGCGACTTCCCACAGATGCCAACACCTTCGTTTGCAACCTTCATTTCCACAACGTTTTTCAACGACCTGCTCAAAGTCCGACCTCATAATTTTCCTAGTCGGGTATTCAATACGGTGATACAATCCTCCAGCAAACTCGACTCATGACAAAAATGGATCTCTCAACGTCGGTCCAGGGGTAAATGTGCCTCCCTACTTTCTGAGCATCAGCGGCTGATTTCATGTGAAATAAATAGGCTCCTCATGTCGGAGAAATACTCGGATATCACCCTGAAATGCGGCGAAACTATCTTCAAAGTTCACCGGGCAATCGTCTGCACGAGATCGCCTGTGCTTGCTGCTGCTTTTGATGGGAATTTCAAGGTAAGGCTGGCTGATATGAATATCGACTCTGGCTAAATTTTGACAGGAAGGTACGACTAACTTGGTGGACCTTTCTGCGAATGAGCTATCGGTTGTTACTGCCATGGTCAATTATCTGTACTCCGACAATTACGACGACAACTCTTCCCAGTCCAATAAAATGGTAGAGCCAGGGCCAGCAGAGGAACAGAAAATAGACCCACCATACCCATATTCATGGGGACAAGCGGTAGAGCCAGAGCCAGAGCCAGAGCCAGCAGCGCCAGAGCCAGAGCCAGCGCCAGCAGAGTCAGAGTCAGCAGCAGCAGAGAATGATGTGCAACCCATCGCGACCACGCATCCTATTGTGTTCAACACTACAGTCTACCTCATTGCAGACCAATACGATATCCCGAGCCTAAAGCAGTTGGCGAAGACCAAGTTCCGCAGCGTGGTCAATCAGCCGTGGGATTCCGTCACTTTCACTGCTTTCATTGAGGCCACAGAGGTACTCTGGGAAAACACTGTTCATAGCGATCGCTTACTACGAGACTTTGTTGTTGAGATTGCAGTCTCACGCCTCGACGCTCTTTTGATTGAGCCTACTTTCGTCGCGTTGATGGAAAGATGGGGCGATTTAGCTGTTGATATTTTGAAGGCAAAACATTTTGGTACCTATGAACAGATAGAGGAAGTAGAAGATGTTTGGAGTGTTCGGAAATCCGTTAAAAAGGGCAAGGGCCGCAAGTACTTTTGAGCGAAAGCATTATGAGGCGACTGCTTGTGAGTTTGGTTAGAAAGCATGGAATTTGGACTTCGCAAGTCATTTACTCGAAAGGCGAAACTTTTCTAGCCACAATGATATCTCAAAGCCGTGGAGGTACGAATCATCTGAGCCCAAAGTTAGACTCTGCGCGGCATTTCGTATGGTTGACCCCTTGGGGTTTTCTAGTATCTGATACCATACTGATCCTTGATGGATTGTCCTCAGTCTGGTTGCCTCAAAGTTTGACTCATCTTCTCCGGACACAAGTATCAGCATATCTTGCACCCCATATGCTCTTTTGCCGTTCTAACAGCGGTTTTGTTACTGTGATTGTGTCGCTTTTCATCTTTTTTTCCTGCTCGAATTTGTGTGTTTGCCGTCTTTTGCCAAAGCTCATGTCTAAACAAAATTAGCTATCTTTCTTTTATTCCCTAATATGATGAACCGGTGACTTGATCGTGATACCAGTCACAATCTTGGTTTGTTTGTGGGATTAGTCCGGACTTCTCAAATAACAACTCCGTGGAGCGATACACATAACCAGGCTCTCAAGTGAAAAGCAGATGGGCTATCATCCTGAATTCACGTTGAATCGTTAATTATAACTAACTCCCGCAATTCAATGGACCTAGTTGTCTTGTTCCAGATCCAAAGGCCGTGGTCCAACTATAATGACGCGAAATGGTGCCCCACGATCTGGTCATTCTGGGTTGATTCAGCATTATTAATGGCTCCTACCGTCGTGTTTAGTTCCCTGTGATTTCAGCTCAGCCGTACACTAATCCTGTGTCCACTACTATACCATCCATATCAAACACTCGTCCACTTTCCTGTCCCATAAGTTTAATCCCGGAGTGCTCCTTTGAGTAAGCCTAACTCACTGGAAAAGATTTTCCGCCCCTTCCCTCTACAGTCACAAACGCCACTGACGAACACGATGGAGAATGAAAAACGCATTTTTCAGGCGTCGGTAGTACATCCCAGCCATCCAGGCATCCTTCTTTGTAGAATGCACATGGATCTCAAGAAACAAGAGCGCGAAATCTTGACTGCTCGAATCCCAGAAGTCTTGAACCAGCAACGACTCTTGTTGTTTCGCGAATTGGTATGTAACCACCTCGAGCTTTCCATTTCCTTGTTCGCACAATCGGCGAGTCTAAAGGCCTATCGCCTTTCCGATTATCTCCAGACTCCTGGGTTATTCAAAGCAGGCCATAACTTCTTAGCCTTCTGAATCAAGCAGTGCTAATTTAGATCAAAAAATTTAGTTCGATAGTAGCTATTCAGAGGGGCTAGCAGATGTGATATATAGCTCGCAACCATCCGATGACAAAGCAAGTGCCTATCCATTTGCGCGACATGTATCATCGAGATCCCTCCAACAGAAGGGCTTCCCCCAGGAGATTGCCAATCTTAGAGAGGAGCTCTTTTAACCTGGCTTTCTTGATAGACTTGAAAAGCCAGGGCACAGACCTGGCACCAGGGTCCTTTACACCGCATAACTGGGCAGGCATTACTTTATCACTGAATAGTGGCCACCTTCAAAGAGGCTTCGAACCCGCCAAGAAGTCAAAGAAGGCTGCTGGGAAACTGCTCGCAAGTCAACTATACGAATGACCCAACAGGGTACACCGTCAAAATCAACTTGTCTAATACTGATAAGAATGAGTTCATTAGGAGAATGAATCTGTGCTCACAGCGAATTTCATTTGTTCTCGGGCCACTGGTAAGTCAGGTTCCAATGATGCCTCTGGGATCTTTACGTGTACCAAAAAAGGATAGCTACTAACATTTGAATCTCTCATGACAGGAAGTCTTGATTTACAATGGCCGTCAGCATTTTCTGGAGACCGGTGTTGGTCCTTATGCTCAGGACACGGAAACCATGGTACCACTACCTCCTGATTCGCCGCTTCGTCAACCTCCAACCCTCGGGTACCGGGCCTGCCCGAGGGTACACTACATCAACGCATCATGGCCTCCGTCTATCCTCATCGTATTCTTGTGAGAATCAAGTATTCTACGCTGCAAGAAGACTTCTAGACGCCAAAAATGCTTGGATTGCTATCCATGAGAACCCACCAAGAATTCAGGATGCGCCAGTATATTCACAACGAACTGACCATCTATTCCCGAACTCTGGATTTTCAGCCTGAAAATATCGAGGGAACTGGTCCTATACGAATGATCCTAGCCACTAGAACCTTTCAGAAGCCAAAAGCAACCCCCAGGCAAACTTATCGAGACCCTGGACAGCAAGAGAAAGCTGACCAAGAATCATTTGAGTCGAACAATGATTCCTCGGATGAGGGAAATGATACTTCGGCAAGTCAATACCACCAATGGAGTGCCAAGCCAAATGGTAAAGGTAAAGCAAAGATCACTCGCCGGAGGACTCGCGTAAAGAGAGTACTGCCGGACGACATTAGCGAAGCTTTCAAAATTCCAGAAGGAAATGGCCTTGACTTATCGGATCAGCAACTCAAATTGCTGATGAAGCTCAATCGGAAGGACATCAGAAAGCGTGCTTTTGCCGTGTTCAGATCCAATGGCCAACCGCGTAACGGCTATGAAAGACTGGGTACCCGGAGGCGTGTCAAAACTGTCGATGAAAAGGAAAATAGGAGATTGAATGGCAGGCAACCGAGGAAACCCTGTCGAGGAACGGGGACCCAGATCATTATTTGAACCTATTTGCGTGGACCAACTCCGAGACTGGAGAAGTCGAGTATCCTGACCGTGAGCTCGTCATCAAGGCTCTGGCTTGCGGTGGGAAGCCAAACTTCGAGATGGATGGACTGGAGAGGAAGATGAAAAGCATGCTCTGCGGATCTCGGCAACTTGAGATTACCCCTACGCATCAAGATGTCAAGCATGTCTTCAACCCTCTGACTGATATGTATGAATTGATTCCCGGTAACCCGCTGTGGAATGATTACGTCGAGAGAAACATTAAGGACTACATAGACAATCATCCGGAGGAAGCGATGGAATGACTCTGATGGGATTGATGTGTACCTTGGGGTGGAAGTATCTATTGTTTTATGTGATTAGGTAGTGACCTCGCTCCATGTAGCGAATTGAAAATATTTCCAGCAGAGAGTCGCCGAGACATATTCGGGCAGCCATGCTAATTTCCGCTGAGAGCTGAACAGCTCACGTAAGCAGCACAGCCATCTGATCTGACTAGTATGTACTCCAAATATTATGAAACTGACTTCATAATAAGATACCTCATCGCTTTATCTTAGAGCGTCTTGTCGCGAAGCTTGCGGTCCAAAATTAGAAAGGGGCGGCTCGCTTAACGTGCCCCACTTCCCCTTTTTTCAACACCAACATCATCGCCATCATGTTGAGCAATCCCTTCTTGTCTGAGAACTTCTCAGCCTTTTCAAACTTCTATGTTGTGTACTCTTGGGTCCAGTGTAGCCCCTTAGGTACACTCACCTACTCAATTGTTGATTTGTGGTCACCCTAAGTTGCGATTTGGGAGAGATGGACTCGTCACTTGCTATTCACGAGAGCTGATGCTGCGGCAAGAGTGCACCGCCAAAAAGAAGATGGGAATGCGACATAGAAGTACCACTGCAGATACTTGAGAAAAATCCGATGCAACTAATACGGCTTTGTCGAGCAGATCCAGGGCGAGACCCAGCTATCAGTAGCTCTTTCTTTCCGTAGTCCCTCTGTATGAGTTGTAGATTGTGATATCTACCTAGGTACGGAAAGAACGCCCCTCTAGTCAATATAAGTTTCTGAGAAGAATAAAAAGGGAACTTAGAGCACGAGCCCATTGCAAACTTTCTGTCGATTTTGTCGTCGCCATTTTCGTCCTAGGGAAAGTAAATTCGTTGTTTATTGTATTAGAAATTAAAAATGTATGAAGATCATATTTACCGACTTGAAAAAAGTCCCAGAAATCTGCGAGGCGACGTCTTGAAAGTTGGGGTTGAGCATTACCGCGCTGAATTGCCCCATAAACCTACAGTGAGCCGCTCACTAAATTCCATACGCCGGGGTACTAGTATAGGGGCTCACTCGCTAAATAGCCTCTAGCCTGTTTAGCATCACTTCTAGGTCAAACCGCGTCGTCACTCCAGTGATGACCAGAACACAGCGCAGGAAAACTATCACGGGCGAGTGAGCGTTTTATTCAAAGTACTCTTTGTCTTGAAAATGTATGTTCTGCCCAATAATTGCCTAAACCTAACCAGTTTCTTCTCTGTCCCAACCAGCGCTGACTCTCCCACGTTCTCACCATTCATCCATCGGCTCAGTCTTCACAACATCTGACTCTGTCTTAACGACATTCCAGAAAGGATTGTCAGGAACAGTCTCCGTCTCAGGATCAAAAACATGCTTGAGATCCGAATGTGTCCACTCAATCTGCATTCCTCCGTCTCCATTACCTGCATCCTCCGCATTGCCAGCCTTCCGTTTTCTGGCTGGTTTCGTTCCACAGAGTGGGGTCATTGCTGTATTTCTCAGCTCCATCATTTCCTCGTTCGGCTTGCCATAGTTTTCCAGAGCTTCAGCAGCAAGTTCCAAGGAAGGAAAGATAATCTCCCGTGTAGCTGGATTTGTCCACTGAAAAAGTTTCACATAGTGATGTGGATCTCCGTTTCTTGTGATACTGCGGCCAATGGCTTCGTAAAAGTCAATCTCACTTTGTTTTTGTGATGCTTTCGCCGTTAAATTATCCTCGTCAAGCCACTTGAACTTTGCAAAAGTATAACCGTTTTTACTGAAGACCTTGGAGGCGCGCTTGTGCCTGGCTGGCTTTGTAAGCTTCAGGAGTGACTTAAGCTGCTCGTCAGATAGACCCAAGCCATCTCCATGTGGGATCAGGAGGGGTTGGCTAATGTCTTCGGGAAGCTCTTTGGGTTTCTCAGGACTATCAGTCGGGGTCCTTTTACCGCCATTTCCCGGGCTTGGAAGCTCGTCAGGTTCGGGGTAGTTCCATTGAAGCAGAGTAGGATCGATGACGCCAGCTTCTTCGTTCACGTCTCCAGGAACATCTGGATAGGACGGTGCTTCAAGGACAGCCTCCATTCGGGAGTTGTAACTCTCTCCGCTCTGGTAATTGTTCTGGTTTACCCTCACTCGTTTGGTGGGTGATGCGTCAGACTCACTTGTGACGAACGGGTCTTTATACCTGTATGGACTTGCGGTGCTCCTAACCTGCGCCTGAAAAGTCTGAGTCACTAGGGTCATTCGCCTAGGACCAGTGCCTTCGATGTCTCCAACCTGGTCCTCCATCGCCATACTTCTAGAACGGATCAGGATCTCATTCTCAATGTACAGACGCATCATGAATTCTCGGTGATCCTTTGGGGCCATAGTTCCGTGCATGACATCTGTCCAGATCTCTTCGTGGAAACTCATAAACCTTGCTTCAAGTAAAGGTCTTGTGCTGTATATTGGAACCGTAATCCGTAGCTTTGGTGCATGCGGAGGAAGCTCAGGCACTCGAGGATCTTGAGGTAGGCGGAGTGGCGAGTCCAAGGGAAGAGTTATTTGAGAGTCTCGATCCGCAGAATATGGACCAACACCGCTGGTGAATTGGTACAGTACTAGGGATTTTGTCTTAACCATTCGCTTAATTTTTAGCCTACCCCGCCACCCCTCCATAATATAAATTTCATTCCAAATTAGGCAATTTTGAAGCTATTCAAGTGCACAATAGATGTATTTCTTTATTGGGGTCTAGGCTACATTTTTATTAAAAAATCTCCAATACCACCCAAAAATTGATTCTAATATTTAGTGTACCATCCCTCTGCTTTGATACAAACTTCAATTCTATCAAACATATTTTGGTAGAGATAATTAAAAGATTCTTTATTTAGAATATTTTATACTACTTGGAGGGCGCTTTTTAACTATTGTTTTGCATACTCCGACTTGCTTCTGTCTATAGTTATTTCTGGAAACATTTCATAAACCTTCTTTTTCAGGACCCATTAAATATACTTAATTGGATTAAGATCGGGGGAGTAGGAAGGCCAATTCTTGAGAATAATAATCGCCTTATCTAAAAATTATTTTATAATTTTCCTAACAGTGTAGATTGATGTATTGTTTTGTATGAACTGATATCCAAAATCTAAATACTCAAACATTGCAATTATTTCAGTTTCCAGCACTTCTAGGTAAAACTTTGCAGAATACCCATATTTCTTGGACTCAAAGTCTCTATCTATGATATATAGAGAGGTCCTTCCTTGATCCCAGAAATAGCCCCAAACCATAACTTTTATATTCTTTTTATAATCATAGGTTTAAATTATATTTCGATCCTATAATTGATTTGTAGTTCTGAAAACCTATTTATCCTATTTCCCCTTTCCCCGTTTTACAAAACATTCATTATTCCAACAAATCAGACCCTATTTTTCTGCAATAAAGCCCCTCCATTTTAAACATTAAGTAAGACATTTAGCAACATTTACTTCAATGAGTAGAAACCTACGCCTAATTCTTTAATTGATGATTCCATATTTTTTGAGGATCTTCTTGACAATGTCCTTCTTCCTAGGGAAGGCAGCGCCGGCAATGACCTAGGTGTAGGTCTCTTTGGGGTATATGCGCACATAGCGTAATAATATACGTTCATCTATCTCTATATAATATAAATTTGGCCCAGATTTGGGTTGGGACAGACAATAAGGGTGTAAATTAGCGAACTATAAGATGCTTCGGATCGCGCCGCGGGTAAAGTTAAAGTCGATTTGGATTTGGGTGGGTTTAGTGCTTCTTATAGCAAGTCCAATAACTTTCCCTCGGGTTCCTGGGGAGACATACTTCTAGTAGGCTCGATTGGCGTTGCGGGGAGCAAGAGGAGTACGTGGGACTGGCATTTTATTGTATAGAAGTGATGGGGGAGGGTCCCATAAAAACGCGCTTTTACGCGTTTTCGCTTAAATGGCTAAGACTTAGCCCGACCGACTGTAGTAGCGTGTTGCAAAGATCAGCGCTTCCTAATGAAAAGTGCCAGGTTAGAAGTATGCATTTATCTCCTTTCAAAAAGCGTTTGCCTCGGCTTGTGGCCATAATAGTGGCAGTCATAAGCTTTGAAAGAATGATTTGAGAGAATAAGTCCTGATTATTAGGAGTAAAGAATAAGGAAACAATGCAAACTTACTAGTGGCCGAAGCGAAAAGGATATTCGCTGGGAGGTGAGAGAGATCCTTCCCCCGAAATAATTCTCTGGTAGATTGGAAAGACAAAACATAACAGTGTACTCGGTAGGGTCATCCTTGGCGTTGGTGAAAGGTTTGGTAGATGCACACTCCAACGGTTTTGTAGGATCAGAAATGTTGAGCCATGCACTAGTAAGCCTATAGCTACTTGTCGGATTCCCTGGATCTGTTGAATTTGGAGGAATAGGCGTGAATGAACCCTTCAGCCACAGCTTTCTCCTCGCTTCAGCGTGATCATCAGGAAAGCAATTTCCCAGGATTTCCATCGCAACTCTGAACAAGTCGAGCTTCCACTCATCAATCTCTCTGTCTCGAGCACGACCGACGTTACCTAGGCTGATTCCACGCGGACCATCGTGTCTTCCTGCAGAAAGCCCTATCGAGAAGGACATCTTCTCTTGCTTTGGGTCGTCGTCGTTATTCTTGGTCTTGGTTTTGTTTTTCCGTATCCCATGAGCTGCTCCATGCTCCTTGCATTGTCTGATTTTCTCCAAGAAGCCCGGCGAAAGAAGCTGCTCTCTGAGATTAATGAGAGGGTTTAGCAAGCCCATTTCGTAAATGGCTTCCGAAGAGACGTGCCGAGCGACTGGAATAAGTTCCTCCTTATGAGATGGATGAATGAAGCATGTCTTATTGGGGACTCCGGCCGCGTAGTCAATTGCCTCGAATTCTTCCGAGGACAGAGCTCTGCGCTCTTCCAACGGCCGAGGCAGCTGGAAAGAGAAGGTCCTACGTTCTGGTATGGTGAGTTCCTGGTTGTTGAACATGATTATGTAGCCATCCGAGTCTAGGTATGACTCCTCGAAGATTCGTTGTGTGCTTGCCATCGTGAACAACTGTGATTGAAAACTTTTCGGTACCTGGACTGTGGGATCAGAGACTGAAAGTTTGGGAGTCAGATAGAAGTGCTATACTTACAGTCACGGGCTAGTCATATATTATGTCTGCGGCAGTGCGAATCCTTGTCGGGCACTTGAGGGGTGAGGGGGGGTTATGATAAAGCGTCGCTAGGGAGAGCCGTTAGAGATTCTCGAATTGATAGACTCTTAGAGTGTCTTATGATTATGAGTGCCTACTCACATAAGTTGTTACCAGATGCGCAAATTTGATGGAGGTTTGAGGAGGTCTCAAGAGCATGAATTATATGCCAAGGGAAGAAGACAGTTAAGATCTTTAAAGTCGTTCCATGAAAGAGGCTAAGTAGCACATGAAACCAGAAGAGACTACAATGACCTCATACGGAGTCATTCTAGTTGGTCTTGTGGCAATTTAACATAGTTGATTGAATCACAGCTGATAGTTATAAACAAAGTGTGCATGAATGAACCAACGTGGGGAAAACTTGCACAACTGCAGACAAGATTCCTCGTGGTCTTATTGAGGACCAATGAAGTACATTCTCTAAGGTAGTTGTATTTGTAATAGTTTGTTCTAGGGCGTGACTAAGTCATAGGCTTTGAAGTTGCGGAATCACCAAGTTCAGCTTGTGTGGTTTAAATTACAGCAAACCCACAAACCCAAGGAAGCAAAGATACCTTCAATTTGCTAGAAGCACCGTGACTCTAAATCACGATTTCAAACAAGAGTTGTACCAAAAAGATATCTGGAGTTAGGCAAAGACAGGAGAAAAGGAAAATCGAAATCCGCGTTGAGAATGACAGGTTGGAGGTTTTGATGATGTGGTGGAGTTTATAGGTCTGCGCTGTGCACAATAAATCGATGAAGGACCTAATCCTACTGGCTTTTATAATTAAGAATGAAAATATTTGAAGACCCAGCAGTGGGACTTCCCTACGGCCTGGGGCATTTAAATGGGACGGTGATTTTTTTGGTTCTATTTTATCTACTTCTGAGATACCGGCGTAAGTGTATGATCAGTGCAGATAGTCCGTTTTATCAGCTCCATACTTTCTTAGTCAATTGCGCACGTAGCGTTGAGTAGGACCTTGGCAGATCAATACTCAATCCGGATCCAACGACCTATCCAACAGCATCACATGTATTGAAATCCAACAGCACCGAATATGTTACCAACAGGCCAACAAGTGCACGTAAATAACCTCAGTCATCCTTGCATGATCTCATTGATCACGAATGATCCCTCAGGCCCAATGTTCATGCCAGCGAAGTTGGTTCCCGACAAGGGTGGCCCCAGGTTGGCCAACGATTCCCCAATATTCGTTACGTTCCAATTTATAAATCTATGGAAATCATTCCTCGATAAATTATAAAGGACCTCATGCCTTGAAAATGGCTCTTGATAACCGGATTGTTCAGCTGTCTGCGGCCATTCACGACCACACCAAGAAGGTTGATGCCTATCTTGCTGCAAACAATCAACCTACGCCATCATTTGATGTCTCTTGCCCACCAAAGTACTTATTACCTCTTGAGATACAAGCCTCGCGAGATGCCGTACTAGAGGCTACAGATGAGCTCACAGCTTTGATGCTGGGCCCAGTTGAATCCTTGATTCCACCAGTCTGTTTACCATATATAATCTTTCCCATCAGCAATTCTTGTCTGACCAATTCTCAAGCCAAACGCTTGGATTAGTATGACTGCCCTCCAGCGTTTTAAAATTGCCAACATCTTCCCCACTACGGAGACTTCTACCTTTGCAGATATTGCGAAAGCCTCCGGTATCCCCGAATCAGACTGCCGTCGTCTCCTGCGCCACGCCATGACTTTTTATATTTTCTCCGAACCTTCACCTGGCGTTGTAGCCCACACTGCATCTTCCAAAGCTCTTGCCGAAATCCCGCCCGTGGGATCTTTCATCGGATTCGTGGCAGAAGAGATGCTGCCGGCTTCAACAAGGCTTGTCGATGCGATGCAAAAATGGCCCGACTCAGGGGAGCCAAACGAAACAGGCTTCGCCCTCATTTCCGATACCGACGTTCCTATGATGCAGGTGATATCTGCTGATTCTAGACGTGCAGAACAGATAGGCAACGCAATGAGCTTCCTAGGCTCTAGACCCGGCGAAAATGTACGGCATTTGATTGAGAACTTCCCCTGGGACGATGTTAAGCTACTGGTTGACGTTGGTGGAGCTAAAGGCACCGTCGGAATTGAGATTGCTCGACACGCCCCTGAGATTACCATTGTGGTACAAGTCAAGCCAGAGGTGATCAAGGGTACGACATTGCCTGAAGATCTGCAGGGAAGAGTAGAGCTGATGGGACATGACTTTTTTATGGGGCAATCAGTCAAGGGAGCAGATATCTACCTTCTACGAAACGTCTTACACGACTGGTCTGATAAATACGCCGCTAGTATTTTGGGTAACTTGATCCCGGCACTCAAGAAAGGGGCCAGGGTCTTGGTTAACGATAGATGTCTTCCACCACCGGGTGCAATTTCTCTGTATAAGTCAAGACAAGCCAAGTATGATGGGACTTTCGCTTCGCATTGCGATTCGGTCTCGCTGATTCTTAATCTCTAGGGCCTCGGATCTTTACATGAAAGGGATTCAAAACGCGAAAGAACGGGATATTGCTGACTGGACCCAACTTTTCGAAGCGGTTGATCCAAGATTTAAATCATTGGAAGTGATCTCGCCACCTGAATCATTCTTATCTATGATCAGTGTTGCATGGGAGGGTTGAGATACTTTATGACTTAGCGCATTGGTGTCAAAGTGTATCTCGTCGGTAGTTTATCACATTTACCAATGCAGTTCCCGTTTATTTCTGGCGCTCAACCCTCGCATAATTGAAATATTCGGAAGTTTTTATCTGCGGTAGTATGCATGCTGAAATCCTTATGTATCATCTGCCTGACTTGGGGTTGGGTCCTCTCCTCCTCTTTCAAAAAGTTTACCCGGCACCAACCAACCCAACACGACCCAACAGTTAGCCTGCGGGTCATGGTGCACCCGACAGTAGAGAATCCTCTCTATGTCGCAAGCTCTGCGAGAATACGTTCACCCACCTCGAACCCTTTCTTCTTTACACCCCCCTCCATGATGTGGCTGCTAGATTTTCTATATTCACAGCTAGTGTTCACTCCCGCCTATCCTACAATTTCTTGCGCCGGACAGACAATAATTGTGACAGGCTCTAACTCCGGCCTTGGAAAGGAAGCCGCTCGTCACTTTGCTCCATTAGGAGCGTCTAAATTGATTCTTGCAGTCCGTAATATTGAAGCTGGCGGAGTGGCAAAAGACGACATCCAAAATACGACAAGATGCGACCCTGACTCCATAGAAGTGTGGCATCTCGACCTATGTTCATACGAGTCCATCGAAAAGTTTGCAGATCTTGCATCAACCTTGTCTCGGGTCGATGTATTGCTGGAAAATACAGGTGTTTCAGCAAAGCATTGGGAGGTTGTCCAGGGTCACGAACGTACTATTGCAATCAACGTAATCAGCACTTTCTATCTGGCCATGCTCATGCTCACGAAACTCAAGTCATCGGCCAAAAAGTTTGGACTCCGCCCTCGCCTCACCGTCGTATCCACAGAAGCCCATAGCTAGACGAAATTTCCCGAGTAGAAGGAGCCCAGTATATTTGATGTTCTCAATGACCAATCCGAAGGTATGTCATCACAGAACTGAAGTACTCTTCCCCAGAAGTTCTCAATAACTGTCTCAAGTCACGTTCGCGGAACGATACCCAACTAGCAAGCTCCTTGAAGTCTTCATGGTTTGCAAAATGGCACCAGAGCTTGAAGGTTCCGGTGTCATTGCAAATATAGTCAACCCGGGGCTGTGCCATTCGAATCTGGCACGCGAGGGAGACATGTTCATATCAGCCATGAAATTCTTTTTTGCACGTAGCACGGAGTTGAGTAGTCGAACATTGGTTGCAGCTGCTGGTGGCTGGACTAGAGTCCTGTGGAAGTACACGCACGACGGGGCAGTGGATGATCGACAACTATCAACCTTTGTAAGAAGTGAAGATGGGCATAAGGCGGAAGTAAAAGTCTGGGAGGAGTTGTGTACCATTCTGGAGTCGGTTCATCCGGGCATTACTAGTAATATTTGAATCATCTGTGGGTACTTGCATTGATGTCTCTTGACAAGCATCTTTCTTTTTTCGAGACGCTTTCTTTGACAGGTAGTAGAAGTAAAATCGTGCGCCCAAATTTGCTGAGCTTCTGTACTTTTCGCAGCCCTGGAATCCACTGCGTATGATTTCACAAAAACAATCATCCCGTTTTGAAAAGACGTCAAAGGTACAAAACTCGTAGGGATGCAAGGAGTAGAGAGTTCGTATCATAACGCCGGAATAATATTGCACAAAGAGATTTAACCATCCTTGTATCCTAGTTTCTTTCAATTTTGCGGCCAGCAGAGGCCATGCATAAAGACCTCTTTGAAGTGCATGTAATCCCTACTCTCTTAAGCTCCATCAAAACGTAATCTCCCGAAGCATATATCTTAGACTTGCATATTCAAGAAGTTTTGCCTACATTCTGCTCCAATATGAAGGGGCAATTCAGCTTAAGTCCGGAACATTTGCCCTTGTCTGGGTTGGAGAAACAAGACCGACATCGATTAACATTCGGCGTAGAATTTGAGTTCTTGATCGCCAATCTGAACAAAGGAGAACAGGATCCTTCTCCCGAAGACGGCAGAAAGGTATATGGAATCGACACGGACGATGATCTTGATGCTAAAATCGAAGCCGGCACATACACCGATGATTACTATGGGAAGAAAGCTTTGCAAAAGGCAAAGCTTGACTGTACGCTTCGACATATTGTCAATACACTTAATGGGGCAGGCATCGTTGCTGAACTTGCTCTAGATCGACTCGATGAGAATTGGAAACCAGAGCCTCCGAAGGGCTGGTTGGTAAAGACGGACACTCGAATGGAGCCACCCAAGGACACTCCATATAGCTGGCAGAAAATCGAAGTCATAACACCAGCTTACTACTTCAGCTCACAGGCAATCGACACTGTGAAGTCAGTCTGCGAGATACTAACCAACGCTTATCGATTAAATTGCAATGAAAGCACAGGGTTACACGTCCACGTTGGAAATGGAACCCAAGCTTATCGATTCGAAACTTTGAGAAACTTATACGCAGTACTCTGGACTTTCGAGCCTGTTATTAAGAAGATTCATCCAGCTTACAGAACGGAAACGAATACATTTTGCCACTGTCTGCGAGATGGCAAAATGGCTTTGGATCTGTCGAAGCTTGACGAACCAGTTGAAATTGCAGGCCTCAATAAAATTCTCAATATGAAAACAAATCAAGAAATATACGACACCACTGGGTTATCCGGAAGAGGCTCGGCATATAACATGAATAACGTTATTCAAGCTCTGAAACCGGGGAAACAGGAAGTTACAAAAAATACGTTTGAATTTCGCCAACATGTATCCACATTAGATCCTGAAAGGTTCGTGCCGACTGTGAATTCTTCACGCAACTTCTGATGCTAATATAAGTAGGGTTGAGAAATGGACTCGGTTTTGCGTTGGTTTGGTAGAATTCTCCGACTCAGTCGATCAAGTCGTGTTGGAGAAATTTCTTCGCAGACATGTTGTCACAAATTCAACAGATCTTCGCATTGGTCAGTTAGTCACAGCCCTTGGTATGCCTGAGCTGGCGATATTCTTTGCGAATCAACAGGCTTCGTGATGATTAATGGGTTCCGGATCCGTAGTGGGACTGGTTCAGCATGGACTGCGCTGGGAGGCCTTGGCGCCGAGTTCACTGAATCTAGACAAGAATTGAAATCCAGAATATAAGAGCAGTCTACTCGTAAACTTTCATTCGGGCTCATTTGGATGATTGAACGATTGTGGTCGTATAACTCTGTACTGTCTCGTGTGCATGTTCAGCCAATCTTGATGCCGCCGCCGCTGGCACTGATGACACTTCCTGATATCCATCGGGCATCTCGACCACATAGTAGTCCAACCACATCGGCTACATCTTCCGGTTGACCAAATCGCGGTACAGATTGCAAGGTGATGAACTCGTTCTTGAAAATCTCGAGCGCTTCAGGCGGACATTGCATGACCGAGTCCGTTTGGGTCAAGCCAGCCGTCACCGCATTTGCAGTAGTCCCAGCCATGAATTCGAACTGGATGTTTATCAGCTACTTGACGGTAGTGACAAGGTTATAGAAAATGACAATGATTTCGTTGTCAAAGGAAAGTCATTCCAAGAGTTTCAGACTACTCACCCTCTCTTCCCTCCCGCCAAAAGTTTGTGCCCAAGTTCGACACAACGACTCTCCAGCAGACTTTCCCGCCGCATACATAAGTTGCATCGACCACGGCTGCCTCGATCGAACCGATGAGATGTATATAATCCTGCTTTCAGGCTGGAACATTTCCCGCTTGACGAATTCGTCGACAATCAACACCGGGGTTTGAATATTGCTGATCAGACTCTCTTGAATCTCATCAACTGTAAGTTCACCGATGGTACCGGTCCCAGAGTCCGCCGCATTGTTGACGAAGATGTCCACACGGCCATCGAAGTGTTGGACGAGGGCCTCAGCAATCGTCACGGCACAGGTTGGCAAGAGAATGCTAGCACTGATGCCTATGATTTTGGAAGTCCGCTGGCTCTTTGAATCTCTGTATAGTGCATCAATATCGGGATTCATTGACTCGATCAGATTAATATTTTGGGAGCTAGAACACGTTCCAAGTATGGAGCAACCTCTCGCTGCAAGGTTCATGGCAACCGCTCGCCCTATGCCTCGTGAGGCACCAGTGATCACGGCTACTTTCCCCTGCAGATCTTGTTCTCTAAGTGATAAAGAAGGCATGGTAAAAATAATCCATATATCTTAGTTCAGGATTTGGTACGAGTAAAGAGCAAGCAAGCAAGCGATTGAGGCGGGGGCGGGGGGCGGGGCATTGGTGGGGCAAAGTCATTAGTCAGCGGGGTTGTCTTGGCGTTAATTTTGACCTCCAGCCGCACAACCACATTGGAATTATCGACGTTTCCTATAGATCTAGTACATGAAGGCTGGGCGTATCTGAGCAATTTTGCAACTTCTTCATTCTAACAGGTCTGGATTCGAAGCAGGCTATGTTTGGTGATTCCGGCATTGCAATCCGTAGCGACGAGCGGATTAAGTTTCACTCCTTCGGATCCATACTTGCAAGACTTTGGACGACACGACGGCCTGATATTCACAGGCTACCGCCGTGCTTCAATGCTTTCAAGTTGGCACTTGTCTGGTGTACATAAAAATACACGCTGTGCGTCTGTGACGTAATTGAGGGGCCGCCAAGGGGCTTGGCATAGCGGGTAGAGCGCTACATAGCACTCAATCGGGACAAGGCGCATAGCCTCAATGTTACAGCGGCGGCCACAACGTTGGGTTGGGATGGAACAAGGCTGACAGCATCCTTGGCAACACAGTAATCGTCGGCTTTCCCTAACAGTGAGGGATGTCTTGGGGTTTCTAGATTAATTAAGCCGACAAGTATAAAGTCTTTGCTTCCGCACTGATGTAAATTGAACTACTCTTCAATTCCAATTCATATCGCCTCCACACAACATGGAGCCCTCGCCCAACATTCCTCAAGAACAAAGCCCAACGGCGAGTCGAACACTTCAAGTTGACTTCACCTGGAAGGGATGCAAATACCTCATCTTCGAGAAGGATGACCCGGAAGCCAAACCTATATATATCGTTGATACCAGACTCTTCAGGCCAAATCTCGTCTTTACATCAGCCGTGGATGGCTCGCAATTCGGCTCAGGGACCCTCCATCCCGTCTCCATCAACGCCGACTGTGAGATTCGTGGACAAGCCGTCAAACTTGAAGCATTGAGCCGGTTGAAAACAAAGTATACACATCAGTCCCGCGCATTTTCCAAAACCGACACGCCTGTACCTATGACCTGGACCACGACATGGGATCTCAAGTCCTGGGATTTTATCTGCCTCGATCCGCGACAGATACCTGTCGCCCGGTTTTCAGCAAAGCAATTTCCTGTTAAGAAGGCCGGATACCTCGAATTTCTGGGTTCAGAGGCCAACAACAATGAGGCGGCAAGAGAGGAGATCGTGGTCACTGCATTTACGTTGTTCAACTGTATGGCGCTGCGTTCCACCAACATGTTGAATCTCTTTGGGGCTGCCATTGCTCGACCAGCAAAAGTGGGGAATATTCCCGCAGAAGAAACGCAAGAAAGCGTGAAAGCGCAGCATGATATGCCGACAGATGCAATGAAGGGCACTGAGGGGGACGAAAATGCAAAGCTTTCGACCAAGGTCTAATTCCTCAGACCATTTTATGTTGTCCTTTTCTCCGAAATTTTGGGATTTATGGGAGGTGACTTTGTGACTTTCTCAGTGAAAGATCCGAGCAGGAGATGTTAGTTCTTATTTTCGAGATACCATAGCGTTGAAATTTTCTTCTTATATCTATTCGAAAACCCACTCTGGTGCTGAATATCGTTGATTTATGTTTCCGGGAATCGAACTTCAGAATACAGGGTGGTCTTATTGCTCAAGATCTTTCGTAGTCTCCCTAAAGTTTACAATGCCAGTAATATACTTGATTTCTCAACGTCAATATGCCTCCTACGAACGGTACGAATGCGATTATTGACTCCGATCTGAGTCCGAAGATGTTGGATTTCTAGATCGAGGAACTGATTGCGGTTGAGTGGCTTGCGACCAACTTTTGAGGCATGGATTATTTTCATTGTCGCTGTGGGGCAGGTCAACGCCGCCGGTAAACCGTATGAAGAGGCGGGGAGCCATGCCAAGATAAGGAGGGGTAGAAGCTGGAGGCGGAGGCGCGGGAGGCGGCGCGACTGGGTCCTTCCACCGCTCCGCGCGGCGGGCTGACTAAACACGGTTTACTTCTACCCCACTCGCTCTCAACCCGCTTCCGCTCAATCAAGACCCTTACGCAAAACCCTTTGCATTGAACTTCAATAATAACTCCTCCCTCAATTCTTTCGAACATCGCATCCTCACATGGCGGCTCAAGCTGAAGCAGCGAATGGGACACCGCACATAATGTTCAACAGCTACTACAATCATCAGTCCAACGGCCCGACGAGGGCACGACAGAACGACCTCCCCTTTCCAATGATGATCAACAGCTTCAACGGCCAGCCAATTGACAATATCGATCACTGCGTTCGAGCCCTTGGCTACCTTAGAGGCGGAGCGGCCATCCCGAACGATTTGGCTGTTGATTTGGAAGCCGCCAACCGCGGACGTCACGCACCCGTTAACAACGACGCAGGCGCTGGCTTCAACGCCGGCGGAGGTCATGCACTCTTTGGCAACAACGCAGACGCTGACTTCGACGGCTACCCTAACTTCAACGACTACATGATGCGCGCTGGCTTGGTTCCTGCTGCAGCCAAACCGGGCATGGACATAGGTGGTCCGGTCTTCCAGACGACTGCAGGCGGTGGCCTCCACGGATACTCTATGGCAGAGGCTATGAAGAGGGCAAAAGTTATAAAGATGGCAGAGGTTATGAAGATGGCAGAGGCTATGAAGATGGTAGAGGTTATGAAGATGGCAGAGGTTATGAAGATGGGCAGAGGTGGTCCGGTCTCCCAGATGACTGCAGGCGGTGGCCTCCACGAATACATGGCAGAGGTTATGAAGATGGCAGGGGTTATGCAGATGGGCGGAGGTGGTCCGGTCTCCCAGATGACTGCAGGCGGTGGCCTCCACGAATACATGGCAGAGGTTATGAAGATGGCAGAGGTTATGAAGATGGCAGAGGTTATGAAGATGGGCAGAGGTGGTCCGGTCTCCCAGATGACTGCAGGCGGTGGCCTCCACGAATACATGGCAGAGGCTGTGAAGATGGGCAGAGGTGGTCCGGTCTCCCAGATGACTGCAGGCGGTGGCCTCCACGAATATATAGCAGAGGTTATGAAAATGGGCGGAGATGATCCGGCCTCCCAGGAGAATATAGGCGCCGGCGGGTTCTGCGATCCAGCTATTATGAAGGAAACTTGCGGGCCAGAGAACATCAAATATCCGGGCGTCTCCCTACAGGATATTCTCGCTAACTTCGGCGACAACGGAACTTATGGAGCGTTCCAGGATGACAAATTTACCGGCTATTACGGCGGTAGTGACAACGATCAACATGACTGGGCAGAAGAGTTTGGTGTGGTCGAAGGAGCCGGAGGAACGGATCTGATGGAGGGGTAATGGTAGAGAAATCATTGGCTAGAGTTGGGCCATTTCTAAATATACAAAGTCGAAGTTTGCTACACACTCTTGCCCCCTGAACCAACTGGCCCGATTCCCAGGAACATTCTCTTCTTTACCTCACCTCCGTATGCATTTTAAATCTCTTTCCCTTTCTCAATCACGTTCCCATTATGTTTCTTATTTCTATTATTTGTCTCTGTTGGCAAAGTTTCAGTTGAGGTTGGCAGACAGGAAACAAATTAGAACTTTCCGGTACCAATCCCTGATGACTCTCATTAGAAGCATTCTATTAATGGCTGAAGAAGTCAGCTTCATTAGTCAATGATCATCTGGAGGCCGCGACCATTGACCTTGGCGAACAAACAGCAGATGAGCCCCCTACCTTGTTTCTACAGACCTTGGAAATCTTGCAACCGGATCTACCAGCTGTTCGGTTATTCGGTGTTATATCGCAGAATACCTGCGAGAACATCTCTAGTCAATGATCAGATTCCGCCTTAGGCACAGGACTTTGTCAGACCCTCCCCTTCTCAAGACTGCTTCTCCGGCAACTGGCATAAGTTCCCTGCTTCGCGAATCAAATCACGACGTCGAATGTAGTCTCGAAGCTCTCCCAAACCGCCTCGATATTTAGACCAAATCATCAAAAAATTGCTTAAACAATCTTGTTCCTCGATTAATATTTGTATCGGTATCTCGTAATATAAATCGATCTTTAAATATAAATACTTTGGTAATATTAAAATAAGTCGTGTAGTATCTCGATAATATTTTTCACAATAATTTCGAAATCGAAATTGGATTATATAATCCTTTTTTAGTATTAACAAGATAAAAACGTAATCGCTATTATTCTTCAATATCGAGGTAATTTGAAAGAATTAGTAAATTATTTAAATTTTTAGAATACTTACTGTTATGATTTTTATATAATTCAATTTTCCCGGTATATTACCTAGGACGAGGACCATGTGGCCGCGCATTTCGTCGGGAAGAACACGAGTAGGTATACCCGAATTGCAACATTCTGAATTGTTCTTGAATTTGTAGAACCCCCCCCTGGACATCTTTTAGCGGCACCATTTTATTTATGCCAGCCGTTTGATAAGGTCGCAGGTCTGATAATAGCAGAAAGGAGAAGAACGAGGTTGATGACGGGATATAGCGAGGGTCTTCTACGCGAACAAGACCATCCACCGCGAAGCTCGCTGTTCTAGGCAGGCGGTGATTCATCCCTTGCATTACGCCGAGAATACGACGAAGACTAACTCTACTCTATGGTAACAAGTCGCGAGCCCGCCTTAAAAACCCCATGCGAACGAAAAGAACAGCGCAATAAGTCTCCATTCCTTGTGCAGCAATCTGGTCCTCTGCAACCTGCGCTTTAGTACATCTGCGCCACTAGTGCTCTCCATGGCTCTAGGGCTTCGATTATCCGCGCCAGTTTTGGCTCTGGCTCTGGCTCTGGCTCTGGCTCTGGCTCTGGCTCATCTGCCTCTAGCGCAGTACTCTTACACTTCCGACCATATTTTCCCTTGCCTTTTATAACATTTTTCGCAATATATTTTACTTATACCTTCTTGATATTTTCATAATTTATTATTTTCGTTTTCCTGAATATAATTGATTTAATTAATCAACAAATCTTAATTTTATTATTTATATTAATCAAAGATTGATTTTGATTTTAAAAAAAGGATATTAGTAAAAAACCTAGGGCGTTGTTATATATAGCAACGATAGTAATAAGCTAGCAACAAGCTAATAATAATAATATTATTATAATCGATATTTTAATAATTTTATAATTGTGATTATATAATTGTTTTAATAATATCTAGATAATAATATTATTATAATATATTAATATACATATTAATATATATATATATATATATATAAATCTAATTTAAGATCAAATTTTATTTAAAATAATTAAATTTAATATTATTTAATTATTTAAAGGATTTTTATAATATAAAAGCCTTACCGAGATTTATAAAAAAAAACTATATATTTTTAAATATTTCTAATAAGTATAAAATGATTCCCTTGAAAAAAATCATTTTTATATACTCTTAAAGAGGCCAAAACAAAAGGAAAATATACTACATCCTTTCAAATAATAGTTATTACCTAATAGTGAGGAGAAGAAATCTTATATCCGTTATTTTTTTACTTAAAAACGAATCTTGTATTTAAATATTAGAAATAAGATTCAGGCAGATCACGTGACTAGAACTAGTCATCTGATCCACTATTACACTCTTTAAACGATTTCATTGGCTCGAGTGATCCCATGTAGGTCCACTAATTATCCTTATCAAAAAAATAAAATAAATTTAAATTTAAATATTAAATCGTATACTATTGATTTTTTTTTATATTTAATAAATTATTAATAAAATTATTGTAGTACGTGATCAGGTGATGGGCTTCATCATGTGATCTAGCTAGTTTCGTAAGATCTTATATATAAATACAAGATCTCTCTCTGTAGAAAAAAACAATTAATACAAAATTCATTTTTTATATTATTAAATTTATATTATTATTAAAAAAATATAATATATTTTTTTTAACATTTGATTTTTTATTGATAATTTATACAAGGATTATATTGATATATATTTAATTATTTAGATAAAAATATATTGTATTTTTTAATTATAAGAAATAATAGAAAAGAAAATAAAACAAATAAATATTAATTAATTAAATAATAATATCAAAAATATTAGAAATATAATAAAAATAATTATAAAAAATTCAAATTATAAATCTATTAAAAAAAATAAAAAAATTCTAATAAATATTTATTAAAAGATTGATTTTGGTAATTTTAGATTATATTTTTCTAATTAATATTATTTCGGAATTGATTTAATTATTATTTTTATTAATTTTAATAAATATTTAAAAAAAAAATTCTTTTCAAAAATAAAAAATTTAAATTCCGATTTTTTTTTTTTAAAAAAAAAATA
>Ga0247778_1000818_pt1 | contig 23758 bp, 27 predicted proteins | sample UWRJL049202B5_FD_179939 | JGI IMG/M metagenome (GOLD analysis project Ga0247778, IMG submission 179939) | Plant litter microbial communities from Arlington Agricultural Research Station in Wisconsin, United States - UWRJ-L049-202B-5 | ecosystem: Environmental > Terrestrial > Plant litter >...
CAAATCCCCACCCCAACCACGCCATAAACCCCCGCCACAACCAAAAACGCCATCCCCATCCACGTGCCCCCAATCTCCAGCCCGCGACTAAACGCCTTACTCATCGTCGGCGCCGCGACCAGCGCGCCTATCGTCTCGATGACTGCTAGGACTGCGTAGAGGCGCGATATTTGGGAGGGGTCGATGAGTGATGTTAGGAGGGACCGGACGGCGCCTGAGAAGCCGGAGCCGAGGGAGAAGATTATCGTTGCTGGGGGTGTTAGTATTGAAAAATTTGGAATAGGAGGGGAGAAAGGGGGGAAAGGGGGAAAGGGGGAGGGGACAAACCGAGGATTAAAAGCCATGGTACATCAGCGAATGCTAGACCGAGGGAACCGGCGATGAAAAATAGGATACTACCGCGTGCTACGACTAGATCGCGGGTTGTTGGGGCCAAAGATGTTTTTTTGGCGAGCAGGGCATAGATTGCGGGGAGGATGAAGATTAGGAGGGCGAAGTTGATGATGGAGGTTAGGGGGATTAGGAAAGACGACTGGTGATTGCTGCGTTAATATTGGAAAAGAGGCGTAGGTTGGAACGGGGGAACTTACTTCTCCTAGAGACCAATTGAATCTCTTAGATGCGAGTTGGAATAGTAGTTGAATTGAATCCCTATCCAGTCTCCGCACTAGAAATGTGAAGGCTAAGGCGCAAAGAAGCGGGGACTTGAACACGAATCGGGATTCTTCGATTCGTAGTAAGATGCCCGAGAGGTTTTTCTTGGAGAAAGATGCCGGTGCTTCTTCGTCTTCTTCTTGCTCGGTAGATGATGAAGGTAAGAGACTTTCTTGTGCTCCATGGCCTGAAGGTCGATGCACTTGATGTCGATCCAAGGTCTCAGGGAGCAGGAATATGAACAGCACGCCAAAGATTACAACGCAGGCTCCTATTACCATGGGTAACCAGACGCTGTACTTCATGAGCCAGTATGCAAGGGGTACGCCTGCTACTGTTGCTACTAAGGTTGCGGCTGTGATTTGGAAGAATGCGTAGGCTCTGGAAATTGTTAGTGAAGTTAAATGGATGGGGAGGGAAAGATGCCTTTGGGATTCGGGAACTACGTCTGCGATTATTGTGAAGAACATGGAGATGGCTACTGCGGAGCCACCTCCTATGAGGAGGAAGGCGTTGCCAAGCCAGAAGAATCGGATATCTAGTGTATCTCTGAATTGTCCTGTGATTGAAATTCATCAGCGTTGGCTTCATTTTGAATATGTAGATCAATATCTGAAAAGCAATATCCAACTCCAGCAATCCACCTCAAGGAATCATTTAAGTGAATCCCGTAAAATAAAAATAGAGATCGAAAACACAACTCACCAACAGCCATAACCCACCAATTCGCCAAAATAATCCCCAAAAGCGCCAACAAAAGCACCTTCTTCCTCCCTATGCGATCCGCAAGCGCCCCATAAGGCACAGCCAGAAAAATAGCAGGAATACAACTAAAACTCAAATCCCACCCCTTCAACATAGCCACCTGTGCCTGCACAGGCGCAACCTTACACTCCTGCTCGGGAATCTCAGGCTCCCATCGCCTCGAATGCGTGCTGAAATGAGATCGACACGCAATATCTTCTAGAATCCGCGTCCAGGGAGCCCGCTGCATGAAGTCCCCGATTTCGATTAGGAAGATTGAGAGCACGCAGAGGAAGACTACGCGGAAGACGTGGGGGTGAGGTTTGGGAAGCGAGGGCGAAGGTGGGGGGAGGAGGGGCGTGTCTTCGCCTTCTTCTGTCGGAGAGGCGGCCATTTTTTCTTAATTGATGAATTAGTGTGAGTGTTTATGAGAATATCATCTTGTTGCGTGTTTTGGAGGGGTTTATGTACAAGGAGGCTGAAAGTGAAGAAGTTGGCAGCCTGGTGGATTCGTGTGTCGTTTGAATCATCCTTACCGCTTTGGGAAGCTGGGGCAGGGGTAAGTTGCGAAAGTGGGCTACGGAAAAGGCGTGCTGACATCGGGATTCACTATGGTACAGAATCATAGGTTGAATGTTAAAGCGTTGCCTGAGGTGAGTACGCAATTGTTTATTCACAACTACAGATTTGTTGGTTTTGAGGTCATATCCACGTCTTCATTTATGATGTACCACACTTTTGGCCATTCTCAAGCTCTGACCGCCTTCTTCTTCGAGAACATCTCGACTACGGTATTTTCATTCAGCCAGGCACATACCGGCTTTCCTTACCCCGAATGGGCTCTTCTCGCTTCGTTGCCGATGTCTTCCTGCCTCCCTTTTGCACCCTTTCCTCGAAGCGAAACGTAAAATTGTAAAGCGGATTGATAGAACCATTCGTTTCAAAAGGCGGGATTAGTTGCAGATGGTTGATCTAACTACTCCACGTCGCCCCAGTTGGAGTTGGAGTTGAGTTGATGGCTCGGCGTTCCTTGGCCAGCTCGGAGTTGGACTCGGAGTTCAAGAACTGACTCTAGAGGAGTCCACGCTGCTTATCAAGGCAAGTCGCGACCCTAAGCTCTCTGTATCGCGTGATTGAAAGTCTCCAGAAGCAAGCTTGAACCTTGGTTCTAAACCGACGACTTAGAGTGTGTATCTGACCAAGTTCAACTCCGATTTGGACAATCTTGCTTCGAAAAGGTGTCGGTCTATCAATTGTACCACATTGAGAGTAATAATGTGGGGGAGGGGGGGGAACTAAGCCTCTGCATATCGCAAGGAAACTCTTGCCGGTGCACGAAATGAGAAGGGCAGCAGATGGCGGGTACTACCGTTAAGTTCATGGTGACACAAACTCGCCTAAATCACCACCGCCGGTCCTTCATGGACAATCGAGCTCTTGTTCAATCGAAACATCAAAAGCGCCCCCGACCCGCAAAACGAAACTACAAAGTCGAATCAGCCTGGACAGCGGGCAAAAATGAAGAATTCAGGGAACTGAATAAACCCGCTAAGTGAATTCATCACAACTCCTCCAAATAGAAGGTCATCCGCACACAAGATGGCGTGTCAAAAATGAATGGATTTGCGTAGTTGGTGGAATGAAGTGTCGGTGTGTATGAAAACAAGAGTATCATGCACCTCTAGATCAGCCCTGGGCTGCCACATATGAATGCAAGTTATGAAAGCGCGTGGACTCATCATCCTTTTCCCTTTCCAGGTTCACTCGAGCCCTTTAGAAGCGTTAAGTGACGCAATTAGAGTTTTGTCCAGCAAAAATATTATTTGCGCGAACCAGATAGCCATGCTGCAGCCACCAATCAAAACCTGAATTTTGGTCGCCTCCATCCATTGTGATAGAGATTCGTAAGAATTCTGTCCGAACGAGACTTTTCCCGACCATGGATTTGCTGAATATAGCACCACATTGACGTCAAGTTAGGTAATGTAATGGAAGGTAGAGCCCGGGCTGCATCTGCTTACTTCTTGCTGCTGACTTCTGCAGCGGAAGCTAAGGCTAGCGTAAGGTACTCCAAAAGAAAAAGTAGATCAATAACTAGTTGTTTTAACATGACGTGTTTTGCGAATGCGATCGGGTAAACAAGAAGTGAAGTTGCAAGAGGAAATTGAGATTTTGACTCGGTTCAGAGAAATAAGAGACACCTCGGCTGCGGCTGCGGCAACGCAAACCCTGAAAGCGCATGAAGGCGGGGCATTGAGTAAAAATGCAGATAAAACATCGGCACCATGCCGAGCCATTCAGTTTGCAATTGATTGATTCAGTGCATAAAATCGACTTGTCGATTTCCAGCTCCCCGGTTACTCCAAAGCTTGGACCAGGCCAGGTCCAATTCTCGGGATTTCTTCGCCACCTACATCATCAGTCTCAGACGTTAGCTGAATCCACTATCGGCGAAAAGGTCCAGCGGTAAAGTCGCTCCTCAAATAAGTTTCACAGAAGCTGAGAGAAAAAGGCAGGGCTTCACGGCAGATATCGGTCTTAAGATAAAGCCCTGAGGCTATTAACTGCGCTACTGCCGGAGCTGCAGAACGGCTTGTTGCTTGCAAACACAAACAGGGATAGGTGAAGGTAGATGTCACTGATTGCGTAGTAGAAAAGGCAAAAGTGGAGGAAGAAAATTTAGAAAGATAGCAGCCATGGCGAACCGTATAAAGCAGCCAGCCTCAGCAGCGACTGACCGCATACTCTCTCTCACAAAGCACTTTAAAGATTCATTAAACCCCGCAGACGACTTACACAAAGCAAAAATGAGCGCACCGTACAAGTTCCAGGGATGGATGGGGTTGGACAAGGATGCCACGAAGGGCAAGATGGTCTGGCAAGAATATGAGCCAAAGACCTGGACAGAGGATGATGTAGATATGAAGATCACGCATTGTGGAATTTGCGGCTCCGATATCCATACTCTGAGATCCGGATGGGTAAATAGCCCAAAGCCGAACTTAAAGCATGACCGCTGATAATTGTACTAGGGCCAATCCATGTATCCTTGCTGCGTCGGACACGAGCTCGCTGGTACTGCCGTGAAGGTTGGAAAGAATGTCAAGCACATCAAGCTTGGTGACCGAATTGGTGTCGGTGCTCAGTCAGGCTCTTGCCTAGACTGCGAGGAGTGTCTTGAGGGTCTAGAGCACTACTGCAGCAAAGGAAACGTCGGTACATATAATGGCAAATTCCCAGATGGATCGAAATCTTACGGTGGATATGCCGATTACTGGCGCGGCCCAGCACACTTCGCCGTGCCCATCCCAGATGCGCTCAGTCTAGCAGAGGCGGCGCCAATGCTTTGCGGTGGAGTCACCGTGTGGAATCCTCTGAAGCACAACGGTTGCGGACCTGGCAAGAAGGTCGGAATTGTTGGTCTTGGAGGTCTCGGCCACTTTGGTGTGCTCTGGGCGAAGGCCCTGGGTGCCGATGAGGTCGTCGTTATCTCTCGAACCAATAGCAAGAAGGAAGAAGCATTGAAGATGGGTGCCACGAAATTCATCGCCACTGAAGAACAAGGCTGGAACAAGAAGAATTCTCGTAGCATCGACCTCCTAGTCTCCACTGTTTCTAGTCCTAACATGCCTCTCGCTGAGTACTTCCAGCTACTGAGAACCAATGGACAATTCATCCAGGTAAGCCAAGCTCCGCAGAAACTCAGCTCAATCTTACTGACATACGTTGAACAGGTTGGCGCTCCGGAAGATAAGATCCCCGCTTTCTCTGCGTTCGCTCTCATCGCAAAGGGAGTTAAGATGGGAGGCTCCATGATCGGCTCTCCAAAAGACATCGCTGAGATGTTGAACTTTGCCGCTGAAAAGAAGATCCACCCGGTCATCCAGGAAAGACCAATGAAGGATGCCAATCAGGCTGTTATGGACATGGACGCAGGAAAGGCGCGATTCAGATATGTGCTGGTCAACGAGAAGCACGCAAGTGAACTGAAGGCATAGAAGTAATAGAAGTAATTAAAATATAGAGACGAATTCTTCAAAAGCTTGATCACTAGTAACTGCGACCATAGCGGTACTCACGAGAAGCTAGTCACAACACTCCATCAATTTACTTGATCAATGGAATGACTGTCCGGTGAATCCATAGCTATAGCTATGCACTAGGATAGTTTCTCAGGTATTCCGAATGATTCATCTTATCTCCTCCTCAACCTGCGTCGCTGGTGACTTGGCGTTGCCAACTTGACCCTGGCAACGCAGTTCCCCTAGGTCGACTGGTGGGACTCTGTCTCGACCAAGCATTTTTATCTCTGCTCAGTAACGTATATTTTGAGAGGAGAAAAAGACCGACTGGAAATACCCTTAAAATCAGCAATAACCCGAAGGATGGATACAAAGAAATTCAAGTCCACGAACACGACCACGAGGTGAATTGCTTACTGCAGCACGCTAATCCTATTCAAGCTAGCACAGATGCTGCGCGAGATCCCAAAAGAAAGCGCGGGCGACCAAATTATCCCTTACCAGCTCTGCTTGCGCATCAACATCACTCGACTCGACGAATCTCGCCTTCGGCCTCCAAATATCTCATTGGTGTCTCGTCGACCTTGATGACATTGCCCTTGCATTCTTGAAGCCTCACAGTCCTTGGGCGACGTGCGCCGCAAGAGCGCAAGAAGGCGACAACCTCACAGCTTCGCGCCACGAGCATTCCCTCCCCAGTATCTCGACGACCTCCTCCTCCCTCAAATCTATAAATCGACAAGATGGCAGACTACGAAGAAGGCTACGAGTACGACGATTACGGAGAGGAGGATGCGGGTATCACGGCTGAGGACTGCTGGACGGTCATTTCGTCATTCTTCGAGGCCAAGGGTCTGGTTTCGCAGCAACTGGACTCCTTCGATGAATTTGTTTCTACAACCATGCAAGAGCTTGTAGAGGAAAATTCTCAGCTCACCCTCGACCAGAACAATCCGCAGGCCACTGATGACAACGACATAGCCCTCCGACGGTATGAGATCAAGTTCGGAACGGTTCTGCTGTCGCGTCCAGCGATGACGGAAGGCGATGGATCTACACAAGTCATGCTGCCTCAAGAAGCACGACTGCGAAATCTTACTTACTCGAGTCCTCTCTACATCGAAATGACGAAGAAAGTATCCGTGGCGGTTGAGCGATCCGTTCCCCTCAATGAACTCGACGAAGAACAAGAGGCTGAGATGGCACGGACGGGCGAGCACCCAACAAGGCTTGTATGGGAAGATGAGGACGGCGAGCCTGAAGGCGAAAAGTCAGAGAAGACTCCTGACCGAGTCTATATCGGAAAGCTGCCAATTATGCTGAAATCGAAGTACTGTATTTTACGAGATCTCGATGAGGATGATCTCTACGCCTGGAACGAATGTCCGTACGATCAAGGTGGATACTTCATTATAAACGGTTCAGAGAAGGTTTTGATTGCGCAAGAGCGAAGTGCGGCCAATATCGTCCAAGTCTTCAAGAAAGCTCCTCCAAGTGCAACTCCTTTCATCGCAGAGATTCGAAGTGCTCTTGAGAAAGGGTCTCGTCTCATTTCCTCCATGACCATCAAACTTTTCGCTAGGGGAGATGGATCCAGAGGAGGCTTTGGTCAAACCATCAAATCTACCCTGCCATACATCAAGTCTGAGATTCCCATCGCCATTGTTTTCCGAGCTCTTGGAGTCGTTTCTGACGAGGATATTCTGAATCACATCTGTTACGATCGTACTGACACCCAAATGCTGGAAATGCTGAAGCCTTGTATCGAGGAAGCTTTTGTTATCCAAGACCGAGAAGTCGCTCTCGACTTCATCGGCAAGCGTGGCAGCGGTACCACCTTGACTCGAGACAAGCGTGTCAAACATGCTCGTGATATCATGCAAAAGGAGTTGTTGCCTCACATCTCCCAGAAAGAGGGTAGCGAGACCCGAAAGGCATTCTTCCTCGGCTACATGGTTCACAAGATGTTGCAATGCGCACTTGGACGACGAGAAACCGACGATCGAGATCATTTCGGAAAGAAGCGCTTGGATCTTGCCGGTCCACTTCTCGCCAAACTTTTCCGCAATCTGTTCCGCAGATTGACCCAGGATGTTTACAAATACCTGACGAAATGTGTTTCTGAGAACAAAGAATTCAATCTTACACTGGGAGTGAAATCTACAACTCTCACAAACGGTCTCAAGTACTCTTTGGCTACTGGAAACTGGGGTGATCAAAAGAAAGCAGCTAGCTCAACCGCTGGTGTCTCTCAGGTGCTGAACAGATATACATTCGCCTCCACGCTTTCGCATTTACGCCGTACAAATACACCTATTGGGCGTGATGGAAAGATCGCTAAGCCGCGTCAATTGCACAACACTCACTGGGGCCTAGTCTGCCCTGCCGAAACTCCTGAAGGACAAGCATGTGGGCTTGTCAAAAACTTGGCTCTCATGTGTTATGTCACGGTTGGTACGCCCAGCGACCCTATCATCGAGTTTATGATCCAAAGAAACATGGAAGTTCTAGAGGAATATGAGCCTTTGCGGTCTCCGAATGCAACCAAAGTCTTCGTCAATGGTGTATGGGTTGGTGTGCATCGGGACCCTGCACATCTCGTGAAAACGGTGCAGCATCTGCGACGATCGCACTTGATCTCTCACGAAGTATCTTTGATTCGGGATATTCGAGACAGAGAATTCAAGATCTTCACCGATGCAGGTCGTGTTTGCAGACCTCTCTTCGTCATTGACAACGACGTTGATAGTACGAACAAGGGCAATTTGGTTCTGAGCAAGGAGCACATCCGACGGCTTGAAGAGGACCAGACAATGCCTGCTAATATGGACTCCGAGCAGAAAGCTAATGCGGGTTACTATGGCTTCCAAGGCTTAATTAACGATGGTGTGGTGGAATATGTCGATGCCGAAGAAGAGGAGACGGTCATGATTGTGATGACTCCTGAGGACTTGGATATCTCTCGTCAATTGCAAGCTGGTTACCAGATCCGACCGGATGAAAGTGGGGATTTGAACAAGCGTGTTAAAGCACCGATGAATCCAACTGCACACATCTGGACCCATTGTGAGATTCATCCCAGTATGATTTTGGGAATTTGCGCAAGCATTATTCCCTTCCCAGATCACAACCAGGTAAGGACTAGAAGTGGATTCTGTTGATTCTTTTGCTAATGGATATCTAGTCTCCCCGTAACACCTACCAATCTGCTATGGGTAAGCAAGCTATGGGAGTGTTCCTTACAAATTTCGACCAGCGCATGGATACCATGGCAAACATTCTTTACTACCCTCAAAAACCTCTTGCTACCACTCGCTCTATGGAGTTCCTCAAATTCAGAGAACTTCCGGCTGGTCAGAACGCTATCGTCGCTATTGCTTGTTATTCTGGGTACAACCAAGAAGATTCCGTTATTATGAATCAAAGCAGTATCGATAGAGGATTGTTCCGAAGTCTTTTTTACCGTGCCTACACCGACCAGGAGAAGCGAATTGGTATGAATGTCGTCGAACAGTTCGAGAAGCCGTACAGAGCCGACACTCTGAAGCTGAAGCACGGAACTTATGACAAGCTTGACGAGGATGGAATCATCGCTCCTGGTGTTCGTGTTTCTGGAGAAGATATCATTATCGGCAAGACTGCACCTATGGCACCAGATGCTGAAGAACTTGGGCAGCGTACCAAGGCACATACCAAACGCGATGCTTCGACACCTCTTCGAAGCACGGAGAACGGTATTGTTGATCAAGTCCTTATCACAACGAACGCCGAGGGTCTTCGATTCGTAAAGGTGCGCATGCGGACAACCAAGATTCCCCAGATCGGTGATAAGTTCGCTTCTCGCCACGGACAGAAGGGTACTATTGGTATCACCTACAGGCAGGAAGATATGCCTTTCACAAGACAGGGTATAGTCCCTGACCTCATTATCAACCCCCACGCCATTCCATCTCGTATGACAATTGCCCATTTGATCGAGTGTCAATTGAGTAAAGTCTCAACACTTCGAGGTCTCGAGGGTGACGCCACACCCTTTACTGAAGTGACCGTCGACTCGGTCTCGAAACTCCTCCGCGATCATGGTTACCAGTCTCGTGGCTTCGAGATCATGTATCACGGGCATACAGGACGCAAGCTCATGGCCCAAGTCTTCCTGGGCCCAACTTATTATCAGCGTCTGCGCCATATGGTAGACGACAAAATCCATGCCCGAGCGAGAGGACCAGTGCAAATCTTGACCAGACAGCCTGTGGAAGGTCGCGCAAGAGATGGTGGTCTGCGTTTCGGAGAGATGGAACGTGATTGTATGATCTCTCACGGAGCAGCGTCTTTCTTGAAGGAGAGACTGTTCGAGGTTTCGGATGCCTTCAGAGTTCACGTTTGTGAGATCTGTGGCCTGATGACTCCTATTGCGTAAGTTTTACCCCAATCTTAGATGAAACTATACTAATATATCGTTAGAAAACTCTCGACACAAAGCTTCGAGTGCAGACCTTGCAAGAACAAGACCAGAGTCTCGCAAATTCACATTCCATACGCTGCGAAGCTGCTCTTCCAAGAGCTTGCTTCCATGAACATTGCGGCTAGAATGTTCACTGAAAGATCCGGGATTTCTATTCGGTAGGGCCGAATACCCGCTGGAGAGGCTTATCACCAACCTCTGATGGGGTCGAATTTTAATCAATCTCGCGTCACACGCTACATGCAGCATAATCGGGCGTTTGGGTAAGGGAAAGTATCAAGAATGCAGCGATGGTCGTTTGGCCAAAGATTGGGTGCATTTTTAAGGTGGTCGTTTGGTTCTGCAAGGCATGCACGAGGTTGATATTTGTACCATAGATAGATTTCTCTCCGCAGGTTGGTTGATGCGAGAGAATGACCAAAAAGTAATAATACAGAGTCTTTATCTGTGTCCGTTTCCCATTTTGCTTGACGTAGAGTGAAGTGCGCCGTTTGTGACTGAAATGACCTGATGTTTGCGCCGCCCAATGCAATGTCCCTTCCCTTCGATGTGCTTGTACTCGTACATATATCCAAACACCCTCCCCTTGTAGAACTTCCAGATATGTCACCGCCGCGGCGTATCTACAACAGTTCCACCGTCATGCACGCTCTGCACCTTCTTGTATTCCTCCTCCATCGCCTTCTGGAGCTCGAAATCTAGCTGGCGTTCCTTTTTGATGCGTTGTTGTTCCATGTCGCGGACTACGCCTGCGTGCATTGCCTGTCACATATAACCATTAGATTAAAGCCCTAAATTGAAATTGAGAGGAAGAGAGAGAGGAGGAGAAGATAATGGGAAACATACGGCTTTCTCAGCGCCCTGAGCATAATGCACAAAGTAGATCGTACTCAGCGCGAACAGTGAGGTCCCAGCCAGGGTAAGCTTTGCTGCGCGCGACATCCTGGTGATTGGAATATTTCCTTCTAATATACTCCTCGGCCACAAATTGGATATTTAAATTATGATAACCTCATCGTACTGTTGTGCTTGTAAAATGTAAAAGTTGGAGTAGGCAAGGCAAGTGGCAGAATATTGCCTCCCAAATTAGCTCACCGCCCTGACAGGGGTGTGGAGCTCGTTGCTTTTGGAGCTAGCGAGCTACGAGCTGCCCTCAATCGCAACCTACAACTCGATAACCAGCAGCTTCCGAAGCAACGATACGGGACAGCACAATAAGTGAAAGAGGAAGCTGAAGTCAAGCTGAGATTGGATTGCAAATATGGTAAGTTTGTCCAGGATTATGAAGGAGGGATGAGGGCTAATTGCTTGGACAGTCGGCACAGAATTCAGCGGGCATTCAGACGCTGCTGGATGTAAGTCTTGCAGATTTGATCGATAGGAGAGGGGTAGGATATTGATGGCAGATTATAGGCGGAGAGAGAAGCCCAGAAGATTGTTCAGAGAGGTTAGTGTTCTGTGTTGAATCGGAGTTGGACTGGAGATGCTAATATCTGCCTTGTACAGCTAGAGAATGTAAGACGAGCCCTCGGGACACGACGACGGACAGAGACTGATGATATAGACCGCACGAAGCGTGTAAAGGAGGCCAGAGACGAGGCGAAGAAGGAAATTGAGGAGTACAGGAAGCAGAAGGATGATGAGTTCAAGAAGTTCGAGTCTGAGGTACGGCTACCTTCCCTCTTTCTGGGCTTCAAGGCACAAGCCTCTGGATAATGGATGGGGCTTGGCATGTGTGTTGAATGCACGCTGACAACGGGAATAGCACACCAGCGGCAACAAAAAGGCAGAGGAAGACGCAAACAAGGACGCCGAGAACCAGATAAAGGGAATCAAGGAGGCAGGCAAGAAGGGCCAAGATCAAGTTGTAAAGGATCTTTTGAAAGCAGTCTTCGATATCAAGCCTGTGGTCCCAGATCGTATTGAGGTACCAAAATAGGATGACGGTCCTTGATGAATTGTTGGACCAGAAGCAAGCTTCCTCGGGAAAGGGTTGTCAGGACATGGGGACATGGATTGGGACTCGCTACGGATGTTGATCTTTCGATTGATTAGATCTTGGTCTGAGGAAGGGCATGAGGGAAAGCTGTGTATAGATAAGCTTGCAATTCCATGAGATATCCCACGTTTGATTTTGGAGCAAGACCGCGAGGTTTCACAACCATTGAAGAACCATTCACAAACACAACGCTGCTAGTATTTTATCTCCAAATGAAATAGTCGGAAGCCTAACATTACTCATTAGCAATGTTTACATTAAAATCTTTGTTTCGTCACATGTTGGCAAGGGTCACTTCTGTCGACGTCACTGCCTTCTATCGCGAGTCTCCAAAACTAAGTCTTCCCCAACGCGACTTCTTCCACCATGGAATTTTCCCAGTCACCTCCCAAAACTCAATGTATAAAGTTCAGCGATGACAATAATTCTAGCTCGTGTAGCTCGCACGAGATGGACTCCTCACCATGTACCACGCTCGCCTGCAAGCGCAGCATTGCGCTTCCCCAGAGCCCAAATGAAGTGCTTTTCTTGCCTCTGCCCTAAAAGATGCCAGGAGAAGGGAAACCCAGAACATCATACAAATAGCGATCCGCGAATAAACGACTTAGGCAGAGCAATCGAGGACGATTTCGCAATTCTTAGAGAAAACTATGGTATTCTCCCCAATCCCTCTTCTCATATAAACGACCACCGACTAATACACATCTCCAGCAACGCCCAAAAACCCAATCGTCCTCGCCCACGGCCTCCTCGGCTTCGACGAGCTCCGTCTCGCAGGCAAACTCCTCCCCGGCGTCCACTACTGGCGCGGCATCACAGACGCCATGCGCGCAAACGGCATCGAAGTTATAACCTCCTCCGTCCCCGCCTCTGCCTCAATCGAAGAGCGCGCCCTCAAGCTCGGTCAAGATATAGCAAACAAAGCCAACGGCAAGAGCGTAAACATTATAGCGCACAGTATGGGCGGCCTAGATGCTCGATACATGATCTCGCGTCTACAACCCGAGAACGTCGAAGTACTATCTCTCACAACGGTAGCGAGTCCGCACCGTGGGAGCGCTTTTGCGGATTTCTTGCTTGAGGGGATTGGGGATACGTACTTGCCGAGCATATATAAGTTTTTTAATGATTTTGGGGTTAGTACGGGGGCGTTTGCGCAGTTGACTAAGAAGTATATGGAGGAGGAATTTAATTCCAAGACGCCGGATGATCCGAATGTTAGGTATTTCAGTTACGGGGCTACGTTTGATCCGGGGTTTTGGAGTGCGTTTAGACAGACGCACGCGGTTGTTTTTGATAAGGAGGGTCCTAATGATGGGTTGGTTAGTGTTGAGAGCGCGAAGTGGGGGACTTATAAAGGGACGTTGGTTGGGGTTAGTCATTTGGATTTGATTAATTGGACGAATAGGTTGAAGTGGGTTGCTTCAAGGCTGAGTGGGACGGAGAGGAAGTGAGTGTTGTTGCCTTCAGATTGGATGAGAGTTTGCTAATGACTTGTGTAGGTTCAATGCTATTGCATTCTACCTCGATATTGCGGACATGCTGGCAAAGGAGGGGCTGTAAATATTATGGACTAGACGAACGAACGAATGCATTGGATGAAGGAGTTTTGTATAAGCATTGGGTAGGAAAAGAGCATACTCTGTATATCATTGATAGAGAGACAATAGAGCATATTACAACTCAAATTATTCCAAGTCAACCCATACCGGCATTCGTTCAAACTCAGCATTCGATCTACTTAAATATAATTCAATATCATCGCATTCTGACGTCTCTGAAGTCTTTAAATCACTCTTTAGAAACAGGTATCCAACAGGTATCCAACTAAAATGTAAACCAAAAGCAGATCTAATCACATCGTCACTTCATGTCGCACACGAGAACCCCCAAAATTAACTACCTCTCCTCAAGAAGCAGCCTTCTTCACAGAGCCCGTCGCAACCCCAATATCCCTCGCCACATAAATCTGCCCATACAAATCCGTAACGTCAACAAATAGCCCAAACATCCCCAACACCCTCTTCGGCGCCCTCACTTCCAGCTTCTTCCTCGCTAAGCTCAGAACCTCCCTCTCATACTCCGCTATCTCAAACAGCTCTGCTTTTAATTTCTTTTCTTTCTCTTCCCCTTCTTTTTCGCCATTATGGAATTCTGGGAAGTTAATGCTGTTTATATTCTTCTCATTTCGATCACGGACGATGGATCCGAAATCATTGTATTGCCGACACATAACCGCGAGATGGGCACAAAGATCTTGCGCATAATACTTGGCTGTCGCTCCGGGGAAACAGTCTTTCCCGTCTTTACTTGCCAAGCATGAGAAGAAGGCGAAGGAGTATGGACAGCTCGTGTGTTCGGCGGAGGTTGTGCGTACCCAGTCGAAATAGCTGGTTCTGGGAGTTAGGAAGGGGGCGGTGGAGGTGGAGGTGTGGTTTGATTGGGCAGTGAAACGACTGTTGTCCGAGATGTGTGTTACGTGGGCGAGGAGGAAGGTGCGGAGTTCGGTGTGTAGGCGGGAGATGTCGTGGGGGGTGGAGGTGGAGAGGGATGGGTGGGTGAGGATGTAGGTCGTGAAGCGTGAGAGTACGGATTTGACGTCTGAGAGGACTGAGGTACCGTTGACGGGGATTTCCTTGTTTTCAATGCCGTTCTCAGTTGGTATTTCTGTTGAAGTTCCGTTGGTGTGGGCTTCTTTGGTGCCATTTGTCTGAGTCTTCGCGGGCGCGCAGAGCTCATGAATGATCTCTTTGACTGGAAAGAGATTTGACTCGAAGTTTTTACCTACAACGGCCTCCATGTACTCGTCTGCTTGGTAGTTGAGCATGGAGACTACCATCATTTCCCAGAGGAGGTTGGCGCTGAGTGGCGTTTTCTGGAGGTAATTTGATGCTGTCCAGGTGAAGGGGATGTATTCCAAGTACTTCTCATCTGTCTCTTCAAGTTTGGGAAAGATGAACTCCGATTGTCGTTTCAATCTTGTTAGGAACAGATACCCCTCTACCAATGCGGCGCGAAGTTGCCATTTGGGCATTTGGGAGAACAGGGGTAGTGTCGAGAAGAAGTAGACGAACTTCTCGACCGCTTTCAAGGACACGCTGGTAAGTTGCTTTACTGCGTCCCCCCATGGTTCAGAAGCAATATTTGCATTCATTGCTGCCAGGCAATACGTCTGACAGAGGGTTGTAGAGCCGTATGATACCTTTTCAATCCAGATGATGTCTGGCTTGTCCCAGCTGTCTGCAGCTTCGTTGAGGAAACGCTTTCCAGATGCAATCGCTTCGTGGACTTCTGGGAGAAGTGCAGTAGCCCAAGGCAAAGGAGCCAAGTAATTGAGGGTCAGAATAGAGTAGGCAGTCACTTCGTTCGATTGACCTCCCCAAGAGCCGTCCGCGTCTTGACTTCTCCTTGTCTGAACCAGCATTTCATACAGAACGACGGGAATTTTGTCTTGTAGGAGATCACCTGGGAAGCCGCTAAGATGCCCCTGATCCCATAAGCGGAGAAGTTTCGTCAGAGCTTGTGACAGCAACATCATGGGATATTGGGGTGATAAGTTCTTATTCGAGTTAGAAGTCTAAACATATACCGTGGAGGGGAGATAACATACCCATTTGTCATTGATCGTTCCTTCCCACCAAGCATCGCAAAGGAAGGATACTGTTTTCGAAATTTGGTCAATGTGAAGACTAGGGTCGGGAGTATAAAGGAGAGCAACCAATGCATTGGCATTGGCGCTAAAACTTGGATTGCGTTCCATTTTGTACGTTCTGAAATGTCCTTCGCCATCAAATTCGTTGATCATTGGGACTGGTGATGGCGACTTCCCAATCAAGTGGAGGGAAAGTAGTGCCTTAGCTGTATCATCTGTATCTGACAGTAGTTCTGGTGCTATTTCATGATCAGTATGTGTCACCGTCTCTGAAGTTCTCGGGCTTACCAAATCCGAGAAGCCCATTTTGCGCACCGAGGTGGTGCTCCAAAAAGTTTCCGATGACGTTGACATTTTCTAAGCCTAAGTCTTCTATTGAGAAGCCGGAAAGAAGAAGTGTTGAGAGGACCTTAAGAATCTTAGCATTTGGCATTCAGGACATAAAATATGACTTACCCAAGTCAATTCAAAAAATGGAGTGGGGTATGCGCTTGGCATACCACCACTACCCTTTCCAGAGCCATTGGCGACAACATTTGCAAGATAAGCCTCTGCTTCTTCGTCCCATTTCGATGAGTAGATCAAGTATGCGGCAGTGGCTGCTGGGGATCCCATAAAACTGCCGGAGACTTTGTGGTGGCTAACTTTGTCGAAGTCAATTCGTCCAATGAGCGCCTCCAAGGAATGGATCAATGTCAACTTTGTTGGTCCATAAACAAAGTTTGGGTTGAACTTTGAAAGTTTCTTAGAGTTCAATGACATAAGTGCGGGGAGCCCTGGGATCTCTTTAAATGAAAGTCCCTCGTTTTCAAGCAATTGGAGCAGAGTGGGGACGAGAACCTCGAAGCCGACATGGTCACTAGATTCCACATCCCAATCCCTCAATTCACTTTCGAGAAAAGTAGTAGCTTTTGAGATTCGATTTTCTAAGTCCAGAGGAATTTCACAATTGAGTGGTTCCTCTTTATGCTTTTTCAAGGAGAGAAGAGCAGCCAATGCATTGAGAATGGCGTCCACTTCTGAGGGGCAGCGAATTCCAGTCCATCCACCATTTTCGTCTTGCGTATCAAGGAGGTATTGGAAGCATTCTGGAAATCGCCATTTCTTATCTCCATTGGCTTCTTTCTTTTGTACCAGGGAAACCCAAGATGATTCATAGGCGACAGTAGAGAATGATCCGATGCTGCCACCCGCTGAACAGCCTTGAGCGAGTTGGCGCACCAGATCAGCAGCTTTTTCTCGGAGTTGCTCGGGTTGGATAGAAGACATGTTGACAGTTGAGATAGGATAAAAGTTGGCTTCACACGACAACCAACTGCACAAGTTGATGTAAAACGAATCAACTCCTATCAAATAAATGAAAAAAATTGACGGCGGGAGGCCCGAGGAGGTGGGTGCCCGCTGCCATGGTTGCCGCCACCCCTCAGGATATCTCCTGTAGGTCCCTGGCGGGGTTCAAGGATACCCTGCTGCGAATATTGCCTCGTCGGTAAGCATTAAACAGTTTTAGCTTGTCCGGTAATGGGCTTTCAGTTCAGGGTGCAGAGTTTTGTAGGGGATCCTCGGTGGTCGATGCAAACCAAGGGCTGACCCGAGCGTCAAATCCGGACCTAGTAGGGGGTCAGAAGCACCTAAATTGAAAATACTACCTTAGCACCGAAAAAGCCCCGCGTTTAGTCATAAACCTTCTATCTTGGCCATATTTGGTATCTATCTTGCCTGAAAATACAACTGATGTACAAATTTAAGGCATTTATACTGATGAAAGGGTGTAGCGTCCCCGGAGCGCCACTAAATGAGCGTTACACTAGGGCCCAAAGGGGTAGCTCTCAAACTTACTCGTACCCCGATTTATCTTCAAGAGATCTGGAAACTGTCAGCTCGTAAGTTCTGTTTTCTGCACGTGGCAGCATCCACTCGATGTACGTACTCCAAGGCAAGAGATCTCGATCCCATAAATCTGCGCAATGAAGGCCAATAATATAAACATCTCAGTCCTCGTACAGTAGTCAGGAGTCGTTTTGGCTCTGCTCGGTACTATGCCGCTACGGTAGTCCGCCAGGTCCGCAGATGAATGACATGCCTTTGACCGCGCCGCATCTCTGCATTCCACCCTCGGGAGTTGAGAAGAAGGTAGGTGATAGTCGAAGCGAGCACAGATTACTGGCGGAGGTCGGTGCGAGTTCTCCGATATGGCCAATCAGACACCCAGTATCTAACCTCTCGAGAAAGCACTACGAGGTCCAGACTTCTTTGAGGTTTGAACTCTGCAGGGTAAGCAGAAAATGCAGGTTCAAGTGAAGTGCAGCTGCAATGCAGATACGCACCGATTGGTGTTGAAGAGGGTGTGTGAGAGACTGAGAAATGCTCTGGTGGCTCAACGTAGCGACGGACAGCTCCTCCTTCCGTATGCAGGACGAAGATACGAAGCAGGAGGTGAGCCCTGATCACGCAGATACCCCCTGCTCAGATATTGTCTAGGCATGCAGGTGCCTTACCCCATGGTTTGTTTAACGGTATCCATTTATGTATGGTAGCTTGGGGTCATCAAAATAGCGTTTAGGCTGATTGACTTCAGTTGTCACTTTATCTATATTCTTCAATGAGTCAAGGAAATCATGATGAACTCGTCAGCATCTGTAATCTTTGAGCATGCATTTGATGTAGCGACCGCCCAAATTGCGCATTCTATCGAAGAACGCAGCTTCGAGCTGTGTATTTTGGGAGCTGCTGGGATCTCAAGCTTCTTGTTCTTGCTAAAGTCGATCTTTTACAGGGGTGAAAAGCTCCATTTTCCCATTGTGGGATATCGATGGTTTTGGGAACCGACCTGGCTGCTCAGGCTTCGCTTCCTCACCAACTCCTTCTCGATTCTGAACGATGGCTACAGCAAGGTAAAAATGGTAGATATCACCCGCCAACAGTCAGAGTTAATCCGGAGTAGCACAAAAATGGCATATTCGTCGTGAGGAGAAGTGATACGGACATCGTCATCGTCTCTCCTAAGTATATTGATGAGATACGTAAATTGCCAGAAACTGCAATCAGTGTTCCAGCAGCATTCTCCAAGGTTCATTGCCCTTCATTATTTGAAATTTTAAGAATACTGACTCTTGCTAGAACTTCTTGGGACAATATAATGGCATCACCGAGGCTCTTGCTGACGATTACCACAATCGTGCATTACTGCGTGAAATTACCGCGAACATTGGTCTCTTCCTTGAGCCAATTCGGGATGAAGTTGAATTTTCTATCAGGACTGATATGCCCCGAGCAGATGGTAAGAACGGCCCATTTTCACTTCAGAAAACAGAAATTCACCTGTGCTCTAGACTGGGTTGAGATAGATATCAGTGAAGTTCTTCTTCGCATGTCTGCCAGGGTTTCCTCGCGAGTCTTTGTTGGACTTCCATTGTGTCGAGATCCGGATTGGATCCAACTTTCCAAAGACATTACTGTCAATGTATTTGCAACCGTCATGTAAGATATTCATGCACCCTGAATTGGGCGTAGAACATTGACTTACCGGTGTACAGGTGCCTTCGAATGCTTCCGTCATTTCTGCATTTTTTACATCCAGTTGTCATTCGTTTCGTGCCTCACGTATGCAAATTCCCCGAACATTTTATTCCTCTAATTGTACACTTCGCAAGTCTTGATACCCCTTTTGGTTGTCTCAGTGCTCTTAAGACATTAAAAAATGGTATCAAAACTCGCGAACCGCGCGGAACTGCTTGATTAAGTAATACTGACTCTGGGAACTTGCAGTGGTACAGACTCGGCAGAAACTACCGGCTCGCAAAGGAACTTTTAACCCCCGTAATCAAAAAGCATGTTCAGCAACGACAAAAGCCAATGACCATTCGAGAAAATCCAGACTCAACTCTCTTGACATGGATGAGTGACTTCGCCGCAGACGAGCACCAGGCTGACCCCAGCTATCTGGCACACAAACAGATCATGCTCGGTCTCGGCTCGATTTACACGATAAGAGCAACATTGGCCAATGTTTTCTATGACTTATGCGAGCATCCTGAATTGATTCCGGAGCTGCGTGAGGAAGTGGAACAGGTCATGTTTCAAGGAGGCGGGTGGGATAAGCCAACGTTAGTCACATGTTTCTCTGAGATAACTTTCCCCACTCAGCTTACTGAAGGGATCATGCTGACTGCGTCATTTTTGACATGTAGAATTGCCAAGATGTGGAAGTTGGATTCTTTTATAATGGAGGTTCAGCGTGTTAATCCACTAAGCTTGAGTGAGTCTCATATCCGTCACTGGACTTTGGATTGAAGAAGCGGGAATTAATGGCGTCCAAAGTGACTTTCAATCACCGTACTCTGAAGCCAATTACACTCTCGGACGGCTCATACATCCCCGCATCTTCCCAAATCGCGATACCATCTGCGGCGTTATCCTATGATCCTGAAATTGTAAGTGAGCCGGAGAAGTTTGACGCCTTACGTTCCTACCGTGCCCGCCTCCAACCAGGAAGGGCTCATCGAAACCACTTCGGTCAGATGTCGAAGACGCACATGCACTTCGGTTTTGGGAGACATGCATGTCCGGGTCGGACTTTGGCTGCCAATGAGATAAAACTTGTTACCGCTGCATTGCTGCTTCACTTCGATTTCCGCCAGGTTGAAGGTAAGTCCCGTCCTCGCAACATAATGCTGGATGAGTTTGTCTTCACCGAACCGGGTGCGAATCTCATGGTTCGGAGGAGAACGATACGAGATGGTGTTGGTGGACTTGCCGTCTAGCCGTCAATTTGCTCAAGGTGTGTTGAGATGCTGAATATTCTTGGTAAGCCTGAATTTTTCGGTAGGTGGCTGCTGGAAGGGGGGGACGCTCTAGAGAATCTTGATAGAACTAAACCTAAATAGTGCTTTCAAAAGCAACGACACGGCGTGATCATGAGATTGCAATGTTACGTATCCTTCAGCTGGAAGACGCCTTGGTATTGAAGTGTTTGGGAGGCGCAAGTTGGCGGAACAAGAGACCCTATCAGCATCCCGGGGAATATCAGATTGAATTCGTGTACCATAATTAGTAGGTGCTACCTGACCAAATAAATCAATATTTGAAATCCCCGTTCCTCGTACTTCCTTCAACGTGTGTCTCACACGTATCAGAAGGCTCACAAACCTCGTTTCCACGGTATTTCTATCGTTTCGAGCCCTAATGTGGATTTAGCCGGATTTGCCTAAATCCAACGCACGTGGTACAGAACGCCCACGATCGTCAGACAGCGGGAACCCCACTTTGACTCTCGGGAAGGAGGGGTGACGAGACCTAAGTCTGACTTCAGACGAATACTTGGAAGTATCAGGTCAATGGTTCACGGACTCTCACGTACCTGTAGCATTTTCCACTCTTCTCCTGCATATCTAAGATCTCCGATTCGTTAATAGATAACGTTCGTACAACATCGCAGGTTGCCAAGCGCCGGTCTCATCTCGTATGTATTCGATCCATCATTCAAAAAAACCTCTCAAAAGCGGCCAAATATTTTGTGAGCCGTCTTATTCCATGGCTAGAGCTCGAGAGGATCTGGATTTAGATATTCTTCTAGGCTACGTTCTTGTGCCGCAATGGAGGGACGGCACGGTTCACATGCATGTGCTTCCAACAAATGCACAGCTTCGATCAAATTTATTGGAGTTCTGAGGTTTGAGAGATGTTCATCCCTGAGCGGTGGCGTTTGTTGTTTCCTTTTGCCTTGAATATTGGGTTAGCCTCAATATTTGCACGTCCCAATCATATGGAGAGCCGTCAACCTACAGAGTGTAAAACCAACGGAAAGGATCCATGTGCTTTTGGCCGCTTATTTCTCACCATAGACGGCATAGATGTGTGCTGGTGTGCTGCAACTCAGCTGCAGTTTCTAATATTTCCACGTCTGCCGAATCCCTTCTCCTCAACGATGGCAATTCTTCTAGTCCCAAGCGACAGTATAGCAGGCCTTCAAGCTCTCGTTATTCTCGTGGGCTTAATTCTGGTGAGAACTTTCTCCAGTTTTGTAGGCTCTTTTGCATGGGCTTAAGTTAACAAGAGACGCAGTATCCACTCGGATCGGCAGTCTATAATTTATATTTCCATCCTCTGTCTAAATTCAACGGCCCAACACTTTGGTGTGCATCACGATTAGGATTTATTAATTCTCTAGTAAGAGGGAACCTTGTCCGAGATGTGAGGAGGCTTCATGAAAAGTATGGCGATATTGTCCGACTTGCGCCAGATGAACTTTCATTTGCCCGAGAAGACGCGTGGCACGATGTTTTCGCCAAGCGTGCCGGCCATCAGCAATTTCCTAAAAATCATATATTCTTTAAGAGCCCCCCAGGGATGCCAGAGGATATGGTTACAACTCCAAATGCTGAGGATCATGCCCGTATGCGAAAGCTGCTGGCCCCTGCCTTCTCAGAGCAAGCTTTAATGAAGCAAGAGCCAATCGTCCAGTATCATGCGAATCTCCTCATTCACCAGCTCAAAGGTCTTATTGAAGTGCAAGAAAACCCCGAGGAAGCGTATGCGAAATCTCAAACTCCCTCATTTCTGTATTTGCACAACTTATATGATTCGTCTTGTCTTTCAAGATGTCTCAGGAGGGCCATAGACACTGGGGAAAGAAACCTTTTTTTTTTCAAGTTCTTAAATACTCTCCACACTACTTGACCAAGCAATACTAACTTCAAAAAATTTTCAGAGGGGTAATAGTTGATGTTGTGAAGTGGTATAACTTTTGCACCTTCGACACTATCGGCGACCTTGGGTTTGGAGAATCTTTCCATAGTCTTGAGAATGCGGAATACCATCCTTGGGTATCTCTGATTTTCAATTTCCTCAAAGGCAAGCAACTGATACTGTAATGATTGGAAAGCAGCTAATTATCGCGGCTATTACAGGTATGACACTCGCCGCTGCAACACGCTTCTACCCGCTATTGGAGAATATTTCGTTGCGACTTCTGCCAGCGAAGATCAAGAAAATGCAAAAAGATCATTATCAGGTTGCTCTTGACAAGATTCATCGACGCATGAATCTCGAGAAGGAAAGAGAAGATTTCATGACGCCGGTTCTGAAGAACAACCCAGATTTCCAAAACATGAGCCTTGAAGAAATCGAATCGACATTCTCCTTGCTGATTATTGCGGGAAGTGAAACAACGGCGACCACCATGTGCGGTGCGACAAATGAGCTTGTGAAAGCACCGGGCGAACTGCAAAAGCTTGTCAGCGAAGTTCGTACTGCCTTCAGGAGTGAGTCCGAGATAACCTTCGAGGCGCTAAAGCAACTGTCTTTCTTGAATGCAGTTTGCCAGGAAACTCTCCGCATTTGCCATCCAGTCCCAGCGGGACTACCACGAATTGTCCCGAAGGGTGGCTCCACTGTCTGTGGTCATTTTCTCCCAGAATTTGTAAGTATCCACGATGCTTTGTCGAGGAGATCGGAGTGATCGAGATAATTGACCCTTTTCAGACACATATTACTGTGAACCCAACTGCCATATCTTTCTCGGCGGACAACTACGCTCGCCCTGATCAATTCTTGCCAGATCGATTCCTTCCTGGCCCTCTCCGACCGGCTGAATTCACCAGCGATACCCGCTCCAACCAGTACCCATTCAGTCTAGGCCCGAGGAACTGTATGGGACAGCTTTTGGCATTAGCTCAAATCCGCCTGCTTTTGGCGAAAATGGTATGGAATTTCGATATCGAGGCCGTGCCAGGGAGGACACTTGACTGGCTGAGCCAGAAGACCTTTATTGTGGTCGAGAAGAAGCCAGTGGAGGTACGACTGAGGATCAGACATTTTGAGAAATCGGCATGAAGAGCAAAATAATCCATAGTAAGTAGCATCCCGGAGTTCCAGCATTATGCATCTTTGAACTTAAACTGAACAGCTGGCTGAATACGTCCACTTTTGCATAATTACCTAGTTGAGATCAAGAATTGCAAGATCACATATGCCACATACCATAGTACGCGATCTTTGTTGGGTTGATGGAGTTTGAGGAGATTTTGTTCAAATGAGTAAGGTGCGGAGATGAGAAAAGATTCCGCCCTGTGGCGTCAGGGGTTGTCCGTCTGTTTCAGGCCTGAAAGCCGCTAACGAGCCCGGCCTCAAAAGTCCGTGTTTTTAAGGTATTTCACACCAAAACCAAGAATGAAAATAAATTAAAGCCCTAAAATATAATTATTAAATAAAACATAATCCAGATA